>JGI24696J40584_12961249_pt1 | contig 12593 bp, 13 predicted proteins | sample TergutCo191P4_FD_40584 | JGI IMG/M metagenome (IMG submission 40584)
TCTGCTACTCTATTTATCAACATAACACTAACCGGCAGCACCAATACACGACCGCTGCGACGCAACGGTGCCCAAATAGGAGACCTCATTGCCTTAACAGGGTATACAGGCATGGCAGCTGCCGGATTGCGCCTTATCAATAGCGGAAAAACTCCTTGTCAGGCAGATCAGCCTCTGCGTCAGGTTTTCTGGCAGCCTAACCCACGGCTAGAGGAAGGCACTGCTATACTAGAAACAGGTGCACACGCAGCCATTGACATAAGTGACGGGCTGGTGGCCGATTTGAAACATATTTGCTTCGCCAGTGGTGTAAGTGCCCGCATAGACCTTTCCAAGCTGCCAATACATCCGGCATTGAAGGAATTCTTTAGCGCTGAAGCACTTGATCTAGCTCTGAGAGGCGGAGAGGATTATGAGTTGTTGTTCACTGCCAATCCTAATATTATGTCACATATCATAAGCAGGCTGAAAACTCCTATTCACGTCATCGGCACTATTGAAGCAGAAGAGATTGGCAAGATAAGGCTACTTAATAGTGACGGAAGCGAATATAAACTACAAACACCGGGATGGGATCACTTTGCCCAATAGCATTTTTATAACCAGCCATAGCCCAAGCCAAACGCACCAGCTGGGACTCATTATCGGCACACTATCACAACCAGGTGACATAGTTTTACTCAGTGGACCGTTAGGTGTAGGCAAAACATGTTTGGCGCAAGGAATTGCCAAGGCTTTGGGCATACGCGAAGATACTGCCAGCCCATCATATGTACTAATGCGTGAGTTTTCCGGACGAATACCTCTGTATCACATGGATCTTTACCGGCTGGAATTTAACGAAATTAGCGAACTTGGGCTGGACGACTATCTCTACGGGCACGGCTTATGCGTCATAGAATGGGCAGAAAAAGGCCAATTCATCATGCCAGAACAGCACCTGCAATTAACGCTAGCCTATGATACAGACACAATCAGGCTGATCACAATTACCCATTGCGGGAAACGCTATACGGATATGGTCGAACACATATCACAGATTAACAACTTACCGGATAAAAAGGATTTAGCATAAATGTATCTGGCAATTGATACTTCCAGCGAAAAAAGCGGTTTGGCATTAATTTATAACAGTCATATTACAGCAGAATTGAGCTGGATATGCGAACGCAACCATACAGTTGAGTTAATGCCGCACATTGACGATATACTAAAGCAAAATCACCTGAACATTACAAATATACATGGCGTTATAGTAGCTCGCGGTCCCGGCAGCTTCAACGGACTGCGCGTAGGACTTGGCAGTGCCAAAGGGATTGCCTATGGGCTCAGCATGCCTATTGTTGGTATTAACACGCTGGAAGCCACCGCATACCAGTACGCAGACAACAGCCTACCAATATGCGCCATTTTTCCAGCAGGACGCGGGGAAATCGCCTGCTCTATCTACCAACATCAAGGAAAATGGACATGCCTAACGCCAGAATACCTGACTACCCTAACAGAATTATATGAGCACATAACACAACCTACCATACTCGGAGGGGAAATTAACGCTGGCATAGCAGATGAGTTACGTAAGCAATTAGGCGATAAAGCTATCTTTTGCGAAGCATCTTCCAGTCGCATAGCGGCACTGGCACTGCTAGGCGAAAAACGTTTTGCAACAGGCATGTCAGACATCGTAGCTGCCATACAGCCTTTATATCTACGCCACCCACATATCAGCCTGCCAAAGTCCAAAAGTGCTGGTGCAATAGCAACCAACACGAATATAGCCATCATATGGGATATTGACGGCACCATCGCAGACACAGCCGATTTACACTTCCTCGCTTGGCATACTGTGTTTGCTAAGCATAATATTGATTTCAGCCGCGAGGATTTCCGTAAAGACTTCGGCATGCGCAACGATTTAGTCCTTCAAAACTTTCTAGGAGAGAAAGCTGCAGAACAAGATATGAAAGCTATCAGCGAAGAGAAAAACCAAATTTATCGCGACATTATACAACAAAATATCGTTCTACCCATGCCTGGTGCCACCGAGTTATTAGAGGCATTACATATACGTAGCATCCCTATGGCAGTGGCATCATCTTCTCCGCACCAGAACATCGAAATAGTTTTAGGAAAGCTTGGTATCAAACACATGTTCAAAGCTATCATCAGCGGAGAAGAGGTAAATTATGGCAAACCAAACCCTGAAATCTATCACAAAGCAGCCGCTAAGCTGGGGATAGAAACCCGTCACTGCGTAGTTATTGAAGATGCTATAGGCGGTATAGCAGGTGCCTGCGCTGCTGGCATGCATTCAATCGGCATAGCCGCCAACCACTCCAAAGAAAGTCTTCAAGCAGCTGACATCGTGGTAGACACACTAAAACAAGTCCATATGTCCGACATTGAAAAGCTGACGCAAAACTGAGATACTAGCAAAGCGTAATATTAGGAGGAAATCGTTAATGGAAAGATCATTAGTATTAGTCAAACCTGACGCCGTAGAACGCGGCTTAAGCGGAACTATTATCAGCAGGCTGGAAAATACCAAGGTAACACTGATTGCGCTCAAGATGCTACACATGGATCAAGCACTGGCAGAACGGCACTACGCACCGCACAAAGAACGCTCTTTTTTCAATGACCTGATCAAATTCATTACATCTGGCCCCATTGTAGCGGCTGTGTTTGAAGGAGATAATGCCGTCAGCACCATTCGCACCGCTATGGGTGCTACAGACCCTGCTAAAGCTGCTGCAGGCAGCATCCGTCATGATTTCGGATTGGATATTGAACACAATGCTGTTCACGGCTCCGATTCAGTGCAAACAGCAGAGCATGAAATCCGTCTGTTCTTTACCGAAGCCGAGCTTATGCGCTACACACGCAAACAATAAGCTAAATCTAGGCTAAACGCACGATAGGGCGGGCGGTACTCCACATATCATCGAGTTTGTAGTAACCTCTTTCATTTGGGGCAAATATATGTACTACCACATCGCTGAAATCAAGTAGCAGCCATCCGGAAGCGGCTGTGCCTTCGCGACGCATAGGAGACATCCCTTTCTGTTTGAGAACATGCACTATCTCATCAGCTATGGCATCCAGGTGACGGTTAGACTCACCATTTACCAGTACAAGATAATCCGCATAGCTACATAAGCCGCATGTATCAAGCAACACGATGTCGCTTGCCAGCTTGTCGCTGGCAACCTCTACCACAGCATGAGCCGTATCCAGCGCCCCAGAAAGAACAGCTTGGGATTTCTTCATAACTCAATTATAACATAACATCAATAGGCTTCTGGTAAAACTACCATATCCAAAACCAGCGTGTAAAATAATGTTCTTCGTCGCAGTGATTTGAGCAGCAAGTTCTGAACCGCAATCATTTAGATATTAAGCTCTCTTAATTTCACTCATAACTGCTATAATTAGAAACTATGGCAAAACTACTTTTCGGCACTGCCGGTATTCCGCTCAGCACATGGCCGCAGGAAACAGGCGAAGGCATCCGGCGCGTAGCAGCACTGGGGCTGGATTGTATGGAGCTTGAGTTCGTACAAGGCATTTATCTCAATGAAGCCCAAGCTAAAGTCATATCCTGCATCTCTCGCAACAATAACGTCTCAATTTCCGCCCATGCCCCTTACTACCTAAACTTTAACGCCCACGAAAGCCATAAATTGCACGCCAGCCAAGGTATGCTGTACAAAGCAGCCCATATCGCCTCTTTGTGCGGAGCTAAAAATGTGGTGTTCCACCCAGGTTTTTACCTTGGGGATTCGTCCGAGAAAGCCAGTCAATGCGTACAGGCTGCACTCGGCAAAGTAGTGGAAAAATTGAAAGCTGATATGGACAATATAACACTGCGGCCCGAAAGTGCTGGTAAACCAACACAGTTCGGCAGTATAGACGAGTTAATACAGCTTTCCTGCTCACTTGAAAACGTTGCTCCATGTATTGATTTCGCCCACTGGCATGCGCGCACAGGAAATAATAATTCATACGGAGAATTCTGTGGATTGTTGGATGATTTACGCAAAAATTTAGGCGAAGCGGCGTTGTCTGACATGCACATACATATTTCAGGTATCGAGTACGGCAAAAGCGGGGAGAAAAAGCATTTGCCTCTCACCTCATCCGATTTACGCTATGAAGACTTATTACGTGCCTTAAAAGACTATAGCGTTGGTGGCTGTGTTATCTGCGAAAGCCCCACCCGTGAAGAAGATGCTCTTCTGCTGAAAGAAATCTATCAAAAATTTAGCCTACCCCCAAATACCCAATATAACTAAACGTGCCCCAGCTAAAACCAGCGCCAGAACCAATAGCCGCACCAGCATCAACCCTTTAATTTTAGGTGACAGCCACGCTCCTATCTGTGCTCCTGGTATTACCCCGAGTGCTATCCATAGCAATATTTGCCAGCTTTGAGCATAAGTGCCAGCAGTAGCATGCGTTAGCGTACCTGTAAGGCCTGTAAAAACCAGCATGAAATGCGATGTAGCAGTAGCAATATGCACAGGAAAGTGTAGCACATAAAGCAGCATGGGCATGTGAATAATACCGCCGCCAATACCAAGCAACCCGGCGATAAATCCCACGAAAAAGCTAAGTGCCATGCCAAGCGGACGGTTACAGTTATAGCTGAAGTTTTTGCCAGAACGATCTACAACAACGCAATTGGACTGGGCAGAAGACGCAGAAGGCTGTTTGGTTTTGGGGCGCAGCCAAATAATAGCCGAGAAAATTAACAGCATAATCCCAAAGATGATGGAAAACATCTGTTGAGGGATATAACTCAGAGTCCACACGCCAATAATAGTGCCGGGGATAGTAGCTATAGCAAAATAGATGCCATTGCGATAGTCAATGCGCTTCTGGCGCGCATAAGCCAGTGTGCCAGAAAGCGCATTGAGAAACACCACCCCCATAGTAATACTGGTCAATACCTGCGGGTCAGCTTGCGGATAAAGCAGTAACAGCACAGGAGTAAGCACCACCGCACCACCAATGCCAACCAGCGTGCCATAGCTACCGGCAAAAAATCCCAGACCCACCAGCAGCAATATCAAAGGAAACCCTTGGATAAAAGAATCACCCATAAACGTGCAAGTTTAACACACATTATATTTTAGAATAGCAATCAGTTGTATATTAAACTATAAACGATAGGCTGCGCAATCACATGTTACTTAGACAACAATTCCATAGTAATTTTGTTTAGCTAAAACACTTTTGTGTTATACTGTGTAAGAGCAATAAATAGGAGCCTTTTCCATGAAAATCAACTTGAAACGTAACGTAATCATATACGCTATCATAATTGTGTTAGCCATTGTTTTTTTTACAGTTGTGGTACGAGAAAGATCTCCCAAACCTGAAAGTATTCTTCTGTCGCAAATGGTTGAGATGGTGCAAGCAAACGAAATCGAGACTATTGATCTTAACGGCAATACCATTAACATCACCGGAACCGATGGCAAGAGTTATGTCACCACAAAGGCAAACAATGACAGTATCTACGATATCATTCCAAATATAAATGATACAGACATTAAATGGAAAGTAAACCCACCTTCCGGTATTGACTGGGGCAGCATACTGGGAATGGTAATCCCTTTCCTTTTCTTTGGTATCTTCATCTTGTTCATGTTTAATCAAGCACGCGGGGCCAACAACCAAGCCATGAGTTTCGGCCGTTCGCGCGCACGTCTTTTCAGCCCTGATAAACCTACGGTAACATTTGAAGATATAGCTGGAGTAGACGAAGCTAAACAAGACTTACGCGAGATAGTGGATTTTCTCAAGTCACGCGAAAAGTTCAAAGCACTTGGAGCACGTATACCCAAAGGTGTACTGCTCATCGGGCCACCAGGCACTGGCAAAACACTGATGGCTCGTGCTGTGTCTGGTGAAGCTGGCGTGCCTTTCTTCTCCATAAGCGGTTCAGAATTTGTGGAGATGTTCGTCGGCATAGGTGCTTCCCGTGTGCGCGACCTCTTTGATCAAGCTAAACGTAATGCACCCTGCATTATATTCATAGATGAAATTGATGCCGTAGGACGCCAACGCGGGGCAGGTCTAGGGGGCGGGCATGACGAACGCGAGCAGACTCTCAACCAAATTTTAGTTGAGATGGATGGCTTTGATACCAATGTTAGTGTTATCGTAATGGCTGCTACCAACCGTCCGGATATTCTTGATCCAGCTCTGTTGCGCCCCGGACGCTTTGACCGCCGTGTAGTGCTGGATCGTCCTGACGTTATAGGACGTACCGCCATCCTCAAAGTCCATACCAACGGCAAACCGATATCGCCAGATGTCAACTTGGAAATCATAGCCAAACTCACAGCTGGTTTTTCAGGCGCTGACCTATCGAATTTGGTAAACGAAGCTGCTATTCTGGCAGCACGACATGACAAACAAATCATTGAAATGACAGAGCTTGAAGATAGTATTGATCGTGTGTTGATGGGCCCAGAGCGTAAGAGCCGGCGTATGACTCCCAAAGAAAAGGAGCTTACAGCTTATCATGAAGCTGGTCACGCACTGGTAGGCCACATGCTAAAAAATCTAGAACCTATCCGCAAGGTAACTATTATCCCGCGTGGCTTAGCTGGCGGTTACACAAAGCCATTGGTAGAGGATAAGCTTTATCATACCCGCTCATATATTGAAGATACGCTCGCCATGTACATGGGCGGACGTGTCGCCGAAGAACTGGCATTCAACGAAATGTCTACAGGCGCTTCACAAGATATTAAGGAAGCCACTGACTTGGCACGACGCATGGTAACCAACTACGGCATGAGCGATCTGCTCGGTCCGCGAACTTTCGGACAGAAAGAAGAAATGGTATTTTTGGGGCGTGAAATCACTGAGCAGCGCGACTATGGCGACAAGGTCGCCGACCAGATTGATGCCGAAGTCAACCGCATCATCAGCCAAGCCCATGATAAAGCAGAAAAGTTACTGGCAGAAAACCGGGCAAAACTAAATCAGCTGGCAAAAGAGTTGCTGGATAAAGAAACTCTTGAAGGCTCAGAGCTTGATGCCATATTCGGCACCAAAAAAGTGGGTGGCTAAAAACATCTGTTGCTTAAGATATAAACCAATAAGGGGATGGCACTAAATCATCCCCCTTTTGTATGTTTGCAAAACCATTTATTTGTTGCGTTTGACCACATAATCTGCCAATGCCCTAAGCGCCTCAGTCGCAGGTTTATCTGGCAGTTTTACCAAATCGCTGCATGCACGACAGCAGTAATCTTCCGCCAATTTGTAACATTCATCAATGATATCCGAATTGCGCACCATTTCAATAACCTTTTGAATGTTGTTAGCAAGGTTTTCCTTACGCGCAATTGCAATCAACGGATTATCATTCGGATAACGCTGCAACAACTTCTGAGCTGGTAGCGTTACTGTGCCCTGTGCCAGATCAGCCCCTACCGGCTTACCCACATCTTTGGCATTGCCCACAAAATCCAGTATGTCATCTACTATTTGGAAAGCAATGCCTAAGTTATAGCCATAATCATGCAGTATTTGAATAGATTTCTCAGGAGCATGGCTTAATACGCCACCGCTCACGGTAGAAAGCGTAAACAGTGCTGCCGTCTTGGCCGCCACACGCTCAATGTACTGCTCAAATGACTGATCCAGTTTGAAAGAAGCCAGTGCCTGCTTAACCTCGCCGCGGGCAATTACACCCAGCGTCTGCGAAAACATCCCCACTACACGAATATTTCCAGTATGAGCAGCCAACTCACCAGCACGCGCAAAGAGGAAGTCTCCCACCAATATAGCCAAATCAACACCCCACACTGCATTTATAGTGGGATGTCCGCGCCTGCGGTCAGCAGAATCAATAGCGTCATCATGCACCAAGGTCGCAATATGCATTAGTTCGGTAGCAGCTGCCATAGGTTGTAATATTTTGAGATCATAATCATAAAACAACCCAGAGAGCAGTGTAAGAGTAGGGCGCATCACTTTGCCGCCAACTAACACTTGACGTAGCATTTTCTGCATTTCAGGGAATTCTTCATGGCTGTCAACCAATCGGGTAAAAGTAGCTTCCACCTCAGAAAGCCCGGGCTGTACAAGCGCATATACCTGACTAAGTTCCACTTCTCGTTTCCTTTTCTAGATTGGGCTAAAACCCATGCGAAGAGTTTCTTCTTCTACAACACTTTCATCTAGCTTAGTAAAAAGCACCTGCGGCGGGTTGAGTTTGCCCCCAGGCTGAGGCATAGTTAACTTCCAGCCATCATCTTCAATTCTACTTGATAACCCCAAATATGCATGTACTTTTTCCGAGCTGAAAGGAATGAACGGATACAGAATAGTTTTGAGTGCCGTAATAACAGCAATAGCCACATACAATGAAGTGGCTGCCGCCTGACGATCATCCTTTATGACTTTCCAAGGAGCCTTTTCATCTAAATAGCGATTGGACTCTTGCGCTAAAGCCATAGCAACGCGTATAGCCTCTTTGAAATGGCACCCAGAGATTAATTTGTCTACCACATCAAAAGTATTCTGTGCCTTATCAAGCAATGCATGGCTTACAGCATCAATCTCGCCATGTTCTGGCACTGCGCCATCAAACCGTGTATAAGTGAAAGTAAGTACGCGTTGCACTAAATTGCCATACGTAGATACCAATTCATCGTTATTACGCCTGACGAATTCACGCCATGAGAAGTCCGTATCTGATGTTTCCGGCATGTTAGCCGAAAGCAGGTAACGCAATGGGTCAGCTTGGTAGCGCTCAAAATAATCCGACACCCACACTGCCAAATTGCGGCTCTTGGAAAACTTCTGTGATTCAATAGTTAAAAATTCATTAGCAGGAACATCATACGGCAAATTCAACCCACCATAGCCCAACAATATAGCTGGCCATACAATGGTATGGAATGGAATGTTATCCTTTCCAATGAAGTAATACCCACGTGCTTCACCATCCCAGAAATGACGCCAAGCTTCAGAATTGCCGGACTTCTGTGCCCATTCCTTGCTAGCAGACAAATATCCAATAACAGCTTCAAACCATACATATAAGCGCTTTCCGTCATATCCGGACAGCGGCAATGGAACACCCCAGTCAATATCGCGAGTGATGGCACGGTCATGCAATCCTTCCTGCAAATAACGTGCAGTAAAATTCTGCACGTTGGCACGCCAGTGCGGTTGAGATTGAACCCATGCCAAAAGCGGTCGTTCAAAAGCAGAAAGTTTTAAAAAGAAATGCTCCGATTCCTTATATATCGGCTGAGTGTCGCATGTTCTGCAGTGTGCTCCTATAAGATCTGAGGGATTCATTGGCTTGCCACACTGCTCACACTGGTCACCACGCGCACCAGTAGACTTACACATCGGGCACGTGCCTTCCACATAACGATCAGGCAGAAAGCGTTTGCATTTATCACACCACGGCTGAGACACGCTCTGTTTGTAGATATAGCCTTGATCCAACAATTTCAGGAAAATCTCTTGCGCAGTTTTCTCGTGGTTGTCAGTGCGTGTAGTAGTGAATAAATCCCAAGAAATACCTAATTTGTCGAAATCTTCTAAGAAAAGCTGATGGTAGCTGCCTGCAACCTCAGCAGGCGTTTTACCTTCAGCTTCAGCGCGGATAGTCACAGGCGTACCATGCTGATCCGAACCTGACACCATTATTACGCAGTTGCCTTTCATGCGATGATAGCGTGCAAATATATCTGCTGGTAAGTAAGCTCCTGCCACATGCCCCAAATGTAGGCGACTGTTGGCATAAGGCCAAGCCACAGCAATCAGGATATGTTCAGTCATATTTCCGTATAAAACCTACGTGGGAATCTAGCATAAATTACGTAAATCGTTAGGGCTTGTCCGCGATAGGCTCAAAAGTAGAACTATCGCTTTCACGCAGAAAAGTGAGTATCATCTCGCCCTTAATTTCCTTGTAGTGGGCATAGCCTTTTTTCTTGGCACACTCTACACAATAGCGCACACTTTTGCCGCCTTTCTCCACCTCTTTACCATCTGCATCTTCGTCCACCATGACATACCGAGCAGGATAAGGTATATGACATTTGCAGATATCGCAATTCACCGTTCCGACAGATAGACAACCTCTTCTCATTTGACTCTCCCTGATATTACTATTTCAATTTAAGCCATTCGCGGTAAAGTTCGCGACGCGGAATTCCTGTTTCATGATGTAGCTGTGACATTGCTTCTTTAGTTGATATTCCGCTTCGCTTCAATTGTCCCATGCGGAAAACAGCATCACCTACATCTACAACCATCATTTTCTCTGTACAGCCATCAATGATAATAGTAAATTCTCCCCTGGGCTGTACAAAATGCGTAATAGAATCTTCCACTGTGCCACGAAATACCTCTTCATGCAACTTGGTAAGCTCACGGCAAACAGCCACCCGGCGATTTCCCAATACCGATAGTATATCATGTAACGCCACTAGTAGGCGATGTGGAGTCTCATATGCAGCCAGCGTCACTTTTTCATGCGCGACCGATTCCAGCAAACGCTTGCGCTCACCTGTCTTACGCGGCAAAAATCCAAGATAATGGCAGGCATCAGTAGGCAACCCGGAAACAGCCAGTGCCGAAATGAAAGCAGAAGCTCCAGGTAGCGGCACCACTTTAAAACCACGTTGCTGTGCCGCCACTACCAATTCATAACCAGGGTCTGAAATAGCAGGCATACCAGCTTCAGAAACCAGCGCAATATCCCCTGCTTCCAACTTATTTAACAAATAACTAAGCTTGCTCTGCTTATTATGCTCAAAATAGCTGGTAAGAGGCGTCTGGATATCATAATGCTTCAATAAGTGCGCCGTAGTCCGCGTATCTTCAGAAGCAATAAGTGAAACATCTTTCAGCACACGTAAAGCTCGTAATGTTATATCTTCCAAATTACCGATTGGAGTAGCTACAATGTAGAGGATAGACATTATGTCAAAGATTATAGCATGGACAAACAGATTGCAAAATTTATTACAAAAACCTCTTGCTTTTTCCTACATTAACTTTACACCAATCTACATAAAATCAGTCTTGACTGCTATTCCGCCTTTTGATATGCTTCCTTTTCAAGGAGGGCACCCTCATGGCAAAACCCACATTTAGAGAGTTACGCCACGCATATGGTTTCGACGAGGTCGCTATCGTCCCCGGAGATATTACCATCAATCCTGACCAAACCGATATTAGCTACTCAATAGGAAATATCCGGTTTGAAATTCCCATAATCGCCTCCGCTATGGATGGAGTCACCGATGTCGACTTCGCAATACGTATGAGCAAACTTGGCGGATTAGCTGTACTCAACTTAGAAGGCATTCAGACACGTTATGACAACCCCTCTGAAATCCTATCTCAAATTGCCAAAGCACCTGAAACAGAAGTAACAGCACTAATGCAGAAGGTATATGCTGAACCTATCCGTGACGAGCTTATTGCTGAACGCATCAAGCAAATCAAAGCTGGCGGTGGTGTGTGCGCCGTTTCCGTTGCACCAGCCAACACTAAAAAATTTGTAAAAACCATTGTGGATGCCGGCGCCGATATACTAGTGGTGGCATCAACCGTCACCAGTGCCCACCATGTTTCCAAAAGCACCCATGGGCTGGTATTTGAAGAGCTTGTGCAGCAAGTGCCTATCCCTGTAGTAGTAGGAAACTGCGTTAGCTACAGTGCTTGTATCGCCCTAATGCGTACTGGCGTAGCCGCTGTGCTTGTAGGTGTCGGACCCGGTGCTGCCTGTACATCTCGTGAAGTACTTGGTATCGGTGTACCCCAAATCACAGCCACCATGGACTGTGCACAAGCACGAGATGATTACTTCAATGAATCCAAACGCTACGTGCCAATCATAACCGACGGCGGTTTCCGCAAGGGCGGCGATGTATGCAAAGCTATGGCTGCTGGTGCAGACGCAGTCATGCTGGGCTCCATATTCGCTCAAGCCGAAGGAGCACCAGGTTACGGCTGCCACTGGGGGATGGCCAATCCTCACGCATCATTGCCGCGTGGCACGCGCATCAAAGTCGGTATCACTGGAACACTGGAACAGATACTTTTCGGCCCCACATCACTGACCCACGGCAGTCAAAATTTCGTAGGTGCCTTGCAAAACTGCATGGGAGTCTGCGGCGCAGCCAATATCGCCGAATTCCATAAGACAGAAATGGTAATAGCACCTTCCATCATTACAGAAGGCAAGTTCTATCAAATGTCTCGTCCAACTATTTAGTTCAATCTCTATTTGTGAAAAAGGCGGCACCAAAAATACCGCCTTTTTCACTTTTTGAGCTACGCTAGATAAGTTCCTCCAAAGAAAATACTTTTATTTGATAATACAACCGCCCCACTCAACAACTGTAAAGCCTGTTCTGGTGAATGGATTCATAGTCTGCTCTTCTACCTCAACCGGTTTATCAAGCGGCTTAACCGCCATGAATACCCTCAACACACTGTCAGGGGAGGGAGTGATAATAAGCTCGGCAGTATCAGTATAAGCCTTATCTTGGAAAGTAATCAGGTTATACGCATTATTCTGCATCTGAGGCAGCCAA
>JGI24696J40584_12961248_pt1 | contig 12584 bp, 7 predicted proteins | sample TergutCo191P4_FD_40584 | JGI IMG/M metagenome (IMG submission 40584)
CAATTCCCACTCGAAGGCCTGCGGCTCCTCCTCCGGGACCGCGGGCAATTCCCACCCGTAAGCCTGCGGCTCCCGCGGGCTTTCCCAGCCGGCGAGGAAGCCGGCCACGGCAGTGCGCCGGGGAACGAACGTCATCGTGTGGTACTGCGGCATATAGCTCACCAGCTGCTGCGGGTAGACGGCGTACTGCTGCGGGTAGGCGTCGCCGGGCTGCGGGTAGGTGTATTGCTGGGGATAAAAGCCCTGCTGCGGGTAGACCGGATACCCCCCCTGCCAGGGAGGCGGATAAAATTCCTGCCGCGGCATGTAAAAATACAGCGGCATATATTCCGGCTGCGCCACGACTTCCGGCTGCGGCATGTAATACATACGGTCTCTCCACCCTTATCATGATTGCGCTGCGGGCACAGTTGCCAAAGCGCCCTCTCGGGCGCCATGGATTTCAGGCAAGGGGTTGCTCCGCGGTTTGTCTGTCCCTGTCCCGCCGTTTCTTCAGGAACAGGAACACCAGCAGCAGAACCACACCCACGGGCATCAGGTACCCGTAGTTCTCCAGCAGGCCCGTTTTCGGCGGCTCCGGCTTAAGCGCGCGGAACGCGTAGAATATCCACTTGAAGTCGGCTTCGCTTTTCTCCTCGTGAACCTCCATGTCCGGGGCGACTGTCAGGGTGACGTCGAGGATCTTGCGGGCCCCCAGCTCGTAGGTGCCCAGCTGCAGCGGTGTCACGGTCATGTCGGGCGGGCCGTCGCCGCGGCTCCTGCCGTCGTAAATCACCTGCCCTTCCAGCTTGATCGTCAGGCGCACCTTGTCCAGCAAATCCACCGGGCCCCTGGTGAGCAGCGGCTCCGTCATCATGCTGACGGTGTAGGGTATTTTCGCTTCCGCGGCCGTGTCGTTTTGCGATAGGTTTTGAATGGTGATGACCTTGTGGATCACGTCGCCCGGCATCAGGCCCCGCGCGTCGATGTAGTAGACCCCGTGCGCATCCGCGTGAATCCCGTCCTGGTCGCCGATGAGCATGCCTGCAGGCAGCTGCGTCGTTTCGGCCGCGCCTGCGCGGACTGCCATGCCGGAAATCATGGCAGCCAGCAAGCTCAGCGTCAAAACGAACGAAAGCGTCCTTTTTTTTATGGGAGGCATCGTCTTTTCCCCCTCTTCCTGAAATTTGCCTTGCCGCCCGGCATGCCGCGCGGGCGGCAAGGCTAGAGAATTTGAACTTCCGTGCATTTTGGCGGACGAATGCATTTTCTTCCTGGTTTTTAGAGGACAAATGCATTTTTCATCCTGGGCTTTGCCCTATCGCCCGCACGCCGCGCGGCGGCAAGGCTAGGGGCGGGAACTCCGCTGTTAGAGGACGAACGCACCCACGCCGTTCAGCGCGTTGTAGAGCGCCAGGCCCCAGCCGGTGGTGATGTCGATGCCCCAGCCGCCGCCTGCGGCGTAGGAGGTGGACATGGCTTCCTTCACGTTCTGGATGGCTTCCATCTTGACGATCAGGTCGAAGTCCAGCAGGCAGTAGGCGCTGGTGGCGTTGGAATGCAGGCCCACGGCGTCCAGGATACGGCTGCTGGCCTGGCCGTCGTCCAGCTTCCCGATGTAGTAGAAGAAGCCGTCCGCGTCGTTATACCACCAGTCGCCAGCCACGCAGGCGGCCAGGCTGGTCTTGACGTAGCTGGTGAAGAGCAGGTTGATGTAGTCGCCGGGATCGCTGATAGCAGGCACACGGGACTCGCCCGCATACAGCGGCGCGAGGCCGGGGAGGTCGATGGCGTGAGGCCCGCCCGCATAAGCGGACTCAACCGGATACTGCCCTGCGGGGAAGTTCGCCCACTTGCTGGTGATGGTGGCCGCCTTCGTGAACTGCATGAACTCCCAGTTGCTGAACGTCACCGTGGAGCCGGTCTGCACCATATCGAACTCGACCCGCTGCAGCTCGCCTGCGTAAGGATCGGTGCCGACGGTGCCGGCAATGGTGCCGTAGGCCACGAACTCATAGGTGGTCTTCACGTTGGGGGCGACACCGCTGGTTTCGGTCCTGCACAGCAGCGTCACGCCGGCCGGGATGGCCGCGCCCGCGTAGGTCAGGCCGGCGGGCATGGTGGCTGCCGTGACCACGACAAATTGGCCGGCTGTGACCGCGTCAAAAGCGCCGCCCGCCAGGAACGCGTTCGGGCTTACGATCTGCGGGATTGTGCCGGTTGCGCCGGCCCAGAGCGCAGCGGCTGCGACCGGGGCGCCGCCGTTGGACAGCATCGTGAGGATTTCCGCGAAGGACACGCGGATGATGGCCTTGCTGTTGCTGGTGTTGACCACCCACACGTCTTTGTTGATGTCAACGCCGGGGTCGAAGGGATCACCCTCGTTGAAGATTTCGGCGATCTTCACGTCGCCGTTGGAGAACTGGCCGGTTTCCATGTGGTTGTCTACCGAATCGATGGAGGTGTACCACGCGAAGGTGGCGCCTGCGGTGGCCGTCGCGATCGCCAGGAGGATGGCCAGTGCCATGATGAGCTTCTTGTTTTTGCGCATGACTTTTCTACTCCCCTATTCTTTCGTTTTTTTATACCAACCGCCGCTTCCGGCACGGCGGAATAGTATTCGGTTCAGTGCCTCTTCGCTTTTTTGCCCGCTATGGCGAAATACCAGCGGAACGTGCACACGCAGGCAAAACAGCACGCCATGGTGATGATTGCCAGGGCAAGGTTGTTCCGGATTTTTTCCAGGAATCCGCCCAGCCCGGGCAGGGTGAGGATCTTCCTGCCCACGAGGGTTTCGCCGGAAACCGGCGGGTCGTCGGTGTTGTTGGCGTCGCCCCGGGTGACGAACCAGAGCCCCTGCGCGCCGTTCAGCTCCGTCTTGATGTCCGCCACGCGGTGGGTGAGGAATACGGGCTCCTCACCCTGGGCGGAAACGCTGAAGGTAATGATGTCCTTGACTTTGACGTCTTCCGGCTTGCATTTGGCCACGAGGATCATGTCATTTTTGCGGAACCCGCCGGGGGGGCTGGAGCCGTCCGCCCGGGGCGTCATGGATTCCGATTTGACGCCGTAGACCCGCAGGCCGAGCAGGGAGGTCTTGGGGTTCCTGCTGGCGGCGAAGAGGACCGCGCCCGCCGCCATGACGAGGAAGACCGCCCAAAAGAGGATGCCGGAAAGGACCTTCATGGCCTTTTTGAGGCGGGGGTTCATCGCGCCCCCTGCCAGGGCCGGGGGGCCGGGCGTACCGTCCATCAGGCGCAGCAGCGCGTCCAGGTCGGAATTCGCCAGGTCCAGGTCGTCCCAGTCCGCGAAAACGTCGACCACGCTGTCCCCCTCCTTGTCACGGGCTGAAAATCGTGCCCACGTAGTTGGTCTTGAACCCCCAGCTGTAAGCGCCGCTCAGGGCCCTGGGCGTCAGGTACACCGTCAGCCAGTACTCCCGCTCGTCCTGGTAATCCAGCAGCGCGGGCCTGCCCACGCTCAGGTGCGTGCGGTCGTGGGCAACAGCCGGGTCAATGGTCAGCTCGTAGTCCTTCCACTCGTAGTGCTGCGGCACCAGGTTGTCGGTGAAATACTCCAGGTCAACGCTCTCGGGGAAGGTGTAGATCGTGAAGGGCGTCGCGCCGTAGCCCCACAGGCCCGAGGTGGAAAGCAGGCTGGTGCTCGTGCCGCCGTTGGCCGCGGTGAAGAAGCCCACCGGGGGCAGCTCGGCGTAGGTGGTGCCCGGGCTGCGCGCCAGGATGATCTGCCGGATGTGCAGGGTCTTCGCGCCGGGCAGCACGTGGTCGTGCACCGTGAAGTTGGTGGTATAGGTATCGATGTAATTCTGGTCGTTGAGCGTCACTTCCGCCTCGTTGACATAGGTGGCGCGGGTCACGACGGCCGCGCGCGCCGTCAGGTTCAGGGTGCCGCTGGGCGCGGGGGTTGTGGGGAAGGGAATCGTCCACGTCACCGTATAGCGTTCCGTGGTGGCGTTGTAGCTCACTACACCACCGTGGCTGACCTTGGTGTTGTCCGTGCTCAGGCCCTTGGGCAGCTCGTCGGTTACGGTGACGCTGCCGGTTTGCGCCAGGCCCTCGGGGATGGTTAGCTTGACGATGTAGAGGATGTCGTCCCCCGGCAGGGCGATGACCGGCACCATCAGGGTGCCCGTATCCTCCGGGTCCGGCGCACCGATACCGCCGTGGTATACTTGGGCGGTCTTGGTCGCCAGCTCCGCGTAGAAGTAGGCGATGTCATGGTCGTCCGTCACGTATTCCAGCAGATGGTCCGGCGGGGCGGGCGGCATGCCAAATTCAATCGTGCCGCCGTCGATGTTGTAGCCCACATAGGTGTAGCTGCCGATGTCCTTGGGGGGGATGCCGGCTGCCAAGTCGAAGTCGTCGCCGCCGGGCACATTGGTCAGGATATCCGGATTGGTCGTCGCGTTCACCCGCTGGGTGGGGTCCGTGAACTTGCGGAAGGTTTCCGTCACCACAAAGTCCGTGCGCTGGCCCTTTGTGTAGGGGTAGATGACGACGTGGTCCTCATGGATGTTCGTATAGCCCGTAGTCCTGGGGGTTTTGACCGGGTTGGTGTCAAGCTCCTGTTTATAATGATTGGCCGATGTATCGTAGGTGTAGGGGTAGCCGGCAATCCACTTGATGGGCGGGATCGCGGTCGCGTGGGACGCGGGATCCCAGTTGTCGCCGCTGTAGACCGTGATGGGCGAGCCGTCCGGGAAGATTTGCAGGTAGGGGCTGGCGTCATCGTGGAACTTCTCGACAATCTGGTAGGTTGTGCGGAAGTACAGCACGATAATCAGGTTGCTGTTGACGGTGAAGCCGGCGCCCGGGGGCGGGCCCGTGGTGACCGCCGAATACGTCACGCCGCCGTCGGTGGAGGTGGCATAGCCGTAGTACTCAAACGTCCTGAGCGTGTCGCCGGGCTTGGTGTACAGGATGTCGATCAAATCCCCAGTCGCGGGGTTGTCGTCTATGTAATAGGTGTTGCCCCGGATGATCGGGTCGACGCGGTCCGCGTGCCCCGGCAGGAAAACCGCCGTGGGGCTGCTGTATTCCGCCCAGCGGGTGGTCACGTTATAGGTCGGAATCTTGTGGTAGGTGGTGTTGGTCTCGTCGCCGTAGGTGTTGCCGCCGTGCTCGTAGGAGATGGTGGCCTTGTTATCCAGCTCGTATTTCGTCAGTTCGCCGCCGGCCACCGTGCAGATGATATCAATCGCGAACGTGCCCTCGGGGAAGTTATCGAACTCCACCTCCACCACATACTGCCCGTTGGAATCCACCGTGACGGTGATGTTCTTGACCTCCGAGGCGGCGGCGGGCGGGCTGACGGTCACATTGCCTACGCTGGTCACAAGGCCCTCGGGCAGGGTGTCGGTGACGGTGCAGCCGTGGGGATACAGCGGGGCCGTGCGTGTGAACTCGTCCCAGAGCAGATCCGCCAGGTCGTCGGCGCTGTGGGTGGCCAGGGCCTGCACCGTGCCCCACTTATTCGGCGTGGGCTCGATGGCGGCGACGGCGTCAATCAACTGCTGCCTGTTGCCGGCGGGGCCGGTGCTGTTGCCGCCGGGGAAGCTCACCCCGATGAACACGCCGTCGCCGAAATAATTCTTATAATTTGTAAGCTGGTCGCGCATGCGGGTCCAGGCCGGGCGCAGGGTGGGATCCACATGGTTGGTGGGGTTCCCGAAGTTGGGGTCAAAGTTGCCGCCGCCGCTGGGCACGTCAAGCTCCCAGTCCGAAAGCTGGATGATCACCGGGATGCGGCTCAGGTCCAGGCGCGGGTAATCGAGCTGCCGCACGCCCACCGCGGGGAAGGGGCCGTCCACCGGCGCGCCGCCGTAAACGTTGCTGTCGTCGCCCAGCAGCTTTTCGATGGAGGCCTGCAGCCCCAGGGGCATGTCGTCCCCGCTGTGGACGAAGGAGGCGGGGTAAATGCTGTCGAAGGCGGAGGTATACTGCCAGTCGGCGTAGAAGTCCGATTCCACCTCCAGGAAGAAGTACTCCTTCTGGCCGCTGAGGGAATGGGAGGCCTGGGCGTTGGTGCCCATGAGTGCCACCCGGCTGTCCGGGTAGTTATCAAATACCTTGCGGCTGAACTTCAGCGCCACGTCCTTGGCCAGCAGTCGGTAGTCCTGCGCGTTGCTGGGGCTGGACATGGAGCCGGACCAGTCCAGGTTGTAGATGATGTCGTAGCTCGGGCCCTGGTAGGGCGGGTTGGGGTTGGTGACGCCGATGGTATATTTCAGCGTGTCGTCCCGGCCCAGCTCCACCCGGCTGCCGGATGTGCCGTTGGACGGCGAGCCCGGGTAAAGGCCGCTGACGGGGTCCTTGATGCGCGCGTCCTTCTGGGCGTCCAGGGGCGCGAGGCTGGAGGTGTGGTACACGCGGTTGGAGCTGACGTTCAGGCCTGTGTCAGGGGCGAACAGATCCGCGCCGTTGACGTACACCAGGCCGTATTTCACCACCTCCACCACCACCTTGAAGGTGAGGGAGCCGCTTGCCGGGATGCTTACGATATCCCACTTGAGCACCTCCTGCCCGCGGGCGTTTGTGGTGATGGGCGTGACCACCGAGGGGCTGGAGCTGATGTACTTCATCCCGTGGGGCACGGTGTCGATAATCTGCATGGGCACGCCGGCGAGGGGCGCCAGGTTGGGGTTCGAAATGGTGATCTCGTATTCGATCCTGTCGTTGTATTCAATCTCGAACGGAACCTGGGGCGTGCCGTTGTGGGGGTTGCCCGGGTCCGCGGTATAGCCCCCGCTGCCGTCGTTGCGCAAGATGTTCGCGTTCTTCTGGATGGTGGGCTCCTCGACGTAATACAGGTCGATGGTGTTTTCCGGGGGCGCGTTCCCCGGGTCAAGCGGGTCGTCCTCCTCGTATTCGAACTCCAGGGGCGTCACCCCGTCCGATTCGTAGAGCGTGCGGCTGGCGCTGAAATAGTAATAGGTCTTGCCGCCGCTTACGAGCTTCCGGCAGTACGTCAGGGGGTCAACGGTGTAGCTGCTGCCCAAAATGCTGGTCTGCGTGTCCGGCGTGTCAATCTGGGTGCTGGTGCCGAAAATCTTGTAGTTCACCTGCGCGTGCACCGGGGTGGGGTCTTCGTTTTCAACCTTCAGCCCAAAGTCCCTGAACTCGGTAGCGGTCAGCTGTGCGCATCCGTGGGCCCGGTTCTGCATATAAAGCCCGAAACCGCGTCCGTCGGTGATGCGCCCGCCGGTGCCCATGACTTCGCTGAAGACCAGATGCTCCACAGGGCCGACGCCCAAGCTGTTGGGGGTCAGGTAAATCTCGAAGATGTCCTGCCCGAAAGAGTTTTTGTCGGTGTGGATGCGGATGTGCATCTGGGGGGTCGTCGCCCCCAGCGTGCCGGGATTCCACTGCTGGATAAGCTGCACCGGCAGGGGGTTGTTGTTGGCCGCGTTCCCGGGGATGGCGAAGCCGTTGATGCCCCGGCACTGGTTGTTCAAAATGTTGTTGGCGTTGATGGTATAGCTGTTGGTTTGCGCCATCGTTATGTTCGGATTGCCAAACGTGGTCGGCAGCGGTTTGAAGGTATTGGTTACGGCGTTGTATACCGCGTTGTTATAGTTGTCGATATCTATATTATCCACATAGAACAGCGAAACCACGCACTGGTCAGCGGCATCCGTATTCTCAACCAGGCCGTTAGCAGTACCGGCAGCGGCTGCCACAGCACCTTTGTTGCCGCCAATGCTGAACATATAACCCGTAAGCGCGCCCGTGACGGGATTTTTCTTGCACTTGAAGAAAAATCCGATGCGCTTCAGGCAGTGGAAATTCCACTGCGACGGGAAGATGTCAAAATTCATGTCGTAGATATTGTAATCTTCCGTATAGACATAGTCGAACCAGCAGGGGGCGTAGTAGCCGTAGAAGCCGACCCGGGCGACCCTGGGCGGCACGGCGGTGGCGTCGGGCGGGAAGAACAGCACGTGATCCAGCGTCGCTTGCGGGGTGGCCGTGGGATTGGTTAAAGAATAGACATTGAAATACCCCGAAGAACCCTGGGGTAAGGACCCTGTAGGCGGATAGGTACGGGTATTTAAGTTGCCGCTCCAGGCGTTGTCGTTGTAGTGCTGGAACTTCTGCGTGGTCCAGTTCAGCGCGGAAACGTCCATGTCCAGGGTACCCGGGATGTCGCCGATGGGGTTGTCGGCGAGGATTCCGGCCATGGTGGGGCTGGCGCTCAGCAGCGCCAGCGGCAGCGCAACGGCTGCCGCCAACACCGCCAACGCGATACCGGCTAGCACGCGATGCTTTTTCAAGAATGCTGACATTTGCTTTTTCCTCCTTCAAGGGACGCTTTTCTTCCGTTGCGTTTGCTTCCTGCTTACATCTATATATCGCGGCTTTCCGTTATTTGGCCAGTGCGCTGAGCGTGCCTTCGATGGTGCCCAGGTTCCCGGTGGAGGGCGGGCTCGCGGGGTTCACCCACCAGCCGTCGCGGTAGTGCCATTTGTAGTAATCCACGCCCTCGACTTTCACCTCGATCTTCATCGTGGCGTTAACATACCGCGCGTCCAGCACGCCGGGCCCGCCCAGTATGACGTCGGTGAACAGGGGCGGCGCCGTCTCGCCGGGCGCGAGCAGGCCCAGGTAGTAGTAGTAGCCGTCCTCGCCCAGCATCCAGTCGGCGGTGAAGATGTTCAGGTTGACCTCCCGGCCGATTTTCATGGGGAGGGGGGTGGCCTGCGTCGGGTCGTCGGCGAAGGCGGTCACCTGCACCAGCAGCCGCACGAACCCGGGGATATCGCCGGTGTTGGTGGCGCTCACGGTCTTGCTGAAGCTGCCGCCCGGCATCGGGATGGTGGGCGGCTGGGTGAAGGTGTCAACCAGCTCGATGTTGAATTTATATATGCCCGATTCGAACTTGTTCTCCTCGCCGCTGGTGCTGATGAACCAGGCCAAGGTGGCGCCGCCCGCCATCAGCAGCGAGACCACGAGGGTGGGGATGAGCAGCAGCATGGGGCGCACCGGCTTCGGCCGCCGCCGCGGAAAACCCTTCTTATTGATACGCCTTGACATCTTTCAGCGTCCTTTCTCTCCATTTTGTTGTGTCCTGACGCCCGGCCTCAGATGGGGGCGAAAGCGTTCGCGGCGATCATGCCGGCGATGATGGCGGCGGTGTTGGGCGCCCCGGGGTTCATGCCCCAGCCGTTGGCGGAGGTCATGGCGGTCTCGTAGTTCTGGATGGCCTCCGAGTTCACCAGCAGGCTGTATTTCAGCTCCACGTGGGAGGAATCGGCCGCGGTGCTCATGGTGACGCTGGACAGCAGCTTGGGGGAAACTTTGTTGGGCTCCACCTTGCCGATGAAATAAAAGTACCCGTCGTCCTGGTTATAGAACCACTTGCCCGGCGTGGGCGTGGCGGCGATCTGGTCATAGCCGAACAGCAGGTCCGGGTCCAGCGCGGAGTAGGCCGACTGCGCCGCCGTGGGGGCGGGGCTGGCCACGGGCGCGGCGGGGGAAAGCTGCGGGTCGGCGAGGTTCGCCCACGCAATGGAGATGACGGCCCTGGCGGGGTAGCTGTAGAAGACCGGCGCGCCGGCGTATTTGATCACCGTGCCGTCCAGGTAAAGGTCCGCGTAGGCCGCCTGCGCCTGGCCCGCGTAAGTGCCGGAGGGGATGGGGTACCAGATCACAAAGCCGTACCCGTTGGAGGGGTCCTCGCCGGCCGGGGCCGCCGTGGTGATCTCCATTTTCCGCACCATCAGCGTCGCGCCCTGCAGCGCGGTGGTCAGGGCGGGGTCCACCGTCAGGCCCAGGCTGGCCGGAGGGAGCCACCCGTTGGCGGAGGTATACTTCGCGCTGTCGAAAAGCACCGGGGTCTGCCCTGCGCTCAGGGGGGCGGCGCCTGCCTGCGAGGGGCCGGTATATTTATCCAGCAGCTCCTCAAAGGCGATGCGCACCAGGGCGTCCAACTCGCCCATATTTTTTACGCCCACCTCTTTTGTGATCTCCTGGCCCGGGATCCACGACTTGGGCTCCAAGAAAACCTCCGCAATGGAAACGTCGCCGAACTGGGGCGTATCCATTTTGTTGTCCTTCGAATCGAAGGCCGTGAACCAGGCGAAGGTGCTGCCCGTGACAAGGGCGACGAACAAAAAGCCCAGTCCCAGAATGCCCAGCAACCTCCTGTTTTTCGCGCAAAACCGCTTTAGATTGTCCCGCCTCATTGCTTTCATCCTCATTGCTTTCATCACGTTCCTCCTCAGTGGGTTACTTTGCCAGCATGTGCAACGTAAACAGCAGCGCCCCGGTGAAGATCACCAGGCACAACAATATCCAGGCCGCATTGATCAGCCGTATTTTTTTCAGCGGAAGGGCCGCTTGGGCTCCGGCGACTTCAGCCGGCATCGCCGCCAGCAGCTGCCCCAGGTCATCGCAATTCATCTCGTCCAGCGCCGAAAAAGTATCGGCACCCAACGCTTTCTTTGTGGGCTGCAATGTTTTCACTTTCTTTCCTCTCCCCTTTGACGCTTCCCCTGCGTCTTCTCTCTTCACAAGTTTTATAACGCCGGCTCTTCCCCTGCCGAGCCGCCCCTGCCGGGTTTTCCCTCCTGTCCCTGTTTTTCGTTGGCCTTGTGTCCTGAAACCCTCTTGCCGCCGAGGGTTTGCTTTCCCTTGCGAGTTCAGCATATAGTAACTCGAAGGTTAAGTCAAGGGAAAGCAGAAAAAAAGCTGGCCGCAGGGCGCTGCGTTCAAAAGAAAAGGGAATTCACGGAAATATAGCGAGGGATATTTCCATTATACTGGCATAAAATGGACGTCTCGCGATAAAACGTCACACTGGTGTTGTGCTAAATCACTAATTAAATTAATAATTCAGTACTTTTTTCTTGACAATATGACGAGAGCCTGATATTATAAGCAGGAAGCCCCGCATCCTTAAAGTTGGTTGAAGGTTTGCGCGGCGAAGAACGAGAGGAGATGTAAATCGCATGCTCAACAGCAAAAAAAAGCTGGCACTGGCGCTCGCCTCCATCACACTGGCGGTCTCGATGCTGATCGGCGCGGTGCTCATCGCGCAGGGCACCCTTGCAAATTCCCTTGTCGCTCCCCGGTACGGGAGGCTGCAGGCAGTCAAGTTTACCGACGTCAGCATCGGTTACTATTTCGGGGGCGCACTGGACGAGGACGGCGTCGTCTATGTCTGGGGGCAGAATGGCTCCGGGCAGCTGGGCAACGGCAAATCCATCAGCACAACCGCGGGGCAGGGCTATGCGGGCGCGCCGCAGCCCGTTCCCAGCCTGCCGAAGATCAAGCAATTCTCGGCCGGCGAATCCTATGGAATGGCTCTGGACTATAACGGGGACGCCTGGTGCTGGGGCTACAACGCGGAGTGGCAGTGCGGAAACTTCGTCGCGGCGGGCAACGCCGTGCAGCGCCTGCCCATCAAGCTTGACCGCGCGACCTACGGCATCCCCAAGCTCGTGAAAGTGGACGCCGGCGTATTCCACTCCGCGGCGCTGGACGAGAACGGCGAGGTCTGGTGCTGGGGCCTGAACAATGCGGGCCAGCTGGGCCGGGGCACTTCCGGGCGGCCCAGCAACTACAAGGAAAACATCCCCGCCAAGGCCGTCTTCCCTGCCGGCACCGTGATTGTCGACGTACAGGCCGGCCGCGACAACACCTCCGTCCTGGACAGCGACGGCAACGTCTGGTGCTGGGGCCGCAACTCCCTGGGCGAATGCGCCAACGGCAAAACAACCTTCGTGCCCGCCCCGTATAAGCTTGCCTTCCCGGCCGGCAGCGGGCCGATGACGCAGATTTCCTGCACGAACTTCGGCATGCTTGCCCTCGGCGCGAACGGCAGCGTCTGGCAGTGGGGACGTATTTTCGGCCAGAAGGGTTACGGCGTGGTGACCTACATCAAAGCGCCGGAGCAGGTGGAGTTCGACGGCGCCGCGCGTATTCAGGCGCCTGCCAAGGGCTCGGAAAAGGCGAAAATCGTCTATGACAGCACCTACGCTTTCCCCGGCGCCGCGAGCATAAGCGCGGGCAACCGCACCAACTATGTCGTCGACGTCAACGGAAAGATATGGACCTGGGGCGACAATGAATTCTACGGCTACGGCATGGCGACGGATTTCTACGGCGCGGACTACTGCCGTCTGCCCGTCTGGAGCAAGAAAGCCATCCAGTCCCCCACCATCACCGGCAACGGCGACCAGAATGTCTCCGGCAAGCAGCTGAGCTTCCTGCATCCGCAGGTATCCGGCAGCGCCAGCGACCCCACCACCCATCCCGAATACCCGAAGAGGACCTTCCCCACCGGCTTCTGGAACGAAATGGGCCTGGGGATCGACCCGGGCTACGCCGGGGTTCTCATGCCCTACGCGGATAAGATCGCCACGTTCGAGTCCTCCTATGTGGTGCTGGACGCGGACGGCAACCTGTGGGTGTGGAGCTACGACTCCATCGGCACCATCTGCTGGGGCACCGAGGCCATGCAGGAGCCATTGCCCAGCCATGCCAAGTGGGCGGAATCCGGCCTGTGGGATCTCTTCATCTACGAGCCCGTCCTGATGCGCGGCGCGGGCAAATACGTGCCGCCCGAGCCTCCGACGACCGAGC
>JGI24696J40584_12961247_pt1 | contig 12583 bp, 9 predicted proteins | sample TergutCo191P4_FD_40584 | JGI IMG/M metagenome (IMG submission 40584)
ATAAAAATAGCAAGGCAAAGGTTAATTTCCTAAATTATTTTATACTGCTAAATAAAAAACGCATAAAATTAATGGTTTATGCGTTTTTTTTGTGAGAGTATCAAAAAATAGTATTATTTTTGCACAATTCGTTTTATTAATTTGGTACAATTCGTTTTTGCGATTATAGTCTAAAAGAAAAATTATTGTTTATGAAAAAACATATCTTATTCATTATCACATTGTTGTTTCTTTTCAGTTCGTGCGCATACGCCGAAAAAAAAGAAATGAAGTCATCAGAGATTATTAAATTAATCAAAAAAGGCAAACCGGTACAAATTGTCGATAAAATTATTCTGGACGATTTGGATTTTTCGCAGGCAAATGAGCCCTTTGTTGTCAACGCTTTTACTGTGCAGACCGAAATTACACAAAACGTTTTTTTCAGTCATTGCGTTTTTATGGGCAAAGTAACGTCCAACAGCAGCAAAGGAAAAACAAACATACAAAGCGTTTTTAAAAACAATTTGATTTTTAATGACTGTGATTTTCGCGGCGAAGTCAATTTTAGAAATGCAGTTGTTTTCGGGAAAACGGATTTTAGCCGTTCAACATTCCGAAAACAAACAAATTTCAATTATATCAGCGTTTGGTCAAAAGGCAGTTATTTCGATAATATTGTTGCGGAGCAAAAATTTGATATGATTTATGCTTCGTTTTTCGGAAATTTATCGTTTTTAGATGCCAAATTTCAAACAAAATCTTCGTTTCAAGAAATAAAAGTGAATGGAAATCTGTCATTTATCAATGTTATTTTTGCAGACAATGTTGATTTTGCATTAATGGAAGCAGGACGTACATTATTTAATTATGCCGTTTTTGAGAAAAATGTATCATTCGGCAATGCTTATTTTTCGGGTTCGGCGGAATTTATCAATACTACATTTGGTGGAAATGCAAATTTTGAGAATGTTTATTTTTCCGACATTGTGAAAACTGATGGTATCAAACCCAAAAATATTGATTTTTCAAAAGCATTTTTTGTTAGAAAATAAGAGATTTGAATTTTTGAACATTTTGAATTTTTGAACATTTTGAACATTTTAAACATTTTAAAATACACTTTATGAAAACACTGAAAAAACATTTTATAATTGCATTGGTAGCATTAATGATGTTGCCGCTATCGTTTCAAAGTTGTGATGAAAATGGCAATCTTGATTGGGGACGAGTAGTTGATGTTTTGTTAAACTATTTAGACCAAACCGGTTGGCTTGCCGATGAGGAATCTGAGGATGTGCCAAGCGATGTAGATCCTTGGGATCCAAACGATAATAATTTGCCTGCAACTGTTTCGTTGGAACAATATTTTCCACCGATTGGCGACCAGGGACAATATGGAACTTGTGTTGTGTGGGCGACAGGTTACAATGTAAAAACCGCTATGAATGCACTGGAGAAAAAATGGACGGCAACGCAATTGGCAAGCACAAGCAACCAAACAAGCCCCAAAGATTTGTGGTATGCATTGGATAAAAAAGGTTCGAATTGCAACGGCGCTAATTTTGAGCCTGCGTTTGATGCTCTTATGAGCAAAGGTGCAAAATCAATGCAAGCAGTGCCGTATGATATGAAAAACAGTTGCTCCGGAACAACAACCGGCGATACCAATAATAAAGTGCAGAAATACAGAATGATTGCATACAAAAATTCTGAAACTCAAAAAGAAGGAATGACTGTTAATAATTTCAAAAATTATTTGAAAAACCGTCAGCCGATTGCTTTTGGAGCGCAACTGGGCGAGCGTTTTATGCTTTGCAAGAGCGATGCTGTGCTTAGCGAAGATGGCGATAAAGTGCAAGGACAACACGCATACCACGCTTTGGCGCTGGTGGGTTACGACGACAATAAAAACGCTTTCCGCGTGCGCAACTCGTGGGGTACATCGTGGGGCGACAAAGGCAGCATTTGGATTGATTATGATTTCTTTATCCAACAATTTTGCTTTGCTGCCTACGTTGCGGAAAATACAGGCACGGCATCTGCCGCACCGCAACGCGCAAAAAGCAATATTAATGTTTCTGCCTCCGATTTCAAGGACAATACGGTAAAAGTAAAATCGAATAATGCACAAAAAATTATTTTTATGTATTACAATGCTTTCTGTGCCCGCGATTGCGGCATTTTGGCAGAAACAAACCAAAATAATGCGACGCTTTCATTCACATTGCCGCCGCTCACAGGAAAATATTATTTTGCGGCGATTGTCAATCCCGACAACGATGGCGATGATTTTTATTTCTTTACTGCCACCGATGCGCAGCCGCTCGAATTTGTAAACGGCACACTGCAAAATGCACCAACACAGGGAATAGAAAGTATTGTGGATATCATTCCAAATGCTTACAGACCTGAGGAAATTATATTGGCATTGAAAAAGAAAAAGTCAATTTGAACACAAATAACGCAAAAAACGCAAATTTTCGCAAAAATTATATTGTTGATAATCAACTAAATACAACATTTATTTATTTTTTGATTTGCGAAAATTTGCGTTTTTTGTGTCATTTGCGTTCTTTTGAAGACAGCGCCTTTTGTTGTTTTCAAAAAGAATATTTACCTTTGCAAAATAAAAAAACTACAAATGGTATTAGATTTAAACAGCATAAAACTAAACGTACAAGGCTGTCGAAACGCGGGACGCTGCAAACTCTCAGTATTCGACTGGTTTGCCGACTTGCCCGAAACAGTGCGGGAAACGGACTACGTGGAGGTGCAATTCAAAAACACACGCAAAGGATTTTACAATAATTCCAACAAAATACCCCTGAAAAAAGGTGATATTGTTGCCGTAGAATCCTCGCCCGGACACGACATTGGCGAAGTTACAATGGTAGGAAAACTTACCCTGCTGCAAATGAGCAAAGCGGGTTTCGACCTTACAAAAAACGAAATAAAACGCATTTATCGCATTGCGCGTCAAGGAGATATAGAAAAGTGGAACGAGTCAAAAGCCCGCGAACACGACACAATGATACGTTCGCGCCAAATTGCCGAAGGACTGCAACTGAATATGAAAATCGGCGATGTGGAATTTCAGGGCGATGGCAATAAAGCGATTTTTTATTACATTGCCGACGAACGCGTCGATTTCCGGCAGTTAATAAAAGATTTGGCGGAAGCATTTAAAGTACGTATCGAGATGAAACAAATCGGCGCACGGCAGGAAGCAGGACGCATTGGCGGCATTGGTCCCTGCGGACGGCAATTGTGCTGCTCCACTTGGGTAACAACCTTCAACTCGGTGGCTACCAGCGCGGCGCGTTATCAGGATATTTCGCTCAATCCGCAAAAGTTGGCAGGACAATGCGCCAAACTGAAATGCTGTATGAACTACGAACTCGACGTATATATTGATGCACTGAAAGATTTTCCGTCGAAAGAAGTTCCGCTCGAAACACTTGATGCAACGTTTTACCATTTCAAAACCGATGTTTTCAAACGGCAAATGACCTACTCGTCAGACCCGAAGCAGGCAGCAAATTTGGTTACACTTTCGCCCGAACAGGTAAAAGAAATTATTGCGCTGAACAAGGCAGGCAAAAAACCCGAAAAACTTGAAGGAAAAATTGAGGAAAGCCGCACGAGCGAAGCAGAAATTCACAACGTTGTGGGGCAAGACAGCCTTACGCGCTTCGACAAAAAGAAAAATAACAATAAATTTAACCAGCAAAACAATAATAATTTCCAACGAAAAAAGAAATTTTTTAAACCAAAACAGGGAAACAAGGAAAATACATAATATGAAATCGAAATACCCTCTTTTTATATTTATCGCCGGATTGTTTTGTTTTGTTTCGTGCAATAGCAACGACATTTACCACCGGTATGTATCTATCGAAAACAGCGCTTGGCACAAAGACAGCATCGCCGTATTTTCTGTGCCGGTAACCGACACCGCAAGTTTGTACAATGTAATTATCGACATTCGCAATGGCAACGAATATCCCTACCAAAATCTGTACCTTTTCGTCTATTCCGCTACACCCGACGGCAAAACAGACGGCGACACGCTCAACTGTATTCTCGCCGACAATCAAGGGCATTGGGAAGGCAAGGGCATCGGCTCAACAAGCACTTTGTCAATAATGTATATACCCGCCATAAAATTCTCAAAACAAGGCGATTATACTTTTAAAATAATGCAGGGAATGCGCGAAGAAATCTTAGAAGGAATTAGCGATATCGGCTTGCGGGTAGAAAAAAGAAACTGAAAATGTCTAAAAATAAACTGCAAAAATTCGCCGAAATGGAAGCGTTTCCACACGTCTTTCAACACACTTTTGCCGATTTACTGCAAAAACCATTTGAAATGCGCGGCAAATGGCGCGAAGCGTTTTTCAAAAATAACAATCCCATTGTATTGGAACTTGGCTGCGGAAAGGGCGAATACACCGTTGCGCTCGGAAAACTTTACCCCGACAAAAATTTTATCGGTATCGACATCAAAGGCGCACGGATTTGGACCGGCGCACGACAATCGCAGGAAGCAAAAATGACAAATGTGGCTTTTCTACGCACAAATATCGAAATGATTAACCGCTTTTTTGCCGGAAACGAAGTAGATGAAATTTGGCTCACCTTCCCCGACCCGCAAATGAAAAAACTACGCAAACGACTGACTGCCACTAATTTTATGCGCCTCTACCAACAAATCTTGAAACCAAACGGCATTATTCACCTGAAAACCGACAGCCGGTTTATGTTTTCTTATACCGAAGAAATGCTGAAAATAAATAATTTCAATGTACTGTTTTGTAACGACGATTTGTATCATTCCGGTTTGAATGACAATATTTTATCTATTCAAACTTTTTATGAACGGCAGTGGCTCGACAGAGGTTTAACAATTAAATACCTTAAATTTGAATTACCGCAAAAAACCGGTTTAATTGAGCCGGATATTGAAATTGAACACGACAGTTACCGGAGTTTTGGGCGGAATCGGGTAATGTCCTCTTAATGTAGCATCGATTTTATAAATTTCACCGTTTCGTCGATACCCGGCACCGAAGTATTGATGCACAAATGATAAGACTTTGCCGCGCCCCAGGTTTTATTGGTATAAAAATTGTAGTACGCAGCACGTTTTTTATCGGCTTTTTTCAAAAAACTTTCGTCAACAGTTGTAAGTTGCAGGCGTTCCGACACGCGTTTTATCCTGTCTTCGATATTGGCAGTGATAAAAACATTGAGGCAATGCGGATTGTCGCGCAAAATATAGTCGGCGCAACGCCCCACAAAAACACACGATTGCTTTTTTGCCAACGAGCGTATCACATCGCTTTGTATCTGAAAAAGCGTATTGTTGGTCAGGTAATTATTATCCAAATCGCCGTCAATAGCGCTTTTGCCGAGACGAAAAAGTTGTCCGAAAAAGCCAAAATGCCGCCTTTCGTCCGCCTGCTCGAAAAATTCGGCAGACAAACCACTTTCTTTCGAGGCAAGGTTTATCAACTCCTTGTCGAAAAAACCAAAACCCAACTCCTTGGCAAGTTTCTCGCCTACCAACAGTCCGCCGCTTCCGAACTGGCGACCGATATTAATAATTGTGTTGTTCATTACTCCGAATTCTACTAATCCCTGCAAAAGTAATACTTTTTTACAAAACAAAAAAAGAATTAACTTCCTTACTGTCTGTGTTTTAGTTTTTTTTAACATAAAAATATTGAAAAATAGTCCAAATAAATATTGCGAATATACAAATAAAATGCATCTTTGCTGTGCAAAAATATTGCTAATGTGTTACAGATATTAAACCCTTAATAAATATGAGAAAATTAACTATCATTACAGCGTGTATTTTAACTTATGCAGCAAGCGCTTTTGCTGCTAAACTACCTTCTGCCAGTTACAGTTACAACTACAGCTACGGCTACTCCGGACCATATCAAGTTCCCGAATATAAATATGACGATTTAGCCGATTTTTTTGATAACTCTCGAAGTTATTCAGAATTTCAAGGTTCTTTTGGACCGGATGACATAACAACATCGGCGGGCGGTACGACCGATTGTTTGGCAACGGGATACATTAACTCTGACTATAATCAAATAATTTGTAACGCCTGTGTAGAAGATTATCTTTGGATGATAACAAGCGGAGATTATTGTTTAGCCGCTGCGATTGCAATGTCTATTGATGGAACCGGTTGTACCTACGCTGTATGTGCTTCTAAAACTTGCGGCTGGCCATTGGAGGTTATTAACCCTGAATTGGGTGCAGGTGAGTGTAAAGCCCCTATCGGTGCAGAAACTCCACTCATATTTTTTGCATTGTCGTGTTTGGCATTGAGATTTTGGCGAAAAAAGGAAAATGCTTAATACATTATATATATAACCTGAATACCTTAAAAAAAATAAACTATGAAAACAAAATTACAAAATTTTAAACAATGGAAAGCGCTGTGGCTCATTATAGTGATGGCGTGGAGTGCTTTCGGAATGGCGAATGCGGACTGTTTTAACAGCATTGTCATAGATGTAATGAAATATTCTGCCAAAAGCGGCGGCTTTAATGCTGAACATACCTATAACAATTGGCCGCCCGAGTGGCCCCAAAGTGGTTATCCAAACGTGGCAAAAGGCTTGCAAAATGCCCATGACATTAACAATGGCAACTGGGCCTCATATTCTATTGATCTTTGCGAGGCAGGAACATATAAAATAACATGGTGGATAGCACACACCGATAATGATGGTGGTGAACCTAATTGTCTCACTTCTTCAAAGATCAATACATACAATCATCAAATACAGGATGGCAGCGGCAATTTCTTGGCGACATTAACTTCGTCACTCCCCATCTCTTGTAACCCATGGCAGTACTATTATCCTTTTGAAACCACAGTCACGCTGCCTGCAGGCGTACAAACTATTCGTTTTCAGGCAGGCGGCAGCATAAACGCTTTGGGTATGAAGATAGAACGGGAATGTATCCCCCAAACCCCCAACCTGCAAGTTACTGACATCACAGCAAACTCTATTTCACTTTCGTGGACTGCCTCGGCAACTGCAACAGGTTATTTTATTTATCACAGCACAGATGACCAAACATATACCAAACTGGAAGGCGGCGTTGCACAGCCGGGAACAACCTATACGCACAGCCCACTTACCCCAGGCTCTAAACATTATTATAAAGTGAGTGCAGATGATAATGTTTGTTGCGAGTCTGTACATACAGCGCCGATAGTGGTCAAAACTACTGACTGTTTTGGCGATGAATCCATTTACATAGATGCAATGGACTATTATGCTAACAGTGCATTTCCTGACGGCATAACGGAAACACAAAAAACTACCATAGAAGTTTTTAAGCAAGACAACTGCTGGTTATCTACATCTAATTGTATAGATAGAACTTATCCGCCGCTATCAGAGCATACTGTTTGCAACGCCGGATGGATAGAATCTAATGACTGGACTAAATATCTCATTAATCCTTGTAAGGCAGGAAGATATGATGTGACATTGTGGGTAGCAAAGGATAACGGCGACGAATATAACAACAATATGATACTGGATAGCAACGGCAAAGTCTTGAGCATATTTCCTGTGAAGCAAAACAGCGGGAACTGGCAACAATATTTTACTGTTACGACCGATATTGAAATATTTCAGGCAGGCGTACAAACTATTTATTTCAAGGCAGGAGGCAAGTTGAACTTTTTGGGTATGGAGATAAAACAAACATGCGCCAACCCCCTTCCAGCCCCTACACTCGCAAACAACGGAAAATCAACATACAACCAGGACGAAACGCCAACGGGTGCTATTGTTATGACGAATGAAGTACCATCAGCAGACTCTTACCAGTGGTTTGTAAACAGCATCAACTACAATAGCGGCGGAATGCTTATTGCCGGCGCTGAGAGCACAAGTTATACACCGCCTACCGACAAGACGGCAGGAGGTACAAAATACTATTACCTTGTGGCATACACCGGTGGTTGCTATACTGCGAGCGAAACGGTTCCGGTTACTGTTAACCCCGATTGCGGATACGAAGGCGGTGCCTGCCATTTTAATATTTGTGCGGCAAATTATGAAGACTGTAATATTTGTGACGGAATATCTAATATTCAAGCCGATGTTCCGGCTGTTGCCGAAACTTTTTACATTTATTGCAATCAACACGCTGCCAAGGCTCAAAACAGCCAATCAGGCTTTCAGTACAGGTTTAAAGCGCCCTGTACGGGTACCTATCAGGTAACTTTATATTGGACTGACGATAATGGGGGGGGCAGACAACGCGACCCGGGCGCCATACATTTGTCGCGGCTGGCAACTGTAAATTATTCAACCCTGACAACAGGTGCCATAATGACTTTTAACACCCCGAGCAACGTCCCCATAACAACAGGCTGGGATTTTCAAACATACCCCGGATACAAAACAACTGTCGGAAGTAATTCATGGGCATTAACAGCAGATGAAGAAGTAGTTTTCTGGTTTTATGCCGGCAGTACGATGCACATAGCCATGTTAGAATTTAAACGTATAGAGGATATGTGTACGATGCCCACAGCCACGATAACTACCAAACCGGAAGCCGGTACAAGTGTTGCTCCTAATACAAGCGTGTCCCTTGCTGCCGGTGCTGTTGACGGAACAGGTAAGTGGGAAGTAGTAAGCAAACCCGCCGGCAGCACTACAGCAAGTTTTAGCGATGCAAGCAACTCCAGCACAACCTTTACCCCCGATGTAAGTGGCAACTATACCATTCGCTGGAAAGTTACTTCCAGCGGAGGAGGCTGTATCTCTTGTGATGAAATAGATATAAAGTATTGTGAAAATCCTGTTCCTGTGAATACTATTGTCTGGCTAAATGGCAACAGTGGCAATGGCAACGGCAAATGGAACAAACACAGCAACTGGTGGAGTCCCGACATAAATGATTTTCTCAATGACTGCACTAAATTTATAGAGCCATTAACGGTGATTATTCCCGCACCCGAAGAAAATAAGAGTACTTATAGAAATGGGAAAACGCTTTCGAGTCATCAAATAGAACAATATCCCGAAATAGAAAACGGCGATTTGGGTAAAATAAGAATAACAGGAGAGCAGGTCAAACACATTAATAAACTTATTGTGGAATATGGCGGTGCAACCTACATCAACCCGTTTGTAGCCGATGGCATAAAATACGACAGTGTGGAAGTAGAACTCGTTGTATCCGACCGCGGCGAATGGATACTTGTAGGTCCGCATATCAAACCTTTCGGAGAAGATATGTTATCGGGTCATTTCTTCCGCAATTTTGAACCGAATGTGTATATGCACGAGTTGAAACTGGAAGAAAATACGGCATCGTGGCAACATTCATTCGCCGGTCTTGAAGTACCGGTTACAGGAACACAATGTTTTGCTATCAAGATACCCGATGATTATGGAGCGAGCCATTTGACTGCCTACGGATATAATCTTGTTAATACTCTTCTTAACAGACCTACTGCCGTTACTCCGACTCACGGTACGGAGCCTATTACCTATACGTGGAAAGCGTCATTGCTTAGCAATGAGGCAGCACAATTGCAATTGGCGGGCTCAAGTAGTTTTGGCATTGCCTGCAACACGTTCCTCAGCAATATCAGTGTGAAACAACTGTTGGAAGAAATGGGCAGCGGTCAAGTAATGATTTGGAGTTTTGGTATAGAACCAGGAACTAACTTTACCGGTGCGCCGGTTGGCGGATCATTCACGCAATATAATGTAAGTAATCCGTCTGCAGCAGAAAATGTCTATATCAAACCAATGCAAGGGTTTATGTATCAAGTTCCTACTAATAAAGACATTGATGAAGCCGATATTTGCGTAGTTGGTACAGAAGCAGGACACACGCGCTATAATGCTCGTGGTGTAAATGGCAGAAATCCGAGTTTGCAAGTAAATGCTTACAAAGGCGCTTATGGTAGCGTGGGTTATGTAATTTACGATGGCAATTTGCCAAGCAGCGCTTTTGACAGCGACAAAGACTTCGAGAAACTTTTTAGTGGTTCGTACAGCGTAACGCCCGACCTCTATTTTGAATTGGACGGCAAAAATCTGCACACACAAACTTTTACAAACCTCAATGATGAAATAAATCTCAGCATACGCTATGGCGAAAATGCAGGTATTGCAACACTTAAATTTGCCGGAATAAATGAATTTGAAGAAGTATATTTGGAAGACAAAGCAACAGGTACAACTTACAATCTCTATCAAGTTGATAACATAAATGTAGATATTACCAAAGGCAACAATGCCGACCGCTTCGTAATTAAATTCCGCAACAACGACACTCCGATTATCACCGGCAAAGGTGAATTGGTAAAAAATAACAGTGTGAAGATTTACAGCGAAGACAATCAACGAGTTATTGTGAGTGCATCAGACAAAATTACTTCTATCACAATATTGGGCAGCAATGGTCAAACCATATTGATTCAAAAACCGGCTGCAAGTTACGCAAACATAAATATGACCAACTATTCCGCAGGTGTCTATGTAGTGAAAGCGGTAACGGAAAGCGGTAGCGCAACGGAAAAAGTTGTGATAAAATAAAGTCCTAAAAGTCAATTTGAACGCAAATGACACAAGTAACGCAAATTTTCGTAAAAATCATTTTGTTGATAATCAACTAAATACAAAATTTATTTATTTTTTGATTTGCGAAAATTTGCGTTACTTGTGCTGAGCGTAGTCGAAGTATTTGCATCATCTGCGTTCTTTTTAAGACATCGCCTTTATTTTATTTTTTTTAAGTTGATACAATAACATCGGTATTGAAATGGCAAACGCCATACCGTCCGAAATTGGGAAAGCATACCAAACGCCATTCACGCCGTAAAACTCCGGTAAAATCAGCAACAGCGGCAAAAAGAAAATCAGTTGCCTCGTTAATGACAAAAATATGGAAATGCCCGATTTTCCGATACTTTGAAAAAAGTTGGTAATAACTACTTGAGCGCCAATCAGCGGAAAAACAAAAAACACCAACCGCAAACCAACAATGGTATCGGCTCGCAATACTTCGTTGGTAGTAAAAAGAGATGCTACTGTCTTTGGAAACAATTCAACAACAACAAATCCGATAGTCATTATCAGCGTTGCCCACAGAATTGTTTTTTTCAGTACTTCAATAACGCGCTCGTACTGCCGCGCACCATAATTATAACCCACAATCGGCTGCATTCCTTGATTTAATCCCATTACCATCATCAGCAGCAACAATGCCATACGATTGACAATGCCGTAAGCGCCAACTGCGTGACTTCCGCCATGTTTCATCAAACCTTGATTTATCACAATAACGATAAGACAAGCCGCCGCATTCATAAAAAACGGCGAAAGTCCGATGGTAAGCATATCCGATGCAATGCGTTTTTTCAATCGGAAAATACCTTTTTCGATATGCAGGAAATTTTCCTTGTTGCTGAAAAATTTGAGTTGCCACACAAACATTATCGCCTGCGAAACAAGAGTTGCCAACGCGCTGCCGCGAATGCCCCAACCAAAACCGAAAATAAACAGCGGATTCAGCATCACATTAATTAATACGGTACTGATGATAGATACCATTGCCATTTTCGGATGTCCTGACGAACGCAAAATCATATTCAATCCGATATAAATATGCGTCAGCACATTGCCAAACAGAATAATTTGCATAAAATCGCGGGCATAAACAATCATTTCGTCATTTGCGCCAAAAAAATAGAGTACCGGGTCGAGAAACGCCAGCATTACGACAGAAAACAGTATGCCGACAATAACATTTAATATCAGCACATTGCCGAGAATAATTTTAGCCGAGCCATAATCCCTTTGCCCCATACGGATAGAAAGCAACGTAGCCCCGCCTAAGCCAACCAGCGAACCAAACGCCGCCGCAAGATTCATCAGCGGAAGCGTGATAGACAAGCCCGAAAGCGCCATTGCATTCACACCGTGACCAATAAACGCGCTGTCCGTAATATGATATAACGACGACGCCGTCATGGCAATAATTGACGGTATCGCATATTTCTTCAATAACAGGTTGATATTTTCCGTGCCTAATTCAAGAGGCGAGTTCGTTTTCATCTTTGATTTGCGATTTGTAATTTGCGATATGTGATTTGCGATGTCCGATGTCCAATGTCGCATATCGCAAATCCATTTTTCCCGTCGCAAAAGTAAGAAATTATCCATAAAAAAATGACAAAATATTACGCATAAAAAAAAAAATTAAAAATTAATTGCAACATTAATTTTTATTTCATATTTTTGTTGCGCTTAAAATTAAGAAAAGTCTTGATTTTTTACCTTATAATCTATGTGATATGAAAAAAATTTTATCTCTCACTCTTTTAATGTTATTATGCGGTTTTGCGGCGTGGTCGCAAATAAAGACTATCAGCGGTACGGTACTTGATCCGGCAGACAATTCGCCTCTGGTAGGTGCATCGGTAGTCATCAAAGGCACAACCAAAGGCACCATTACCGATATTGACGGAAAATACTCCATCAATGTTGGCGAGGCAGACAAAGAACTCGTTTTCTCATTTATGGGAATG
>JGI24696J40584_12961246_pt1 | contig 12580 bp, 12 predicted proteins | sample TergutCo191P4_FD_40584 | JGI IMG/M metagenome (IMG submission 40584)
ATGCGCCAGATGGCCGAGCGCAGCGGCCTGTGGAGCTATGTGGAGCCGGCGTATCTGACGCCCACCTGAGCGGTAGAAAAATCCGGAAACCCTTTTGTATCAAGAATTATACGGCTTGTCCTCCGGCATGGAGAATGGGAATAAATGGATTTATCTAACAATGTTTGAATGGACTGGCTCTTGGAATGTGAGTTGCACCTCAATGGTGCTGTCGTGGTTGATGATGATTTTTCGTACAAGCATACTGAGCGTCATTCGGTCAATCTTGGGAAACTTCAAAAAGTCAATCAGCATTTGCCTTACTTTCCCATCGTCGGTCGTGCGCTCCAACAATTCGCTGATTTCCTTTTGCAGTGCAAGCTTTTGCTTATTTGCGCTCTCTCGCTCGTCATTGACTTGCGCTACAAGCTCCTTAAACGTATTTTCGTCAATCGTTCCATTGACTTTGTCCTTATACAAACTCATAGCAAGGCGCTTGGCTTCTTCTGTCTTGGATTGTAGTCTGCTCATTTCTTTTTTCTTCTCGCCCACGGCTTTTTCAACCATTTCCGCATGGCTGGAAGATAGAAGCTTGTCAGGGTCAATGTATTGCTCTGCAATTTCACGAAGCAACGCCAGGATATGCGCTTCAAGAATTTCCTCCCTAACAGTGAACGTCTTGCACAAACCAAGCTTGCGGTGTCTTTTAGCTGTTCCGCACAGTAAATAGTATTCTCCCTCTCTATGTCCGTTCATATGAGAATATGGTGCGCCACAGTGTCCGCAAATAGCAAATCCTGTGAAAAGGTGCGGTTCTCCTTGCTTGCGCGCACATGACCTTTTCCTCAGTATTGCATGCGCCGTTTGAAAGTCCTCTATCTTGATGATAGGCTCGTGGGTGTTCTCTACCTTAATCCACTGGCTCGGGTGTATGTTCACCTGCTTATCCAGCTTGTAGTTTACCTTTCTGTTTTTGTTCTGCACAGTGTGACCAATGTAGACCTCGTTCTTCAGAATCACGCGAACCGTCTTATCATTCCAAACTCCTACAAATCGTTCCTGTGTTGGGCCAATCCCGGAGTACTGTGACGGTGTAGGAATTCCCTCTTGCGTCAACTGAATGGAAATGGATTGCATTGGTACGCCTGCAAGATATTTTTCAAATATCCTTTTGACATATGCCGATGATACAGGGTCGGGAATTAGGTGCCCTTTTTGCTCTGGGTCTTTCATGTAGCCAAACGGCGCGCTTGACCCTATGAATGTACCTGCCATTTGCTTGGTCTTTAATGCGGTGCGGACTTTCTTTGAGATGTCCTTTGCGTACATGTCGTTGAATACGGACTTAAAAGGGATAAAGTCATTGCTACTTGCTTCCTCATAGGTGTCAAAGCCATCATTCACTGCAATATAGCGAACATTCTTGCTCGGGAAGTAATTCTCGAGGTAGTAACCTGTTTGAATATAATCCCTGCCTAACCTTGAAAGATCTTTGGTAATCACGAGATTGATTTTCCCTGCTTCAATATCGGCTAACATGCGTTTGAAGCTTGGTCGCTCGAACGTGGTGCCACTAATACCATCATCTATATAAGTGTCTACCAGCGTCCAACCGTTTTGCAAAATGATTTGTTCAAGGAATTCCACTTGGTTTTGTATGCTCTCTGATGTCTGGTCTTTCTCGTCCTCGCGTGAAAGCCTTGAATATAAGGCAACGCGAAAATTTATATTTCCGTTATCGTAAAAATAGTGTTTATATGGAGTAATCAATGCTGTACCTCCTCTTACTCGCAGATTTATAAACAACTATTTGTCCTGTGCTTCATATTGTACTACTTCCCCTTGTGAGCTGTCAAGCTCTGTTTCCTTGCAGGAAAGAAGCTTCTGCCTTAGTATATTAGAAAAGACCTCCTGTATAGAATTGCCTTTGCTGTCATAGGTAGCTATGATTTTAAATTGTTCTTTTCTCTCCATAAGCACCCACCTCTGTAAATGCTTATGCACTTTAATGCGAAAAAGAACATTTTTTAGCTTGTACTATACTCTGGCTTTGTTTTGGCTTCCCTCCGCAAGCCCTGCGGTGCAGTCAACCTTTCGTTGCCTGATTAGCACCGAACATAGGCCAACTGGCTTGTCAAGGGCGCGAGGCGTCCGAGAAAAATTATTTGCCCCAAGTATCGAAGCAAAAAATTTTTCTTGGATCTACCCTTGATAAGCCAGTTTTCCTATGTTATCCTCTGGCAGGCAAGGAAAGAAAATATCTGTTCTATTGCTTTCACTTTTGAATACATTTTACTACGGGCAAAAGGAGGTATCATGGAAAGATGTAAAGATTGCAAGCACTGGCGACAAGAAATATTGAATAGATATGGGGACTTTGGAGATTGCGGGTGTGAAAAGTTTGCATGTTATGACGATTTACCAACATATACAACCGTGGAAAGCAAGCATATTATATGCAATGACCCTCTAATCAAAACGCACAAGGACTTTGGTTGCATAAATTTTGAAAGTAAAGCGTGGAGCCTGAAATAACGATTATCACCCATACCCCTTTTCCATCATACGCAGTCACACAAAAAGATACCTAGCAAGCCTTTGGAGCTATGCCAGGTATCTTTTTGTTTAGCCTGCAATCTCGTTAACTAAGGGGCATTGGCGCGCTCTGCATGATGCTTTCTTCTTCGAGCAAGTTTTCGAGCCGTTCAATGCGTGACGTGATTCTCGGATGGTCGGCGGTCATCTTCTGGAGCACCGAGCGATTATCCCCCAGTTGAATTTTCTCCATGAGGTAAAACGCCTGCACCAGTTTCTCGCCGTGGCCCAGGTCATAGGCGTAGCGGTCTGCCCTGAATTCGCTTCTTCTGTAGCTGATGGATATTACTATCTTCATAAGGAATTGAACCACAAGGAGGATAAGCGTAAACAGGAGCTTTATAAAGGTAATAACAAACCATGCGGGGCTGAAGCTCTCTTTTTTTCTGTTGTTATATATTTCTATCCATTCCGCTATGAATATGAGTGCCTGCGCAATAAGAACACAAGCGGTGAAAAGGCCATTGCCAACGATCATGTATAGCCTTGCCATTGTGTCACCATATGCAATGTGCGCTATTTCATGCGCCATAAGTGCCTTTAGCTCTTCTGGGCTGAATGTACCTATTGCCCCTTTGGTGACTGCCAGCGTGCGCTTTCCCAATGCAACTGCATTGACAGATAATTTGTCTATGATACATAGCTCAATGCGTCCTAGTTCCGGGTTCTTCCGTTTAGCCTGCATGTAAACTTCGTTGAACAGGGGCAGCAGAGATTCCTTTTCCTGCTTCGTAAAAATGATAATATAAAAGTAACCAAAAAATCAAATATAAAAATTACCGATTTTGGTTACTTTTTTGATGGAAAAACATTAACATTTTGATATCATTCTTTTGTAGAAAGGAATGGTATCAAAATGGAAGATTTAAAACAAATTAATTTAGATAAAAACTTGAAAGGGCATTTAGAAATTATGAAAGCATATGACATAAAACCTAATTTTACTGAATTAGGTAGACAATTCAATATGGATAGACATACTGTTAAAAAATATTATGAGGGTTATCAAGGCAAGAGTATAACTAGAAACAGACCCTCCAAATTAGATAAATATTACGAAGAAATTAAACTTAAAATTAATTTGCTGGGTGTAAATGCTGTAGGAATTTATGAATATTTGCTAAAGAAAGATTCAGATATTGGTTCATACTCTAACTTTCAAGCATATTTGAAAAAACATAATTTAAAAATTAATAAATCTTCTAAAGTTCATTTGAGATTTGAAACAGATCCTGGACAGCAATTGCAATTCGATTGGAAAGAAAATATTAAAATGATTAGTAAATATGGTGAACTCTTTGAATTTAATGTGTTTTCCTCTACTCTGGGATTTTCCAGATTACATGATTTTGTATATAGTAGAACGAAAACCAGAGAGGATGTGGAAAGATGTTTGATGACTACTTTTAAATATATTGGTGGCATACCGAAAGAATTACTTACTGATAATATGGCTAGTGTTGTTGATATTAGTGGTACTGCCAGAAAAATAAATAAAGAATTTTATCAGTTTGCTAAAGATATGGGGGCTGTAGTTAGACTTTGTAAACCTAGAAGTCCTCAAACTAAAGGTAAAGATGAAACTGCTAACAAATTTATGCGTTGGCTTGTTCCATACAATCATGAGTTTGAAGACGAAGAAGAATTAATTAGAATCATAAAAGATATTAGAAACAAAGTAAACTCTACTAAAAATCAAACAACCAATATTCCGCCTATTCTCCTTTTTGAGAAAGAAAAAGAATATCTTCTTCCTCTACCAAGTAATCACATTATGGTTTCATACTTAATTGATACTAAAAAAGTTAAAGTTGCACCTGACTCTTTAGTACATTACAAGGGGAAAAAATATTCAGTTTCTCCTAAATACATTAATCAATTTGTTCACCTACAACAAACTGATAATATTCTTTATGTATATCACAATAAGGAGCTGATTGCAACACATGAATTATCCTTTAAACTGTTCAACTATACAAAAGAGCATTACCACGAGGGATTAAAATTGTCCATGCCATACAAAGATGATGAGAAGATAGAAGAATATACTGCACAAAATTTAAAACGATTAGATTGTATTCTTGCACCCGATAGTATACCAACAGGCATACTAAACAGTACATAATCAAAAATATTTTAAGAAATGAGGTAATAGAAAAATGATATATAACCAAGTAATTAACAATTTAGAAAAGTTAAAATTAGAAAAGATGAGTACATACTTATCTACATATTTAGATAAATTTAATAAAGAAGAACTTTCTCTCCTGGATGCTTTATTCACACTTACAGAAAAAGAAATTGAATTTAAAGAACAGAGGGCTTCTGAGTTTAACATCAGGGTAGCTGGGTTTCCTTTTATCAGAACTCTAGATGAATTTGATTTTGATTTTCAACCTAGTATCAACAAAAAGGAAATATTAGATTTAGCAACACTTAGATTTATTGAAGAAAAGAAAAATATTCTAATGTTAGGTTCTAGTGGAGTGGGTAAAACACATATTGCAACAGCTATTGGTATTGAGGCTGCTAAAAAAAGAGTTAGTACCTATTTCATTACATGCCATGATTTAATCACAAAGCTAACAGTTGCACATAGTGAAAACAGATTAAAGGATGCTTTAAAAACCTTAAATAAATACAAGCTATTAATTATTGATGAAATACGGATATTTACCTGTAGATAAAAATGGAGCTAATTTACTGTTCCAATTAATTACAAAAAGATATGAAAAAAGCTCAACTATTATTACTACAAATCAACCTTTTTCTAGATGGGGTGAAGTGTTTAGTGATAATATGCTGGCTAATGCTATTCTTGATAGATTGCTTCATCATGCTAATGTTTTTAATATATCTGGTAATTCCTATCGTATTAAAGACCTTATGCATAAATTGGAAAATACTGACAATTAGTGGTTTTTCTTACATTTGATAAATTGGTAATTTTTATATTTGATTTTTTGGTGATTTTACCATTGACATTTATACTTCGTTTCTATCTTCCTTACATGCTCGAAGAACCGCAGAAGCTTTTCGCCCAATGGAGTAAAGACAATAAATAGAGAAATGATGTAGGAAAAGCAAGCAAGTATAACGCTGTTAACCAGTCCACCTAACGCAAAAGACGCAATAACGCAATACAGGATAGATGCTAAAAGATACAGCGGGTTGGTTTTTACGAATTTAATAAAATCTTGCCCTATGGTTTTGAAAAAAGCTCCGACCTTTGCAAAAATAGCCAAGAATAGTTGCTTGCTTATTGCCGAAATGGATTCTGACATGATTTGCCCCTCTCTAAAATGGTTTATAGATGTTTACCCTGCAATGGGTGTTTGTATCACGCGATAGAAATATGCCTTTGCCTGCCTGCAATACCTTTATATCATCTGGGTGGTATAGGTACTCCCTTACACGCTTAGCGGAGCCGTAGCCCGTTTCTGAGGTGTCCAGACCGTGTTGCTGTAGCTGGTAGGTCACTTCAATGGTTGCCCTTGTGCCTATGATGTCCGCCCAATAGTCGGCGTTCGTTCCGCTGTTCTGGCGTAATACAAGGTAGTTGTTGCAGTTCTCTATGATTTGTTCCTTGTAGCTTTCATTTACGGCAAAGTCAAGGTCCGAAAGGCTTTGCGTAGCTAAGACACAAGTTACGTTTGCGCTCCTGCTCTTGTTTACCAAGTCGGTCAAGGCCGCTGTGGCATAACTGCTGATTTCGTCCAGGATAAAAAATGTGCGTGGTATCTTGCTTTGGAATAGCTCCCCAATGGCTATTTTGCTGTCTATGAGTACCAGCCTGCCGAATGCAGGGCTTAATACTGGATATACCATAGGATTGAGTATAAACAATATAATAGCGTTTTCCTTTAATGCCTGCGCAATATTGATTCCATCGTCCGACAGGATTTTGCCCGCTTGGCTTTCGGCGATGGTGCTGAATCTGGCAACGGAGCTTTGCGCAACCTTACCACTGCCTTTGAGCAATTCTAGGTTGTCTACATGTTCCTCTTTTGATATAAGGCCCTCTTTCAACAAATAGTTGCTCATGTCTGTAAATCTGTTTGGCTTCATGCAAGCTATAATCTTGCCAAAAGAAAAAGGGATTTTAGCCAGTTCCATTAGCTGTGTTATGCGTTGTATGTACCTTTCGGCATTTAATTTGTAATGTTCCTCTGACCAATCTGTCATATTGATTAACATATCCGTTGCCATAGCGCTTGAAGCCCCTAGAAACGGGTTGTATTTATCCGAATTCACAGGGTCTGAAAGGTTAATAACATATATTTTTCTCCTGCCCTGATTCAATCTTTGCACGATATCGAGCAAAGAACCCTCGCCCATATCGCCCTTGCCGTCAATAATAAAAGTGGGTAAGCTGTTGACTATAGCGTTGTTGATGAAATTCGACAGCGCAACAGTCTTACCACTGCCTGTAGTACCACAAACAAGCACATGTTTTGCATTGTCTGGTATGTAAATCCCTTGCCTGCCATTTAAGCCGATGAAAGTGCCCTCTGGTGGCCTGCTTTGCTTGACGGGCTTGGGTTTCTTCCTGCTTCTGCGCATCTGCTTTAGCTCCCTCTGAAAGTTAAATATTCGTCTTAGCCTGTAAGACTTTATGCTTTCCACTGTTGCAACGCTACCGACAAAATAAAAAAATGACCGCAAAAACCACATATTGATATTTATGCAGGCCGTAATGCTAGATTAAAAATCATTCTTTTGTACCTCCTCTAATTTCAGTATATGAATACTGGTGTATTGTGCTTGATTGTCCTTTAGAATTTGGTATATCTTACAAGCTTTATCTGGCACAACCCATATTTGGTGGTTGTACTGCATGAAGTTATCCTGTATGATACCCTCCAGCCTTGATTTGGCTTTGAGGGATAACTCAACCTCCACGCATATGCTCTTGTCATTGTGCGTGATTATGAAGTCTGGGCGGTGCTTGCGAACGCCGAAGCCATCCATGCTATGTAATTGCTTCTCGGTTGTCATGTCCTCGTAGGGTATGCCTTTCACCTTATGGAAATATATCGCGGTATCTAACACGGCTATATCATGCGGTATTTGCTCTACTCGGATTTTTTCTGCTCTTAATGGCAGGCTTGCCAATATTTTCGCTTTGTTTGTTAGGCTGTATATGCTTGGTATGCCATATAGAATCTTTTTGCGCTCTATATATCCCGCCTTGATAAGCTTGCTCAACCTTTGGTCACAAGCTCTTAACCCTGTGAATCCTGCCAGCTCCGCTATCTGCCTGCCTAAAACAACTCTCCAACGTTCGATCTCTTTAAATATCCTATAATCCCTATCTACTAATCTAATCTCACTCACTACTTACACCACCACAAACAACTATACTAACTACTATTCCTACTCTTACTCGTCCTATTACTCTACTACTTGTACTACTTTTACTCTCTACTTGCCCCGTCTGCTCGTCTAACTCTTTATACTTCTTTTTATTGATTGATATATTATATTTATATAATGTATTATCATGTTGTGGGTGTGGGGTCTTGGGTTGTTTTTCGCAAAAAACCAGCCAAGACCCCACACCCACAACATGATTCAATCGGTAAAATGCAAGTATATCAAGGGTTTGACGAGCAGACGGGGCAAGCTATTTTATTTGTATTTTTTACGGGGTACTCCAATGTAGAAAGAATAGGTTTGCTAAGGGTTGAAAGAATAGCTTTTTGTGGCGGTGGCTGTCCCGCTTGCCTGATTTCGACATGCCTCTTATCCTGTTCGGACAATCTCGCCCATCTATTTTATATGCTTGACCATAAAAAAATTGGAACATTTTCTGAATTCCTGCATAAAATAAAAGCCATCTTTTTTTCAACCATTAGAACATACCCTAGTGGTTTTTTTGATGTAATTCCGTTATTATTTTCTCCGAGCCTAATAGAAATAGTTAAGGGGGGAATGATTTCATGACCGAATATGGCTACATAAGAGTATCCAGCACCGACCAAAACGAAGACCGCCAGCTTGTTGCCATGCAAGAGCTGGGCATTTTGAGTAAAAACACATTTATAGACAAGCAAAGCGGAAAAGATTTTGACCGACCACAATATCAAAGAATGCTGGGTGTTCTGCAAGCTGATGATATCCTGTATATCAAGAGTATCGATCGATTAGGGCGAAATTACGCTGACATTCAAGGACAGTGGCGAATTCTAACCAAAGAAATGGGCGTTGATGTGGCAGTAATTGATATGCCATTGTTAGACACTCGCCTTAATAAAGACCTCATGGGAACATTCATTGCGGATTTAGTTCTACAAATTCTTTCATTTGTGGCACAAAATGAGCGTGAGAATATTCGCAAGCGACAAGCGGAGGGTATAGCTACAGCAAAGGCCAAAGGCGTGACTTTCGGCAGACCTACAATAGACGCACCGAGCGATTTTGCACAGCTGGTAGCACAGTGGGAGCGTGGAAAAACACCTATGGAAAGCATTTTGCAGAAGTTGAATATGAGTATTTCGACCTTTTACCGCAGAAGACGAGAATTAAAGCTCACACTTAAAAACGGGAAATAGCCTGCTTCCGTGCGGTTTCTCCCGTTAATTTCCACAAGCAAAATCGTTCAAAAGGTATACTTTTTGAACGGTTCATTTTTTGCCTCAAAACAGGCAAAAAGATATAGATTTTTCACAGTTCATAGTTTATTTTAGCACATTAAGCAACCCCAAGCAAGCTATTTTTCGCATTTGGAGCTATTGCCAAAAAGTATACTTTTTGACTTAGGTGTCAGAGAATTTTCATAGTGCAAAAATTTATTTATTGGAGGACAAGTCTATGAAGAAAAATTTCAAAAAATGGTTGAGTATTGCTCTTGCTGTCGTGATGGTGGCTTCGGCCTTGCCACTGATTGCGGGGGCGATTGCGCCATCAGGGGAAAGCGCGGGAAGTGCTTCATCAAGCGGACAAGCACCGCTCAAGGTGGAAATCAGGTCGAACAAGGACAAATACTCCTTGCTCGGCAAAATGGAGTTCACCGCCACTATCACCAACATAAGCAGTAGCACCGTGGAGAACATCAGCGCACAGGCTCTGCTTGGGTCAAGCCTGCGCCCGCTGAAGAACGGAAGCCAGTTCACAGCCACAAAAGACAGCCTTGCGCCTGGGGCGAGCTTTTCGTTCAAATATTGTGCTGACCTCAACGGGCTAAAGGGATTGGATAATCTGCTGTTGCCTTTCTTCTGGTTTAGCTCTTTGTTTCATGGCGGTAAAGCAAGTATAGGCAATGGTAACGGCAGGGCGGATTACATAGAGGCAAGCAAGGCTGTTGGGGTGAATAGTTTGTTTGGTGGAAAGTATGACGCGAGTACTAAGGTTAAGGTCTGGTATAATAGTGCGGAAATTCCTGAGGGAGTTGTCTATCGAGATGGTGTAATCGTAGACCCGTTAAAAGACATTGCCTATACTATTACAGAAGAAAACGGGATTTACATCGTAACTTTGCCTAAAAACAGCGCAACAAGCACAATCCAAGGCGGGACTGTTTTTGTCTTGCCACCGATTTATAATGAGCTTGCTTATGCTGGCATTGCACTAAAAGCAACTTCTGTTTCGGACAACGGCGGTACCTTTATTATTACCTGCGTTCAACCCGAATTGGGAGAAGTAGCAAAAAGTCTAAATTTTGACTATGAGGGAGAACCAAAAGTATTGTGGGAGGAGGTTTTAGAAGAATACATACCTCCAGAAGGTGTTACTTTTGAATACACACCACCTACTCGGTCAGTAGGCATTCAAATGCAAGCAATTGACACGGATAAAACGAGCAATTTGGGGTCGCTAAAAATTAGCGGAAAATTGGCCGATGGTATACGTGGTAGTGTAACAATTGCAATTCCCGAAGTGCGGACGAAGCTTGTTGCGTGGACTTGGTATGTTCCACCTATCATAAAAATTGACGAGTTGATTTTTTGGATTAAAGAAGAAGCAACGGTTGCTTTTGATATTGAATTACAAGAGAACCCCCTTGATATAATAAAAATTCCAATAGGGCCCAAAATTCCTATCGTATTAGGACCGACTGGATTGTATTTTGAGCTGGGCGTAGAAGTTAAAGTGAGTATTGACGGCTCTTTAAGCCTTGAATTTAGTGTAGGTGGGAAACAAGGCATGGACTTGAAAAGAGGGCGGGGCGCGATATATTTAAATGAAGCCACTGGAGGAATTGCTTCTCTTAATTTAAACGGCAACTTAAAAGCCGGACCAGAAGTGGGGGCTTCTCTCAAATGGTTGGGGCTTAATATTATGGAATGCGCTATAAAATCAGGGCTTAATGTTGAAGCAAACATGTCCGTAATTAACAACCCATTGCTATGTACAGATGTAGGTGCATATCCATTTGTGGAAATTGGCGTAAATGATGGCCTCATTAGTGATATGCTTAGCGAACCATCTATTGAGTGGAAATTGCCCTCTCTTGGCAATTGGCATTTTGAGCAAATGAAAAAGGTTCCAAAATGCACCGCAGGAGGTAATACCACCTACTACGGCGAATACACCGCTACAGTAAAAGACGGCGATGTCCTTGTTGGCGGTGCTAATCCTCCGCTTGCTGGCGTAAACGTAAAGGCAATTAATACAGCGAACAGCGTTATTGCCGAACACACGACCGATAGCACGGGCAAGGTCAATTTCACATTGCCTGTTGGGCAATATACCATCGTGTTTAGCAAAGTGGGCTATCGCACAGATTCATTCAGCGAAACAATTGTACGGGATGAATCACTTATAATTGATGCTGTTTGGTTGTCAAAGCTAAGTGAACCACCCCTCTTTAGCACCATCACAGGCAAGGTGCTTGAACAAGGCACAAACACCCCGCTATATGGCGTACTGGTGCAAGCCACAAAAGCAGGCTCAACCGCTATTGTGGATTCGTCAACCACCAGTGCAACTGGAGGCTTTATGCTTATCGTTGAAGCAAATGCCACCTATGATTTCAAATTCACGAAAATCGGCTATGAGGAAGAAGCGCGGGTGAATGTTAGTGTGGGCAGTGCAATGGCATTGGGGGATGTGCTTATGGTTCCCTCGGAACCTCCATTTGCAGGCGGTACAGGCACAGCAACAGACCCATATTTAATCTCTACGCCTGCACAGCTTAACAATGTTCGTAATGACCTTGAAGCGCATTATAAGCTCATTAATGACATTGACCTTGCAGGCTGGGGGAATTGGGAGCCAATTGGGACTGATGTCAATACTCCTTTTAGTGGCGTGTTCGATGGCAACGGGAAAGTTATTAAAAATATGACGATTAATATTGTTAGTAGTGGAAATATATATGTCGATAGTGTGCGCGCTGGTTTTTTTGGAAACTTATATACAGCAACCGTGAAAAATACTGGCATAGTTAATTCAGAAGTGAGTGCAACAAGTAGTGGAATTGTTTTTACAGGTGCAATTGTTGGTTTTAGTTCTAATAGCAATTTACTAAATTGCTACAATAGAGGGACAGTACATTCAATATCGACCGAAAGAAATGCCTCTGCGGGAGGAATTGCTGGAGAAATTTCTAGTACATGCAAGGTGGAATTCTGTTATAACTCCGGTTCGGTGAACGCAATTACTTATGGGAGTAATTCTGGAACCTCTGCTCCTTTCGCAGGAGGAATTGTAGGAGGTCGCACAATTTCAGATACTACGATAAGCAATTGCTACAATATAGGAACAGTAACGAGCACAGCAGTTGGTTCACTTGCTTATGCGGGAGGGATTGCGGGAAGTAGCAAGACAATAAACAGTTGCTATAATACAGGAACAGTAACTGGAACCAGTATTATTACTGGAGGAATAGTAGGTTCTTGTGCCTCTGGTTCTACAATTAGCAACTGTTATTACTTAAATAGTAGCGCTGTCTATGCTTTCGGTAGTGCTAACCTCTATTTTGATACTCCAACTCTTGTAAACGTTCTTTCTCTCACCGAACCCCAAATGAAACAACAATCCTCTTTCATCGGCTTCGACTTCG
>JGI24696J40584_12961244_pt1 | contig 12535 bp, 13 predicted proteins | sample TergutCo191P4_FD_40584 | JGI IMG/M metagenome (IMG submission 40584)
TGCGGCGTCCTCTATATCACCCAGCGGTAAAGTGGCTGCCGCCGGCGGCGAAAGCAAGACCTTCACTTTCTCGGCCAATGCGGGATATCACATATCCTCAGTGATCGTTGACGCTGTACCTCTGACCGCAGCTCAGATCGATCAGGGCAGCTACACCTTCACGAACGTGTACTCCAACCACACGATAGAAGTGAGGAGCGCACCCGGCCAGAATACAACAGGCATCATCCTGACGATCAGCATCTCCGGAGGAGGTCATGCCGAATACAGCATCAACGCGGCACCCTTCGAAAGATATGTCTCGCCTGTGAACAACCTCCCGCTGGGTGCGAATGTGGTCATAAGAGCGACCGCCGACGACGGTTACAGGTTCGACAAGTGGGAGACGCCGTCCGCAAAGAGCACGTCCGAAGTGGTATTCGATGATGTGACCTCCTCTCTGAACCTGAAACTCTCCTTCGCGAAGGAAGGCGGGGACAACACTATCCTGTGGATAGTGATCGCGATAGTGATTCTGGTGATCCTGTTCCTCTTGGCATTATTCGTTCTGCGCGGAAGAAGGAAGGAGGACGGCATCTGAGAAGATTTCAGACTGCCAGGGAACACAGGGATTCGCGCAAACGTATCCCGAACAAACAACTTTGAACTTTTTACCAAGCAGGGACGGGGGCCCCGTCCCCGCCTGATATTTCTTTATCCAACAAAGTTCTGAACAGATGTATTTTCAAAGTCTTTCATTAAGAATATTAATATAGAAGAACAAAATTACCAATAGTTAAAATCAGGGAGATTATATCCTATGTATGCGAACGGAAACCAACCGATCATTGTGCTGAGAGAAGGCACAGAGAGAAGCAAAGACAAAGAGGCTCAGTTCAACAACATTGCAGCCGCCAAGGCTGTGGCAGACGCCGTAAGGTCCACGCTCGGACCAAAAGGAATGGACAAGATGCTTGTGAACACCATCGGAGATGTCGTAATAACAAACGACGGTGTGACGATCCTCAAAGAGATCGAAGTACAGCACCCCGCAGCAAAGATGGTTGTCGAGGTCGCAAAAACACAGGACAACGAATGCGGCGACGGCACGACGACCGCCGTCGTAATCGCAGGAGAACTCCTCAAACAGTCTGAGGAACTCATTGACGCAAAGATCCACCCCACCGTCATAACGAGCGGATTCAGGATGGCCGCGGACAAAGCGGTCGAAGTTCTTAACGAAATAGCGGTGGACGCAACAAAGGACGAGATCCTCAAAAAGGTCGCCGTTACCTCGCTGACAGGGAAATCCGTCGGCGAAGAGCATGACGCCCTCGCGGAGATCATCGTAAAAGCGGCAAAGGCCGTCGCAGAGAACGGAAAGGTCGATACTGACAACATACGCATAGAGAAGAAGGTCGGAGGCGTCATCGGGGACACTTATCTCATCGAAGGAGTGGTCATCGACAAAGAACCAGTGCACTCCCGCATGCCGAAGAAAGTGGAGAACGCAAAGATCGCGCTCTTCGCCGCACCCCTCGAAGTGAAGAAAACTGAATTTGACGCTCAGATACAGATCACCGACCCCGCAGCGATGTCCGCTTTCCTGCAGGAAGAAGAGAACACAATGAAAGAGATGGTCGAGAAGATCAAAGAGGTCGGGGCAAGCGTCGTATTAACGTCCAAAGGTGTCGACGAGCTTGTTCAGCACTATCTCGCCAAGGCCGGCATACTCGGATGCAGGAGACTCAAGCAGAGCGACCTGGAAGCCGTTGCGAAGGCCACGGGCGGAAACATTGTGGGAAGCATTTCGGAGATAACCAAGAAAGACCTCGGAACGGCCGGGCTCGTCGAAGAGAAGCTGGTCGGAGAGGACGGAATGATTTTCATTACCAAATGCAAGAACCCCAAAGCGATGACGATATTCATCCGCGGCGGAACGGAACATGTGATGGAAGAGGTCGAGAGAGCGGTCAACGACGCTGTGCGCACAGTAGGAATCACGCTTGAGGACAAGAAGATCGTCGCGGGCGGAGGCGCCCCCGAGATTGAACTCTGTCTTAGACTCTCGGAGTTTGCATCGTCCGTAGGAGGCAGGGAACAGCTCGCCATCGAGAAGTTCGCGAAGGCGATGGAGATCATACCCTGGACGCTCGCAGAGAACGCGGGTCTCGACTCGATCGACAGCATCATAAAGCTGAAGAACGCCCATGAGAAGAAGAATGGTAAATACTACGGTCTTGATCTCAACACGGGAGAAGCCGTTGACATGCTCAAACTGAATGTCATTGAGCCTCTCAGGGTCAAAGTGCAGGCGATAAACTCGGCCGAGGAAGTGGCCAACATGATCCTCAGGATCGACGATGTCATCGCTGCGCGCAGGTCGCCCCCGCCGGCAATGCCGCAGGGGCCCGGCGGACCGGGCGGAATGCCGCCCGGAATGATGTAAAACTAACAGAGAGCATAGCTCTCTTTCCCTTCTTTTTTACCACTTTTTGTTTTGAAGCGCAGTTCATCACGAATCATTTTTTTAAATGTTCAGTGCGAAATTATTATAATTTAACGTACGATATTATGATGATAATATGTATGTAAGTGCTACAGAATTCAGAACAAATGTGGGAAAATATCTTGATGCATCCGCTTCAGAGGATATTTACATAGTGAAACACGGCAGACCGATAGCAGTTCTATCTGCAAGTACAAATTCCAAAGAGAGAATGCTTGATTCGCTGGTGGGCATAGGAGGAACATTGGATAAAGATCCGGAAGAGCTTCTTATGGAGAGATTTGATGATCGCAAAGTTCCTAATTGATACTAATATTCTGATGGATATAATATTCGAAAGAGAGCCGTTTTTGAGAGAGTCAAAATATGCTTTGAAATCGATTTTCAGATCAAATTCAGAAGTCTATGTGTCTGTACAATCTCTAAGTGATATTTTTTATTTAACAACAAAAAATAAATCAAAGAAGAGAGCATGGGAAACACTTGAAAAGATATCGCTAATGTTCAATGTGATTGGTATTACTCCGGATGACTCGATAGAAGTTCTATCATCTGGTTTTGATGATTATGAAGATGGGGTGATAGCATTCTCAGCAAAAAGAAATGGGATAGATGCGATAGTAACAAGGAATGATAGAGATTTTTATGAATCTGATCTTTTTATCATTGATCCTAAGGAGATCGATAAATATCTAAACAATCACTGCGAGGTCGGCAGCATAGTGGTCGGATGACCTCAAAACATATCTTGGTGTGCTGAGTGCCAATCCATTATTTCTTTCTTGTAAGAATTCACATACATTAATAAAGTAAGTTAAGGTTCGACATTGATTAATCATTCTACTGAAGTTTTTTTATACTCTTTAACCAATAGAGTATCCGGATGGGGATCCATGCGGAGAGCAGCACTCTATGTCAGGGTGTCCACTGAAGAACAGGCAAGAGAAGGTTTCTCTCTGGACGCACAGACGGAAAGACTGGAAGCCTATTGCAGGCTTAAAGAATGGATGATATCCGACATCTACAGGGAAGAAGGGTATTCCGGAAGGAATACGGAGCGTCCGGAATACAAAAGGATGCTGGAAGAGCATGAGAATTGGGACGTACTTCTTGTTCTGAAGATGGACAGGATACACAGGAACAGTGTTAACTTTACACTCATGATGGATGAGCTCAGGCGCAAAGGCAAAGAGTTCAGCTCCATGCAGGAGAAGTTCGATACGGTCACTCCCATGGGAAGATTCGCTATGGATATCGTGCAGAGGATAGCACAGCTCGAGAGCGAGCAGATCGGCGACAGGGTCAAGATGGGGATGGTAAGGAAGGCAAAATTCGGTACCGGATATATGGGCTCCGGACATCCCTACGGATACGTTTACGAAAGAGGGTCACTGACCATCGTAGAGTATGAGGCAGAGGTCGTCAGAGATATCTATTCTATGCACCGCGGAGGTATGTCGCTGAGGTCCATCACAGATACGCTGAACAATTCTCTGATCCAGCCAAAGAAGGGCGGAAGATGGTCGCATCAGTCCGTATCAAAGATACTGCACAATCCCGTCTATGCAGGTTACATCAGATGGGACGGGATCGTCCGCAGCGGAGACCATGAAGCAATAATCGGTCAGGAGATCTATGAATCGATCAACGGTCCGATCGAATGAGGAGGTCCGCTACAGAGCGGCTCTTTATGTCAGGGTTTCCACCGAAGAGCAATCGGTGGAAGGATACTCTCTCGAAGCGCAAAAGGCATTCCTTCAGGATTGCTGCATTGCCGAAAATTATGAAGTGGCCGACATCTATGAAGACGACGGATATTCCGGAAGGAACATAAAAAGGCCGGAATACGAAAGGATGATGAGCGAACACGACAGATGGGATGTTCTTTTGGTCCTTAAGATGGACCGTATCCACAGGAACAGCCGAAATTTCATGAACATGATGGACGATCTTAACAAAATGGGCAAGATGTTCGTGTCAGCAACAGAAGCGCTGGACACGACCAATGCCCTGGGCAGGTTCGTCGTAGATATGATACAAAGGATCGCGCAGCTTGAGAGCGAACAGATCGGCGAAAGAACCTATTTGGGTATGGAAGAGAAGGCAAGGACCATGTCCAACACCGAAAGGGAAAGCAGAACCATGGGATTCAATGCGCCATATGGATATATGCTGAACAACGGGATACTTCTATCCGTACCTGAAGAGCTGAACGTGGTCAGAGGGATATTCAAGGAATATCTGGACGGAGATACAATGGACGGCATCGCATATGGTCTGAACAGGAACGGCCAGCTGACAAAAAGAGGAAACCCTTGGAACATCTACAATCTGAGGAATATTCTTCACAATCCTATATATGCAGGATATATGCGGTGGGATGACCTATATATAAAACACTTTGCACAAACAGCAGTATCTTCCGACGAATATAACCGCGTGCAGGAGCTTATTTCTGCCAAAACAAGGGATTCAAAGAAGAGAAATATCAAAAAAATCCCTGATGAATTGGAGTGAATGGATGTATGCTACATCAATTCATATTTATTTCTTTCCCTGACTTTTTAAATCTGCCGCATTAATAAATTTGTATGCGTTTTTTATTTTAATTCTTGAAAAAAACAATCTGGGTCTTTTGAAGATTCAATTTTTCAGACAAAGGTTATTTATATTCAGTAAGTAGAATCTAGCGCTGAGGTTATACCTCATCTTAAGGAGGAAACAAAATGGTAGAATGCCAAAAATGTTTGGATCCAACATCATTGGGTCTGTTTTTGGTTGCAGTGGTATCATTGCCATTAGCACTTTTGCAGTTGGTAGGGATAAACGACGTATACAGCGTCCCCGAACCCGGCTTCTTCATGCTTTTGGGTCTGATGATAATACTTGTGGCCTTGTATGCATATAAAACCGACAGTAATTTCGGATTCGTAGTGTTCGCACTTGTCGGTGCGGCAGTCACTATGACAGGAATTGGAATGGGTTCATATGAGAACATAGCGTTCGCGCTCGTGTTCGTACTTGCGATAATATGGTCTATTTTCGCAAAGACACCAAAGAACCTGTCGCTGATCCTGGTTACGACCGCTCTGATATTCCTATTCGTAGGTCTAAGCGGTCTGATTGATGGAGACTATTGGCACTGGCTGATAGGAATAGCAGCGCTGTTCAACTTCATATTCAACATATACCTTGCATACGCTCTTGCGCTCGAGAACAAGCTCCCGATCTTCTGAACGGAATGCAAGACAAACCTTTTTTCAAACACTTTTATTATTTCTCTTCTCAACTGAAAATGCGCCAGCGAGAACTTGACGTTTTGTAAATACTGATATACATGTTCAGAGATACATGTTCCGAACAGCATGAGACAAGAGAAAAAGAACAAGCTGATGGCAATATTCGTGGTTCTGATAATGGTCTTTGTCGCTTTCGCGGTGGCGGCGGCCTGGCTGGCAGAAAATATATGATCTGCACAATAAAATTGATATATCACAATTAATTAAGCTGATATCTTAATTGTATTAATTAATTGCAATGTATCTTTTTTGATATACTATGCAAAGTATAGTAGCTTTAATAATTAATGTAGTAGCTTAATATCATTAATTATTATCAAATCTACTAAAATCTATGGCTGACTTCAATATGGATGCATGACAGCCTTGTTCACAGGAGTGACGGCCCATGCCATGGGCCCGGTTCGTAACGTGAACCAACGCTGTTCGCCTATGGATCGTTGAAAGTACCGAATGATTACTTCCCCGATTCGTATGCGCACAGTGGAGACGTCCCTGTGGTCGGTTATGTTGACACTTCATCAGGATGGTCCGGGGTTTGCCGCCTCTAGAGAATGCACCGAACCCGGGCTTCTCATCCAATGCATTCTCTCAGCGTTGCGCTAAACATACAAGGATGACGCGCGGTGTTCGAATATCCCGAAAGTGGATGTTAAGGCACCATTATGGAAGGATCTTCGGAGAATCTTCGATGATCGATGAAAAGTCCCAGGCTTTTGTGTAGTATTCGGGAGTTTAACTTGATATTCGGGAGACCGTCGTTGACGGGCTTTCTTCAACATTTGATATGAAATTGCACTTTTTTTGGCTTTTTTGCATGTGATGTCGATTTTGCCCCCAAAATGAACGATTTACATCAAAATTTCAATTTATTTTTACTCAGTGTAAATAATAAAGCTAATAACTTAACTCAATATACTTTTATCATACTATCATTGAAATATACTTGCACAGGATCCTATAATGTAACATAGTGTAAATAATAAAGCTAATAACTTAACTTAATATATTATTATCGTTACTTCATTACAACGCATTCAAAAAATATCTTAATGAATCATGGAGTAAAATTAATTAAGTTAATATAGTAATCAGCTTAATAATTATCATAGGTGCGATTTATTCAATCGATTATCCTGTAACCGTAGCTGTCCCCATCGAGCTGGAATTTTACGTTGCGGTCTTTCAAAATGGTCTCGATAGTTTTCGCGTGTATGCCGAGGCCCACATTGATGAACTGATTCTCGATCACTCTCTTTCCCTCGTATTCGGCGGTCGGCTGGAAACCAAGAGGCAAATGTACTGTCTGAACCTGCAGCGCATAGATCCTTCCTTCCTTATCGAAAATGGGGCCGCCGGATTGTCCCTTCAGGCCCGGCGATGATGTCTCAACATACAACATCTCGTGGTTTCCTTCTTTGCTTTTACCCTTGACCAAATTCCGTGTATGTATCCCGTCATTGGGGAACAGCGGCAGAGGGAGCACACCCTTCTTTATGCGGAAAGCTTTCGTATCTTCTTCGAAAGTTGATTCAACCTGAGCGAATGGGAATCCGAGCCTGCATACACTCGTTCCCGGTCTGAGGGATTCAGGATCTCTGAAGACGGGATACTCTGTTATCCATTTAGGGTCAAATGGCTCCAGCCTGCCCACGCATATGTCTATCTGTCTGTCCACGAATGCTTCAACCAGCCGGACCCCGTCCCACCCCCACCAAAAAGAATGATTTGTCAGCCACGTGGGGTCTGTACGGATCAAATTGGAAGGCGAACCCGGTGTCGGATGCCGCGACGAATTGATATCATTCACTTCTTTGATCTTGTTCTGGTCTCCTTGGAATTTAACAAAGGAGTCGAACATATGTCCTGCTGTAACTATCCAACCATCTTTGTTGATGATGATGAACGCACCGCAGGATGCACTCACTTTGCCATCCATCTGTCTGATTGAAATGATCAAAGGTCTTGTGTACCTTGCTGCTTTTTCGCATGCATCCGCAAACATACAAAACTCTTAATGTCCTTGTAGTATAAATTTGTCTCAGGACATTTGGTAAAATTAAAGTGTTTTACGGGGCGGGTGCCCCGTCAGTATTGTTTTTCTATCGCTTCCAGGAGCTCCGGCATGTCCAAAACGGCGCTTCCGATAAGGCTTACGAGTTCTTCGTTCGCAAGGATCCTTTCGATGACATTCGGGTCAGTGAGCGCCATTCTTCCTATGTGCACAATATACGCTTTTGCAAGGTCCTGAGCATATTTCGCTTTGAGTTCCATCGCTTTCGTATCTTCGTTGCGGTCCTCCTCAGAGAGTTCGGGGAGATAGAAATCGGTGTAGAGGTGAAGTGAGTCTTCCGGCAGAGAAGCGATATCCCAAAGGTCTCCGGTAAGGTCCATGCTTCCGTCTCTGAGATCCTCGATTATTGACTTGTATCCCAGGATATCTCTTTTAAGAAAATCAATCATGTTCAGGCATTTTTCTGCCTCATCGCCCGTGAGGTTTGTAGCTTTTTCTTCGTACGCATCGATCTCCATGATCTTACGCCCGATCACTGCACGCATGAGCATTACCTGCTCTCTTATGTCAATGTTCCCATCCATTTTATCAACTCGTTCTTATTTTTTAATTAAGTTTATTTAAGATATACATTTACTTCATATATTCTTTTCTTCTTGGATGATGTTCCTGAGAGCGTTTACGATAAAAATCTGCTTACTCAAAGCTGGCAAATGGAATATGCATCCCGGGGTGCCGGTCAGTATATTTTATTTTTTGACACTCTTTTTACAGGCTTTCCGCAAAACGGACACTCGCTGCAGATGACCTCAAACCCGTCCTCGCCCTCTCTTATCAGTTCTGTGCCGTTGCGTCTCTCAGCGACCTCAATGTCGCCTTTCATAACGGCATCGAACATCTTTCTGCAGCATACGGCCTCGATGTCAATATCCGATATCTCCAGATTGAGTATGGGTCTCGACCTGAGTCTCCTGTCTCTTCTCTCGGCGATCCGGGCTGAGATCCTCTCAGCATCCTCTCTGGCTTCGGGAATGCCCATTTCGGAAGCAAAGGCGAACATATACAGTGCTTCCCTGTCATTCTGTTCTACGCCTACGCCCCCCTCATACATTTTTCCCAATGCATACATGGCAAAGGGATCCAAATGAGCGGCCGCTTCAGATATCAGATCGTATGCTTTCCTAAGATCCTGTTCTACTCCTATTCCATCCAGATATAGGAGCCCAACAACCCTTTTTGCCGGGATATGTCCCAGAGAACAGGCTCCCGATAAGAGTTCTACGGCCTTTTTCAGATCAGCATCATCTCTTCTTTGAAGAAGCAGGATGCCTTCATTATATATGTCATCCGAATCCTCATACTCTTTATCGTCCACTGCCGTAATCTCCTTTTTTAAGATCGGACAACATGTTTTTTGATTCTTCACTTCCGTTCGAAGCGGCAAGCTTAAGCCATTTTATCCCTTCTTCTTCGTCTTTCTCGATACCGAACCCTTCCAAATAGTATGTTCCCACCTGATGCATGGCACCGATCATTCCTCCGAGTGCCGCCTCCAGGAACCATTTGAACGATGATTCCGGATTGATGGGCAGCTCGGCCGATCCGATGCAGTATAATATTCCGAGGCGTTCCATCGCGAAGGTGTCGCCTCCGGCAGCCGCTTTGGCATACCACTCGGCAGCCTTTTTCAGATCTGTTTTTACTCCCATCCCCGCTTCATAATACGCCCCGGTCTGATACTGAGCATTAATGTTTCCTGCCGAAGCGGCATTTTTGTAGAGTTTGAATGCTTTTGTGATGTCCTTCTCAACGCCCAGACCTTCCTGGTAGATGAACGCCAGGGAGTTCCTTGCTTCGGAATTTCCCTGCATAGCGGACTCTCTGAACAGTTCTGCCGCTTTTTTATAGTCCCGATCAACGCCGACGCCGTCCATATATGCAATGCCGAGGAACAGCTGTGCATCGCTTATTCCTGCTTCCGCACCTTTTTTGGAGTATTCCACAGCCGTCTGCGTGTTCATTCCGGCGTATTTATTCGACATGAACATCTTCACAAGCAATGTCATCGCATCGGGCTGTCCTTTCTCGCTTGCGGACTCAAGCAGCTCGTACCCCCTGCCGATGTCCTGCTCAACGCCGAGGCCGAAAAGACAGGCCATTCCCATGGCGTATAACCCGTCCGGGTCTCCCGCCTCGACCATTCTCGTTACCTCATTTATGCTAGCCTCGATCGTTCTGTTGTCTGTCTCAAAGACAAAATCTTTATTTTTTTCCGGCTCGGGGGTGGATCGTCTTTTCGTCATATGCTGTCTCACTTTGAACCTGTACGCAGAGACCTAAGATAACTTTCCGCTTCTTCATACCTTGGGTATTTTCTTTCGTCGATTCTGAACTTTTTTGAATGGGGCCTCTGTCCGGGCCGATATCCCTGCGCCAAATGCAGGGATTCGTGGTATACAACATAGTCCAAGACCAATTCGGGCACCGATACATCATCCAGCACACAGGATATCCCTATAACTCTCATCATAGGCGAACAGAATCCAAGCTTTCTCACGTTTGGCATCTTTGTCCAGGAGAAGAAAGAATTATCAATGTCGCTTGGAACCAGAAGCCCGATGTCAAGAAGCCTCTCAACAGATTCGATCAGGTCCCGTTCGTTGCCTTCCGGGGACCCAGTAAGGTTCCTGCTTCTTCTGAGGTAGATCTTCCGCTTGCTGCAGATGTATTCATCGGACCTGACCCATTCCAAGTATGTTTTTCCGTATGCAGGCCTCCGGTTGGCGATAGTGCCGACCACGGTCTGTGAAAAATCAGTTATAACGTCGCAGGGTGCATCAGCGAGATAGTCTGATATCATGATATCAATACTGTCGCCGGATCTTTTCCATGAAGCCTGGAATTCTTTCGCGCCGCAAAATGATGCTGCCCTCAGTTCCAGGCCATGGCCCGAGACGATCGGAGAGAGCAGTTCAAACAGTCTTTCGTCGTTTCGGATCATCATCCTTCCCTTTCGGATCCAGCAAGGTGTCTTTTTGTTTCTGTTTCATCTGCATTGAATGTTCCGATTTCAGATTCTTGGTGTTATCATAATCTCTTCTTGTGTGATACATCATGGTGGAAACCGTCGACGGCGTGGGCGTGAATATCTGTACCTGCTCTGGGTTGGTCTTCAGTTCCCTGTGCACGAATCTGTCAAGCTCCTCCATGTCCTCCTGATAGCATCCCGGATGCGCTGCCATCAGATAATACGTAAGGAACTGGTTCGTTCCCTGTTTGGCGTTGGAGTCGTCGAACATCTTTTTGAATTTTATCAGTACGTCCGGACCGGGTTTGCACATAAGTTCCAGAACATGCGGGACCGTGTGTTCCGGGGCGATCTTCAACTGTCCGGAGACATGGTTTCCGACCACCTGGTCCACATATTCTTTTCCCCGTATATGATCGGAAACCACCATATCATACCTTATGCCCGAGGTGATCATGACCTTTTTTACTCCCGGTACGGAGGAGAGCTTCTTCAGCAGGGATGTCTGCTTGGAATGATCGACGGCAAGATATGAGCATGGCTTCGGATAGAGACATTTTTTGTCTTTGCATGCTCCCTTCATGAGCTTCTTCGAACACTCTATCCCGTACATGTTCGCGGTCGGTCCCCCCACATCATAGATGATGCCGTTGAATTTGGGTCTCGAGGCGATCATTTTTGCTTCCGAGAGGATGGAATCTTCCGATCTGGATACAACGGTCCTTCCCTGATGGACCGATATGGCGCAGAACGAACATTCGCCGTAACATCCTCTGTGGGAGGTGATGGAGTTCTTTATCGTTTCCATCGCTTTTACCTCTCCGTCCCTGAGGCAGTACGGGTGGACCGCATTCTCGTAATCCAAGGAATGAACGCGGTCCAGCTCTTCTGTGGTAAGGATCCTCTGCGGAGGATTCTGCACAAGGTATCTGTCCCCGTGCTTCTGATAAATGCCTTTTGACGTGACAGGATCGCTATTCTCATAGAATATCCTGAAAGCTTTGATGAAATCGTCTTTGCTGTCTTTGCAGTCCTCATATGACGGCATTTTGATATAGCCTTTGGGAGGATCCTTCCCTATCTTACAGATGCCCTTTATGTCAGCGGTATCCTTTCCGTCCCTCATCCTGTTCGCAAGTTCCAGATTCGACAGCTCTGCCATTCCGTACGTAATGAGATCCGCTTTGGAATCAAAAAGGACGCTCCTTCTGACAGAGTCCGACCATGCATCATAATGCGCGACCCTTCTGAGGCTGGCTTCGATTCCGCCCAGAGCGATCGGCCTGCCTTTGACGTGCTTCTTTATCAGGTTGGTATAAGCGATGCAGGCACGGTCCGGACGGCGGTCGTTGACCCCTCCGGGGGTGAGATCGTCGTCTTTTCTTCTTTTGTTCGTCGGGGTATAGTTGGCGACCATCGAGTCCATCGCTCCGGCGGTGACGCTCCAGAACAGTTCCGGTTCTCCCAGCCTTGCGATGTCCTTTTCGGAATCGATATCCGGTTGGGAAATAATCCCCACTCTGAATCCGTGATCAATAAGCCAGTGGCCTATTATCGATGCCCCATTGTAATAAGAATCCACATACGTATCGCCTGAAACGATGATGACATCGAAATTTTTCCAACCTCTTTTCTCTGCTTCCTCAAGAGCGGTCGGTATGAACATCTATTCCCTCAGTAGTAGTATTCAACGAGATAATCATCCA
>JGI24696J40584_12961243_pt1 | contig 12519 bp, 6 predicted proteins | sample TergutCo191P4_FD_40584 | JGI IMG/M metagenome (IMG submission 40584)
CTTTTTTGCTCGTAAATGGCTTTGGCATTGCTACATTCTTTTTCAAATGAATTGGTAGGATACACTCTTAAAATTGGCAAAGTGGTGTCGTTAATATCACCCTCAATGTCTTTGATATGACGGCTAAAACTAAAACTACCGCTATCGATATCATCAATTTTACCAATCAGTACATTGAGTTTTTTGATTAAATCGTCAAAGAATTTAAGTTTGGGCAATTCGTGTGTTGTGCCTTCCAATTTTATAGTACCCTCCTTAATGTGTTTGCATATATCAACAAGTGTGCGCACAGAAAGGTGCATTTTCATTAATTCAAAAATAGTAGCCAAGCGGTCTTTTAGAACATTGTCTTGTTCAAGTACTATTTTGTAAGTGTTTTTTGTACAATCGATAGCCAATTTGCGCAATTTGTTATCCCATTTTTGTGCGTGTGAGGAAACCCCGATAGATTCCCAATAATTCAGCGTCTTGCTAATACTGCCTACCAAATCTTCCAATACGGCTCTTGCATAATACAGGTTTTCGGTATTTTGCAAAGCATTATCTACTTGCTGATAGATGCTGTCGATAAACACATTTTGCGCCGCAGTTATATTTTGGCTGACTTTAGCGTGATAATTATTTTGGCTTGTGCTTTGAAACATGGATATGATAAAGTCAATCGGTTTCCCCGAAATCTCACCTTTGTTAATTTTGGTCGCATCGCGGTCAATGGAACGCAACAAATCTACGCCACCAACGGCATTTAGTGTTCTAAAAGCATCTTCTAAAATTGCGCCAAATTCCTTATCCATTTGTTCGTTGATAGTAGCACGGTTAATCGGATATTGTTGTCCGTTCAAATAATAATAACTACTATCGGTCAATCGTTTCAGTAAATCAATACTTAACTGAGAAGCAACAAAATCCTGAATTTGGTCTTTGGGGTATTGAATAGCCGACAAACCGAAAGTGCCGTATTTTCCAATTAAACTATTACCCGCAGCATCAACCAATCTTTCGCGGCGTTTTTCGTAAATGCCTGCGATATTGAGGAAAAGATACAATCCCGCCATTTTGTACAGACCATTAAGATTGCTGATTGCAGGCGATCCGTCCTGATAATCCTGACTGATAAACTGCACCAATTCGTAAGGCGGATTTGCTCCGATATTGTCTTTATTTATTTCCGAACCATTCGACCATTTGGCAGTATATTCGTTCGCGGGGTTATTGTAATAATCCAAATCTTTAATAGACCCATACGAATTACCATACATCACTTCGTAACCGCGTACTACAGTTGGCTTTGGAGGCAATAAAAACAAACCGTATATGTCTTTTATGCCATCAATAATATGACGAATAAGATAACCCATATCAATGAATGTTCCTGCGCCTGTTCCACCGGTTAAAGTACCTGTAACAAAAACAGTAGGTTTATCGGTAGTGTTTGTGCTGTTGTTGGTAATGTGCATCACTTTGGAATAAGCGTGGTTAATGGCATCAATCACATTCTTGAAATTATCGCCTTTTCGGTTTCGTCCCCATAGCGCCAAACGTCCGCAAGAACGAATACCGCCTGCGCCCAAACCGGCAGTAAGTACCAAACCTGCATCAGGCAACCAATCGGGATTGTCGCAAGTGTTTTTCAGTTCGTTACTCATCATTGCCATATCGTCTAAACTGATATACACACGGGTAATATCATTGCCTATCGGAGTGCCAATCGGACGATTGGTTTCGTTGGTTTCCAAATAAATATATTCTACATTTTTAGGTTTGTTGGTTTTATATGTTTCATAATAAAACCGTTGTACATTTTCGAGGGTATATAATCCGCTCGTTCCTATGCCGATAATGATTGTAGGTGTTGCCATATTCTTTCTAATTTAATGAGTTATTTTTAATTTCTTTTTTATACGAATGCCGTTTTACAAAAAACAGCGTAGCAAGCCCAACATAAACAAGCAGTTGAGCCATAATGCCGAGATAAAACTTTGGGCTTGTCCATTGCAGAGAGTCAATGCCGTTGTGATAAAATAAAACAGCAATATAGATATTGAACATAATTAAATACGCGAAAATCGCCCAAAAAAAAGTGAGGCGCAAGGCAATTGTCCTGTCGAGGCTACTTTTGCGGAAAAGCGTTTTCGTAAGAACAAAATAGATAATATACAGCAACAACGCAGTTATTGCCGTAAAGGCCACAATTTTAACCAACATTGTAGTTAGAGTGGTGTAATCAATATTAAAATATATATATTCCATAATCTTTTAAAAATATTCAGAGTTAGACGAATTGTTAGTTGACGGTACAGGAGGTGTGTTACCATTATTAAAAATGTCGTTGCCGCAATTGCTGCTGCTTGTTGTTTCTACTTTTTCCTGTCTGCTTTTATTCCAAAAGTAGTAACCAACGCCGCCTGCAACTATCAATAACAGGACAATAAGCAACCAGCCAAAGCCACCTGTGCTGACTTTGATATAAGTTGTATCTGAATTTGCAGAACAATTGGAAGCCGAAACTGTGATACGGAATTTGCCGTTGGGCAGTTTGAACGAAACAGAATTAGCGGTTAAATTTTTCTTTGTTTCTTTATATTTTCCGCCATCATACTCCGAAACGGCAACGGTATATCTGATTCCTTCCGGGCAGTTGCTACAAGTCCAACTCACAGATACATTTTCGTTTTTCAATTCTGCCTCTTTGTTCTTTTTGCCATCTGGTGAACTGATTTTGATAATAGCTGTGGTATCCGCAGGTGGAAGTGGCGTTGGTGCATTTGGTTTTGTTGGAGGTGCATACGCACTTACATCTACTTGTGGTGAAAAAGAAAGTGTGAAATCAGATTTTGAATTAAATTTCAATTTTGTGTAACCTGCTTCTTTCACGGGATTAGTTGAGGTGTTGTAGCCATCAACCAAATCGCGTGTATAATCGTCTGTATAATCAGGTCTGCCATTTGGTCCATAGTCATCGTTGATATTATCGCTGATAATATACAGCCTATAATTTGTTATACTCTTTCCTTTAGCGTATTCGGCAATTTTGGCTTTGGCAAGCGTAATATAGGTTCGCATATCGGTAGGCGACCACGAAATAGAATTAACAACCCTGTTTACATCGGCACTTACATTTTGAATTGCAGTCGGGTTGGGATTTATCTGCAAAGTAGTACGCAAACTGCCAAATGTGGCGATTGCCAAGTTGTCTCCTGTATTAACTTTGAAGTTTGCCAAATCCTGCTGTTTTCCCTGCGTGATAAATGCTTTTGATGGTTGTAGGCCTGTTAGAATTTCGGTCAATGCTTGTTTGGCATCGGTTAATTCCGATTGTTTAACCGATTTTGACACATCAACCAACACAAACACATTGTTTTGTGCCATTGCGCCAAAACAAGCGGCGCATAAAAATAATATGGTTACTAATCGTTTCATAAATTAATTAATTTTTTTAGGTGGAATTAATAAAGCAATTATTGAAAAGAGGGCAACTATAAAAATTGTCCAAAAGATTAAATTCAAGTTGTTTTTGAATGCTTGAAGAGCTTCATCTAAAGCATCCAAATAAGATTCTTTGCTATTTTCAGCAGCAAATATGTTGCAGCCGGCATTTTCAAAACGCTGAATAAAATAGTTATTATCGCAAAACTGCAATTTATTACCACCTGAATAATCTATTACGAACATATTTTCGGGTGTAAAGTATTCGATAAATTTTGTATCATCAAAAAAGAAACCTCCTGATTGCAAGGTTGAACAAATAGGATCATCGCCATCAGTAACAATAACCATAAGTTTGTTTTTATATGTTTGATTGGCTTTATTTTCATTGATAACTAACCAAGTTTTCCATATAGATTCTGCAATTGGCGAGTTCGGCGATTCTTCGGATAATTGGGTAGCCAAACTATTCATCGCGTTTTTCGGGCTACCATAAAGAGCAACATTTCCCGCTTTTAGTTTTGACGATTGTTTGACAGACATTATTTCCTTTATATTGGTTTTTCCTTCGCTAAGTCCGTTGAATGTGGTTAAAATTATTTCATTGTTATCTTCTAAACTGCTGAATGTTTCGGATAAAGCATCAATAGCGTTGTTCCCTATCATACTTGTTGAATTGTCATACACAACAGAAATAAGATTTGTACCTTTATTTATTTGAAACAAAAGGAACAGAAACCCAAACAATGGTATTAAATAAAACCATTTAATATTTTCGTAAGCATTTCTAATCAACGGAACCACTGCTTCAAATTGCAGTTTGGTTGTTGGTTGGTCGGTAACTTCTTTTATGCCATCACGGTAATAGTACCGCCGTAGATTGCAAAAGGCAAGTATTGGAATAGTCAACGTAACAATCAGAGCAATAAGCCACGACAGACGATAATCTTTACTTGCGGCAGCAAACAAATTTTGCGACCAACGATAACAAATTATCGCAACAATCGTACCTGCTGCAATCGACGAGCAAATAATCCACGCTTTATTGACTAAAAAAGCGGTTTTCAGTTTTTTCCGCAAACGGAAAATTTTTAGCCCAATGGTTGTGAGTAACCATATACCAAGTACTGTAACCATGGGTATTCCCCAAAACCAGAAACTGTCGTAAGACGCTTCGGTACAGTATTTCCCAAAATCGTTAAAAAATTGTTCCATAATATTATTGTGCTAATTTTACTTGTGTTTGTTCCGTGTCGTCAAATTCAGTTGTAATTCCGTATGAAACTATTTCGGCAATATCGTCTTTTTCCAAGCCTTTAATAACTTCAAGATATGCGCGACTAACATTGTTGCCTGCCGGTTTGATAAAGTGTATATGTTCATCTTTTGTGCCTTTTTCAAACAGCGGTACATATTTTATTTTCAGTTCTATACTTCCTGCTTTGTTCTTAATATTTCGCACAAAATCGGCAAATTCTGCTTGTTGATTATCGCTAATTGATACGCCAAAACGATTTAGATTTCGGAACGCTTCTGTCAAAATCAATAAACTGCTACTGTATTTTGCAATAAATTCGTTGAATAAAAAGCGTTTAAATTCACGTAATTTTTCCTCATTGTTTTGGGGTTGCTCAAACGAACAGATAATTTCCTGATTGGAAGTTATAATTATACCGTGCTCTCTTATCTCAGAGAGAATTTGCAGCCATTTATCAGTTTGCAGGTCTTTTATTGCCGTTGTAAAATTCAGCAACAATATTCCCGCTTTATCAGGCTGTTGCAAATCATTGTATAGTTTAATTGCTGATTTATACACTGTTCCTTGACAAAAATTGAGGTAATCACACACTTTACCTGCATATTCTTTCAGAAAATCAACGATTAATATTGTCTTTTCTGTTTCTTTGATTTTGTTTTCCAAATTGTTTTTGGCGAAAATCGTACTTTTCAGTTCGTCTTCTTTACTGACAAGTTCATCACTCAAACTTTTTATATTGGCCTCTTTTGTGCCTATTATTTTTTCTAACTCTGTGATTTTATTCTTGTCCTCACTCGTTGGCAATGTTTTTTTGATTTCGATAATGGTGTTTGTTTGAGTTTGTTCAATAAATGTGTTTAGAACTCTAATCGTTTTATTGAAATCAGCAACGGTTAAGAAATCGCCTTGATAAATAGCTGGTTGAGCGACATTTTTTACAAAAAGTTCTTTCCCATGTAATTTTTCAATTATTTTCCATTTTTCTTTATCATTCTTGTTATTCCAATCTTTAGGAATATCACTGTTTAAGTCTGCCAATTCCTGTACAGTCATATTGTACTTTTGAGCAAAATCGGTTAATCTTCCACCATTGTATTTAACTTTGTTCAATGTTTTTTCATCAGTATTATTGATAAGTTGTTTAATTTTTAGCGTTTGACCTTTTAACTTTTGTTGTATTTCATTCCAAACTGTTCCTTGCTCGTGTATTTCGTTCCAAATATCTTCATATTCTGGATTATACAGTTTCAACAATTCGATTGAAGTGTTGCGATCTTTTGCCCACTCCGTTATGTTACTACCATCATATTCTACTTCCGGTAATTTTTCTTTTTTACAGAATAATTTCGCAACTAAATAACCGATTGCTACACCAATAATCAATACAACAAACAACACAACGGCAATAAACCACCAAGTTAGATAAAACGGATCGGTTTTATATTCTGTTAATTCGCTTGTTTTGTACCAAATAGTAGGTTGATTGGGGATTACCAAGCGGAAAAAATCGCCATACTTGGATTTCGCAATTTTGTTATTTGCAGACAAAATGATTTTGTTGTTATTTTTGTCAATAATATACGCTCCGTCAAGTATATTGTCTTTTTTCAGTAGCTTTACATCACAAAATATTTCATTGTTTTTTGTGTCTATTTTTACAAAATTATTTTTTTTATTCTGATAGTCAGTGATTTTTTCATCATAATTGTGAACACTTTTACCGACAATAATGGTATCGTCCATTACTGTTATTCTATATTGCTTGATGTTGGTGCTATCAGTTGGCAAAGTGTCTAATACTTGATAAATCTCATTGTGAAAGAACTTCACAGAGTTTCCTTCCGGTTGAACCTCTCTATTAAACTGCACATAAGTCTGTGCCTGCAAAGCGCAGACAAAAAAAGTCAGAGTTAAAACGGTGCTAATAACTTTATTCTTATTCATAATATATTGATTTTTTTAATTATTTAACAATCCAAGTATAATGTTCGGCGTTTGCCTCATCAATTTCTTGGTCGGCAACTGCGCCTTTTTCACTTAATATTCTGTTGTTTTGCAGGCGTACACGGCAATCTATTTCGTCGTTTTCGCTTACTTGCATAGCAATTTCTGCCGTCGATTGGTCAATACGTATAGTGGCAACCTTGCTGTATTTGTGCTTTTGGTCTTCTGACAGAATTTTATCGGCATTTTTACCCATAATTTGGTAAAAATTTACTTTATTACTGTCAAAATTAAATGTATCGGCAATCAATTCCGATTTTTGGAAATAACTGATACCGTCGTTGTGGGCATCAAAATTCTGTCCCATTGCAATCAAGGGGTGAAATTTCACATCTGTTCTGTTGGCATTAAGCGTTTGACGGAAACCGAAAGAGGCAGTTGTTTTTAGGTTGTGTAGTTGCACAGCGTTTATGTGAGTGCCGTACCAGCATGCACCTTTGGCTACTGCCGTTTTTAGTTCGTCGAATCCGAAATCAATGCTTTTAATCTTGCTGTCAATTTGCGCTTTTACTGTTTCTTTTATTAATGGGAATGCAGAACTTCTACCCGAAAAAATTACTTTATCCACAGGTACATTTGCCAAATTAAGCACTTCTTTTACTGCATCTCTTACATTATTGTACACGGTATCAGTAAAAATTGAGTGGTTGAACAGTTTATGTCCGTCCTTTTCTTTCAAGAAATGCTTGTATAGCTGGGTAGTTTCTTTAACTGTTCTTGATGCCGTTTCGCCTAATGTGTTTATTTCGGTTTTTGAAATATATTTTTCCAATTTTATAGAAATATCCAAAATGTCATTAATGTATTTTTCCAATGCGTTAGCAGTAATCAGATATTCGTTCTTACGGTCATAATTGGCAATAATTTCTTTTTTGATTTCAAGTGCAAGTTTTGATAATCTTTCCTTGTCATTGATGATGTCCAATTTTCCTAATTCGTAAAATTCTTTCTTGAAATTCGTAAGAAATTTGATAATACAATAGTCTATCGTATCACCGCCGATACCATAGCCGATTTTCCCTAAAATGTCAATATCATATTTATCATTGTTGCCATCTTTTATTTTTTTGACGGTTACAATCGTAGCATTGATTGTTGCACCACCCATGTCAAAAACAAGTATGGTTTCGTTATCCTGCGAATTACGGGTAGCCAAATAATAAAATAACACGGCTTCAGCTTCATACACATAGCGGATTTCCTTAAACTGCTTTAAGCTGGCAATACAATCTACCATATCTTGAATTTTGCTTGCCGTAAAATTGTTTGGAATACAAACCACCGCACGCTGTGGATCAAATTTGCCTTCTCGTTTGTATTCATCGGCACTGGCAAGTTTATTGAACTCAGTTTTTACATCATCATACAAACCCTTTACCAACAATGAAGCCAAACCTTTTCCTTTCAAAGAAAGTTTTTGTTCATTGTTAAACGTAATTTCCTGTTCAGTTTTGAAACCGAGCATCTTTTTTATGGATTTGAAACCTGCGTAATCCGCATTTCCGTATCTCAAATTATTTGCTACAATGCCGTATTCGTAAGTAGGAATGTCTTGCCCGTTATAATTTTGTTTGGTATCAAATGTAATTACCGAAGGTACAATTCCTTTCGTATTTTTATCTTCCTCGTTTAACAATCGTATATTGCTGCCCTCGCTGCCCACAGCAACGCAGGAGCCGGTAGTTCCCGGATCGAAAGCCACCCAAACATCCTGTAAATCGGGGCCAATATGAAATTTGTATTCTGCTTTTGTTTCTACTTTCGCTTTAACGCCAAAACAACTATCGTCAATTTTTGCAACAAGGGTAAATTTCACTAATTCCGGTTCATTAAATTCTTTGGTAATATCAGTTTGACGAATACCCACTTCAAACGAAAATCTGCTGTTTGTTTTGATGGTAAGCGGATTTATATCATTAACCGCGGAGCTGTGCTCGTTTCCATTGCTGTCTTTCCTCAAAAACAGTTCAAAGCCATCAGGCAATTTATCTTCCTGTAATTTTAGGGCAACCGGTGAAGTCCATTGTGATTCAACGGAACCACTAATCGGTAAGAAATCCGTACCATTACCGTTTTGTTTGTAATAATTCCACGCTTTGTAAGGAGTTATAAACATCCCGTCTGTTTTGTAGTCAATTTTTTCGTAAGAATCCAAATAACCTTGAATCTTTAATGTTAAATTTTGTGGTTTTCCACGCTTTACAAAAAAAGCAATAATGCAGAGAATCAACAATATAATGCCAACAATGGGAAGAACATAATACATAATAATATTGGAAGTTTTTGTTGTAAAATGGACATCTGTAATAGGTAACGCTCGTTCGGTTTTGTAAACAAAGCCAAGCGGTTGAGCATCTGATACTTCGTATTTTGTTTTGAATTGATATTGCACAATCAGGTTTTCAAACTTTTTCTCATAAATACCAGAATTTAACTCAATTCGTAATTTAGGGATAAAATAAGTGTATACTTCTTTGTCGAATCGCATTAAATTTCCATCGGAAGTATAATCGGAAAACCAACTGCCTGATTCATTTTTTTTTGCAATCACATCATCAAAAATCACATTATTTCCTTCGTCTGTTGGCTGCAAAATTGTCATTCGCAATTCCGTAGGCATAAGATTTTTGTTGTGCGTAAATTTAATCTTCGTTTCACTCATTTTGAAATTCTGGCTTTGATAACCTTTTTGGTCTAAATCCAAATTACCATCTACAAACAATGCCACATCTTCGGGTGTTAAAACGCCAATTTTAGGTTTGATTTTTAATCCGATAATGGCAATTTGTTTATTATTGTCCCACCGGCTATTTGTAGCGGCATGAAATGAATATTGGAAATAATCTAATTTATAATACTGCGAAGCCAAATAATCAATACGTTTTTTTATGTATGTAACCGGTGAAGTTGGCGACAAAGTTGCGTTATACGGAACTTGATAAATATCGCGCACTCGGTTTAGATCTTTAGTGTTGCCAAGCATTGCGCCCGTAAGAAAATCGCTTAAAAGAATCAATACATATTCTTCTGCAAATCTGCTATTGTTCATTTTGTCAAGTACCAAAGGATACACAAAATTTGACATTGAAACACCGTTGCCAAAATCGACAGGATTGGGTTTAAATACAAATGCTGTTTTTATGTATTGAGCTGAACTTATTCCCGGATTGTTCCGATATTCGCTCCAATTAAAAACTTTATCTTTGACAAAACGCCCAGTAAAAGAAGACACGATTTTCTGCTCATTCGACAAATTATTAGCAGCCCACTGCAAATCGGCAAACTCACTTCTCGCCACATTGAAATGAAAAAATGAAATTTCGTCTTTATCTTTATCAAAGAAAACGACATTGTTATTTCGTTCCGTCAACAAATTGTCTTGATTTGCTTCGTTAAATTCGCTTATGGTTTGGTTGGCAAAAAGATTTTCAACAGCCTTTTGATAAGCATCACAATTTTTTTGGTCACGCATAAATGGCGTGGAAACATCATAAGCAATCAGAAAATGGCGGCGGAAAGGTTGTTGTGCAGCAACATTAAACAAAAAGTTGCACAATAATATAAGCATCAAAATCTGTTTTAACTTTTTGATAGAGCAAAAATGAAATAATATCTTTATTATAAAATTCATATTCTATTAGTTCTATTATTAACGATTACAAAAAAATCCTACTCAATATTTTAGCGATACCAATAACCGAAACAAAAGATCAAGTACAAAATTAAATTTATCCCCAAGAAAAATCCTATTAAATAATATTTATCTATATTTTTCTATTATATAAATTTTGCAAAATTAATACTTTTTCGCAAATAATCAAAAAAATTAACTATTTTTTTTAGACATTAATATTTTACAATATAAACAGCAATAAACAAAGCAGTTATATCTCTCAACTCATCCGCTCCCTATAATCCTCATACCCAAACCGACGAAAAACCTCAATCGTTCCATCGGCTTTTTGCATACACAAATCAGGATGCGGTATGCCGTTGAACAGGGTGGTTTTCACAGTGGTATAATGAATCATATCCTCGAAAATAATTGGGTCGCCGATTTTCAATTCTTCATCAAAGCTCCAATCGCCTAAAAAATCGCCGCTCAGACAGGAATTTCCGCCTAAACGGTAGGTGGGTTTTCCGGCCACAGGCTCTTGGTAGGCATTGCGAACGATGGGTTTGTAAGGCATTTCCAAGCAATCGGGCGTGTGGCAGGTGAATGAAATATCCAAAATGGCTGTTTGAATGCCGTTGTTGCGGACAATGTCAACGACCGATGCCGCTAATACGCCGGTTTGCCAAACAAAAGCTGCGCCCGGTTCCAAAATAATTTCCAAATTCGGATATTTTTGTTTGAAATTTTGCAATAAGAGGATTAAATGTTCGGTATCGTACTCTTTTCGGGTCATCAAATGGCCGCCGCCCATATTCAACCATTTGATGTTCGGAAGTAAATCGCCGAATTTTTCTTCTACCTTTTTTAATGTGTTTTCTAAAGCGTAAGATGTTGATTCACAAAGCGTATGAAAATGTAATCCTTCTATCCCTTCGGGTAAATGCTTGCCTAATTCTTCGCGAACGATACCCAAACGCGAACCCGGAGCCGCCGGATTATACAAATCGGTTTCTACTTCGGAATATTCGGGATTGATGCGCAATCCACAAGAAATCGGATGCGGATTATCCAAGGTTTCTTGATAAAAACGCTGAAATTGCGTCAAGGAATTAAAGGTAATGTACGAACTGCAAGCTTTGATAGTCGCAAAATCTTTGTCAATATAAGCCGGCGAATAGGTATGCGCCAAACTGCCCATTTCTTCCAAAGCCAAACGCGCTTCAAATGGCGAACTCGCTGTGGAATAAGGAATGTATTCGCGGATGATCGGAAAAACTTTCCACATCGCAAAGGCCTTGAATGCCAATATGATATTTACTCCGGCTCGTTCTTTTACCGATTTTATCAATGACAAATTGCGACGCAATAATGTTTCGTCGATAATGTAGGCCGGAGTAGTAATATTGTACATGGATTTTTATATATTCCCGACGTCCCCTTCTTTAATTAGATATTCTGCAATTTGCACGGCATTCAAAGCGGCGCCTTTTTTAATTTGGTCGCTAACACACCAAAAGGCAAGTCCGTTGGGATTGGAAATGTCTTTGCGGATACGTCCCACAAAAACAGGGTCTTGGCCGGCGAGGAAAAGCGGCATCGGATAAACGCGCTTGGCCGGATCATCCATTACAGTTACCCCTTCGGCATTAGAGAATGCTTCGCGTGCTTCTTCCGGCGAAATCGGCCGTTCGGTTTCGATCCAAACCGACTCGGAATGAGCGCGTAACGACGGTACACGCACACAGGTCGCACTTACTTCCACGTCGGAGTGCATGATTTTGCGTGTTTCGTTGTGCATTTTCAATTCTTCTTTCGTATAGCCGTTATCGGTAAACACATCCACTTGCGGTATCAGATTGTATGCCAATTGGTAAGCGAATTTTTCGACCGTCGGTTCTTCGCCGTTTACGATTTGTTTGTATTGAGTACAGAGTTCGTCCATTGCAGCAGCTCCGGCTCCCGATGCAGCTTGGTAGGTCGAAACGTGTATGCGTTTGATATGCGAAATTTTTTCCAAAGGTTTCAAAGCCACCACCATTTGAATGGTCGTACAATTAGGATTGGCAATTATCCCGCGTGGACGAATTTTGGCATCGGCCGCATTCACTTCGGGAACCACCAAAGGCACATCTTCATCCATTCGAAAAGCGCTCGAATTATCAATCATAATCGCGCCGTATTTTGTAATGGTTTCGGCAAATTCTTTGGATGTACT
>JGI24696J40584_12961242_pt1 | contig 12515 bp, 14 predicted proteins | sample TergutCo191P4_FD_40584 | JGI IMG/M metagenome (IMG submission 40584)
ATGATTTTATTTTTCAGCGGATTTACCGGCTTTTTTACGTACAATTTCGCCCACAAAGCGGATACCTTTTCCTTTATAAGGCTCAGGTTTACGGTAGGAGCGAATTTTATTGGCTACTTGTCCCAGCAATTGTTTGTCAATACCGCGTAAAATGATCAATGGGTTTTTCCCTTTTTCATTCACGGTTTCAACGGTTACTTCCGGACAAAGTGCGAAGAGCAGATTGTGAGAATATCCTAAGCTCATTTCCAGCATGTTGCCGGGTTTTGCTTCAGCTTTGTATCCCACACCCACTAATTCCTGTTTGATTTCGAAGCCTTCCGAAACGCCTTTGATCATGTTGGCGATCAACGCTCTGTAAAGACCGTGCATCGCTTTGTGGCGTTTTTGTTCGGTGGGGCGATGGAGGGTGAATTTACCATCTTCGATAGTAAACGTGATGTCGCCATCAACAAATTGTTTTAATTCGCCTTTCGGACCTTTTACGGTAACGATTTGGCTTTTTTCATCTCTTGTAATTTCTACGCCTTTAGGTAGCGTAATGGGTAATTTTCCTATTCTTGACATAACACTTTCCTCCTATTAACTAACATAACAAATTACTTCGCCGCCCACGTTGTTGGCTTTGGCTTCTTTATTGGTCATCATACCATGTGAGGTAGAAACAATGGCGATTCCCAAACCGTTCAACACGGAGGGCATTTCGTCAACGCCCACATACTTACGGAGTCCGGGGCGGCTCACACGTTTCAAAGTATTTATTGCCGACTGTTTGGTACCGGGGTGATATTTCAACGCGATTTTTATAATACCGGGGTGAACGTCATCCTCAAATTTATAATTCAAGATGTACCCTTTGTCGAACAATATTTTGGTAATTTCTCTTTTCGTTTTCGAGGTAGGTATTTCCACTACCTTATGATTTGCCGCAATTGCGTTACGCACTCGGGTCAAATAATCTGAAATCGGATCTGTATTCATTTTTAAATTTTTAAATTTTTAAATTTTAAATTATTTGATTACCAGCTGGCTTTTCTTACTCCCGGAATGAGACCTTGGTTTGCCATTTCTCTAAAATTGATACGGGAGATTCCGAATTGGCGGATATATCCTTTCGGACGTCCTGTGAGTTTGCAGCGGTTGTGCAAACGGATAGGATTAGAGTTGGGGGGTAATTTTTGCAACGCGATGATCGCAGCTTCTTTCGCTTCGTAGTCATTGCCGTTGATAACTTTCTTCAACTCTGCACGTTTTGCAGCATATTTGGCAATTAATTTTGCCCTCTTAACTTCTCTTGCTTTTAGCGATTCTTTTGCCATAATCTATTTTTGATTTTTAAAAGGTAATCCAAACTGTTTTAATAAAGCCAAACACTCTTTGTCGTTGCGAGCGGTGGTTACAAAAGTGATATCCATCCCGTTGATTTTAGCCACTTTATCAATGTCTATTTCGGGGAAGATGATTTGTTCGGGCACGCCGAGCGTATAATTACCTCTGCCGTCGAACCCTTTATCGCTGATGCCTCTAAAGTCGCGAATACGCGGAATAGAAACAGAGATTAAGCGGTCAAGAAATTCATACATTCTATCTCCACGAAGCGTAACGCGCACACCGATAGGCATTCCACGACGCAGTTTGAAGTTAGAAACGTCTTTTTTAGATTTGGTAGGCACTGCCTTTTGACCGGCGATCAACGTCATTTCGTTAATACCCACATCAATCAACTTTTTGTCGGCGATACCGAATTTACCAAGCCCTTGGTTTAAGCAAATCTTTTTTAATTTAGGCACTCTCATTATGGATTCAAATCCAAACTGTTCCTTGATAGCAGGAACGACCTCGTTGGTGTATTTTTCTTTATATCTTGGCGTGTACATTACTTGATCTCCTCTCCTGATTTTTTAGAATAACGAACTAATTTTGCTTTTGCGCCCGCTTTTTTGGGTTCGCCTAATCTACGTCCAATTCGCGTAGCATTTCCTTTGTTATCTACTACCATAAGGTTTGAGATGTGGATGGGAGCTTCTTTTTTTACAATGCCGCCTTTCGCATTTTTGGCATTGGCTTTGGTGTGCTTCGACACCAAGTTTACGCCTTCGACTAATGCACGGTATTTGTCGGTATTCACTTCGAGCACTTTTCCATTCTGTCCTCTCGAATCGCCGGCAATTACCTTCACATTGTCGCCTTTTTTAATGTGGATTTTCATTTTTCTTTTTTTGTTTTTCGTTAATAATCAATTGGTCTTTGTCAATTGTACAATAAAATAATCCCTATTTTTTTGGGGGTGCAAAAATATAAAAATTCTAATATGAAAAGATTTGAGATGTTTTTTTTGAATTATTATTACCAATAGCAGAAAAAACTACAAAAAAAAAGCCGAGCATTCCTACCCGACTTTCCAATGAAAACAACAATCACAAACTTATGCTCCTAATTGCAATCTGTAGAAACAGCAGCAAGTAAGGTCTGCATCTGTTTGTTTGAGGTATTCGGCAACCGAAATTTTGTTGTCGCGGATAAATTCTTGACTCAATAAAGTGTTTTCTTTAAAGAACTTGTTCAATTTACCTTCGGCGATTTTTTCAATCATATTTTCAGGTTTTCCTTCTTGGCGTGTCATTTCGCGAGCCAATTCAAGTTCGTGGTCAACAGTAGCTTGCGGAATCTGTTTTGGATCAACGGCAAGCGGGTTCATAGCCGCAATTTGCATCGCCACATTGTGTGCAGGTTCAAATACTTTTTCTCCACCTACGGTAAATCCGGCAATGGTTGCCAGCAGATTTCCGTTGTGGTTGTAAGCAGACACGCAAGGTGCTTCAATTACTTCGTAAGCAGGAAGTTCCGTTTTTTCACCGGTTTTTCCCGTCATTTCAATGAGCATGTCGTCTATTGTAATGCCATTGATTTTTTGTGCTAATAATTCTTCGCGTGTTTTGATTTTGTTTGCCATCGCAAGATCAATAATTGATTCTGTAAAAGCCACAAAATCACTATTTTTTGCAACGAAGTCGGTTTCGCAACTTACTACCACGATGGCGGCGAAGTTGTGTTCAGCATTTATTTTAGCTACCACGCGACCTTGGTTTGAAGTGCGGTCTGCACGTTTAGCAGCTACTTTTTGACCTTTTTTACGGAGGATGTCAATCGCAGCATCAAAGTCGCCATCAGCTTCAACGAGTGCGTTTTTACAATCCATCATGCCCGAACCGGTCATTTGTCTTAATTTGTTTACATCAGCAGCAGTTATTGCCATATTATTATAATTTTAATTGTTAAGCTATTAGGTTAATTATTTTTTCGCAGGTGCTTTTTTGGTGGGGAGACGTTTTCTTTTGGCAGCACTTTTGTCATCATCAGTAGCCACATCTTTAATTTTCTTCACGCCTTTTGCGTCAGTAGCGGTTGCAGCAGGAAGTTGTTCCTGATCTTGTTCATCCTCATCATCAAGCATCATATCCACATCAACATCGTCGCCATCTTCGTCTAAAGCCTCTCTGTCTAATTTACGTTCTTCTGCACCTTCTGCAATAGCATCGCATATTGCTTTGATAACCACAGCGATAGATTTTGAAGCATCGTCGTTTGCAGGAACCGGAAAATCAATCAAATTAGGGTTCGAGTTGGTGTCAACAATTGCAAATGTAGTGATATTTAATCTTCTGGCTTCAGCCACAGCGATGTGTTCTTTCAAAATATCCACAATAAAAACGGCTGCGGGAAGGCGCGACAAATCGGAGATAGAGCCTAAGTTCTTTTCCAATTTAGCGCGTTCGCGTTGAATTTGTAATTTTTCTCTTTTAGCCAAATTATCAAACTGCCCGCTACCCATCAATTTGTCGATGTCGCTCATTTTCTTCACCGCTTTACGAATGGTGAAGAAGTTGGTGAGCATACCGCCGGGCCAACGTTCTGTTACATAAGGCATATTCACAGATTTTGCAAATTCCGCAATCGTTTCTTTTGCTTGTTTTTTAGTTGCCACAAATAAAATTTTGCGACCCGATTTGGAAATTTGTTTGGCTGCGGCGCAAGCCTCGTCCAATTTTACTAATGTTTTGTTGAGGTCAAGAATGTGAATACCATTCTTTTCCATGAAAATGTACTGCGCCATGGCAGGATTCCATTTTCTTCTAAGATGTCCGAAATGACATCCGGCATCTAATAATTCTTCAAAGGTTACTTTTGACATGTTTTTATTTGTTGTTTACGTTCATTAAAGCAATTATTAAGTAGCTCTTTTATTTTGAAGTCTTAATAATTTCGATACTAAACAGGATTAATAATTTTCTAACGTTTAGAGAATTGGAAGCGTTTACGTGCTTTTGGTTGTCCCGGTTTCTTACGTTCCACCATACGGGGGTCGCGGCGAAGGAGACCTTTCACTTTCAACACGGGGCGATATTCGGGGTTTAGTTCCACCAATGCTCTTGAGATTGCCAAGCGTAATGCTTCGGCTTGTCCAGCGATGCCACCGCCATCCAAGTTCACTTTAATATCGTATTGACCTTCCACTTCAGCTAATGCTAACGGTTGGGTTACTACATATTGTAATGTAGCCAACGGGAAATACTCTTTATAATCACGGTTGTTCACCGTAATAATACCGCTCCCTTTTTTCATATAGATACGGGCAACAGCGGTTTTTCTTCTTCCTAATGTGTTGGTTATTTCCATGATACTTACTTAATTTCGTTAATGTTAATGTTTTTAGGAGTTTGACCTTCATGCGGATGATTGGGACCTGCATACACATACAAATTGCGGAACAATTGTGCACCCAATTTGTTTTTTGGTAGCATACCTTTGATAGCGTGTTCCAAGATTCCAATAGGGTTTTTCTTCAATAATTCTTTGGGCGTGGCAAAGCGTTGTCCGCCCGGATAGCCGGTGTGGCGCACGTAAACCTTGTCTTCCAATTTCTTGCCGGTAAATCTTGCTTTTTCGGCATTGATAATAATCACGTTGTCACCGCAATCAAAATGGGGGGAGAAATAGGTTTTGGTTTTGCCTCTTAAAATTCGAGCAGTAACCGTAGCCAAACGACCCACAACTTCATTTTGAGCATCAATAACAACCCACTCCTTTTTAACGATTTTCTCGTTTGCAGCGATGGTTTTGTAGCTTAATGTGTTCATTTTACGTTTTTGTTTTTGTTTTGTGCCTTTTGTTTTCACCTACAAAAGACTGATTTTCAATTAATAATTCCTTTTCTAAGTCAAAGGATAATAATCGGTTTTTTGGGGCGCGAATATAGAATTATTTTTGTATAAAAGGAAAATGAATTAATTTTCCCTTTTTGTGCTGAAAAAAGGGATGAAATAATAAAACCATACTTTTGCAGCCTCTATCATTTATAAAAATCATGTCAACCCTTCCCTACATACTCGGCATTGAATCTTCCTGTGACGACACTTCGGCGGCGGTGATTTGCGGCACTAAAATATTGTCGAACGTCATTGCCGGACAAAAAGTCCATGCAGAATATGGCGGGGTCGTGCCCGAGTTAGCGTCGAGGGCGCACCAGCAAAATATGATTCCGGTGGTGGACACCGCACTGAAAAGGGCAGGCATTTCTCAAGAAGAGATTTCGGCAATTGCCTATACCAACGGACCCGGCTTACTCGGCTCACTGCTGGTGGGAAGCTCTTTCGCCAAAGGAATGGCGTTGAGCCTGAACTGCCCGCTTATCGTGGTAGATCATTTGCAAGCCCACGTGCTGGCAAATTTCTTAGACACCGAAGAAAACAAGCCCAAACCCGAATTTCCTTTTCTTTGTTTAACGGTCTCGGGAGGACATACACAACTGCTCATGGTGCACAACTATTTCAAAATGGAAATACTGGGCAGAACCATTGACGATGCCGCCGGCGAAGCCTTTGATAAGGCTGCCAAAATGTTGGGACTGAGCTATCCGGGAGGTCCTGTCATTGACAAACTCGCTCAGCTGGGCAACCCCAAACGATTCTCTTTCTCTATTGCCAAACTGTCCGGTTTAGACTTCAGTTTCAGCGGATTAAAAACGTCGTTTCTCTATTTTGTGCGCGACCAACTCAAAGAAAACCCCAATTTTATTGCAGAAAACTTAAATGATTTGGCAGCTTCCATGCAATTCCACATTATCAAATCGCTCACAGATAAAATGGAAAAGGCGCTGAAAACATACAAATGCACTAATTTTGCCCTCTCCGGAGGCGTTGCCGCAAACTCCGAATTACGCAAAAGAATGATGGAATTGGCTGATAAATACAACCTTCGGGTCACAATTCCGCCCTTAGCCTTAACTACAGATAATGCTGCCATGATTGCCTGCTACGGATATTTTAAATATTTGCAAAAAGAGTATTCAGATTTGAGTGTAGCACCCTACTCATCTATTCTAAAACTTTTATGATTTTTTCTTTAAAAATATACAGATGGTACAAGATTTTCACGGATAAAACATGTGCCTATCTGTTCAATCAGTGGCATCTGTGTGCATTTTTTTTACCCCACAAGAAAAAGCATAAAAAACCGTTATTATCTATTGAATTTTTTTAACAAATATATATGGATCAACTTTACAAAATAGGTATCACTCATGGTGATTTTAATGGCATTAGTTATGAGGTGATTATGAAAGCGCTTGCAGACCCCAAAATCATGGAAATCTGTACCCCCTTAGTATATGGCTTGACAAAAGCATCAAATTATTACAGAAAAGCATTGGAAATGAACGAATTTTCTTTTCAATTTATTAAAAATGCACAGCAAGCTACGCCCAAAAAACCCAACTTAATCAACCTTAATGATGAGGAAATAAAGATTTCATTAGGAGAAAGCTCCGAATCTGCCGGAAAAATGGCGGAACTGGCACTCACAACTGCTTGCACCGATTTGAAAAACAAACAGATAGATGCTATTGTTACTGCACCCATCAATAAATTCAACATGCAATCCTCCTCGTTTAAATTTCCCGGTCACACCGAGTTTTTCAGTACCCAGTTTAATGCGCCGGAAGCTATGATGATCATGGTGTCGGAACTGCTTAAAATAGGATTCGTTACCAACCATACGGCAATTAGTGAAACCGGAAAAATCTTAAATACTGATTTGGTTTTAAGAAAAATTAAGATATTGAATCATTCGTTGAAAAAAGATTTCCTTTGCACCCATCCTAAAATTGCGGTGCTTGCTTTTAATCCCCATGCAGGCGACAAGGGGCTCTTTGGCAAAGAGGATATTAATATATTAGAACCTGCTATTAAACAGGCTTTTGAACAAAATATTAACGCATTTGGTCCTTTTCCAGCAGATGGATTCTTTGCTTCAGGGCAGTACGCGCAGTTTGACGCTGTTTTGGCAATGTATCACGATCAAGGCATGATTCCTTTTAAATTGTTGGCACACGAAAACGGTGTGAATTTCACTGCCGGCTTGCCTGTTGTGAGAACTTCACCCGCACACGGAACGGGATATGATATTGCAGGGAAAAATGTTGCCTCTCCTGACTCTATGAGAGATGCAATTTATTGGGCTATTGATATTTTAAACAACAGACAAGCCGTTCTTTAGTATGCTTTTACCGGAACAAATCATACAAATTATTACACCCAAAAAAACGCTTGTTTACACCCCCAACAGGGGTATTTCGGAATTGGTTTTCGACAGCAGAAAAATCACATTTCCTGAACAAACGCTCTTTTTTGCCGTCAAAACTGCAAAAAATGATGGGCATTTGTATATTTCCGACTTATTAAAGCAAAAAGTTGCCAATTTTATTGTCAGCAAAGATATTGAACATTATAAAGATTGTAATGCCAATTTCTATCAGGTGGATGATCCTGTTTTGGCGATGCAACAAATTGCTGCCGAACACAGGAAGCTGTTCTCTTACCCTGTGGTGGGCATCACCGGCAGCAATGGCAAAACCATTGTAAAAGAGTGGCTGGCTACCATTTTGTCGCAAGACTTTTCTGTAATAAAAAACCCTAACAGTTATAACTCCCAAATTGGCGTTCCCTTTTCAGTGTGGCAAATGAATGGTAATCACAGTTTTGGAATTTTCGAAGCCGGAATTTCACAAAAAAATGAAATGGAAAAACTGGCTGCTGTGATACAACCCAATATTGGCATTTTAACCAATATTGGAAACGCTCATTCCGGTTTTTTTGCAAACGACAAAGAGAAATTGACAGAGAAGCTAAAGTTGTTTCAATCGGCATCATCTATAATTTATAATAATGATCAACAGCTGATTAGAGAAATATTAGCGGAGCAGGATTATGCACATTTGCAAAAAATATCTTGGGGTACAATATCGAATTCATACTATAAAATCATTTCACAGAAACAACTGCAAAACGCTACCCTTGTTGAATTTTCTCATTCGCCTGAATGGCTTGAAATTCCGTTTACAGATGCCGCTTCTGTAGAAAACACACTGAATATCACAGCGTTATTAATGTCTATGGGCTATTCGCTTTCCCATATTTCAAAGCTGCTGCGTTTCCTTTCACCACTCAACATGCGTATGGAAATTAAGGAGGCATTGAATCATTCCATCATTATTAATGATACGTACAGCTTAGATATCAATTCATTACGAATTGCTTTAGATTTTTTGTCAAACCAAACACAGTTTGCCAAAAAAACATTGATTATTTCAGATTTTGAACAGGTGAATTGGGGTGAAAAAGAATATATGGAATTGTCAAAAATATTTGACAATCACAATATTACAAAAATTGTGGTGGTAGGAAGCGAAATGCGAAAACACTATGGGTATTTTCCGGTCATGGAAAAACATTTTTATACTACAACCAACGAATTGTTAGCTCATTTAGACGAAGTTAACATTCGGAATGAAGCGGTTTTGGTGAAAGGTGCACGTTCTTTCAAATTTGAAAGGGTGGTGCAGGCGTTACAACTCAAAACTCACCAAACTATTTTGCAGGTAGATCTCTCAGCCATCATTCAAAACTTGCATTTTTTCAAAAAATTCATTCGTCCTGAGACAAAAACCATGGCGATGGTGAAAGCCATGTCGTATGGGTTGGGAGATGCTGAACTCATCAACGAGTTGTGCTATCACCAAATTGACTATCTGGCAGTGGCTTACACCGATGAAGGAATTAACCTGCGGCAAAGAAACATTACCCGACCCATCATTGTGTTGGGCGCAGAAGACACCGGTTTCGATTTGATGATTCGATATCATTTAGAACCTGAGATTTATAATTTGTTTTATTTAAAAGAATTAATTTCAACTATAGAGCATTATCCTGAAATAGAAAGTTTTCCCATTCACATAAAAGTAGATACCGGCATGCACCGCTTGGGATTTGACGAGGAGGAAATAGACGAAATGTTACAGTTAGTAACCCGATGCTCAAAATTAAAAATCGCCTCTGTCTTTTCACATTTAGCTGCTTCTGAAGATGTTAATGAGGATTCATTTACAAAAAAACAGATTGAAAAATACGGTGCCATTTGTCATAAGATTGACCAGCAGATTTCTTATTCGTATTTAAAACATATTTTGAACACGGCGGGCATTGTTCGTTTTCCCGAAGCGCAATTCGACATGGTAAGGCTGGGCTTGGGTTTGTATGGCTTCTGTCCACTGCCTGAAGTGCAACAGCAACTGCAACCTGTAATTACATTAAAAAGCGTTGTTACACAATTAAAGAAAGTTAAAAAAGGAGAAACGATTGGCTACAACCGAACTTTTGAGGCTCTGCAAGACATGCAAATCGCGATTGTTCCGGTGGGGTATGCTGATGGATTACCGCGGGAACTCAGCAACGGAAAGGGTTTTATGCGGGTTCACCGCCAAAAGTGCCCCATAGTAGGAAAAATTTGTATGGATATGACCATGATTGATGTATCAGGATTAGAGATTGCCATTGGAGATGAGGTGATTATCTACGATGCAGAAAATTCTATGGAACAGATTAGCGCCTGCATCGGCAAAACCTCTTATGAACTTTTAACAGCGATTTCGAGGCGGGTACCCAGAGTTTATATTAGGGAATAGCTTATCTGTGATTAAACCAATCATCTTTTGGGTTCCCTCCGAAATAACTTTCAGGGGTGCGTTCCTCAAAATTAAAAATGGGTGTTTTACGTTGTGTTACTTTAATTTGCCAAAATGGGTCTTGCATTTCTCCTCGTTTATCGGAATGAAGAAGTTCGTAATCATTTGATACTAAGTCAGTATTCCAAAAAATGAATTTCACATTCGATTGATCTACACAATAATAGTAATGCCAAATTTCATAAGGATATGAGTGAGAATCGAAAGGAGATTCAAAAATACTGTTAGGAGGTCCATACTGTAAATAAACCCTTCCTCTGTCTGTTCTGTAGCCTTGTATTATTTTACAACCAAACTCCTTGTCAACATGTTTTATTTTTGCAAGATAGGCTGTCCAAGCATTTTCCGGATTTATAGGATCTCTTTTAAGCCAAAATGCATAAAAGAATTTCTGTAAAATTTCCAGAGGGATTAAGTGCATCATCCTTGCCGAATAAAATTCTCTTTCAACGGGAGTAGAGATTGGATATAAGAATCGCACATATTCAAGTAATTGTATTGAATCTTTAAATTGATCTACAAAAGTACTCTTAACATTTACGGCAGAAAAATCCTCCAAATGTAATTTTATGGTTGGATTGCTTCGTTGGAAGAAAAAGGAATTTGTTGCCAGCAACACAGAATCTTTGCTAAAAACATCAACAATTAAATTGTAATTTCCGGAGGGTAATTTAAAAATGCCGATTTCTCCGAATGCAACTATCACAGATTTAGCAGGAACTTGCGCAGTATGACGTGCTTCGGGGTAAGGCATCATATTGTTTTCAAAGCAGGTAATGTAACTTTTAATGGTAAGCTGTTCTTTTTCAGCTAATTTATCTGTATTATAGATTTCGCACGAAAAAGGAAGGGTGTACATACTTTCGGGAACAAATCCATAAAACAGAGGTTCTAATGAAAAACCATACTTGTCGAAAATATCTCCTTTGGGTTCTCTACTCATATTTCGATAAAGAGAAATATCTGAAATAGATACTTTGTCGTGGCTATAATTTAATACAGCTATATCCGCAAAGTAAATGGGTTTTGTTGCTGCATGGATGTCGTGTACTGAAAATTGCAGTAAATACTCACCATTAGGCAATTGCAAATTTTGAAAATTTCCAAAATCGGGTTTGGTAGCAGCAATTGAATCTTCAAATTGTTCACTCACCAAGATATAATCCAATTTGCCAACCAAGGAATCGCTCTGAAAAGCTTGTACGGTGATGCGAACTTCTGCTTCAAATTTGCCTTTATCAGTTGGGGCATAGATCACGGTTTGACCATTTACGAAGGATGAGATTTCCAAATAGGGCGCACCGGTAGAAGTGCAATAAGATTTATAATCAATAAGTACACTTAATTTTTGTGCAAAAATTGAGGAAACAAAAACCAGAAGGAGGGTAAATAATAAAATTTTTTTCATAATCTATTTTTTAAATAAAATAATAATATATGAACGAAGTATTCTTACTTATTATTATGAGCTGTTATTACTAAGTAATAATTTATTATCTTCGCGCCAACTTATTAAAGTTTTTCCGAAAAGTTTTATCGGACTTCTGCTTTTTGGAAAAATCAAAATGTAAAAAATAATTTTAGGAGTCCCCTTAAAAACATGAAACATTATGAAACTTTTCTTATTAAAAATTACATTAGCCTTGCTGCTTTTTGCAGGAGTTGCATCTTCCTGCAACCCTGACCCTGAAAAAGAGTATCCCCAAAATATTTCCTTTACGGAATACTCCCTGACTGATCCCTCTTGCCGATGGGTAAACCTGCCCTACGACGAAAACGTGTTGGTTATAAACAGTTATGAAGAACTTGGAAAATATATTTCCTGTGAGGAGAATTCTTTTCCTGTCATTGATTTTTCTAAAAACTCATTACTGTTGGCAAGCGGAAAAACTTTGGGAGGTATTTGCGAAAAAAAGGCAAAAAAATTAGTGCTAAGTTCACCCGATAAATATGTATTAAGCATTGAAATAACTATTGATAGATCTCTTTACATTAGCGAACCTTGGTGTATAACCTTTCTTGCAGAGAAAATGAATAAGAAAAATGTTTTTGAATTAGATTTAACTTATTTGCCGCAATAACTATGCTTGCCTTTGAATAAAACGTGGATATTAGTAGAAAAAAAACTGATGGCATACAGATACTACATTGCAACTGAATAGCCGTTCTTTGAATTTTTATTTTGTAGGCAAGGAAAAATTTGAGAAAGATTATTTTGAATTGGAAGAATGACATAAACAGTAAGGAAGTCTTAGTGTAGCAAGGGGAGGCTGTATCAAAAGGCAGCCTTTTCTTTGTGATAATAATAGTATCCCCATTGCGTTATTAAAAACCGAAAATAATTACAATGAAATTTCCATGAGTTTAAAAATAGACACACCAACCGCAATGAATAGTTTGAATATTTTTGCACACAAAAATATTCAATATGGAAAAG
>JGI24696J40584_12961241_pt1 | contig 12512 bp, 12 predicted proteins | sample TergutCo191P4_FD_40584 | JGI IMG/M metagenome (IMG submission 40584)
TGTTAAGTCGGCATCTTTGCTAACAATACAACCGTTCTCTACTGCCAACAGTGGAAACTTGCTCTCCAATGTGGCTGCTTTTAATACATTCCTCATATCTTTTTCTTATTTGCGGTTAAATAATCGGGAAATTGTTCTGCGGTTAATGATATATCGCGGATGATTGCGCCTTGCAAGTGATTTCATTAGTCCGTGTTCGCCATATTTACTGTTTAGGTAAAATGTGCCATAAACCAAAACCAATGCGGAAATAACTCCGAAACCAATACAAATCCATTGATTTACTCCTGCCATATACATGACCACGAACACAACAAACAGACCCAACAACCCGCCTGCGAAGATGAATAAATATTGCGCTATCAAGCCGTTGAACTCTGCCGAACGACCAATTCCCTTGTTAATAGAAAATTCCATAGTTTTACATTATAAGAAGAAGGAACGTAAAATAGTAGCCGCTACAATCAGAAAGATACACGCGCCAAACCACGAAGCGGCGGTTTTGCCCGTATCGGGGTCGCCGGAACTAAACTTGGAATAAACTTTGACACCGCCTATCAATCCTATGACAGCACCAACAGCGTAAATCAACTTGGTTGCAGGGTCGAAATAGGAGGTTACCATTTGTGTAGCCTCTGTGATACCTGCTGCGCCGTTACCTTGTGCAAAGGCGCTCATGGCAGTCGTTATAAGAGCGAATGCCGAAAAGAAAAGTCTTAAATTATTTCTTGTCATAATAGTTTTTTGAAAATGCCGTGAGGCGGGATAAACCCCACAGCGGTTAATACTGTTTTAATTTGAATTTTAGTGGTGGCTCTATAAAAGAGAGCCTGTTACCCTTCTTGTAAAGGGAGTTAAAGGGCGGTGGAAATGCTATCCGTACTCTCGTTCTTTCATTGGTTATTCACTATTTTTATTGTTCAACTTAAATAATCGGCAATATTAAAATCGCCGTATTCGTTATTATTTTCTTCCAAATTTTCCGACTGTATGTTTTGTATGTGCCGGTCAATCACTGTTTTTATTTGTAAGGCTTTTCCCTCATTGCTCGAAACCAACTGTTCAAAAAAGTCGGTTTGTTTCATTTGATAAAGCACTTCGGCTTTTTCACTCGATGGGTTGTTAATGGCATCTGCCATTTCCTCGTAAGTAAAACCGCTTGCCAAATTTGCATCGTTTTCTACTGTTTGGCGAAGTTCTTCGGCTTCTTCGTCAAAATCAACATCAAATTCGTCCGTTTCCGTATCCGGCGGAATGTCTAAATCCGTTGTATCATCAAAGACCTCATCCAACTCTTCGGGTGAAATTATTGCACCATTTTGGTTGTTTGCCGGTGCAAATATATTGTCTTTTTCTATCTGATTTTCAGTTTCTAAAATAGTGGCAGCACTTGTCTGCAAGTGGCTTCGTTCAGAGCGGACAAAAGCACTTTTTCCAACAATATCATTATCAGAATCGGGTTCTTTTTTGGGTAAATCTTCATTGCTTTTTGGCGTGAAGGACTGTTTTTGGTACGCTATCCGGTACAAAAAAAACAAGGCAACGACAATTGTTGCAATAGCAAATATTTTCAGTTCCATATTTGTTTCAATTTAAAAGATACTACTGTTTTTTTTCTCGTATAATTGTGTGATTTCATCTTGAAAACTATCAAAATGATATACCAACACATTGTCTATATAACTGAATAGAGAGAGTTCATTACCGCCTATCACTCGAACTATTTTCAAAATCCGGTCGTGAAATTCTTTGCGGATATAAACTGTCTTACCAAATCGTGCAGTAATGTTCGATTCCTTAATGAACAGGGTTTCGTAATCCTGCTTGTTACGTTTGCGCCTGTTGTCTTCTTTGGAAACTTCGGGCATTTGTTCCGGTTGTTCTACTGTCGCAGGCAATGGCGAATAAACAGTATTTTCCGGTACAGCGGTCTTGTCCCTTTTGACTGAAGCAATGATGAAATTTTCGTCTATCTCATCAGGATTGATTTTCTTTGCCATAATTTTTATTGTTTTATAATTTCACATATTTCATTTACTAATTCGTATATGTTGCTGCCTTTGAGTAAGGTTTTATCTACCGGGAACAAGGTAGAACGAAAAATCGGGCGATGTGATGTTGCCAATTCCCTGCGAAAACGCTTACTGTCGGGGATAACTGTTTTCATTACCTGCAAACCCAACTCGGCGATTGCACCGTCATACGCATTGTACAATTCGGTTTTTTCGCGACCGTCCACCATATTCCAAATCAAATGCAAACCCTTTATGGCACTTTTTCCGGTAGTTATCAGATTGTCGTGTATGGTCGTGGCAAATTGCAACGTACTTTCCAATACCACGCGGTCGGCGCTTATGGGGGTAAAAATGTAATCCATTGACGCAAGCGTTTTTACTACTCCCACTGTGTTTAACGTTCCGGGAAGGTCGAAGAAAATAAAATCCAATTCATTTTCATTCTGTAACCGTTCCGCAGTTTCAATGGCACTTGTAGCGGTACTTTCTTCTACGAGGTAGGCTTTTTTCTTTAAAGCAGTAAACTGGATATATGCCAAACCTTTGTAATAGTTGTCGTCCGTTACCTGTTTGACATCCCGCTCTCGCATTTCAACAATACTGTGTTGCGGGTAATCACAGTCGATGACGGCTACATTGTAACCTTTCACATAATGCAGATAACTTGCTGTTAAAACTGTCAGCGTAGTTTTGCCCATTCCGCCCTTTTGGGTGGAGAAGGCGATAAATAAAGTTTCTTTGTTCATACAGTTAATTATTTATATGGTTATACCGTTGGCTTTTCATAAAGTTGATTGTTTGACTAACTAATCATACCTGCGTTGGTACATACAACTGTTGGTACATTGGTACGTTGCAACGTTTGTCCGTTGCAATGTATAGCCGTTTGTCCGACCAAGCAAAAAGTTAATTGTGCATTTAACTCTATCGTCATCTGTATCATTCTACAATCAATCATTTTTATGTATAATTCTATGTGTGGTCAGTTGTATGGTTGTATTTACCAATGCAAAAGAAGTCATAAAAATGCAGGGTTTTTCTGTCTTGTCAATAGGTGGCACTTATTGGCACTGTATTGGCAGTTGTTGGCACTCAACAAGATAAGGGACTTTTGAAATTGGCATTTTAACTTTGCAGCGTCAAAAAAAGAGATTATTAAAATGAGAAGAAACAGATACATATCTATCCCCAAAGTCAATAAGGCTAATTCAAAAGTCAATAGGGCTAACGCCCAATCCCGCCCTGCGGGATTTTATTTGCACTTGCAAATGGCAAGTTGTGTTTTGCGCTGCTCACTTCGTTTTGCGCAGCACAAAACAACTTGCCCCACTGCCTTGCGACAGGGGGAAGGACGCGCTCCGAAGTCGTGCGTCCGGTGGAAAAATATTCGATTTATTACAGGCTCTTTACATCGCATTACCACTAAAATCCAAATAATATGACAACAGAAAAGAAATTTCAACGATTGGGCGGGCGCAAGCCAAAGGCAGACCCTGCCGTGTTCCGCTATTCGGTCAGTTTCAACGAAGTGGAACACAACGATTTTTTGTCCCGTTTTGAGCATTCGGGAATGAAAGTAAAGGCACATTTTATCACATCGTGCATTTTTAATCGTGAGTTGAAAGTCGTAAAAATTGACAAGGCAGCAATGGATTATTATATGCGATTGACCACTTTTCACTCGCAATTTCGTGCAATAGGTACAAATTATAATCAGGTTACAAAGGCAATTAAAACGACTTTTACAGAGAAAAAAGCCCTCGCCTTTTTGTATAAACTGGAAAAAGCGACAATGGAAATGGTTACTATTTATAAACAGGTTATGGACTTAACAGACGAATTTGAACAGAAATGGTTGCAAAAATGAGCGCGAGCAATACACTTTACAGTGCGCTTGCATACAATCAAATGAAGGTTGATAACGAACAGGCAAAGGTCATTTTTGGCAATAAAATGATAGAGCCAAGAAGTGGTATTTACAATATTAATACCTGTTTGCATTCATTTGAGCCATATTTATTATCAAATCAAAATACGGAAAAACCGGTATTGCATATTTCCATTAATCCTGACCCGAAGGATAAATTGTCAGATGAACAACTGTCGGATATTGCACAGGAATATATGCAAAAAATGGGTTATGGCGACCAACCTTTCATTGTTTACAAGCACGAGGACATTGAACGAAAACATATTCATATTGTTTCACTACGGGTGGACGAACAAGGGAAAAAGATTAACGACAAGTTTGAACATCGCCGTTCTATGGACGCTTGTCGGGAATTGGAACAAAAGTACGGACTTGTTCCTGCCGACAAGAAAACGCAAAAGGAAAGTTTGCCGTTCAAAAAAGTGGAATACGAAAAAGGAGATGTGAAACATCAAATTGCCAATGTAATTCGTAGCGTTGCGCGGGATTACCATTTCCTAAGTTTGAAAGAATACAAAGCCCTGCTTACATTATATAATATAGGAATGGAAGAAGTGAGAGGCGAGATGAAAGGTAAAGAGTACAAAGGTTTGATATATTCCGCGCTGAACGAGAAAGGGGAAAAAGTCGGTAATCCATTCAAATCCTCACTTTTTGGAAAATCTGTAGGCACAGAAAATATCGAAAAACGCATAGAGAAATCTGCGGGAATTATCAAAAGTAAAGGGCTGAAAGAGCGGACTAAAAAGGTTGTTTCGTCTGTTATACAGACTTGCAACAACCGTGTAGATTTTGAAAAAGCATTGGAAAAACAGGGTATTTCTGTATTGTTCCGCGAAAATGAACAAGGAAGGATTTACGGTGCGACATTCATTGACCACGAGCAAAAATGCGTATTCAACGGCTCGCGTTTGGGCAAGGAATTTTCGGCAAATGTCTTTACTGATTTATTCAATGACAAAGAAAATAAATCCGACATTTTCAAAACGGATGAAAAACAGGCATTTGAGCCATTTACTCAATCACAAAAGGAATGCGATGAAGGTTCAGGTATCGGAAGTATTTTCGATTTATTCACATCTCAAACACAAGGCGATGAGTTTGAAGAAGAAGCCTTTGTTCGTCGCCTGAAAAAGAAAAGAAAACAACAACAAAAATTATAACTGAATTATTAATCACTAACTATTAAACAATTATATTATGCAACAAGAAGATGATTTGAGAGGCTTGGCAAAAACAATGGAATTTATGCGAGCCATAAGTATTTTATTTTGTGTTATCAATGTGTACTGGTTTTGTTATCAGGTAATTGTTGATTGGGGTATCAATATCGGCGTGGTTGACAGGATACTATTAAACTTCCAACGAACGGCAGGTTTATTTCACAATATATTGTGGACAAAACTTTTTGCTGTGGTATTTTTGGCGTTGTCTTGTTTGGGTACACAAGGGGTAAAGGAAGAAAAAATCACTTGGAAAAAAATCTATGTGTATCTATTTTTCGGGTTTATCTTATTTTTTCTAAATTGGTGGTTGTTGCGTTTGCCGTTACCGCTTGCAGCCAATGCCGCTTTGTATATTTCTACATTAACAGTAGGATATATTTTGTTGTTGGTTGCCGGAATATGGATGAGCCGCCTGCTCAAAAACAATCTTATGGACGATGTATTTAACCTCGAAAATGAAAGTTTTATGCAGGAAACAAGGCTAATGGAAAACGAGTATTCTGTAAACTTGCCAACTCGGTTTTTCTATAAAAAGAAGTGGAATAAAGGTTGGATTAATATAGTAAATCCCTTCCGTGCGTCCATTGTATTAGGAACTCCGGGTTCGGGAAAATCCTACGCGATAGTCAATAATTACATTAAACAACAGATTATCAAAGGTTTTTCTATGTATATCTATGATTACAAATTTGACGATTTATCTGTAATTGCCTATAATACACTGCTTAACAATTTGGATAAGTACAAAGTTAAACCAAAATTTTATGTAATCAATTTTGATAATCCGCGCAAATCGCACCGCTGTAACCCCATTGCGCCGGAGTTTATGACGGATATTTCAGACGCTTACGAAAGTGCCTATACCATAATGCTTAACCTCAATAAAACTTGGATACAAAAGCAGGGAGATTTCTTTGTTGAAAGCCCGATAATTTTGCTTGCTGCCATTATTTGGTATCTGAAAATCTACCAAAACGGTAAATATTGTACTTTCCCCCACGCGATTGAGTTTCTTAATCAAAAGTATGCCGAAACTTTTCCGGTACTCACCTCTTATACTCAATTAGAAAATTATCTAAGTCCATTTATGGACGCTTGGGAAGGCGGTGCGCAAGACCAATTACAAGGACAAATTGCAAGTGCTAAAATTCCGTTGTCGCGTATGATTAGTCCGCAGTTATATTGGGTAATGACCGGCAATGATTTTACGCTTGACATCAATAATCCGAATGAACCAAAAATCCTGTGTGTAGGCAATAATCCCGACCGTCAAAATATTTACAGTGCAGCATTGGGCTTGTATAATAGCCGTATTGTGAAGTTAATTAACAAGAAAGGTCAGTTAAAATCTGCCGTCATTATTGACGAGTTGCCGACTATTTATTTTCGGGGGTTGGATAACCTTATAGCAACAGCGCGTTCAAATAAAGTTGCTGTTTGTTTGGGATTTCAAGATTTTAGTCAGTTAAAGCGCGATTATGGTGATAAAGAGGCGGCAGTTGTAATGAATACGGTGGGGAATATTTTTTCCGGTCAAGTCGTTGGCGAATCGGCAAAAAACCTTTCCGAGCGTTTCGGAAAAATACTGCAAAAACGGCAGTCATTGACGATTAACAGGCAGGACAAATCTACCTCTATTTCCACGCAGTTGGATAGTTTAATACCCGCCTCAAAAATCAGTAATTTAACACAAGGTATGTTTGTTGGTGCGGTATCGGACAGCTTTGATGAGCGCATTGAGCAAAAAATATTCCACGCCGAAATTGTTGTTGATAATGCCGCCGTTGCCAGCGAAACAAAAGCCTATAAGAAAATACCGGATATTTTAGATTTTCGCGATGAGGACGGAAAAGATACTATGCAGGCAGAAATTGAATATAACTATAATCAAATCAAATTAGATGTGAAACAGATTGTTGCGGACGAATTGGCGAGAATTGAGAACGACCCCGCATTGCAGCATTTGATAAAGAAGGAATAACATAATACTTAAAAGCAATATTTTTCGATACATTCTCGCGACATTGTGTCGCGAGAAATGTCGCGAGCGGATAAAATCAATGAAATTTCAACAAAATCTCTGGACATTGTGTCCAAAGAAATGTCCAAAGAATGTCTTGGTAAAATTACAGTTCATAATATATATCTGAACTTTTCCCCTTTTTACTAATTAACCCAAGTGCTGTCATTTTCGCTAAATGTCTTCCTGCTTTTTTAGTATCGTACCCAAATTTATTTTCGTATTCTTTTCGGGTTGTTTTTTTGACAAGACGGATATATTCGTATCCGCGCAACTCATCGGCATTGAGTTCTTTGAGTTTGTCGTTTCCTGCAACTTCTTTCAAAGAATCCATTGTGCGTGGAAATGTGAAAACGATATAGGGATTATCAAACGTAACGATGGGCAGAGGTAAATTGTATTTTTCAGGCAGTTCATTTATGGTTTGAAAACCCAAACCGCGTTGTTCTACCAAGTCCATTTGTTCAAAAACATACATAATTTTCGGATTTCGGCTTAGCGAAGGCGCATTGAAATTCTGTATCTGTTCAATTTTTAACGGTTCAACAGGCAGCCCCGGACTTTTAATGATTATGGCAGCGTCATTGATTTCAAAATAGATGGGCGACCCTTCAATATCATAATCACGATGGGCTATTGAGTTGATTAAACTCTCACGGATAACTTCCTGCGGATAGTCATAAACCGTTTTTCGTTGTGCGCCGGAACGGTCAATTTGTTTGCCTATATGGTTCTCATACCACTCGATTATATCGTTTGCCTGATTTACCAAAGCCCCTTCAACAGTGTAAATTTCTTCGCCTCTGCCGGCTGTCTTATAAGTTGCCCTTATAAGTGCATTTTGATATTGCAGTTGCGGTCGTTTGCCGAATAGCAGCAAACCTAAACCTGTGGGTTTAAATTCATTGTTCTTTTCTTCAAACAAACCAAGTTGAGCAAAAATACGGTTACATTCAGGCGAATTGACTACGACATTCAATTTTGCCATTTTGATAAACCGTTCAATATCTTTAAGCGACAAATCGTCCAAAACAGCATTGGGCGCAACTTTTTCCTTTTGAGATAAAACAAGAGCCGGTTTATCCGTTTTGATATTTTTTGCCCTTTCTTCGGCTTCCTTGATAAATTGCTTATTTTCCTCACGTATGATTTTTTGAAAATCAGCATCAAACATTTCTACTTCTACACCATTGTCAATCAGATATTTTATACCTTTTCTATCAACAGTAGGGTCGGGGTCTTCAATACCAATCCAAACTTTTTTGATTCGAGCATTAACAATACGCTCGGCACAACTCAATTTAGGATGTTTCCTTGCACCCGGAGCGCAAGGCTCTAAGGTAGCAAACAGGATAGAACCGTCTAATGGAGCAGAACGGTTTTTCCTTTCCAACAGCGTAAATTCGGCGTGGTCGCCTTGCCGCAACTCGCCCCGAAATGCAGTTTCAATTTCACCGGTGGGCTTGATAAGCAAAGCCCCGACTTTTGGACTTTTTTTATCGCTGCGCGGCTCTTGTATGGATTTGTTCATCACTTCAATCGCCATTGCCATATATTTGCGTGAATCTATTTTATCCTGTTGCATAATTTAAACTTGTTTGTAAATTTTTTATCGCTGCAAAAATACAACAAAATCACAAATTAAAAATCAAAAGATTGCCCTAATTCTTAAAAATCAGGAGCAATCCCTCAATTACAAATAGAACTAATCAACTGTTACAGTTTTACAAAATAAATATTACTGACATTAATCTTTTACGATTATTTTTTTTACTGTTTTTCCGGTTTTTACTACATAAATACCTATGTTCGGCATTTTAAATTTGCCGTTTCCGCCCGTAACTATACGACTGCCTAATATGTTGTATATGAATACAGGTTCAGTAGCATTTTCAACAGTAATAGTGCGATTTTGAGCATATATTTTTACATCGGAAAAAATGATTTGATTAATGTTGGTTGGTGTGCCTTGGTTTTTGATATTGTCAAAATAAAGCCACGGATAAATATTGTAATCTGCCAATAAACCTGCCGGAACATTGACTACACAAGAAGTTGGCACAAACATAAACAATCCGCTTCCATAGTTTATATTTCCACCGTCTGCAAGTGATTTTGGCTCTGCCCACGACACATTAATGTCTTGTAAATTAGTACAACCTAAAAATACATAATTTTCAATTTGATTAACAGATTCGGGAATAATAACCGAAGCCAATGCGGTGCAACCGGAAAAAGCACTTGTTCCGATACTTTCTACCGAAGTAGGAATAACAACCGAAGTAATATCGGTATTATTCTTGAAAACTTCAGCCCCGATACTTTTTACTTCGGTGGGGATAATAATGTCGCCACCACTACCAACGTACTGAATTAATTCGCCCTCATTGTTTACAATAAAATCAGGATTGTATTCTACAATATTTTCAAAAATACTCCAAGTTGGAATTTCTTCATAAAGAACAGGTTGATTATAGCCTGTTTTTATTTTACAGTTTGTTGTATTAACACCATTGAAAACAGTGTTTCCATAAGTTACAGCGGCAGGATTGTCCCACGAAACAAAAATCTCGGTTAATCCGGCGCAACTTGCAAAAGCAGAATTTCCAATGCTTAATACAGATTGAGGTATGGTCAATGAAGTAAATTTAATACAACTTGAAAAACTTTCATTGCCAATGTATTTCAACCCTTCGGGCAAAATAATTGAACTTAAATTGGCACACGCAAAGAAAGCGCCATCGCCAATACTTTCTACCGTATTTGGAATAACTACCGAAGTCAAACCCATACAAAACAGGAATGTACTGTTTCCAATCGCTGTTACCTGATAAGTCGTTCCTTCGTAATCTACGGAGCCGGGAATTTCAATATTACCAGAGTACGAACCCGGTGATAAAGAGGTAACTTCGACTGTGTTTTCACCTGTGATGTTGTAATAAATATTGCCCGCGCTAAAATCGGCAGCCTGTATAGAAACCGAACAGGTCAATACTAAAATAAAAAATAGTAATTTATTTGATGATTTCATAAAAATAATATTTAATGATTAATTTAATTTTTGTTTTTTGGGATTACCTGACCAATACCTTTTTAGATGTTTTACCTGCCCGAACTACATAAATACCGGGTATAGCAACATAAAAAGTTTCTTGGTTTGAGGGTATTTTTGAATGACAAAGAATGCCGGTTATATTATAAATTTCTATGGGAATATTTTCTGTGTTATATACAGTCAATGCCCCATTTGATTGTGTTATGAATATGGAAGTGTCATCTTTAATGTTGTTAGTTGAAGTAGTTATTGAATATTCTACAATGTTTCCAAAATCTTTCCATATATTGGCATTCTGATAATCTGCAAAAGTACCTTGCGGAACGTTCAATGTACAGGTTGATAAATCAATGCCACTGTAAAAAACATATTCATATATTGTTAGCGGCGTTTCCCATTCTACTGTTACTTCTTTCAATTTTGAACAATTATTAAACGCAAATTCATCAATACGAACCACTTTTTTAGGAATAACTATTGATGTAATGGCTGAACCCTCAAATGCTTGATAACCGATAAATGTTACACCCACCGGAATTGTTACGTCAGAAAGAGCGGTACAATTTCTAAAAAACGATTCTCCAATACCGGTTATGCCTTGTGGAATATTGACTGTATGAAGGCTTGAACACCCATTAAATACATCATTTCCAAAAGTTGTTACACTTTCGGGAATTTCTATTGTTGTCAGTTTAACACACTCTAAAAATGCAGAACGTGATATTGTTTGGAGATTATTTGGAAGCACAATCTCTGTAAAAGTACATCCGCGAAAAGCCTCCGCAGCAATCGAAACGACACTTTCGGGTATGGTTACATCAGTTAGAGACGAACAATTTGCAAATGTACAGTCTTCAATAGTCGTTATTCCTGCCGGAATGGTAATTGTTGTGATTTTTTTGCAGTTAATAAAGGCATAACTGCCGATACTTTTAACTTGTTGCGGAATATCAAAAGGAGGCGCTAAACTTGTACAATTCTGAAAAGCCTGTGCACCGATACTGATTATTCCATTAGGAAGTGAAACTGAAGACAGTGAACTGCAATCTTGAAATGTTGCAGGTTCGATAACCGAAACACCATTGGGAATAACAATAGACGTAAGTTTTGAACATCCTTTAAACGCAGAAAGCCCAATGCTTGTAACCTTTTCAGGTATAGCGAGAGATGTAAGACCATAACACCCCTCAAATGCACTTCGCCCAATGATTTCAACGTTTTCCGGTAAAACAATGTTTTTCAAATTAATACATTCGGCAAAAGCATTCTCTCCTATAACCGTTAAATTGTCCGGCAATATAATTTCGCTTATTCTCTGACAATTATAAAACGCATTGGAATTTAATTGAGTACAAGGTTCGGTTACAGTAATCTTAGTCAAAGGAATTGGCATATTGAGAGAAAACAAATCGCGCAGTGTGCCACTTGTTTGCGAAGTACCAATAAATGGGAGAGTGAGTTCTTTCAGATTATTGCAATCCGCAAGACTGCCACCGCCTATCTCTACCACACTCGGCGGAGCGGTAAAAGACGTGAAACTACTGCATCCGCAGAACGCTAACATTCCAATACTCGTTACCTGTGGTGGAATTGTAATAGACGCAAGTTTTGTACATTCCCTAAAAGCACTGGCTTCAATTTTAGTTAAAGTCGAAGGAAGTATAACAGAAACTATATCGCTACAATTACGAAACGCATTAATTCCAATACCTGTCACTTGATAAGTTGTTGCATTATTGGAAACAGTCGAAGGAACAATAATATCTCCCTCGTAATCTGTTCTGACCTGACTGCTTGAAAACATCACTTTTGTAGTAACAGAAACAGTATTTTGTCCGGTAATATTATAATAAATACCGCCATTCTCAAAATCATATGCAAACGACAGAGAACCGTACAACAACAATAGGACAAAAAGAGTAATCTTTGCTATAAAAGTGGTTTTCATATTAGTAAAATTTTAAATAAGAGGACTAACCCCGAAAGGTTAATCCTCTTAAATGAATGAATTATTGAACCATTACCATTTGTACACAAGGAGTGGGATTACTACCTCTTGTTACAACTAATAAATAAGCCCCGGGTGCTAAGCCTGCCGGAGAGATAGTAGCATAGTTTGTTCCTGCCGGAGTGTTATAATTGTTATAGACTGTTGTTACTAATATTCCCTGTATAGGGAATATCGCTCGGTAGAAAAATGTCTTTATTAGCCGGTTGCATTCCTATAGGAATGCGTCCTGTGAGGCAAAATTGTCTTCTACCGAGC
>JGI24696J40584_12961239_pt1 | contig 12507 bp, 12 predicted proteins | sample TergutCo191P4_FD_40584 | JGI IMG/M metagenome (IMG submission 40584)
GTAAAGTCTACCATTAAAGCTCACTTGCTTTCTTGTCTGTTAGATAATTCTTTGCTTGCTCAGCTCTGTAATAATTTATGAAACAGCCGTGTTTCTGCTATAACGTCATATATGGGTTTTTATAGCGGCCCTAAACATTGAACAGAAAATTGATAACATCACCATCCTGTACGATGTAAGTTTTGCCTTCTAGCCGCAATATTCCCTGCTTTTTTGCCTCAGCTATCGTCTGGCATGCAAGCAATTCCTTGTAGCCGATGACTTCAGCACGTATAAAGCCTCGTTCAATATCAGAGTGTATTTTGCCTGCTGCTTTTTGGGCGTTTGAGCCTTTTGTGATAGGCCATGCATGCACGTCATCTGACCCGACGGTAAGGAAGGAAATCAACCCGAGCAGTTCGTAAGAAATCTGGATAACGCGCTCAAGACCAGTCTGCTCCAGGCCATACTCATTTAGGAAATCATGCACTGAATCCTGATCCAACCCGGAGATATCCATTTCTAGCTTACCGCATATTACAACAACGCGGTGGTTGGGTTGTGCAAATTTCTGGTTGAGGTCGGCTTCCAGCTGTTTGGATTTGGGCAAATCTGCTTCACTGATATTGACCAATGTTATGAGGGGTTTAGCCGATAAAAACTGGTAGCCTGAGATGATTTTCTCTTCTTCATCAGTCAGTTTCTGTTCGCGGATGGGAATGTCCCCCTCTAAAGCATCTCTCAATCTGTGCAGCAGGTCTTGCTCTAGCAACAGACGAGGTTTTTCTTCCGGCTTGGCACCGCGTATAGAAGATGCGATGCGGTTAAAGCGTTTTTCAATTACTGCTAAATCAGAGAATGCTACCTCGAGGTTCATATCTGAGATGTCACGGGATACGTCAATACTGCCGGACGGATGAGGTATGGAAGCGTCTTCAAAAGCACGAACTACGTTGATGAGAGCATCTACTCCGGCAAGCTGCGTCAAAAGTTGGCTGGCAGCACCGCCGCCTTTAGCCAGTGTTTTTACCGAAGCTCCAATATCAAGATATTGAATTTCGGCAGGCGTGGTTTTCTTTGGGTTGAATAATTTGGTAAAAGCATCCAGCCTCACATCTGGCACTTTAGCCATACCTACATGAGCTGCTGAAGCTGCTCCAAAACCGCCGGTTTCTGCATTATTGCCGGTTAGTGCATTGAAAACAGTGGTGCGCCCGCTGCCGGATAGGCCGATGATACCAATGCCAAGCCCCATATTATTTGATGTTTCTTTCCGCTTGCTTGAGGGCTAGTTTTCTTTCGTTGATAGTTAAACTTTCGTTGGCAACAAGCTCTAACAAAGCAAGCAAAGAATCACGAGTGCCAATGCTGCCCATGCTTTTGATGGCATTAGAGCGAAGATTGCTGTCCAAATCCATATCGGTGGCAATAGATGAGAGTTTCTTTATTTCACTTATAATTGGTTCGGGCATTCTCTTCTCCTTAATATTTGCCACATTTTACTATCCGCCGTACAAGAACTGCAAGGAATATTATCTGCGTCTAGAGCGCCCACGCAGTATTATAGCGATAATGACTAATACGATAATTGCGCCTACTGCAATAAGAGCTATTTCTCCAGCATCCAATCCGCCTGATGATGGCGGAGGAGTTGTTGAAGAGGATGGGGATGTGGCGGTAGTACTTGTAGATGAGGTGGTGGTAGTTGTGGTCGGTGCAGGTTCTGGACTGAAATTGAGTAAAGTGCCGTTTTCTCCGACAGCATAGATGTTGCTGAGGCTAGATCCCCAAATGTAAGATAGTGCAGCGGTGTTATGGCTTTCCCCATCGCTCCAGCTTGTGCCGTTATAATGCCGGATACTGCCGTTGGCAGCTACTGCATTCACGTTTGTAGATGAAACGCCCCATATCGCTTTGAAGTCAGTGCTTACTTGGCTGTCCATGGCACTCCATGCAGTGCCATCATAATGTACAATGGTCCCGCTATTGCCTACAGCGAATATATCTGTAGCAGAAGACCCCCAAATAGCGAAGAGATCTCTAGTTGTGCCGCTGTTATCTACTTTGCTCCATGCAGTGCCATCATAGCGTACGATGGTTCCGCTTTTACCTACAGCGAATATAGCTGTGGCAGAAGCTCCCCATATAGAAAAAAGGTCATTGTCGGTGCCGCTGTCGTCTACGGTTTCCCATTCACTGTTATCATAATGCACGATGGTGCCATCTGCACCGACAGCAAAGAGATTAGAACTGGTGGCGCCCCAAACGCCATATAGATTAGAGGTAGAGCTATTGGTCATGGAGCTCCATGTAGCGCCGTTATAATGTGAAATTAGGCCGTTGTCGCCCACGGCAAAAACATTGGAGGAAGAACTGCCCCAGAGACTGTGCAAAGCATTATTGGCTATTGCGGCAGCGGCAGTCCAGCTAGTCCCGTCGTACATATAAATATTGCCGCCTGAACTTGCGGTGAAAATATTGCTGGCAGATGTACCAAATATGGCATTTAGGTTTTCCTTAACGGTATATTTATTGTTCGACCATGTGCTGCCGTTATATTTAATCATGGTGCCGGAAGCGCCAACTGCTAAGATATTATTACTGTCTGTTCCCCACAGACCAGTTAAGTTCTGTAGGTTTTGAGAAATTCCGTCAATGGCTTGAGCAACCCAAGCAGTGCCATCGTAGTGTGAAATGACACCTTTTTTACCTACAGCGAAAACACTATCGGGCGCAGTGCCCCATATAGCGGAAAGATCATTTGTGGTACTGCTTGTCATGGATTTCCAATTAGTGCCATCATAATGCAGGATAGTTCCGGATGTACCAGTGGCGAATATATCGTCAGATGCAGTGCCACATATAGCGGAAAGATCATTTGTAGTACTGCTTGTCATGGATTTCCAATTAGTGCCGTCATAATGCAGAATAGTCCCATCTATCCCGACAGCAAAAACGTCATCAATCGCATTTCCCCATACTGCCAGCAGGTGTTTAGTGCTGCCGCTTGTCATGGCTTTCCAATTGGTGCCGTCATAATGCAATATAGCACCGTTTACTCCGACGGCGAATACAGCATACTCATCATAAACAACGGCTACGTCATCAACATCCACATTATCGGCGTCAACATCCTCTTCAACCTCTTCTTCGCCGGAGGTAGTAGTAGCGCTTCCCCAAATACCATAGAAGTCGCTGTTAATGCCGCTCTTCATGGTACTCCATGCAGTGCCGTCATAGTGTAGCAATGTACCTTTGGCACCGACGGCAAAAACATCACTATCGGAAGAACCCCAAACGCCATAGAGCGTTTGAGTGGTGCCGTTGTTGTACATTGGCACCCATGTATTGCCGTCATAATGCAAAATGGTACCGTTGGAGCCAACAGTGAAAATATCATCTGATGAGCTTCCCCAAGTATCGAAGAAGTTATTTACTGGAGATATAGAAGAACTGCTCCAAATATTGGCAGCTGATACGGTTGGGGCATATAAACCAACGCATAGTATAATTACTGCAAACACAAGAGCCATACTGGAAAGAAAACGCTTCATAACACAAACCTTCCGCTATCCATTTTGTCAGACATTGATATATTATAATGCCATGCAGTAAAGAATGTGTAAAGTACGTGCGTGGCTATACTTGCCTAGGCTTGCTATTTAGTGATTTTATGAATAAGCAGATAATTTATGTTAGGTGGTGTAGAAATGCTTTTTGGAAGTGAATATGACTGGCTTTACTTGGAACAGTTAGTAGATACTTCGGATAATGAAATAACGATTATTATTTCGCAGATGAAAAAGATAGCACTATCTGTAGATACGCTTGCAAATGAGAAAAATGAAAAAGTCCGCGAACTTTTATCCAAATCGAACCAGCTTGCTTCTGATGGCACTCAAACGTATAGGATTCACTTTAAAAGTTATATCATGTATCAAGTCAGAAATGAAAGCTACACATATAGTAACGACAGCGAGATTAGGAGAGGAAAGGGTTTGATATTGTTTGAAAAGTCAAAGCTGTTTAGATTATGTTAATGAAATTGTTGATGTTGATTTAGCAATGCACATGCATAAAAAAACGAAGCCAAAGCATTATGGAATATATACGCTTAACAATATAGTTGATGTGATAACCTTTTATGAGCCAGTTATTTTGCCTGTATCTATGTGTTAAAATTTGAGTTGGAGTGAAAACTTGATACGCGTTTTCTATGGGACTGATGATTTTTCCATTCATGAAGCCCTTATTGAGATTAAAACAAGCCTAGGTGAGGTTTCTATGCTAGACGCTAATAGCTTGCATCTGGCTGGAGCTAAACTGCGCCTTGATGAATTGCAAGCTGCTGTGCAGACCATGCCTTTCTTTGGTAATCAGCGACTGGTTGTTGTCAGTGGGTTGCTTGGACGATTTGAAGCTAAGGAAAAACGTCCTGCTGCTAGAAAATCTGCTAAGTCACAGGAAGAAGAGACTCCGTTGCATCAGAGCATGGCTGATATTATTAATGGCGCACCTGATAGCACCGTGATTGTACTGATTGACGATGACGTGAGCAAATCAAATCTCCTGCTAAAATTATTAACTCCTAAGGCAGATATACGAGTTTTTTCTCCTTTGAAAGGCTTGCAATTAGAAACATGGACGCGCAATTGTGTGAAAAAAGCAGGCGGCAAGATAAGCGAAGAAGCGCTCAAGACGTTGATAGGGTTGGTGGGTAGCGACCTGTGGATAATGCATAGCGAAATCGAAAAGCTGGTGCTGTATGCGGCTGATCGTACCATTGAAATTGCCGATGTACAGAAGTTGGTAGGTTTGTCGCGTGAGGCCAGTATTTTTACGCTTGTGGATGCTATTATTGATGGGCGTTTGAATTTAGCGCAGCAGTCTATGAGTGAACTATTGGATGCCGGCGCTGTTCCAAGTTATATACTGGTAATGCTTGCACGCCAACTCAGATTTTTGGTACGTGCTAAAGAACTTAAAAGCTATGGACAATCCGAAAGTGCGGTGCAGGGCGTGTTGGGCCTTGCTGATTTCCCGTTTCGTAAAACAATGGATCAGGCGGCACGCTATTCTATGGAGCGTCTGCGTGATTTCTATCATCGATTGCTGGAAACGGATTTGTCTATCAAAACTGGTAAGTATGGCGACGAACTTGCATTGACATTGCTTATTGCTGAATTGTGCTCCCATAAATAAGTTGTTTTGGCGAGAGTTCTTATCATATGAGGAGGTAGGTTATGAAGGTACGCAAAGCGGTCATCCCGGCAGCTGGTTGGGGCACACGCTTTTTGCCTATAACCCGCGCTTATCCAAAAGAACTATTGCCGCTTATTACTAAACCTCTTATTCAAGTGGCTGTTGAAGAAGTAGTTGCCTCTGGAATCGAGGAAGTCATAATCGTTGTTGCCGAAGAGTGCTGCTTCATACAGGAATACTTTCAATCTGCTCCTGAGTTAAATGCTTTATTGACGCAAAAAGGTGAAAATCACTTAGCAAAAGAGATGTGCCGCCTTGAACGCCTTGCGCATATAAGTTATGTGACGCAGGTTGAACGCTTAGGTTTGGGACACGCTGTGCTGACGGCGAGAGACGCGGTTGGTGACGAGCCTTTTGCTGTTATCCTGCCTGATGATGTGGTTGATGCCAGCGAACCGGCACTGTTGCAAATGATGAAGATATTTCATGATTACGGCAGTAGTGTACTAGGCGTGGTAGATGTTGATACACCGGATATTCAGCGCTATGGCGTAATTCGCCCGGAGTCGGTTAAGCCGTGTGTGCATAAAGTATTGGCGCTTGTAGAGAAACCAACTCCTGCCGCGGCTCCGTCACAGCTTGGCATAGTAGGGCGCTACATCCTTACCCCGCAAATTTTTGATGCTATAGCTGCTACCGGCCCGGGACGAGGAGGGGAGATACAGCTTACAGATGCGCTTTCGATTTTGCTTCAATCCCAGCCCATATATGCACTGGAATTTTGCGGCAAACGCTTTGATGCGGGTAACCCGCTTGGATGGCTGGAAGCGCAAGTGGCACTGGGGCTCAAGCACCATGAATATGGTGATGCCCTGCGCCAAAAACTGCGCCAGATAATTTAATCCCAGAGGCTTAAGCAAACAGTAGTATTTCCTCCGTATTACTCCTGTTTTTCTTTGACAGTCTTGTTCCCTTATCTTACAATCTCACATAAGTTGGTGCTTATATACTTAAAAACAGGTGACTAAATTGACTGATGATGAAATACGCTCACAGTACCTAGATTTTTTTAGCAGCAAGGGGCATCAAGTTATCCCTTCTTCTTCACTTATCCCTCGCGGTGATCCTACCTTGCTGCTTACTACTGCCGGTATGGTGCAGTTAAAACCATATTTCATGGGGCAGGTCAAGCCCCCGCATACACGCTTGGCATCTTGTCAGAAGTGCTTTCGTACTACAGACATTGAATCGGTCGGAGATTCTTCGCATCTCACTTTTTTTGAAATGCTGGGCAATTTTTCTGTAGGTGATTACTTTAAGGCTGAGGCTATTGCTTTTGCATGGGAGTTCATCACGGTCAAGATGGGTATCCCAAAAGAGAGATTGTGGACGACAGTTTATTTGGATGATGACGAAGCCATGCAGCTTTGGCTTAAGCAGGGCGTGCCTGCTGAGCGCATTGTGCGCTTGGGTGAGGCTGATAACTTCTGGGGGCCTGCTGGCGATTCAGGCCCATGCGGTCCTTGCAGTGAAATCCATTACGATTTTGGGAAGTCTATTGGCTGCGGTAAAGCCGATTGCAATCCATCATGCAAGTGCGGGCGTTTTTGCGAAATTTGGAACCTTGTGTTTGTCCAGTACAATCAGGACAAAACAGGGCAGCGCACTTCTCTGCCAAAGCCTAATATTGATACTGGCATGGGACTTGAGCGCATAACTGCTATTATGCAGGGCACCAACACAGTATACAACACCAACATTTTCCATCCTTTGCTGAAACGCGCCGTTGAACTTTCAGGAAAGCGGTATGGTGCCGATGAAGAAAACGATCGCGCCATGCGTGTAATATCGGAGCATGGGCGTGCCGTATCTTTCTTGATAGCTGATGGAGTTATACCATCTAATGACGGGCGGGGCTATGTATTGCGGCGCCTGCTGCGCCGAGGCGTACTCTTCGGCCGCCGTCTTGGCCTGGAAACGCCGTTTCTTGTGAAGATGGCAGAAGCTGCCATTGAACAAAACAGCAAAAACTATCCCGAGCTTATGAAGCGGCGCAGCTTCATTTTGGATGTAGTTCGCAAAGAAGAGGAGCATTTTGCAGAAACCCTCAATACAGGATTGGAACTTTTGGATGAAATCATGGCTCGGGATGAAATCAAGAAGCGTATGTGCATTACAGGAGAGGCTGCTTTCAAGTTATATGATACATATGGATTTCCTGTTGAGATTACGCGCGAGATTGCTTCTGTTCGCGGTTATGAGGTTGATATAGACGGTTTTGAGCGCGAGATGGACAAGCAGCGTGAAAAGGCGCGTTCAGCGCATAAATTCGATGGCGGTAATCAGCACAGCACCAAATTCAGCGGTGATTTTGAGCCAACTTGTTTTGTTGGATATACCGATATTTCTAATAAAACGCGTATTTTAGGCATAATTTTAGAAAATGAAAGTGCCGAATCCATTAGCGCAGAACAGAAAGCTGGAATAGTATTAGCGGACACACCTTTCTATGCTGAGATGGGCGGCCAAGTGGGTGATACTGGTTTTATTAAAGCTGAGGATGGGCTGTTCTTAGTTACCAATACTGTTAAGTTGGGCTCTAATATTACTCTGCATCAGGGCTATGCGGCTGAAGGTAAGTTGACCGTAGGTGGCGCAGTTATTGCGGAGGTGGACGCTGAGCGCCGTGCCGATATTGCGCGCAACCATACGGCGACACATCTTTTGCATGTTGCTTTACGCAGTGTATTGGGAGATCATGTGCAGCAGGGAGGCTCTTTGGTGGAACCGCTGCGCTTGCGCTTTGATTTCTCTCATTTGTCTCCATTAACGGCTGATGAATTGGGGCGCGTGCGTGATATTGTCAATGCCGAAATACGTTGCAACCACCCGGTGTACAATCGCCAAATGCCGTATAAAGAAGCGGTAGCATCTGGTGCCACAGCTCTTTTTGATGAAAAATACGGCGATGTAGTGCGTGTTTTATCGGTGGGCAACCCAGCTATAAGTTCTGAGTTATGCGGTGGCACGCATGTTGCGGCTTCCGGTGAAATAGGATTTTTTGAAATTATCAGCGAATCCAGTATCGGATCTGGTTTGCGCCGTATTGAGGCAGTTACCGGACGTGAGGCTGCGCGTTTGGCAGTATCCAGTATTGCTTTGTTGCAGTCTCTATCAAGGCTTTTGGATGCTGCTCCCGAAAATGTAGCGGATAAGGTTCAGGCGCTTATTGCTAGCCGTGACCAAGAAGTTAAAAAAGCTGAAGCGTTGGAACGTGAAATGGCGCTTAAAGACGTATCCGCTTTGGCGGCAAAGGTGCGTGAAGTGGATGGCGTGAAACTGCTATCTGTGCGCATCAAGCCGTCGCGTCCCGAAATACTGCGTGATATGGCTGATGCTTTGCGTGATAAGCTAGTTAGTGCGGTTATAGTGTTAGGTACGGTATATGATGATAAGCCGTATTTTGTGGTGACAGTGACGGATGATTTGGTGGGCAAGGGATATCATGCTGGCAATATCATACGTCAGGCTGCTGCTATTACTGGTGGTGGTGGTGGTGGTAAACCTGGATTGGCCCAGGGAGGGGGCAAGGACGTATCCAAACTGGACGAGGCTATCGCTTCAGTATGGGGATTGCTGAAACAAAAATAGTGTTTTAGCGTCGGTCTTATGGAAATATTGTCGGTAGAAAAACATGCGCATTATGGCATTGGATGTCGGTGACCGTCGCATTGGTGTGGCAATAAGTGACCCTACTGGATTGCTGGCTCGCCAGTTGATGATTATTACTCGTACTGATGATAGCAGTGATATTCAGGAAGTGCTGAGATTGGTGCATGAACATGCTCCGGGTAAACTGATTGTGGGGCTGCCGCTGTTACTGAATGGTGATGAGGGGCAACAAGCGCAAAAAGTACAGGCTTTCTGTAATCTTTTGGTACCATTCCTGGCAATTCCATTGGAAGCGGTGGATGAACGGTTCAGCACTGCTACTGCCCGCGAGTACATGCGTCAAAATAGCCGCAGAAAAAAAGTTGTTGCTAAGCAGCATGATGATGCGATGGCTGCTGCTGTAATTTTGCAGAACTATTTGGATGAGGATTTAGGCCGCTGCATCTAATTTTTCGATTCTCATCGTGCTGCAAATTTTGATAAAATAGTTAAGCTTAGGATGGTTGCCGTATGATGAGAAACGCAGTGCAGACAATAGGGAATTTAATTGATAAACAAGATGTTTCCTTTGTAAGTTCGGTAGGATGTGATGGCTTTCCGAATACGAAAGCTATGTTGCCGCCTAGAAAACGTGATGGAATAAAGAGTTTTTGGTTTACAACAAACACGTCGTCTATGCGTGTGGCGCAATATCGTGAAAACCAGAAAGCTTGTATTTATTTCTGCGATAAAAGGTTTTTCCGCGGTGTAATGTTAAAGGGTACCATGGAAGTATTGGAAGATTCAGAAAGCAAAGAGATGATATGGCGCGAAGGTGACACGATGTATTATTCAAAGGGTGTCACCGATCCTGATTATTGCGTTTTGAAATTTACGGCGCAATCAGGACGTTATTACTCTAACTTTCGCTCAGAAGATTTTTTAGTGAATAGAATAAATGATGAAAACTATTCGTAATTATATTGAAGTACTCAAAGTGCGTGAGACACTCCTGCTTGGTTTTTTGGGTTTATGCTCAGTTATAATTGCTGCTCATAGCAGTCCTGTAACTGGTGCTGTTCCTATACCTCGTACTACTTTTCTTTGGTGGTCTTGGAATCCCTATGCTAATGCTCCGCCTAGTTTTGGCACTTTACTGATAGTCGCGATGACTATTTTAATTGCTTCAGGCGGGGCCAATGGCTTGACCAATTATCTCGATCGCAATGTGGATGCCCGGATGCAGCGCACTCAAAAGCGTGTTTTCCCCACTCGGCGCATCTACCCCGCTGAAAAAGGGCTGGTGTGGGTTTTATTTCTGATTGTTGTTGGGTTGGTGCTGTCGTGGTTGCTTCATCAGTACGTTTTTTTTGCTGACTTAATTGGTACGGCTGCGGCTGCGGTATTTCGCAAGCGTGTTATTTGTGTTTTCCCTCAAGGTGTTATTGCCAGTTGTGCACCTGTACTGATGGGTTGGTTTGCAGTTCGCAGTGATATCAGTATGGAATTGGTACTTCTGTGTCTACTTATTGTTGCTTGGCTGCCGCTGCATGTGTGGAGCGTCATGGTATCGCATCGCGATGACTATATCGGAGCAGGGCTGACTTTTTTCCCGATGAGTGTTTCTGTGCGTACGGCGGTCATCATACTGTTGATTTTCGCCTTTCTTCTGAATGCCGTGTCGGTGAGCCTGTATTTTGTTGCTGACTATCACCCGTTGTATTTAATAATAGCTCTGGTTTTGGGCGTGGTGATGTTATGGGCTACTGTAAGACTAGTTGGCTCGCATACCTCGCGTAACGCTTGGAAATTATATAAACTCTCAAGCTTTCCCTACATGGGATTGATTTTTGTGGCGATTTGCTTCTGCTTGTGGTTGTAGCCGTTGAGTAATTTTAACCTCATAACGACTAATGGCGCTGCTCGTGCGGGTGAACTTACTACTGCTCACGGCATCATTCCCACGCCGGTTTTTATGCCTGTCGGCAGCCAAGCTACGGTTAAAACGCTTGTTCCTGACGAAATCAGGGCTTTGGAAGCACCGATTATTCTTTCAAATACGTATCATCTTTATTTACGCCCTGGCGTTGACATAATTAAAAAATTGGGCGGGTTACATCGCTTTATGGATTGGAACGGGGCTATCCTTACGGATTCTGGCGGATATCAGGTGTTTAGCCTTTCGGCGCTTTCTACAGTTAGCGACGAAGGAGTAGCCTTTCGCTCGCATATAGATGGCAGCAGCCATTTTATAACGCCTGAGAAGGCAGTTGCGTTACAGGAAGGATTTGGCTCGGATATTGCTATGGTGTTGGATGAGCCTTCGCCGTCTGATGCACCATCTGGCAAGGTGCGCGAGGCTATGGAGCGCACTCATCGCTGGGCAGAACGCTGTCTGACAGCCCATCAACGAAATGATCAGCAGTTGTTTGCTATTGTTCAAGGCGGTTTTGATCGCTCCATGCGTCGCTGTTCGGTAGAATTTCTTAGTTCGCTGGATTTCCCGGGCTATGCCATAGGCGGTCTCAGCTTGGGTGAACCGAAAGAGCTTACATGGGAGATGGTGCGTCATACTACTCAATATTTGCCGTCACGAAAACCGCGGTACCTAATGGGAGTGGGCTCACCTGAAGATTTAATAGAAGCGGTTGGGCTGGGCGTAGATATGATGGATTGCGTATTGCCTACGCGTGTGGCGCGCAATGGCGCGCTATTCACAAGGCGTGGTCGCATCAATATTAATAATGCTGCTTTTCGTGAACAGGGGGCGCCTATTGAAGAAAGTTGTGATTGCTATACTTGTACGCATTTCTCAGCAGCATATGTAAGTCATCTTTTCCATGCTCAGGAGTTATTGGCTTATCGCTTGGCTACTATTCACAATTTGCGCTTCATGGTACGCCTAATGCAGGACATACGGACGGCAATTTTAAGCGGTGCTTTTGATAGTTTCCGCCAGCAGTTCATGTCTGATTATCGTATTACTGATGAAGAGGTTCGTATTGCGCAAAAACAGAAGTGGATCAAGGCGCGCAAGCCGGAAATTGACTAGGTACTGCGCAAATTGGGTGCATGGCTGAGTCCCTGAACATTAGCTTTTAGATGAAAAGAAACAGGGGGTTTTGGAAAGACTATGATTACCACATTTTATATCCCCATCAAAATCATTTCAGGCGTCGGCTGTTTTGCTCAATTGGGCGCTGAAACCGCAAACATTGGTAAAAAAGCTTTGTTGGTTACCGGTAAAAATGCCATGCGTGCAACTGGACTGTTGGAACGTGCTTTGGCTGACCTTAAACGGAATGGCGTGGAGACAGTAGTTTTTGACAGAATTGAAAATAATCCCCGCGCATCCACTGTAGATGATGGCGCTGCTATCACGCGTCAGGAAAAGATAGAAGTAGTTATTGCATTGGGTGGTGGTAGCGCTATGGATGCGGCTAAGGGCATTGTCATATCGTCTATTGGCGGCAAACCTATTTGGCACTACGTTAAAACGCGGCAGAATATTTCTGGTGACGTACCAAAACTCATAGCTGTGCCAACAGTGGCGGCCTCGGGTTCTGAGTCTAATTGCGGGGCTGATATGGTCTAATAAAAGTTACAGTGAGTTTTGCCAATCTTTGAAAGGGTAAAATAAAAAGAGAGGTGAGATTCAAATGATACAAAGGAGTT
>JGI24696J40584_12961240_pt1 | contig 12507 bp, 12 predicted proteins | sample TergutCo191P4_FD_40584 | JGI IMG/M metagenome (IMG submission 40584)
CTGTTCCCATCGTCTTCATCAGTCATAACAGACCTCCGTTTTGTTTTCTACTGTATTAGACGCTTCTCAAAAGGAAAAAATCAAAAAAAGTGACGAAAAAAATGATTTTTTCGTAAAAACGGCGATTTTGAGCGAAAAATTAGCCGCTATATGCAAAAATAACTCTCAACTCTCAATTCTCAACTCTCCACTAATAAAAGTTAGTTCGCATTCATATTTTGTGCATTTGTTTAACTGTCACCTACGCAATTTCACGTCCAGAGGAAGTTGCCTAGGGTAGGGTCATGTTGCATTTTGGCAAAAATAGCATATTTACGTGCCAAAATTTTGTATTTTCATTAAGCAATGACAGAAACATTTCCAAGACCCTTTAACGCTGACTATGAACTTCTCGGCTTGCTCGGAAAAGGCGGCATGGGCAGCAACGTTTACAAAGCACGGCAAATAAGGCTGGGCAGGCCGGTTGCGCTGAAAGTTCTGGACTCTATGGGAGATGAAGAAGCCGAGAAACGGTTTTTCAGCGAAGCACAGGCCATGAGGGACTTTAACCATGAGAATCTGGTTCCTGTTTACGACTACGGAACACAAGACGGCAAAATGTTCATTGCCATGAAATTCATAGGCGGCGAATCGCTCGCAGACACAATAAAAAAGAAAAAAACATTGCCCGTTGAAAAAGCTATGGGCATAGCCCTGGAAGTAGCCAAAGGGCTTAGATACGCACACAAAAGCAACGTTATACACAGAGACATAAAACCGGCCAACATAATGATGATGGACAATGAAGCCAACGAAATTTGCATAATAGATTTCGGAATTTCAATAGCTGCCGGCTCCCAAAGGCTCACGAACCCCGGCATGACAATGGGAACGCCGGAATATATGTCTCCTGAGCAGTGCCAAAACAAAAACGTAACCCTTCAAAGCGATATCTACAGCCTTGGAATAGTTCTTTACGAAATGCTCTCCGGAGATCCCCCATTTACAAGCAACGGAACAGGCGCAGGCGCGTCGCTCGCTATTTTGAACAAGCATATGCACGCAACACCCGATCCTTTGAAAAAAATTCCAAAGGCTTTGGAGGCAATAATAAACAAATGCCTCGCAAAAAAGACCCAGGACCGCTATGCGAATTTTTCCGAATTCATAAAAGACTTGGTGCCGGTTATGAACGCTTCCGCAGAAAAAGAAGCTCCCAAAACCACTACGGGCAGGCTTTCAAAGCAGGAGCTTATGGTGTTCTCGCTTTTGCTTCTTTTGCCGATTCTCGCACTTTTTGTTTCTCTTCTTTTATACATAAGCATGCCTAAAATTCCGCAGTTTCCGCCATCAATCAATTATTTGAATCCTATGGAGCTTGGGGAAATAAAAAACGAAGTCGATAAAGGAGATCTTTTGCGGCTTTTTGACAAGGATTACGGCACAACTTGGAATATTCTCAAGCACACCGCGCTTACCGGAAACGGAGGAAGGCTATTAACCATAAAATTCAACAAGCCCGTTTTCATAAGCCACTTGGGTTTTGCGCCCGGCGATCAAAAATTCAGCAAGCCAAAAGACATCTGGATTTATTGGGGATACAACAATAAACCCGTTGACAAGCAGGAATTCTCTTTAAAAGACATGACGGATCCTCAGTATGTTCCCTGGACTCCAAGAGAGGTTGACGAACTCACATTCGTGATAAAAAGCGTGCATAACGCCTCTGCAGACAATTTCGCTATTTCGGAAATAATGTTGTTTGGAATGGAAATGTAAACATGAAAAAAGTTCTTTCGTTTTTTTTGCTCGCCTCCACAGTTTTCGCCGCCAAAGACACGCTTTCTTTTGTGGCTGTTGGCGATATTATGATGGGCATGAATTACCCAGAAAACGGACAGTATCTCCCGCCACAAGACGGAAAGCTCACATTCGCAGAAGTTCAAGATATTCTGCGAAATGCGGATATAACAGTAGGCAATTTGGAAGGAGTTATGCTTGACTCAGGAGGAAATGCCAAGCAATGCATAAATCACGATATTTGCTATACTTTCAGAATGCCGGAAAAATATGTAAACCTTTTGGTTGACGCAGGCTTTGACCTTATGAGCATAGCCAACAACCATTCCGGGGATTTTGGCGAAGCCGGGCGCAAAAGCACGCTTAGAGTTCTTAAAGAAGCGGGGCTTGGCTATGCTGGCTTTGAAGAAACCGCAGAAACTTATGTTTTGGAAAAAGAAGGCGTTCGCTACGGGTTCGTGGCCTTTGCGCCGAATTCCGGAACCGTGCGTTTTCACGACACTGAAAAAGCAAAGCGTTTGATTTCAGGAGTAAAAGCAAAATCCGACATAGTGATAGTGTCCATGCACATAGGAGCGGAAGGCAGCAACCATGCACGCGTAACTCGCAAAACCGAAACTTTTCTCGGCGACAACAGAGGCAATCCCTATGAATTCGCACGCATAGCAATAGACGCCGGCGCAGACATGGTGTTTGGGCACGGGCCTCACGTTCCAAGAGCCATTGATATTTACAAAGGGAAATTCATCGCCTACAGCCTGGGCAATTTTGCCACAAACGCAAGCGTGAACATTTCGGGAATAAGCGGCTATGCTCCGATAGTAAAAATAAAAACGGACAGCAAAGGCAACTTTATTGAAGGCGAAATATTTTCCGCAATTCAACAAGGAGAAAAGGGATCTCGCCGGCCGTTTTTGGATTCAACCGGCGCTTGCATAAAGAAAATGAAAGAGCTAACGGAAACAGACATTCCAGAAGCCGGGCTTCTAATAGATACAAATGGAAAAATACGCTTGAAGAAGTAGCCTATTGCGGAGACAAAATATCCGCTGCTCTCTGAAACTCATTGCTTCCGGCGCACTGCTCCGCACTCAAAAGTTTTTGCAAATAAGCTTTTTGCTCCGTTGCTTTGCCGGCTTCCTCCGCCATGCTCGCAAGCTTGAAATCAACAGCGCAAACCTTCATGCTTTGAGGAAATTTTTCCAAAAGATTTTTGAAAAGAGTCTCTGCGTTTCCCTTTTGGCCTGCGTCAAGCATACACATTCCCATCCAATAAAGAGCGTCTTCCGCCATCTCGCCGGTTTTTAAAGTCTCGTAAATATGCTTAAAGCCATTGTAGGCAACAGCATATTTAGCGTTTATGTAATCCGTGCGCGATGTCTGGTACAAAGCCTTCATCTCTTCGCTGGATTCATTTGCCACGCTCTGAACCGCAGAACCTGCCGCAGCGGATTTTGTGACAGCGCTCTTCTGCTGCGCTACCGACAAAATACGCTCCAAGCGAAAGCTGATCTCTTCCATGCGAGATTCGGATTTATCGCCCTGTTCGCCGAGCTTTAAATTGAATTCCGCAAAATCCGCTTTTAACCGAGATGAGTTTTTTGCCTGCTCAAACTTCAAAGAATCTATGACAAACACAAGCGAATCTATGCGCTTGTTAATGCTCGCCGCAGAAGCCTCTGAAATGTTCTTGATTTCCTTTGTGCGCAACGTTGTCACGTTTGAACAGGAAACAAACGCTACGCATAGCGCAAGGCAAAATAGAGAGAAAACAGTTTTCATAATAATAGCTAATCGTTTAGTTCAGTTTAACTCTGAATGCGGCGCGACGGTTTTGCGCATAGGCATCTTCCGAGCTTCCGCCAGCCTTTGGCTGCTCTTCGCCGTAGCTAACCTTTGTCAAGCGGCTTGAGGCAACGCCATAGTTGGTTAAGAATTTAACAACAGCATCTGCTCTGCGCATTCCAAGTCCCATGTTGTAAGATTCGGTTCCGCGCTCATCCGTGTGCCCTTCAGTCAAAATCGTGAAACGGTTCTCGCGTTTCAAAATATCGCCAACCTCAACCAAAATATCTTTTGCCGCAGCGGTTAAAGTAGCTTGGTCATATTCAAAATAAACGTCGTCAGACATTATTTTGTTCATAAGAGCTTCCAAGCGGCGACGCTCTGCTTCCAGAGGATCTTCTTTTGGAGCTTCCTGCCTTGGAGGAGGAGGCTTGTACGCTTCAACGCGCTCTTCTTCCACTGGTGGCGGCTCAACCTCTACGGGTTCTTTCTTTTTAGCGCAGGCAAAAAGTGCCAGCACTGCTCCAACTGCTAAAATTGGGACTATCATCTTCATGGGATTCCTCCTTTGTTTTGGTTTGACCATACGGGTGAAGAGTTTTCGCCCGTGTTTGTTATGCGAGTGGCACCACTGCCATCTCTGCGCATTATGTAGATTTGCGGACTTCCTGAGCGGTCGCTTGAGAACGCTATGGACATTCCATCCGGAGACCACGTAGGACGCTCGTTGTTGCCCTCAAATGTGAGTTTTTGCACGTCGGAGCCGTCTATGCCGCTTGTATAAATGTTGAGCCTCCCGTTATCCATTGAACAGTAGGCTATGCGCTCGCCATCCGGAGACCAGACTGCGCTTTCATTGTATTTGCCGAAAAAAGAAACTCTCTGAACATCGCTGCCGTCTCTGAAAGCCATGTATATTTGCGGTTGCCCGCCCTTGTCGCTTGAAAACAGGAACGCTGTTCCGTGCGGGCTCCAAGAGGGACTTACTTCAATGCTGCTTGTGTAAATGAGGCGGCCTGCGCTGCCCGTTTGCGGATTGCCCTGCCAAATATCCGTGCCGCTTTGCCCTATCATTGAAAAGAGCAAAGTTCCGTCTTTTGGGTTTACCGCCGGGCCAAACGCTTGGTCTATTTGAGGAAAAAGCAGCTTGTCTGCGGCACCGGACAAGTTTCTTTCAAAAATCTGCGGCTTGCCGTTTCTTAAGCTTGTGAAATATATTTTTGAATTGTCTGCGCCCCAAGCAGGCAAAAAGTTCACGCTATTGTGCGATGTTATCTGTTTTCTGCGAAAGCCATCGTAGTCTGCTATCACAATCTGCTTTTTGCCATCCACTTTGCGAACCCATGCTATTTGCGTTGACGCAAAACCCTGAACGCCCCAAAGCTGATACACCACGTTGTCTGAGCATTTATGAAGCGATGTACGAATCAGATCAATAGAGCTTTTGTAAACGAAGCCTTTTACCATTTCTTTGGAAGCTGTCGCATATAGCTTGCATTCAAGCTCTGCCTGGCCGTCTTTCATTGAAAGCTTGCCCGTCACATAATGTTTTGCGCGAGCTTGCGAAAGGGTAAGCAAATTGTATTTTTCGGATTCGACTGATGAAAAGCGGCCGCTCAAATTGAAATCCCTTGCAATGGTTTTCTGCGGAAGTTCTTCCAGTTTGCTCCAGTCGCTTTTGTCAAGCTCAAAGTTTACAACCCCTATGGGCAAGGTCTTGTCTGTTGAAACAGATATGTCCATTGTAATAGTATCTTGCTGCGCATAAAGCCATGCGCACAAGAACAATAACACGGATATGCTAAATCTCATTGACCCTCGGCAGGTGGATTGCTATCCTGTTCAGGAGTGGTTTGAGTCTCTTCCGCAGCACGTGCCGCAGCTCTTTCTTCTGATTTTTGCTGCCTGTAGCGGTAGTCTTCCCAAGGATTCATGGGTGGAGGCTCTACGTTTTTGACGGTGTCTGCAACCACGTTCCATGTGTTTTTGCTGTTCAGACTGTTGTGAGCCTTGTCAAAAGAGTCTGAGTTTTTGCCTATTTTTTGCTCATCGGAGACATTCGGGTTGTAGCCGGAATTGGGGTCTAGAATGAGTTCTCCGTTTAAGTCGCGAACAAAAACCTTTTTATCTGGGCCTTCCGTTATGGTAGCTGTGATCACAACATCATTTACAACCTTGATTTGCATGATGTCTTTTCTGCTGCCCCAAACTTCCGCTGCATTGGCCAAGCCGGGTTTTATTTCCTTTGCTTTGCCCCAGGTGGTTATAAAAGTTGTGCTATCGTATTGCGCCACGGCATACATAGTTGGCTTGTAGTTGTAGTAGTATATGCTGGTGTCGCCGTTTATTTCCACAAGCGTGGGTCTGCCGGCGGTTTCCATCCATTTGTTCACGGAAGCACCTTTCAGAGCCATCATATCACGCTCGTCAATCCAATTTTCCTTTAAGCCTATCTGTGTAGATGAGCAGGAAAACACCAACATTGCCGTTAAGGCAGCGAAAGTAACCTTGAGTTTTTTCATAACAGGGGAAATATAGTAAATGTTGATCCCCTGTATGGCTTTTTTGCAAGCAAATTATGTAAATCTCTAAAAAACAGACGCTTTTTGCGCAAAAAATGGCGTATATTTCTTATTTTAAACCCCCTTTTCAATCCCTCACGCACCTGACGGAAAGCATATTGTACTTGCTGTAATCATATCTGTCTATGCCGTTGCCGTGATACGCCATATTGCGATAGTAGGCATAGTTGGAATTGCTCTCCGTTGCGCTCCACCACCTGCCAAAGTTGCCGGCATTGTTGAATACGCCGCTTGAACTGGCATCTCCGCCGGGCATGGCGGAAAATCCGTAATTATCCGTGCCATTGCCACTGCCGCTCCAACCGCTTTTCGCTTTTAGCTTCGCTCCGGCCATTGAAACGCCACCGGCAAAGTTCGTCAGTTTCATCCATTCCGCATCGCTTGGCAAATGCCAGCCATCAGGGCAAACAGACCTTGCAGTTTCCCAATTATAAAGCATGCCGTAAGCATTGCAATAAGATTGATTATTATTGTAGCACTTGTTTGCGCCTACGCTATAGCCAATGTTTTCCGCCATCCAAACTTGGCCGCCTATTTCAACTACTCTATACTTTTTTCCATCGCGAGAATCAACAAATGAATTTGGCGCAGAATTCGCAACTTCTTGCGCAACTGCCTGAGCAGTAACTTGGGCAGCAGCTTGGGTTGCAGGTTTTGCCGTTTTTATGCCGAGCATGGACTCAACAACTTTATTTGAAACTTCCGTGAGGTCGCTCATGGATTTTAGCGGGCTGTCGGCTTCGCCTATCGCTATGACAACAGCCGTTTCAATATTGACCATGCGGGCAGATACCTGGTAAGAGCCAAAGGCCTCCGTTATGTCTGCTATGCACACGAACTGAACACCGAATTGCTTGCCAAGCGCGCTGATTTGGCTGTCATCTATGGCGCCGCTGCGTTGTTTTTTTTGTTCTTTTGCTATTTCTTCAAGGAAATTCTGGGAACGCTCTATTGTTTCGTATCTGCCGCTATTTACAAGAGCCGCGAGTATTTTTGTGCCAAGCGCTCTGTTTTCGCCATCAGTATTGCCGCCTGTTACATAAACAGCTACTTTTGTTTTGCCGTTCTGCGCAAGAGCAACTGCGCAAAGCAACGCCAGCAGTACAACTATTTTTTTCATATGCTCCTCCAAGTTCACTTATTGCAAGCTTCCGATTTCATTTTGTTTCCTATTTCGCTCCATAATTTGGAAGCGGCTGATTTAAACGCTTGTTCGCAGGCCAAGCTTTGGCTCATTTCGCTGCCTTTGATTTTTAGCCCGTCGATATTTATTTTTAATTCGCTTTTGCGGGTTTTGCTGTTTGTCAAGTCTGCTTTTACGCAAGCGTAGCAGTGATAAAAATCTCCATCGTTTTTGATGTTGCAGGCTTTGGCATCTATATTCAGAACATAGCTTGCGTCTTTTTGTTCGTCTGCGATGCGGCATTTGTTTCCGGAGAGGATGTTTTGCAAATTTGAGACTACTGTTTCTTCATTGCCTTCTAAGTAAACAAGCATTGCATTTTCCGTTTCTGCCGCAGCAACAATTATTTCTTTTAAAAGTTCATTTAGCCGTGAATTTTGAGAGCGTTCCAAGCCTCGTTCGCTATCCACTGCGAGCAGGAGGTTTTTGTAATAAGCAAGTCCTTCTGCCTTGCTTTTGCTTTCCCCTATTTTTTCCAATGCGCTGCGTTTTTTGCCGAGTTCGGTTAATTGGGCGGCAAGTTTTAAGTTTTGTTCTGCTTCGTCCAAGCCGGATTTTATTACGGATTCGTAATAGTTTGCCAAATCCGCTTTTTTCACTGCCGCAAATCCGTATATGTATCCGTTTGCCGGGTCATAATATGAATATGACTCGACTTTTGCCAAGACAGCATTGCTTGAGCTTGTGATTGCCTGTGCGTAATTTATGTCTGCTGTTGTTTCGGTTGCTTTTTTAGTAAGGGAAGAGGCACCCTTGATATGAACGATTATGCTTTCTGAGAGGGCGTTTTGCGCGCTTCTTTTTATCGCATTGAATTGCTCTTGGTTTGGGGTTCCTCTTGCCTCGTCCATCGCAAATCCAATATACCATTTCGCACTAGGATACTCGGCAACCCTCCATCTGTCCTGAATCCACATAGGCTTGGCTTCCTGAGCGAACAAGGAAGCTGCGAGAAGCAGGACTGATATTACGTACATTTTCATCACCAGCCTGAACATACGCCGGTTTTGCCTTGGTCTGTTCTACTCCAAATAGGTTTTCCGCCATCTGGGATAAAGAACAGATCGCCTAGACCGCCTACGACATTATTGAATTGCTCCAAAAGATTAAATGGAGTTGGATTACCATCAATCCAGTCACATTGAGTTTCTTCCAAACCATAGAGACCTAACTGATCATCCGGAAATTCATTTGCGCCACCGCCATTAAGAAAAATCAATGTGACTCCGTTGGGAGGCGTGGTATTGGACCAAGTTTTTTTGAACCAACCGCAGCGGGAATCACGACCGAGCTTTTCTCTTTTTAAAGATCCATTTTCAATCCAAACTAAGTAATGGGATCCAAAAGTCCACTCAGGGTTACTGGGAGGCAAAAAGTATAAGTTATATGCTACCGCACTGCCGCTACTTGACGAAATAATTACTGTGGTACTTGATGAACTACTACCGCTATCGTTTGGCGAACTGTTGCTGTCATCGCTTTCAAGATTTTTGATACACCTGACCGCAAGAAAGTAATCCTTGAAGCCGCTGCCGCGCCAGCCATCGTACTCACTGTGGTAGGATATGTACCGGTAGTAGGAGGCATCGTAGGCCTCGCTATATTGCTCGCTAGCAGACCACCAGTAGCCGAAGTAGTCAACATTGTCGAAGAAACTGCCACCCGAATAGCCGATACCGCCCGGCAGGGCCGAAAAACCATAGTCATCTGTGCCATTGCCCTCTTCATTCCAACCACTCGTTGCCTTCAAATACTTGCTTGCTGTTTGACTGTCATAACAACTTGTTGTACCAGTTGTGCCGTTTGCATAACGATATAATTTATCCCAGTCCGCATTGCTCGGAATATGCCAGCCCTCTGGGCAAATGCCACGATGAGGAGACTGCATTGGGCTTGAGCAAGAATTTGAGTTGCAGTATGAGGGAAGATTCATGGCTGTTGCCCAATCGTATAACCTGCCATAGGTATCACAATTGGATTCTAAATTATCGTAGCACTTACTACCGTTGACTGCGTAATTCAAATTCTCCGCCATCCAAATCTGATCGCCTATTTTAACCGTCTTGTAAGTCTGGCCTTGATAACTTACATTGTTTTCCTGCGAATCTCCAGATGGATTTTTGAGGTCATCCGGGATTGCGGTGCAGCCCAGATAAAAGGCTGCGCTGAAAATTGCTATGAAAAGATATTTTGACATATTGGCTCTCCTTATCACATACCTCTCTTTTAGTTACATGAATCCCAACGAATACTCCGAAGGTTTATGATTCCGGTTTGATCGCCAGTGTATTTTAAAGAATGCGCTTCACCTTTAAAAGATATTCCTGTAGAAATTGCTTTTGCCTCTGCTAACGACTTTACGCCTTCTCCACCCCAATCATCCTGAGCAAAGGAACTAAAGGAAAAGAGAACTTTACCTATGGATGACTTTTTATCCAAAGGCTTTCTGTACTCGTTCCACCCTTTGGAACCATTGGTGGCAATTACTATATAATAATCACCATTGCCACTCAAAGAATACTCTACGCATAAACCTGTATGGCTGCCCCACACATTGGCTGCGACAGAACCATCTTTTCTCCAAGAAAAACCTACTGCGGAATAGGCGTATTCATAAAACGACGGTCTTATTGTATATTGAACTTCTCCGGTCCAATTTTGGGCAGTGGCCGCAAGCCCAAATACAGCATCTTTAAATAATGCTCTGGAGTTTCCATCTTCGCCACCATCATCGGAAACAAACCAACCACCGGCATATTCACCATTGATTACAATTCCAAGATTATCCTCTGTTAGATTCCAAATTAGATTGGCATTTCTGTTCTGCAACATATCGACAGAGGAAGAGCTAGGTGGCGGATTTACATTACTGGCAGAAGAAGAGATAGGCGGTGGTGGATTTACATTACCAGCTGAGGAAGAACTCAGCGGCGGCGGTTCCACATTACCTTCAGAGCTTGAAGAAATCCCGTTTCCCTGTGGATCTCCGGGAGAATTTTTTAAGTCATCCGGGATTGCGGTACAGCCCAGATAAAGGACTGCGCTGAAAATTGCTGCAAAAAGATATTTTGCCATATTGATTCTCCTTAAAATACGAAGAAAATGGTTATTCCGGAAGCCAATAAAACTCCGCCCGCTATATAACCTATATTACGCTTCTTTTCCGCATCCTCAGCATCAGAAAGACTTCTCCTATCAATAGCATTAGCTACTTCTTTGTCTTGCAACACTCCATAAGCAATTGCTCCCAAGCCGGCAACCGCAAGACCTATGGAAACAACCGGCTTTACCCAACCGCCAGAGCTAGATTCGCTTCCGGTAGCAATATTGGTAGGAATGCTTTGTTGCTCCGGTGCCGACTGAGACGGTTGCCACTGAGTCGCAGCAGGTTCCGGAACAACAATTTCGGGTGCGGACGCAACAACTGGCGCAGGCGGCGCAACGACTGGCGCAGGAGGTGCCACAACAACTGGCGCAGGCGGCGTATTGTCTATTAAACAGCGCACGGATGCGTAAACGCTTTGCTTTGACACATCTTGCGAAGACACCGCATCACTTGAACCGCCTATATAATAAACACGAGCCGTTTCTGCGTTTATCTCTGTGGATGTGTACCAATAACCAAAATCCAATGCCCTGCTGAATCCGTTTTGGGTAAATACTCCCGCCGGAATTGCGGCAAAGCCGTAATCATCTGTGCCGTTTATATTGCGAGACACATTATTGTCGTCAAGTTTCGCAGGATTCCAACCCGTTTTGGCTCTCAGCTTCCAGCTTGTGCCTGATAAGGCAATAAGCTCACGCCATTCTGCGTCGCTGGGCAAATGCGAACCGGCAGGGCAAGCAATTTTTGCCATATCCCAGCTATACAATTTGCCGAAAGCACCGCAGTTCTGGGAATTATCATTATAGCATTTGCTACCGGGCACTTCAATATTCAAGTTCTCGGCCATCCAAGTTTGCTGGCCTATTGTAACAGTCTTGTTTTGCGCAAAACCTGCCGCACAGAACATCGCTAATATTACTACGGCTTTTTTCATAGAAGGCCCTCATCTTTTTTAACAGGAGCTACATAAGGCGCAGGGGCTGGAGGAGCAACAGGAGCAACAGGAAGAGGTGCGCTTGCCGGACGAACCATAGCCAAGCTGGCTCTCCATATTTCTTCTTTACCTGCAACATTAGATACAAAAAATATTTCATTGCCCACGCCCCAAGTAGGATGGAAAACATCTACATTGCCGCTGGTGAGCTGGCTAAAATCAGAACCATCTTCTTTCATAGCAAATAAATGCCACCGTCTCTCTGGCCAATTGCCACCACCGCTAAGTATATCTGTTGAACTCGTTTCATAAAAAATATTTTCGTTAGCCCCTTTTGCAAACAAAATCCAATTCCCATCTTGAGAATAACTGGGATTAATGCATCTTTCCTTTGAAAGTCTCTTATCATCTTTTGGAATTGAAAAAAGTTGTGTTATTTGATTATCCTGTATATCCATTTCATAAATACCACCATCATTTTTGGCAAAAACAAATTTATTTTTATAAGGATGCCAGCTTGGGTCCATGCCTTCACCCAGTATAGTAACCTCGCCGCCCTTATCATTCATGGAAACCAAATGCCATTTTTTACCAGTTCGAGTTTCCATTAGGGTTGAAAATAAAATAGTATTTCCTTTAATAGTGGGGTCCGAATCCCATTCCCCAACGGGATTTCTAGTTATATAAGTTTTTCCGCCACCGGCTATATTAGATTTTACAATTTTAGTTTTTCCCTGTTCAATGGCAGAATAAAGATATTCAGAGCCATTTTCAAACCAAGCAGGTCCATAAGAAGGGTCTGTTACCAGTGTTGTTTTTGCCGTTGAATTTAAATTACGAATCATCATTATTGTATAATCTTTTTGAAACCTCTTGCCGGTAATCAATTTTGATTCGCTATATAAAATTTTAGAACCATCTTTAGATACCGACAGCTTGCCTTTTCGCATACCGTCATCGGTAATTCTAGTTACGTTACGCAGAGTGCTGGCATCGAAAGTTATGTATTCTGCTGTTTTTTTGCCTCTGCCGGAGCAGCTAAAAAGCAGGCCAATAACTGTTAATAATGCGAAAGACAGAGCGATTCTGCTCATAAAGCCTCCTTGGAGTTTGATTGTTTTCCCGTTACAAATGGGGG
>JGI24696J40584_12961238_pt1 | contig 12493 bp, 13 predicted proteins | sample TergutCo191P4_FD_40584 | JGI IMG/M metagenome (IMG submission 40584)
TCCCGATTCGGGCGCATTCCAAAAGTTTTTCGGGCTGATTGGCAAAAAGTTTTTTGTAATGCATTTTCGCAAAACTGATGCACGAGGCAGACGGCGACACAATCGGAATGTCGTTTTCGGGAAAATCGGCGAAAAATTTCTCTGCCAATACGCGTGTTTCGTCCCAATAACCGCTGTTGAACGCCGGTTGTCCGCAACAAGTTTGCTTGGGATTGCAATACACTTCGCAGCCCGCTTTTTCGAGAATTTTCTTTGTATTAACAGCAGTTTGCGGATAAAGTTGGTCAATAAAACAGGGGATAAACAGATTGATTTTCATTTGTTCAAAAAAAATAATGTGCAAAGGTAGTTTTTTATTTTGCAAAAAACTAAAAAAGCAGTATTTTTACACCCAAAAGTTTAACTTTATAAACTTTTAACTTTACGAACTTTATAAACTAAAAAGATATGGTATATAAATTTTTAATTCTTTCGGACGAAGAAGATTTGTTCTCGCGCGAAATTTCCATTGATGCCGACAGCACGTTTTTCGACCTGCACGAGGCGATTTTGAAATCGGTAAAATATGACAACAGCCAAATGACCTCGTTTTTCATTTGCAACGACGATTGGGAAAAGGAACAGGAAATCACGCTCGTGGAAATGGATACGGTGGTCGATTACGACAACATCACGATGGAAAGCGCTGTGTTGTCCGATTACCTATCGGACGAAGGGCAAAAAATGCTCTATGTATTTGATTATCTGTCGGAAAGGTCATTTTTTATCCGCCTGAAAACCATTGAAACAGGCAAGCATTTGGATAAAGCCGTTTGCACAAAATCGGAAGGAAACGCACCAAAACAAAGCGTTGATTTTGACAAAGATTTTTCAAATATTACAAAAAACGATAATTTCGACACCGATTTTTACGGCGACGAAGAGTTTGATATGGACGAACTCGATGAAGAAGGATTTGATTTTGGGGAAGGTAATGAACCATTTGAAGATAATTTTTGATTTTTTCTAAAAAAATCAAAATACTCAACTTTTGTTGTATATCAGCAAGTTAATTTACTTACAAAAAGGGTAGGGGGACTCTTTAATATCAACAATTATGAAATTAGAAGGAAGACGCACAAGCGGTAATGTAGATGACCGCCGTGGAAGTGGAAAAACAGTCGCCGGTTTGGGAATTGGCGGGATTGTTATTGCCGCAATTTTCGCTTGGATGACGGGCGGCAACCCATTGGAAGTGATAACCGGTCAGTTGGGGAATGTTATGCAACAGAGCGGCGAAGGATACACGCCGTCAGCAGAAGAAGATGCAATGGCAACTTTCGCTTCGCAAGTTTTGGCAGGTACGGAAGATGTTTGGACAAAAGAATTTGAAAAAATGGGACGTAAATACGTGCCGCCCAAAATGGTTTTATTTTCGAGAGCCACGACTTCGGGCTGCGGTAGCGCATCTTCGCAAACAGGTCCGTTTTACTGTCCTGCCGACCAAACGGTGTATATCGACCTTTCGTTTTTTGAACAAATGCAAGGACAATTGGGCGCAGGCGGCGATTTTGCATACGCTTACGTCATTGCGCACGAGGTTGGGCATCACGTCCAATATCTTTTGGGAACGCTCAACGAAGTGCAAAAAAAGCAAAACCGTATGAGTCAAAAAGAGAGCAACCAGATAAATGTCCGTTTGGAATTGCAAGCCGATTTTTATGCCGGCATTTGGGCTTACCACGACAATAAAATGTATAACTCGCTCGAAGCGGGCGATATAGAGGAAGGACTGAATGCCGCAAGCGCTATTGGCGATGACCGTTTGCAAATGCAGTCGCAGGGTTATACCGTTCCCGATGCTTTCAATCACGGTACTTCCGCCCAACGTGTGCGATGGCTTAAAAAAGGCGCATCGACCGGACGGGTTGCCGATGGGGATACTTTTTCGCCGAATTATTCTTCTTTGTAAAGTTATTTAGATACAAATTTTATTGGATAACTTGCTAAATCTCAATATTTTTTCGGGATTTAGCAAGTTATCGAATAAAATAACTTGCTAAATCTCAATATTTTTTCGAGATTTAGCAAGTTATCCATAAAAATTATTTGCTAAATCTCAATATTATTTATATCTTTGTCGCAAAAATTTTCAATATGAAAATCATAGGACGCAAAAAAGAACAGGATGATTTTAAAAACTTTCTCGAACTGCAACAACCGGAATTTGTTGCCGTGTATGGCAGGCGAAGGGTTGGAAAAACATTTATGATTAAGGAGTTTTTTAATCATAAATTCGCTTTCTATGTTACCGGATTGGCAAATGCAGATAAACAAGAACAGTTAAATAATTTCAATGTATCGTTGGGGACTTATGCGGGAGTTCCATATCCGCAGGTTTCATCGTGGATTGAAACCTTTCGTCAGTTGATACACTTGTTGGAAAATTATTCGAAAGAGAAAAAGAAAGTCGTTTTTATTGATGAAATGCCTTGGATAGATACGCCAAAATCGGGCTTTTTGACGGGCTTGGAATTTTTTTGGAATTCGTGGGCATCGTCCCGTCCCGACATTTTGCTTATCGTTTGCGGCTCTGCAACTTCGTGGATAACCAATAAATTGTTGCGCAATAAAGGTGGTTTGCACAACAGGGTTACGCGCCGTATGCAAATTTCACCTTTTACATTAAAAGAATGTGAAGATTATTTCGCAGAAAAGAAAATGGGATATACCAAGCGGGATATTGTTGAGGCTTATATGACATTTGGCGGTATTCCATTTTATCTTAATATGTTTAAAAAAGGAAAAAGCGTAGCGCAAAACATTGATTTGCTTTGTTTTGAAGAGAATGCGCCATTGAAAAACGAATTTGATATGTTGTTTTCATCGTTGTTCAAGCATCCGCAAAATCATATTCAGGTTGTCAATTTTCTTTCAAAGAAGAAAAAAGGGCAAATGCGGGAAGATATTGCCAATCATATCGGCAACAAAGGCGGAGGAGTAACAACGGTGCTGGAAGAACTCGAACAGTGCGGTTTTATTAAATCATATTATTCTTACAACAAAAAAACAAAGGATAAACTTTTTCAACTGATAGACCCGTTTGTTTTGTTTCATTATTCGTTTATAAATGAAAATAATAACAGCGATTATTGGCTCAATATGCTTGGAAGCGCAAAATACCGAAATTGGGCAGGACACTCGTTTGAAAGTCTGTGTTTGTCGCATATCAAGAAAATTAAAGCCGCGTTGGGCATTGCTGCCGTATCGACAAATATTGCGAATTGGCGAAGTAAAGATGCAGAAACCGGAGCGGAAATAGATTTATTGATTGACAGACGCGACAATGTTATAAATATCTGTGAAATAAAATATTCCGAAAAAGAATTTACCATAGACAAATCATATTCCGATAATCTGCGCAATAAAAAAGCGACATTCTCGGAAGAAACAAAGACAAGAAAGGCGTTGCACTTGACAATGATAACTACTTACGGTGTAAAACATAACGAATATTGGAATAATGTACAAAGTGAGGTGTTGTTAGATGATTTGTTTTATTAGGAATTAGGAATTATTCTAATTCCTAAAACTTCAAAAAAACCAATAGTTTTAGGAATAGAAATATGGTTTAATTCCTAAAAGTATAAAAAAAGTTGTAGTTTTTAACATTGAAAATAATAACAAAAAAAATATGACTAAAAAATCAAAAAACAAACACAAAACATATTCAGTATTAAAAAATTAATTGTACTTTTGTAACAAAAAATATTCACAAAATATTATTAACCTAAAATTAAATTAAAATGAAACAAAAATTTTTACTTTGGACAGCAACCGCGTTGCTAAGTATGTGTGTTACTTGCGGATTTGCGCAAAATGTGACTTGCGATACTTGTGTTGTAACCTGTGATACTTGTGTAACAACTTATGTTAGTTGCTACACTGACACTACCATTATAACAGTTATTAATCACTATCCTGTAGTAGCAGCAAATCCCGATATTGCTTTTACGGAAAATGGTATCTGTTATGATTTTGTTTCGGAAACAGATGTAATTGTTGTTCCACCTACAATGACTCGTGATGCACTCCCCCTCCCAAATGTGATGGAGACTGTAAAGTGTTGCACATACTTATACCTTGTCGGAGATAGTTTGATTGGGTGGAATACTCAATGTGATACTACTTCTTATGCTGAGCCATTCATAGATATTTTGTGGTGTACAGTGCGAAATGAATTGACATTGGATAATGGTATGACTTATGAATATTTTACGCTTTGTGGTGCGTCTTACAATTCTTACGATGAAAATATTACAATACCAACACAAGTACGTGGTTATAACGTGTTAGGAGTTATGCCGGAAGTTTTATCTTCTTTTAAGCCGGAATACAATGTTACAAATCTTAATCCTGTTCCACAAATATTTGAATATAACGGCGGTGTGTTATTTCCCGGTTCAAAACCAACTCTTTACGTTCCTGCCGCTTCGGTAACAGCATATAAAAATGCAGTTCTTTGGCAAGACTTTAATATTGTAGGCATTGCACCCGAAGTGGAAGTGCCGGACGAAGGCATTGTTATCATTCCTTCGGATACAAGTGCTTTGATAGTTTGGACACCGAATGAAAATGCAGAAGGTTATCGTATGTTTATTTATGGCGATAAAGAACACACAGAACTTATTTGCATACTCGAGTATGATGGTTTGGGACAATTGGTAAAAATGACTTTCTATAAAGCAAAATCTAACCTACAAACCGCTTCTTCCAACTATAATATCGCCTTTAATATTGAAGGACTAACAAGCAACACCACTTATTATTACGTTCTTGAAGAACTTGGCGATGAAAGTGTAATAGGGGCTGTAAAAAAAGGTGATTTTACCACAAACAAAATCATTATAACCAATGCAAATGAAATTTCGGCAGGTTCAGCCGCCATAGCTGGTTATTACAACATTCTCGGAACAAAATTGCCCAAAGCGCCGGAAAACGGTGTTTACATTATTTTATATGATAATGGCAAGGTAGAAAAAGTAGTACGTTAATAAACTTTGCAGTCGAAAAAGCACAAACTGATGTTTTACTCAATAAACCCAATTTGCAATATAAAAAGGCTTAGATGATTTACCTAAATCGTCCGTATCTTTTAGTAAAAAGGTGCGGACGATTTATTAAATGCAACAGAAACTGCATAGAGTGGTTGCTTGCGGAATATTAAAAGTATTTTGAAAAAAAATAGAATATGGATACAGAAATTACAAATAACCATCAATTAAAACCACGCAAAATGTGGAAAGCATTATTGTTTTCTTTTTTGTGTGCAGGTATGGGGCAAATATACAACGGACAAGTAAAAAAGTTTTTTGTTGTATTTGCTTGTTTGATACTTGTTCCGTTATTTTTTGACGCAACAAAACTTTCAATAACTTTTTATGGTTGTGTTGTTTTATATGCAATTTTCATATCACTTATTTTATATCTAATAATAGATGCTTGTATCAATGCAAGAAAATTAAAAAACTATGTGCCAAAGAGTTATAATAAATGGTATTTTCATTTGCTTTTTGGAGTATTAATCATTATTGCTATGTGGTTTTTCTTCAAAAGTCCAATGAGTTTGCAAAACTATTTTGTTCGACATTTTAAAACAACCGCAATATCAAGTGAGCCAACGCTTTTGATAGGTGACCATATTGTTGCCGATATGCAGGCTTATAAATACAAAAATCCCGATTATGGTGATATTGTCGTATTTAATAACAATAATATTTTTTGGATTTATCGTGTTGTGGGTCAGCCAAATGACACAATAAGTATTGTGGATAATCTTGTAAAAATTAAAAATAAAACAACAAAATCATCGTTAAAAGAAACAGTAATTATTGATGATATAACTTGTGATAAATACGAAGAAATATTACCCAATGGACATAAATATTTAATTTACAAATATTCGGATTTTAGTAGTGAAAAGGCAAATATTGATAATATTATAGTTCCGAATGACTGTTATTTTTTATTGGGCGATAATAGAGATGAAGCATTTGATAGTAGATATATAGGAGTTGTTAATCGAGAACAAATAAAAGGAAAAGCAACTTATATTCTATTCGGAAAAGAAGTATTTAAGCGGTATAATATTGATTTAACAAAATAAAAAATAAAACAAAAAAATATGAACTTCCCCAAAAAACTAAAAACAATCAAATCCTTCGTTTTTGACGTGGACGGCGTACTGTCGCGAAACGACATCTCACTTTCGACCGATGGCGAACCGATGCGTACAGCCAATATCAAAGACGGCTACGCGTTCGCAGCCCTTTAAAAGCCCCCGTTAGGGGGTTGTGGATAATTAAAAAAGCAAAAAAAACAAAATTAAGCACTTTATTATAACTTTCATTAATACGCTCTAAATACATTTGCAAAAAAATTAAATTATATTTATATTTATGAAAAGAAATTATTTATTATTTGTATTGTTGCTGGTAGTAACAACACAAACGATGTGGTCGCAATCTGAAAGCGAGCGTTTGTTTTATCCTTATGTCTTTGCGCCGTCCGAAGGCTATGTAAGCAAAATTGAAAAACCGTTCCGCGAGGAAATATGCCTCAATGGTCGCTGGGATTTTCAAGCGGTGGCACTGCCTGCCGGTTATCAGCGGGGCAAAACAGCAACCCCCGAATTAACCAAACCCAATGCCGGCGCTTGGGACGCAGTAAAAATCAAAATTCCTTCACCGTGGAACATCAATTCGTTTGCCAACCGCAATCTCGAAGGTCCCGACCACCGCAACTATCCGTCGTATCCCGCATCGTGGGACGAAGTGAAAATGGCTTGGATGCGGAAAACCGTAACTATTCCCGACAAATGGGCAGGAAAAAATATTTCGCTGCATTTTGAAGCCGTTGCCGGATTTACCGAAGTTTTTGTTAATGGTAAAAAAGTAGCCGAAAATTTCGACTTATTCCTGCCCTTTGATGCAGATATAACAGAAGCAGTAAAAGCAGGCGAAAAAGTTGAAATATTGGTAGGTGTGCGCAGCCAATCGCTGTTTGAGGACAATTCAACCATTGGACGCCGTATTGTTCCGGCAGGCTCTATGTGGGGTTATGATGTGAACGGCATTTGGCAGGATGTGTTTTTATTGGCAACCAACGCCGTGCACATCAGCGATGTATATATAAAACCGTCAGTATCCAAAGGCGTATTGGAAGCAGAAGTAGAAATACAAAACCACACAGCAAAAGCAATGAACCTGACATTAAACGGCGACATCCGCGAATGGCTCAACCGCGCAGGAACCGATGTACACTCGGCTCCCGTACCTGCTTGGGAACTTGCCGCTACGCCTGCACTCGTGGTACCGGCACAAAAAGTCAGTATTCCTGCCAAAGGCAAACAAAAAATAACCATATCGGTTTCCGTACCGAAAGGCAAGTTGGAATACTGGACTCCCGAAACTCCTAATCTGTATGGACTTACGCTTAATCTGAATGATAAAAAAACCGTAGATGTAAAATACGAACGTTTTGGCTGGCGCGAATGGACTTTCAAAGGTACGCAGCAGTTATTAAATGGAAACCCCATTGTATTGAAAGGCGATTCGTGGCACTTTATGGGCGTTCCGCAACTAACGCGCCGTTATCCGTGGGCGTGGTACACCGCATTAAAAGACGCCAATGCCAATGCCGTGCGCCCGCACGCACAGATATATCCGCGTTTTTACCTTGATATGGCAGACGAAATGGGTATTTGCGTATTAGCCGAAACAGCAATATGGGCAAGCGACGGTGGTCCAAAAATGGACTCGCCTGTATTTTGGAAAAATTGCAATGAACATATTCGCCGTATGGTGCTCCGCGACCGCAACCACGCCGGCGTATTCGGATGGAGTATCAGTAACGAAAATAAACCTGTCATATTACATGTTTTCAATCGTCCCGACTTGATGCCATTTCAAGAAAAAGCATGGAGAGAATGGCGCGATATAGTACGCGAAAATGACCCCACCCGCCCGTGGATTTCGAGCGATGGCGAAGATGACGGCGATGGCGTTCTTCCCACTACAATGGGGCATTACGGCGACAATGGTTCCATGCAACACTGGCAATCTATAGGAAAACCTTGGGGCGTTGGCGAACACAGTATGGCTTACTATGGCAGTCCCGAACAAGTATCGAAATACAACGGCGAACGCGCCTACGAATCACAACTTGGACGTATGGAAGGACTGGCTTATGAATGTTACGATTTGGTTGCCCGCCAGCGCAATATGGGCGCATCATACGTGTCGGTATTCAATATTGCGTGGTACGGATTGCAACCCTTGCCATTTGGTAAACGCAACCTTACCACCGCTCCGGCATTAAATGACGGAATACATTTTGCAAATTATAAAGAAGGCGTTTACGGTGTGCAGCCCGAACGCATGGGACCGTATTGTTCAACATTCAACCCCGGCTACGACCCCACATTGCCGCTCTACAGAGCCTGGCCCATGTTCGATGCCATCAAAGCAGCCAATTCACCCGAAGGACCGGCATGGAGCCGCTGGTCTGTAATGCCTGAAAAACCACAGGCAGCGCCGGTGTCGAAAGCCGAAAAACAATATCGTGCAATATATTTTGTTGGCGCTGCCAATTCGGCAGTAAAGAAAATATTTGAAACACACGGTGTTGTATTCGCCGAAAAAATGCAAACGCCAAACAATGCCCTAATTATTGTAGATGGCGGATATAAGCCTGATAATAAGGAAATAACGCAATTAAAAGATATGATGAACAAAGGCGCTGACCTGTGGTTGTGGTGTCCGGTTCCGGAAACATTGGAAGCATACAACAAATTATTGTCCGGCAAATTAGAACTTGACCCGCGTCCGGCATCGTCGTTTATACCCGAACAAAAATCATGGACACGCAATATGGTCAATTCCGACTTTTACTTTGTCGAAATACAACAGAACGACGTATCATTTTATGGTATGAAAGGCAGTTTTGTAGATGAAGGCATTGTATTGCTGAACGCTTGCAATACCAATTGGCGTAAATGGAGAAACGCCGAAGAATTGAAAACCGCAGCCGTTTTGCGCAGCGAAAACGAAAGTAAAGGCGCTTTGCCGGTGCTGGTCAAAAAACAACACGGCTGCACCAACGTTTATGTCAGCACTTTGGCTAATTTTGCAGCAACCGGAAAAGGTTACAGCGCTTTGGAAAAAATATTTGCAAACGCAGGAATACCGTCAGTGGGAAAGAAAATTTCAGATATGTTGATAGACGACAAAGGATTTGTAAAAACAGATAATTTATTTGAAACACGGCGAGACAACAAAACAACATACAGTTTTTGGTTATGGAGTCCTCGTGATTTGGACGATTTGTTAATTGAACCGGATATGCCCAAACTCGATTTGTTGGTAAAACCTGAAAAATGCGAATTTAGACTCGGAAACTCGCAAATTGAAATAAAGAACGGCGCGTGCAAAACTCTACCCTTGAAACAAGGCTGGAACCGCATCTCGGTATCTGTTCCCGATAAAGACAAATCAAGTTTATCGCTTCAATTCAAGTGCGAAAACAAACCGGCGTTTGTAAAACAACTGAAAACAGCATTTAATAATCCGGACGAGTAAATTCTTTGAACGCAAATGACACAAAAAACGCAAATTTTCGCAAAATTTATTTTAAATAGAAAATATTTATTTTGCGAAAATTTGTGTTTTTTGTGTCATTTGCGTTCATATCGAAACATCACCGTTTCCTTTTCCTAAGTCCATTAATAGCCGAATAAACCGACACCGCCGTACTCGCAAACCCAACAATCTGTTTGATTTTTTGAAGATTACCGGTTGGAGTACCGCCCAAAAACCGCAATGGACGAGTAACATTTTCCAATATTTGGTCTTCGCAGGCAAATATATCTTTGCGAAGCAATTCCCTGCGTTCACGAACTTCCGTCAATGTGTTAAACTTTTCCATTTTCATTGTTTTTTAGAATTTTCGGGCGTGTCGAACAACATACGAACTATCAGATTGCCAACAGGTTGTATCACAAGTTTGTCTCTAAAAGACCACAAAAGCCCCATTAGCAACACCACCGTTGCAATTTCTATCAACGCCGCAATCCACCCGCTACCAACGAGCGACACCAATATGCTGTATCCGAAAAACGCAAAAAGCAATATCAGCACCAAGCCCAAAATAGCCATACATATCAGCAAAATAATAATGCCGACAAGCGCCGCCAATTTTTCAACGAAAGACAGGCGGTAATATTCCCATTTCAAGCCGGCGTATTGACGGATAGCCTCTGTTAAAGTCAGTTTTTTTTCCATTTTATGCGTCTTTTTCTTCGGCATCTTCCTTGAAATCGCCAATAAAATTTTCCGCCGACTCAACTAAATCTTCCAATTTGCCAAGCAAATTATTTTTCAAATCGCGGGTAGAACTCGCAATTTTTCGTCTTGTCGCTGCGCCTTTTGCGGGGGCAAACAACACGCCCAGAGCCGCACCAACAACCGCTCCACCTGCAAACAACAGGATAGATTTTCCTACATTACTTTCATTACAATTACACATAGTCGTAAATTTTAAAAGTTAGACATAAATATAACAATGTAAAGATACGATTATTTTTTCATTCCAACAAATTTTTTCTTACAAAAATAACAAATAAAAAAAAATCCAAATCTATTGCAGAAAATAAAATAAAAGTTATTACCTTTGGGGCGCTAAAAAAAATGGTAATATATTTTTTAATTTTATGCTTATGCCATACAATAAAATGCTGTTTTTCGAGTTATACATATATTAAATGAACAATTTTAAAATCTAAAATAATTATTAATTAAAATCTAAAACTAAAATTTTTTTATTATGACAACAAAAGTAAAAAAACCAAGGAAATTTTCTGTTTCGGCAGGAATCGTCGTCGTAGTATGCTACGCTGTTGCAATGTGTGTATTTCACTTTATTTTTGGTTCGCCCGACAACTTTCAGGGTGGTGACACCAATGGACATCCGCTCCCGGGCAACCTCTTGGGTACCATCTACAAAGGTGGTTTTATCGTACCTATCCTTCAATCATTGTTACTCTCCGTGTTGGTGTTGAGTATCGAACGTTTCTTTGCCATCGGTAAAGCCGAAGGTAAGGGAAAACTCGTTAAATTTGTCGAAAACATCAAAGAATCTTTGTCAAACAACGATTTGCAAAAAGCCAACGATTTTTGCGACAAACAACAAGGTTCTGTTGGTAATGTTGTAAACGCTGCTTTAGTAAAATATGCTCAAATGACAAAAGAAACCGAAATGACAAAAGAGCAAAAAACGATGGCTATTCAAAAAGAATTGGAAGAAGCCACTGCGTTGGAAATGCCTTCGATGTCGCAAAACTTGTCATTTTTGGCAACAATGACCACGCTTGGTACTTTGTTGGGATTGTTGGGAACTGTAATCGGTATGATCAAATCATTTGCCGCTCTTGCAACTGCCGGCGCACCCGACTCTGTTGCTCTTTCTACCGGTATTTCGGAAGCGTTGATTAACACTGCATTTGGTATCGCTACCGGTGCTTTTGCTGTTGTTTTCTATAACTATTTCACTTCAAGAATCGACGGTGTTACACAGGCTATCGATGAAGTTGGATTTACGATTGTACAAACATTTGCAACAACGCAAAAGTAAAATAAGTTCAAAAAATTCAAAAAGTTCAACTTTTAAAACTATTTGAATTATTTAAAACTTTTTGAACTAATTGAACCATTTTTAAACTTTATAAACTAAAAAGATTATGCCCAGAGTAAAAGTTAAAAAACAAAGTACACTCATTGATATGACAGCAATGAGCGATGTAACCGTGCTTTTACTTACCTTTTTTATGTTAACTTCTACCTTTATTCAAAAAGAACCGGTACAAGTATCTACACCCGCTTCGGTGTCGGAAATCAAAATCCCCGATGTGAATGTAATGCAGATATTGGTAGAGCCAAACGGAAAAGTTTTTCTCAGTATAGACAAACAAGACGACCGTGTGGCGATTTTGGAAAAAGTAGGTGAAGTATATGGAATCGAATTTACGTCCGAAGAATTGAAAAGATTTAAATTGATTAATTCTTTTGGAGTGCCGATTAAGAATATGAAGCAATTTTTGGCAATGGAAACGTCCAAACAAGACGAATTGGTAGCGGAAGCGCTGAAAAATAATTCACGAGGAATTGGAATACCTGTTGATACAATATTCACATCGTCCTCCAACGAATTGATAACTTGGGTGAAGCAAGCAAGAATTTACAAGCAAAGACGTAATGAAGAACTTGCCATAGCCATTAAAGCCGATAGAACAACTCCATATTCTGACATAAAAATGGTAATGTCCTCATTACAAGAAATTAACGAAAACAGATACAATCTGATTACGAGTTTGAAAACCATAAAAGAATAGTAAGATGGCACAGATACAAGAAAAAGATACCGGTGGAGGAAAAAAAGGTAAACAGAAAAAAATGCGTAT
>JGI24696J40584_12961237_pt1 | contig 12474 bp, 11 predicted proteins | sample TergutCo191P4_FD_40584 | JGI IMG/M metagenome (IMG submission 40584)
GCTAGCCAAGGCTGCCAGTGGGTCAGCTTGACCAAAGATGGCATTGCCAGCGACTAGCAGATTAGCTCCTGCCGCTGCTGCAGCACCTGCGGTTTGAGTATCAATACCCCCATCGACTTCAATCAGTAAATCCAGCTCTTTAGCGGTGGCTGTAGTGCGAATCAGGCGTAGCTTCTCTAAAGCCTTGGATATGAAACCCTGCCCACCAAAACCAGGATGGACGCTCATCACCAAGACTAAGTCTAGGCTTTCTAGAAAAGGCAAGACCAGCTGCGCCGGAGTATCAGGATTAATCGAGACCCCAACCTGGCGACCAGCAGCCCGGACACGTTCAACAATCTCAAGCAACCGCTCGGGATAAACTACCTCATCGATAAAAGCTGAAGTACCAGGGGAGAAGGTCGTGGCTTTATTTTGTCCAGTGAACTCTAGATGCACAGTGACCAAGTCAGCACCAGCATCCAGATACCAATCAAGTTGCTGCGCGGGGTTGGCGATCATCAAATGTACATCTAGAGGTATGGCAGTGATCGACTTCAACGCTTTTATCACTGGTGGGCCGATGGTCAGGTTGGGCACAAAGTGGCCATCCATAACATCGACATGTAGCCAGTCTGGGTCACCGTGCTCGATCAACCGCACAACCTGTTGCATATTCATGAAGTCAGCGCTCAGCAGCGAGGGAGCAATCTGAACCGCTTTAGTGTTGGAAGAATCAGTCATATACACAGTCTAGACTACTTTCCTAGCTGTTTGGTTTAAAATGCTGCAATGCCGCATGGGTAGCGTAGCAGCAGGATCCGACTAGCAACCATATCGTCCAAGTTTTGAACTGCTAACTGCACAAATGGGAACTACAATCGCAACAACCACAACCAGGAGCTAAGCGGTTACTCAGAATAGGAAGCAAAACCAGGCGCTGCTTGGCTCTGAGGTGGAGCACCAAAGAGTTGAGCATTCGCCATGTCTTGCTCAAAACGCCTGTTCTGCTTACGAGCCCAAAGAGCTCTCAAAGTAATAATTAACCCCAGCAGCAGTCCACCGAGCAGGTTATATACAGTCACTAGAATTGAAGCCACTCCATTTGGCATGCCAAAGTCAGCGAAACTGGCAAGGATCGGTGTGAGAAAAAAGTTCGCGAACAGATAATTCAAGAAACTGAGCGATAGTAGAGCTACTATCGCTACTGCAAAACCAGAAGAGCCTGACTTAGAACGAATAGCACTGATCACCACGATGATTTGCAGAATCAACCAAATAGTCATCATGCTGAAGCTGATGATGTTTAGATTCCGGAGAGTCAAATAAACAGCTTGATTGGTAGGGTCAAGAGCAAGAGTCTTGAATACACTCTGTGAGACAATCAGATTCACAGTGCCAAACAGGTTGTGAAGTACAAGGTAGAAATCAGTAATCACCTGTGAGAATGGCCAGGGAGCTGGTATAACATTAACTTGAGCAGCTATGCGAGCTGACAAACCAAAGATACCGAACAAGGCAAACCCCAAGCAAAACAGTATCGTGTTAGCCCAGCTCAGCGGCTGTTGGATGGCGCCCAAAAGACTAGACAACCCAAGCAGTGTTATAGCTGGTATGAGTATGTTGATAAAGCGAACAACGACTAGTAACCCGACCCCGACAAGAATGAGAACCACTCCGACTCTAACGCTCATATTTTTCTTGACCGCTTGCATGATTCCTCCCTCTGTTTTTTCGTACACATATCTGTAAAGCATCAAATCAACCGCTCCTACTTCTTCAAGACAAGTTAAGGATAACCCCTGAAGCTGAATCGAATATTAAAAACCTCAGTAGTTTGCTAGCCAAAGATACTGAATGCAAATTAATACTTGTTGAAGAGGGTGTTTTTTAATTCTGTTTTAATACTCGCTTGATATGGTAACAATAGTTTAGCACACACAAATTGGGGAGGTGACACCATTATGGTTAACCAATAGCGTTCCAACCGCGAGTGCTGCACCATACCTTCCTAGACTGTTGGGAGATGCTCTAAGCAGACAATGAGGAATGTAGGCAGTGTTGCGAACGTATGACATGTCCAGAAAGAGCATCAAAGAACCAATGGAATGAGAAAAAGCATAGAGTGTTGAACACCGACATAGAATGAAATGAGGTTAACATGAAAACAAACAAGGTTTTGTAGAGGTTTTACTCCTTAGCTATTGTTATTGTAATGGCAGTAAGTTTACTACCAGCTCAAGCATTTGCATCTAATAGCAATTCGATGCAACAAGACAGAGTTGCCACAGCAGAAGAATATCGGATTATGCAGATTGTTGTGGAGGAGCTTAATGCTGAATACGGTGCGTCAGTCTGGCTACTTCCTTACTCAGATTATGCAGCACAGGGGTTAGCACTTCCGCTAGCAGTTACACCTGAGAATCTTGAAGCCTTCTCGGCTGCTGCACGTGAAAACGTTATCTGGGCGGAGACTACAAACCTAGAGCTTCAACTCGCTACAGTTAACAACTACCTAAATGCTTCGTACGATACTAGAGGTGCAGTACTTCCGCCCAACTATGCTTCATTATGCACCAATTCGACACCTTGGGGTGTACAAACGATGATAAATATCATATCCCAGGAGGGTTACAGTGACGAGGTTATACGTTTTGTCGCTCTACGCAATCCCGCTTTTGCTGTTGTAGTCAACCAAGCAGCTAACAGCGAGATTGGTGCTGAACCTAGCTTAATCGTATCGTTATCCAATTCAAATGATACGGAAGGTATCCAACCACAGGATGGAGGTGGGAAATCAATGAAAACTAGTACTATGAGCTACTTAGGGCTTGGGAAGTCGAAGGCAACTGGTAATGTAGAAGGCTCTGGAAGCAATTCTATATGGAAAAATGCAACTAGTGCTACTTGGGCCACTGGTATTGGTTACCCATCATTCGCTGCGTATAGCAGCTATATCCTAGGCACCGGCTTAGGAGAAACTTGTTCTGCATATCATAAGGGAGAGTTGTCGACATACGACTATGTTTGGAACGTTCTGTTCCAACAATTCACTGAATTTGCTGTTACACACTATGCCAGTAATGCAGTGTAAAGAATCGATCCAATGATACTTGGGTGCCTTACTGATGCGCAACAGATATACTGACACTTTGCGAGGAGGACATGGCAACAAGTATCATATGTACCTACTAGGATTAACAAACGAACCTGTTTTGGACAGCTTTGCTGCCTCCTAGTGTCCAGTAGGAGGCAGCGGTTGCCCGAGGAAAACTGGGGTCCATTAGGGTGGGAGATGGTTAATACATGAAACAAAGGGGTCCATATAGACAAACCGTCAACTATACAGGGCAAGCGTTTAATTGCATATTGCTTGAACTAACTCTTGTGCTCCTGTTAGCTCTCGCTGGCTGTGAGCAGAATGAAATGCCTAATTCTGTTAACACTAACATAGGTGGAGAAAAAACTTGGGAGAACCTTCAGGCTGAAGTCAACCAAGCCAACAACGGTAATACTATCGACCTCTCCAGTTATGCTTACCCTGTCCCATATGGTTCTCAATACATCATTACCGTTTCTAAAGGCATGTCACTCAGGTTGCTTGGGTACCCTATGCTGGATTTTCGTACTGTTTCATTTGTCTTCGAAGGAGACAACTCAGTGATTATAGAGGATCTCACCCTGACATATTCTGCTGATGAGAACAGCTCAAAGGTTCTTCCGTTTTCAACACTTCACTTTCAAGGTGGTGATAACCATTTGGAAATTGTTGGTAATAATAGGATATATATGAGCTTGTTCGAAGATATACCTGGGCATGGCGCTGCGATTGGGGTACCTCAAGACTCCACTTTAATAATCAATGGCAGCGGCAACTTAGAAGCCATTTGCGCAGGAGGAGGAGGAGCAGGAATTGGTGGTGGTTTCAATACAGTTAGCGGTACGATCACCATATCTGGAGGGCATATCACTGCTCTCGGAGGTGAAGCTGGTGCATTTAGAGGATCGGATGTACAGCAGAAAGGCGCTGCTGGTATTGGCGGAGGTTCTGGAGCTGATGGTGGAGAGACAATCATCACTGGTGGCTTAATAACTGCTTGTGGAAATGACGGTGGAGCAGCAGTAGGAGGAGGTTATGGTGGTTCAGGGGGCTTCATCTCTATCAGCGGTGGTTTCGTTGAGGCCTATTCCTGCTATGGCGGAGCAGCTATTGGAGGGGGTTATGGAGGTTCGGCAGGAAATATAAATATCGAAGGGGGAGAAGTAGAGGTGTACAGCGCTATGTACGAGTCCGATCAGAAATATGGTTCAGCCATCGGTAGCGGTTACAACGGTTGGGGAGGTACCCTCTCCATTTCAGGAGGGAAGCTCTCAGCTTTGAGCAGCTGCTATCCTGAGCAAACTGCTATCGGATGCAGCATTTTCCAATTACCAGCTATATACAACTGGCGAGCAGGCTCCTTAGAGGACATTTCCAGCGAAGAGGGTACTTATCCTGGCACTGCTTTCTCAAACTCTACTACCTACGACTATGTTGTAATCAAGACCGACTAATGAATTCGGTTGTTATCTATGCTAACTATTCAAAAACTGATTCGTACAATATTTGCAGCTGTTTTGGCCTTCAGCTTGGTACAGCTGGCAAGTTGTATTGACTCCAAGGCCGACAAGCTGACGATAGGGACTTCGAGTACCAGGCCACTGGTTAACTGGGACGATGGGCATCCAGTAGGCTTTGAGTATGAACTGATGACAACCATTGCAGAAGGTATAGGTCTGGAGCTGGACTACATTGAACAAAAGGACAACTTCGGGCAGTTGTCGCTTGCTTCGACGATGCTTAAATACGATGCCATGGCTTCTGAATTGTATGGTTATTATTTGTCACCTGATGATTCATACGGAGTATCAAGTGTAAAATGCTCCATCCCCTACTTTGTAGAGAACCGAATTTGCTTGGTCAGAACAGACTCTGAGATATCTAACATTGATAATCTTTCGGGAAAGGTAGTAGGTGTATGGGGTAGCCTAGGCAAGGTGGAGGGACTTTCCTCTTTATCAGACGATACTACAGTGCGCTACTTCATTGACGTACCAGCAGGGGTAGCAGCTCTTCAAGTTGGTATCATTGATGCTTTCCTGATTGAAGAAGATTATCTCGATTTCTATGGGCAAAGCGAGCTAAGCCCTAACCTAAAATCTATAGGGGTCATCCCTTCGGGCAAGCAGTATGTCTTAGTCTTCAAGTCCAGTAACACCGAGCTACTAGAAGAGGTCAACACCTGCTTACGCAGTCTAATCGATGACGGTACTTATGTGAAAATCTACTCAAAGTACTTCAACTACGAACCTACAATTCCACCACACTAAGACATAGAAAAGCTCAACCAGATACAGGTATTAGCTCAGGAAATCAGACCTGCCTAAGCGCTGCTTGGCTCTGAGGAACGCTACTAAACAGCTGAGCATTCGCCGCATCTTGCTCAAAGTACCTGTCTGTTGACGAGTCCAAACAGCTACTAAAAATAAGTCACACGCAATTGATAGATAGTAGAGTTATTAAAGCTGCAAGACCTTATGAGTCAGTCTTAGAACTAATCGGATTGATAAATACGATAATCTGTAAAATCTACTATAAAATCACCATGTTGAAGCCATTGATGTTCAGATTCTGGAGAGTCAGGTAACAGCTTGATTGGTAGAGCCAGCTATCAGCTGTCCAATAATTATATTTGTAAAATAACACTCTGAACTGTGTATTATTTTAGGGTTGGTTAAACCTTCAGGCGCTACAATGCTTTGAACAATGCAGTTTTAGGGGAGAAGATCATGCGTATTCTGATTATTGAAGACGAACTGCGGCTAGCTGAGGCTTTGGAGCAGCTCTTGATGCACAACAATTATCAAGTAGATCTGGCTCTCGATGGTGAGGATGGACTCTACCAGGCTCTGACTGGTAATCATGACATGATTGTTTTAGATATCATGCTGCCTAAACGAGATGGAATTAGTTTATTAAATGAGTTGCGACAACAACAGCTGGGTACACCTATAATCCTGTTGACAGCCAAATCAAATACCATAGACAAGGTGCATGGTTTAGACAGTGGTGCAGACGACTACCTGACCAAGCCATTTAAAACCAGTGAGTTACTGGCTCGTATAAGGGCACTGTCCCGCCGCCGAGGCGAAATTACAGTTACTGACAATCTGGTGTTTGCTGATTTGGAATTCAACCCCCACAGTCTGGAGCTTTGGGTTGGCAAACAACGCTTTAGGCTAACCAAGAAAGAAGGTCAGTTACTGGAGTACCTGATAAACAACCAAGGGCGGGCTCTGTCATCAACGTCCATCGTCCAGAAAGTCTGGGGTTTTGACTCAGATGCTGAAGACAACCGCGTGCAGGTTTACATTTCATTCTTACGAAAGAAGCTGAAAAGGTTAGGTTCGATGGCAGAAATCCGTAATATTCGCAGTGTCGGTTATTTGCTGGCAGAGAGAGCAGACCAGAGGAGCAGGTCAGAGCAATGATAAAAAAACTGCGCAACCGTTATCTCTTGATGACAACAGCCATCATGGCATTGGTAATGCTGGTTTCATTCACCACAATCTACCTAATAAGTTATGTCAATACATCAAGTGGGTTCACGCAGCCTTACATCCAGTTTCGCAATGCAACCTCGACTGTCGATTCTCGAAGATGGGATGAGTATATGAGGGTAGCTGAAGGTTTACAGGAAGACGAATACTACGAGGAGTATTTGCCAAGCAATCTCAGCCTTCTCTTCGAAGACGATGGCACGAGATATTACACATACAAACAAACCACCAGCTCAAGCAGTGATAATCGTACGGTACTCGGTGCTGTGTTGAATGAAAATGGAAAGATAACAGACTTGATTTATACTCCAAATCTGACTTACGAGAAGCAATATGAATTAGTATCTGCTTGTTTTGAATCAAATCACTCTAACACTCCTAACCGGATCAGCTTTGCAGATCGGGAATGGCTGTATTGGTATTCAGAATCACGTCTCTCCTTGCCTCCAGACCCAAATGGTAGTACCTACGAGGTAGCACCCTACTACTCACAGAAAATCATCGTCATTGATATCACCTCTGAGCTGACTTCATTGAACAGCTTGGCTATGATCTTAGGAATAACCGGCCTGGCAATGCTGGCGGTGCTAGGTTTGGCCAGCTTTGTGATAGCCAATATGTCCATCAAGCCAGTCCAAACTGCTTGGGACAGGCAACAGCTATTCATCAGCGATGCCTCACACGAACTGAAGACACCGATCACTATTCTAAACACCAATTTAGAAGTCATTCAAAACAACGCCGATCAGACCGTATTAAGCCAAGAGAAATGGCTGGAGAATATCCAGGCTGAGCTGACCCGTATGGATAAGCTGGTCAATGACCTGCTGGTTCTGGCGCACACGGAAGGCAACCAAAGCCTGCCCCGAATCTTTGACCTGAGCTCTTTGCTGACCGAAGTAAGCTTGGCTTGGGAAGCGGCAATCTATGAGAGAGGCATCAGCTACTCCGAAGAAATCACATCTGCTGTCAAGGTAATTGCTGATCCGGAGCAGATCCGTCAGGTGCTGACCTGCTTGATGGATAACGCCCAGCTGTACACAGAACCGAAGGGTTGGATCAAGGTGACGTTGAGCACTACTGCTGATCATGCTGTAGTGGCTATCGAGAACAGCGGTCCGGGGATTGCTGCTGATGACTTGCCGAAGATATTCGACCGCTTCTACCGGCCAGATCCCTCCCGGTCAACAGATAGCGGCGGCTATGGTTTAGGCCTGGCCATCGCCAAATCCATCATCGAACAATCTGGAGGCAATATCGGTGCCAGCAGCTCAGAGGGGCTAACCAGATTCGCCTTCAGCCTCCGCTTAGCTTGAGGAATGAAAAGGCTCAGCCGGGCTCTACTCCACTCATAACCAAAAACAGTTATAAGCAGTCCAGCAGATACACTGGGGAGAAAACCTTCGCAAGGGTTTCTCCCCAGGTGCTTTGTCAGTCGCTGCTGGCTTAGTAGAACTCTGGTTTGAACTCGCGGTTGATCAAACTGTGGAAAGCCTGGTCGATGGGTTGGTCTTCCCAGACGATGGAGCGTACTTGTTCGCAGATGGGTAACTCTACCTGGTATTTCGCTGCCAGCGCTGAGACAGTTTGGGCTGCCAGGGCACCTTCAACCACCATGTGGGTGCGGTCTTGGTAGCTTTTCAAGCTGCCTCCGTTTGCCAGCTCCAAACCGAAACTGCGATTGCGGGAGTGTGTTGATGTACAGGTAGCAATCAGGTCTCCCATCCCAGCCAGACCCATACAGGTAATCGACTGGCCACCTGCGGCTTTCACCAAGCGGGCAATTTCGGCTAATCCACGGGTCATCAGCATGGCCTGGGTATTGTCGCCTAAACCCAGGCCAGAGGCCAAACCGCAAGCTATGGCTATGACATTTTTCGTAGCTCCACAGAGCTGGACGCCGATTGTATCCTCAGAGTTATAGACCCTGAAGGTTGGAGTGGCTAACAACTCCTGAAAGAATTGGGCACAAGTAGCATTCTTGGAAGCTACGACTGTCGCAGCAGGAATAGCCTTGCAGACTTCCTCGGCATGGTTTGGCCCGGAGAGCACAGCGATGCGTTCTGGATGGCCGACTGCTCGGGCTAAAGTCTCGTCTAGATAGCTCAAGCTTGATGGGTCGAGGCCCTTGCTCAAGATGATTAAGGGTAGTTCAGGGCTAACCAAATCGCGCAAACGCTCCGCCATCTCAGCTAGAGCCATCGATGGAGTGACGAGAACTGCAGCTGCTGCTGAGCTGAGGCTTTGCTGCAAATCAGCGCTGGCTTGGACATTGGCTGGAAAAACGATGTCGCTCAAGTATCGAGGGTTTTGCTGCTCACTGTTAAAGTAATCAACCAGCGCCTGGTCGCGTGACCACAAGGTAACAGCGGTTCCTTTACTGCCGAGCAACCAGGCGATAGCCGAACCCCAGGAGCCGGCTCCGATAACAGCGACTCTTGAGGCTGCGGGGGCTTCTGGGGTATCTATATCCATCATTCTTGCACCTCTTTCTTCTGCCCAATGCGGTTCTCGGTTCCGGCTCGCAGACGGGAGATGTTGCTGCGGTGCGCCCAGATTACCAGCGATGCCGCCAATAATACCAAGACTACGAAGAGTAATTCTCCCCCTGAAGACCAATAAGCCACAATGGGTGCACAGACTGCTGCTGTAATCGAACCGACCGAGACATAACGGGTGATGACCACCAGCACAGCGAATACTGCTACCAGAATCAACCAGCCTTGCCAACCGTATCCGAAGAACAAGCAGCCTGCGGCTACAGCAATGCCTTTGCCTCCTTTGAAGTGTAACCAGGGGCTGAAAATATGCCCGCTGATTGCTCCGAATATGCCTAAGCCCTGAATCAAACCATAGATATGGGTGTTGAAAGCCGAGAGTACTGTGCTATCGGATAACTGTAGCCCGAACATGACAACCGGCTCACCCCCGTCAACTAACGTAGCTAGTGAGGCTTGCGAGACATTCCAAGCTGCTAACAATCCCAATGCCATCGCCAAAACCCCAGCCAGTAGGCCCTTGACGAAGTCCAAGCTGAAAACCGCAACCCCACCGACCACACCCATGGTGCGGATGGCATTGGTGGTGCCGATGTTGCCCGAACCATGCTCGCGGATATCAGTGCGATAAAACATCTTGGAGATGATAACTCCCCAAGGTATCGAACCTAAGAGAAAGCTGATTGCCAGACAAGCGACGCAATATAGAATGATTTGTTGCATTTCAGCCGCTCCCGAACTCGATAACTTACTTACTACCTAACGATGACCTGTTGATACCTGATGGGCGGTGGCAGAACCGTCCCCCTGTCACCTGTCACCCAAGCCAATTGTGAGAAACATTAACCCCCGCTTCAAGTATTCAGTTTTTATAATGTGACCATGCAGCATAGATTTGAACCTCTTTAGCGTTTTCATCAACCTTATAGACGATGCGATGCTGATAACTGAGACGCCGTGAGTAGCGGCCTTCGTTGTAAGGAACAAGCTTCTCGAATTGGTCAGAAGGAGCGTAAGGGTCAGTTTTCAATGTTTCAACTATCTGTAAAAAACGTTCCTTGAGCTTGGATTGCTTGATCTTTCGCAAATCTGCCTTCGCTGAATTCCTAATGACGACCCGGTAAGCCATCAAAGAGAATCCCAATCTAAATCATCGACATCACTGAAGCCCGATTCGTCAGACTCGCGCTGGCGTACAGTGTTCAAAACCCCACTCTGCTCTAAAAAAAGCGTTTCCTTGATTGACGACCAATCAGCGAGAGGGACGACAGCCACGCCTTCCTGACCAGTGCTAGGAACAATCTCTATGACGTCCCTATTCATCGTCACTGTCTTAATAATCCCATATAGATTTTTACGTGCATTAGTCGGAGTGTATTGAGTTGTCATAAAACCACCTCCATGCTGATGATAACGCACGTGTATAGCGTACGTCAATCCTAATAATTACAATGAAAATGAGGACAAACAGAGCGAATAGGACTCGTCCATCTATTATCTAACCATCACCTATCTCTCTTGCTTGCCAAATAACAAGCAGTTGGTGTCTGAAAAGCATCCAAATCGGCATTTTTCTTTCAGGGGAGAAAATCGTGCATTTGTCCACACGCCCTTGACCTGCACTTATGTGAGATTATCCTGGACATCCTTCATGACAACGCGCAAAAAAATGCCGATTTGAGTGCTTTTCAGACACTAACTAGGACAGTCTCTCCGTCATCCTCCTGCAGGTTTCTCCTGCCACCCTCTCTGTCACCGTCTCGCATCTGCTCCTGTGGGTTTCTCCACATCTTGTTAGTCCTTCTGCTTGAACTTCAGCTTGATAGGAGTGCCCTGCAGGGGTAAGGATTCGCGCATCCGGTTCTCTAAGTAGCGGGTGAAATTGTCATCGATGATCTGGGGATGGTTGGCAAAGAAGGTGAAAACCGGTGGCTTGAACCCGGTCTGGGTGACATAGTTGATGCGCAGCCGCATGCGGCCTTTCGAGATAGTGTGGCCGAAGTCGCGCAGCTCTGTGAGCAGAGCATTCAAGCGGGAGGTCTTAATCTTGCCACAGTAGTTGGCGTAGACCAACTTGATGGCTTGCCAGATGCGATGGACGCTGCGTCCAGTCAGGGCGGAAATGTGGATTACAGGTGCGTAGGCGACAAAAGGCAGTCGATCCTCTACCTGCTGGTTGACCAGCTCACGCGCTTCCGGGGTATCTAGCTGATCCCATTTGTTGATCAGGATAACCAAAGCACAACCACGCTCTTCAGCCAAGCGAGCAACGCGCTGATCCTGGTCGGTGAGGCCTAACACTGCATCAATCAAAAGCAGAGCGACATCTGCCCTATCAATCGCTTTTAGGGCTCGCACGAAGCCGTAGTATTCGACATCGGCATCAATATGGGACTTGCGACGGATACCAGCGGTATCGATAATCCTGTAGTGTTGGCCGTCTCGTACTAAGACGCTGTCGATGGCATCGCGGGTTGTACCAGCCACTTCGCTGACAATCGAGCGCTCTTGGCCGAGCAGCCGATTGGTCAAGGTAGACTTGCCAGCATTAGGCCGTCCGATGATAGCTACACAGATTTCACCGGGGTCAGCAGGAGTGCCTGGGCTAACCAGACCACTGGGCTCGGCGAGGGTGATGGTGTCGTTGGGAGCGCCTGGGACAACGGGGGTGCCTGGGTCGGAGGTTGAGCTACCGTCGACAGGAGCACCGTCGGCGGAAGCACCGTCGGCAGGAGCACCGTCGGTAGAAGCACTAACTTCAGCAGTGGCGCTGGCATCGACCAAACCACTAGGTTCTGCGGGGGCGATGGAGTCATCGTCAGGCAGCAACTCCACTAAAGCATCGAGCAAATCTCCAGAACCGTGCCCATGCAGGCTGGATATCGACCAGGGTTCACCCAGACCCATCTGGTAGAACTCCCAGGTCTGATCCTCACGCAAAGGCTCGTCGATTTTATTCACCAGCAGCATCACCGGTCGGCCAGAGCGCTTCAGGATGCGAGCGACTTCGACATCGTCAGCTAGCAATCCAGTCTGACCGTCAACCATCAACAGCACGACATCAGCTTCTTCGCAAGCCACCAGGGCCTGGTTTAGGATAGAAGCCTGAAAAGCATCATCGCCGCCCATCTCAATGCCGCCGGTGTCAATCAGCATGAACTCGCGCCCGTTCCAATCGGCGCGATGGTAACTGCGGTCACGCGTTACCCCCCGCTGCTCATGCACGATGGCGTCACTGGTTTGGGCTATGCGGTTCACAAAAGTGGACTTACCGACATTCGGTCGGCCGACCACTGCGACAATCGGCAGGCTCATCAGCCTCTATTCTCACGTAGATGCAGTTAACTCACTGATATAGGTTACCACATGCACCTTACGCCCGATCAGCGCCTGCAGT
>JGI24696J40584_12961234_pt1 | contig 12430 bp, 2 predicted proteins | sample TergutCo191P4_FD_40584 | JGI IMG/M metagenome (IMG submission 40584)
CGAGAATAGAACCTTGCTAGCTGAGAAGTAGGGTAATTCGCCTGTTTTGTTCTGCCCAATACTTACTCCTCAGTAATGAATCGTACTTTACGTGTGGTTTGTGCGAATACCAAAGCGTTTGGATGAAAGCCTCCAGTCTAGTGCGAATACCTAAGCGTTTGGATGAAAGCCTCCAGTCTAGTACCCAGTAATTCACTATTAGATCGCAATACATGGACGACCTGCTTTGGATTCTGAGAGTAGAGGTACCGAAGAACTACACGAGTTATATGGATTGGAGGTTTCAGAGAGGGACTTCGAGCGATTCGAGTTTTATGTGTTTGAAGCACTCAAATCTTATCGAATTCGAACTGGTCGGGATGACTGGATTTGAACCAGCGACCTCTCGGTCCCGAACCGAGCGCTCTACCAAGCTGAGCCACATCCCGACTGTAAGAATACGAACGAGAAAGTATGCTACCAGACTTACTCCTTGAATTCCAGAGACAAGCAACTGCGACCAGCAATCAGGCGGTTGTAGCCTGCTGTTACAGGTTCCTCCATGCTATCTCAGGTTGCTACAACCGCACATGGGGCTTCTGCCACCTATCTCAGGTGGCTGAAGCGTTCGCTTAACCCAAGCTCAGGTTCTAGTACGAAGCGTAATGAAACCACCGCATGTTCTACTACTGCACCACCTACAACCACTAACCTCCCATGCTGTTCGCTAGTCGTCGCTGGGTAGTATGGGTGCAGGAATAAGCTCCGCAGTAATTGTCAGATCTTCAGATACCTTTACCGTGGTCTCAAAGACTGCGTATTCGACCTTTGTGACATATACTCGGTAGTCTCCTTTAGGCAATCCAAAACTAGCAGTTCCATCCTCTGCAGTTCTACCCCTATATGGGTGTAGAACCACATCTGCGCCACTAATCGGCAGGCCACTTTGCTGGTCTATCACTTGTACAATCAAGGTGTGGTCAGGAGGTTCTACCACCTGAAACCCGAAGGAGGCACTGCTTTCTATATGCAATTGGTTAGTCTCAAGCTCGGTGAACCTGGCTGTCCAGGAGTAGATGCCAGCAGCTTCTGGAGCAGTGATATCAGCTTCAGCCCAGTACAGAGCCTCGGTACCCTGCCAGCGGTCTTCTCCCAATTCTGCGCTTGCTACTATAGTACCTTGCTCGTCATAGAATCCAACTGTCTTGCCTGTCAACTGGCAATCAGCCGAGCAGCGAACTCCCACTTTCAGTTTCAGCGGTGCGCTGGTGATTACCGGAGAGTCGATATCCCAAACTGCAATGCTGGTCTTGTGAAGCTCTTGTACTGTGAAGGAGCAGGTGGTCGAGGCTTCTGGATGTGTGACACCGGCTTTCGCCTGTTCTGGATAAAACACAGTCCAAGTATATTCTCCGGGAGAAACCGGAGCTTTGATAACCAAAGCGTCCGATTCGTTGATCCCATAAAACTGGGTTATGTAGAATTCTTTAATGACCTCGTTGTCTTCAGTGACAATGGAGCCGGTGTTGCTCCGCAAGTCGCAACCTGCGGAGCAGACAATCCGGATCTTTAGCACCATATCAACCCCGGCAGCAATCTGTGCTGGCGGGGCTTGTACCAGCGAAACGGTGGTTTGGTGATCGTGAGTATTATCGGTCACGCTGCTTCCCTACTCCCGCTTACTCCCAAGGTGTTTCTTTAGCAGCGTTTTCACCGGCGATCAAGCTGGCTGTTATGTAGTGTGCGACGCTGTTGTGGATACGGCGCCAGCCTAACATGTTGCCGATCTCACCAGCTGCATAAAGGTGTGGGATGACTTTCTCGTCATCAATCGAGATACTGCCATCGATTGCCGTGCCGCTATAACCGTCAATCTGGTCAGCTTGCTCGATGACCTGGGATTTAGTGTTCACCCGTAGACCATTACGCTGGGTGTGGCGAATCAATGAGGCCTTAGCTGCATAGAAGGGAGGTTGGGTGACTTTGAACATAGGCATCGGCTTACCGAAGTCCTCATCGACTCCTGCATCGACGAAACTGTTGTAGCGTTCAATCGTTGCTTTGAAGGCATCTGCAGGAATATTCATCTTAGTCGCGAGATCCTCCAAGCTGTCAGCAATTGCCACGCAGGCTGGATCAAGCATCGGGTAACGCGCAGGATTGGGATTCTCAAAAGCCGGTATCGGCCAATTCATGGCAGCCGCACCATCAGCATCACCAACCACCCAGACGTTTCTTGGCTGTGGCAGGCTCAGGTAGGTCGCCGGGAAAGGCCACTCGGGATTCTCACTCATTGAACCGCGGCCAGGTTGACTTGGGCGGCCAGCCTCTGCCTCACTGATGAAACGCGTACCATCACCTTTGACTAAAACGCCATACTGGGTCTGAGTCATTGTGCTGAACAGACTGGTTTGAATAGATCTCGTGCTGTGCGCGACTGCCAGATCAGAGAAGTCTGGTGGATCCCATCCCCAGTATGACCTGGTGCCGAAAAAGATGTAGTAGTAAGAAGGAAATGACATGTCTGCAAATCCGGCACCGATAGCAGCAGCAGCGATATGTCCATCTCCACCACTGTCGACATGCAGTACACCGTTGTATGGAGTGCCGCCATCACCGTAACAGTCCGGTCCGACCGCCCGGGGATCCCAGGCTTGAGCCATGCGGTAGTTGTCTGTCCATGTTCCGGTAGCTAGGTGCACAGCTTTCCGGGCTTTGATGTTGATTGAACCTTCTGGGGTATCGACCTTAACGCCAATCACCGGTCCGCCTGGTATTCGGTAGATACTGCGCATTCTGTGCTCCAGCAATATCTCAATGTTATCGAATTTCTCGACTTCTTTCATCATTACGAATGTGACAGCCGGCCCACCTTCTTGCTTGCCTCCTTCATCAGGAAGGTTCTTCATACCTGGATAATCCGGTGACTCCTGCAAATTGAACCCACGCCGGACTGGGGGTCTCAGACTGCCAGCTTGCAAGGTGTAGTCCAAGCCCATCTCCTGCAGCCAATCCAGTGTTTCGTTGCCTCTCTTGATTAAGGTGCGGATAAGATCTGGTACGCCTCGATATTCGTTGCTGTACATTTCTTCCAAGAACCAGTCCTCGTCGTCGTCAACAACGCCTTCTTGTCTTTGTAGCCAGTTGTTGCCTCCCATGGTGAAGTTATCACCACCGATGCGCGAAAGCCCGCCTATCCATGTATTCCTTTCCAGGATGATGACCTCTGCTCCAGCTTCAGCAGCCTTGATCGCTGCTGGCAAACCGCCGCAATGCCCGGATCCGCAAACGATAACATCAGTTTCGCGATCCCAGACAATCTCGTCGCTGTTCGATATTGACCCTGAATCAGGGCCATCCGGGTCAGTGGAACAAGCCGCAAGTAGCGCTGAGCTGCCAACGGCAATACCTCCCGCCAAGAAACTGGCATTTTTCAAAAAGCCTCTTCTTGAAATGCTTCGTAACTCTTCTGTGTTTTTGTTGCTTGACATCTCTCCTCCTTGTGACTCGCTCTTTTTCCTTGTGATTCCACCTGCTAACTCGTGATTCTTACTCTAACTAGATTGCCTAATTTTACCATGCTCATTACAGCAAAGTCCCTGCATATGCAGAGTGCTACTGAACTATACTAGTCGATTCTTGCACTGGAATTAACAGTGCGGCAATGACTGTGTTGTACAGTAAATGCAAAACGATTGACGCTGTGTTGTACCGTAGCACTGTAAGTTTAATGATAGCGCTCTGCGGTTTCCCTGTTAACATAGTAAGCCAAAGGGTTACGTTGCGCAGTTGCCCTGTACACACAGCAAGCTTAGAGATTACGCTGTATGGTTGCTCAATTAGCACAGCAAGCCAAAGGGTTGCGTTGCGCAGTTGCCCTATATACACAGCAGGCTAAAGGATTGCGTTGCTCAGTTGCTCAAATAACATAGCAAACTTAGGGATTGCGCTGCGTCGTTGCGCAGCGCAATCCCTATTACTAATTTCGCTTTACTGTAGCTGCTCCAGGGGTTGGAGAGGAGCCTGGGGTGGAACAGCGGCAGCCTTTCTGTTACTTGCTAAGCAGACAACCGTCACTACTAGGGCTATGCCGCAGATCAGAGCTTGCGGGATGGTGTAGAGGTCGGTGAAAATCATCGTCAGGCGGATGTCTTCAGTCAACAAGAACAGAACCAGTGCGGCTAATGCCAACAGCAGGTTGATCAGCCGTCCTGTGTTCAAGCGGCTTCGGCGAACCTGACCACCTGAACCTGCCTGGCTGCCTGCACCGACTAAGCTGCCCGAACCAGCTAGGCCACCTGAACCGGCGTAACTTCCCGAACCTGCCTGGTCACCTGAGCCTACGTAACTGCCTGAACCAACCGAGCTACCATACCCTACTGATCCACCAAGACCACTCCGCTCATCCTCCTTGCGGCGCCTTGTGAAGAGCAGTATCAATGCCAAGAGAAGAGTCAGCAGCATCAACAGCAGATTGCACAGCGCCCAGTACCTAGCCGGTGGTGGTGGCGGAGGTGGCGGTGGAAGCGGTGGAGTGTCAATCGTGTGACCAGGATCGAGTGGGAGTTTGGGTGTCTCCACAATCACTGTGGCGACCTCTGTAACCACTGCTTCCTCCGTTATTATCGGAAGCGGACGCGGGCGCGGACGCGGACGCGGTTGCGGTAGTGGCCCAGGATCTGGAACCGGCGGCGTCGGCTGCCAACCATTGAATAAGTAGACAAAGCCATACTGAGATTCTGCTCGCAGATTACCTGGTATGTAGACCCAGACCGGTACGTCGTTTTTGCCGATATCCCCGAAGGCTTCGATATCCAGGTTGTCACCGATGATGTGATAACCGGAGTCTGGCCGCTTGGGGTTGGCCCAGATGTTGGCCCGGCCTCTGATATAGATGTCCTTACCGATGATCTCTGTGATTGTTGTATCGATCATCAGATCCAGGTAAAGGTCGTCGCCAGAGACACTTAGATCATCGACAGCCAGACGCAGCGGATCGTCCTTCGTGCCCACGTCACCAGCTGCCTTCAGGTTCAACTCCTCAGCAATGATGTTGGCATTTGAACCCGGAGCGACAGTGACATCACCGTCGACGGTCAGATCGACCTTCTTGGCTTGTATCGAGCCAATCTGTACTGACTTATGATTGTGCACGTAGAAGCCCTGTTTGGCATAACCGGAGAGTTTATCCACATTTAGTTCTATGGGGTTGCCCGGCTTGCCAACATCACCGGTCAGCGAACTGAGCTCGATCTCCGGTACGTTGATCAGGGTTCCATCGGAACTCAGGTCGCCGGTGGCTAAGATTGCAGCCTTGCCAGAGGTATTGATCTTACCAAGCTTGAGATTGCCGATTCCGGCGATATAGACACCATTCGGAGCAGCAGCATTTAGCTTGCCTCCGACCTTGACCGACAGTGGCTCTTGGGCTAAGCCAATTGTGTCTGAGGCGCTGAGGTCTAGGTTGCCAGCAGCTTGGACAGCGGCTTCCTGGGTCAGGGCTGCACTGAGCAGATCGTCGGCGATGTCTTGCAGGTCGTCCGCCTGATCGCGCAGAGTGTCGGCTTCCAGGCGCTTGTCGTCGGCTAGCTTACGGGCAGCTTCCGCTACCTTGCGGACCTCATCCTCAGCATCCAGAGCTTTCTGGTAGGCTTCATCCAGCTCGTCAACCAGACCCTGCTGGGTGGTCAGCTGGTCTGTCAGATCAACGACCAGCTTATCCAAGCGGTCCAGCTCATCAGTTAAACCAGGCTGCTTGTCGAGTAGCTCCGCTAACTCTGCCTTCAGGTCGTCAAGATCGTCGCCGTTCAGCAATAGAGCAAGCTGTGCATCCTTCTCTGCATCGGTTAATGCTGGGTTGTTCAGGATGTCTTCGATATCCGCCAGCAACTCTTCAAGCTCATCAATACGAGACTGGGCATCGCTTGCTGCCTGCTGGGCTGCTGTCTGATCGGTCTTGGCTTGAGTCAGATCGTCATTGATCTGGTCACGGATATCGCAGGCATCATCCAGAGCGTCTTCAGCGGCTTGGCGAGCAGCCTCAGCCTTGTCTAGTAGTTCTTGCATACGTTGAGCGTATGCCTCGAGAATCAATGCTTGGCTTGTCGCCAGCTCTGCTGCTACCCGGGCATCATTAGCCGCCTTCAGGGCATCCAGCGCCGCTTGCAGAGCCGCTCCAGCGTCAGTACCATCAAGAATCGCACCATCCGCTGCATTCAGCACCACATCCCCAACCGAAGACTTGACTAGCATAACTACCAGGTCACCAGCTACCTCACGGATGTAGATGTTCTCAGCTGTGGCGACCAGCCAGCCACCCCATTCGGCATGGGTGTCGATGTTCAAAAGCGCAGCTGCACTGCCGATGTCGCCAGACGCAAGCAGCTGTATGCTGATGGCTGAGACGGTCGCAGCGTTGCCGTAACTATCGCCGGCAATCAGATTACGGTCTGCGATGATTAGGGCATAGTCACCAACCTTCACGACCCCTAACACCAGGTCCTGACCGTTAGTGTTCTGGAGGCTTAAGTCTCCTACTGCTTCGACATTGACCTGCCCAGCCGCACTGTTAGCGACCAGGGTGATGTCGGAGAGGTCTGAGATACTGATGTCGCCGCCAGCGTTGATGACCATATTCCCACCGATGTTGGTAACCAGCGGATTAGCATATGAAGCTACCTGGCCATCAACAGTCAACCAAGCCGCAACACTGATGATGTTCAACTCGACTGTGTTGTCGGCGACTAGGTCTCCGGCGACATGCAGGTCAACTTGGTGAGCAATGATTGTCCCGATGGTCAAAGAATCAATATTCTCGACGTTGAACGAATCAGCCGCATAACCATCTAGGTACTCAGCATCCAGTTTGATGAAAGCATCAGCTGCCCCCACATCACCGCAGAGTGAGCTCAATGAAACCTGTGGGACACTGGTCAACGCACTAGCTTGATCGATATTTCCTGTGGAGACAACCGTCAGCACGCTATTCGTAATCATCTCGCCGATGGTGAAGTCTCCATACCCGGCAAAGTACAAACCGTCTGGAGCTTCAGCATTAACGCTGCCAGCAACGCTCACTGACAAGGGTTCGGTAGCGGTGCCAATCGTGTTGCCACCATAGAGGTAAAGGTCGGTCGGAGTAACTACAGCGGCTGACTGGGTGAGAGCCAGGGCCAACAGATTGTCAGCTGCAGTCTTCAGAGTTAGTGCGATGGCTTCGAGAGCAGTAGCCTGGCTCTGTGCTAGGTTGGCATCAGCGCGAGCCTGTATGGCATCTAAGGTCATCTGGCTGGTTGCTGTGCCTTTTAAGATAGCCTCAGCTAATTGGGCCTCTAGGTAACTGGCTATCTTCTCTAGGATATCGGCTTTGCGCTGGGCACTCTCGGCTAGGCTCAAAGCAATCTGGTAAGCCTTCAAAGCATCCAATGCCTCTTGTAAGGCTTTACCGGCATCTGTACCATCCAAGATGCTCTGCTCAGCTAGCAAGGTGATATCACCTAGCAAAGCCTCGACATGCTTGATGATCAGGTCGTCGCTGATCTCGTTGAGCACCATGGCATCGGCATAAGCCGTAAGCATTCCACCCTTACCAGAACGGGTATCGATGTCGAATGGGTTATCCAAGGTACCGATGATGCCATCTGCGTACAAGGCGATATTGGTACCGGTAACCTGGGCATAGGCACCCCAAGGCTGACCTTCATAACGGTCGCCCTCAACGAGGTTACCCTGAGAGACGATAACCACATCGCCGCTGATAGCTATGATTGGGCCAACGATCAGGTCCTTGCCATCGCTATTACTCAGGTTGATGGTATTCTCCGCCACCACATTGACCTGGCCAGTCAGGCTATTGGCAATGATGGTGATATTATGCGGTGCGTAGACACTGATGTCGTCGCGGGAATTGATGGTGATGGTGCCACCGATATCAGCAAACAGTGGATTCTCAATGGTTGAGACCTCGCCATCCATCACTGTGTAGACAGCATCTCGGCCAGCAATGATGCGGCCATGTACGTCTCCGGTCAGCTCTTCTAGATAGACACTGCCGTTAGCCAGAGCATCCATGAAGAGACGCGCTTGGGGGTTCGGATCATCGATACGAATCCAGTCAAAGACAATCTGGACATCAAGTATCCAACCCATCAACGGACGACCTTCATCATCAAACAGCAGCTCTCCCAGCTCGTTAGTCAAGTGCACGTAACGTAGCTCATAAACCTTCTTGCTGAGCAGCTGCTCGAACTCGTAGGGTTCTGTACCCTGCTCGATCTTGTCGATGTAGTCCGGGTCGTAGTACATATCCTCGAGATAGTTGATGACAATCGTCGGCTCATTCTCGCGTTGCTCCAGTAAAAGCGGCTTGTCCAAGCTACCGATATTACCGCTGGCTTTGAGAGTGATATCGCGGGCCAGAATATGATGCGGGTCGTAACCTTGGTCCTTTTCGTGATTACCACCGGAGTAGTCGGCCAGAATAGAACCGCCGTTGTTCACGATAGTCACCTCACCACGCTCGGAGGTGATACGGTCGATGGTCAGGTTGCTCGAATCGACCACGATATAGATGAAACCGTCGTTATAGATATTGGTGATACCGGTCGAGACACCGATGTGTACCTTGAATCCCCGAGCTGGCGGGTCGTCATAACCATCATCAGCCACTTGCTGCGGATACTTGGCAGCAGCCAAAGCTTTCATGTAGAGCTGCTCAATCTCATCGGAAGTGAGTAAGCTACCTAAGAAGAGACCCAGGTCATCGAGACAAACCGGTCCAGCATCCCAGATGAACTTGCCATCAGCGTCTAACTCCGGCAAATCATCGATGCCCAGACGTTGCACTGGGGTCATCTGTAGCTCCAGCAGACGAGTTAGAATCTGCACCACCATGTCATAAGAAACCAGGTAGCCGATTTCGTCAGAACTGATTGGGTCGAAGATCGGCTTCTCACGCTGATCGGGCAGAGCATCGAGGTCTGTCTCTACCAATTTGCCGCTGGTTGAGTCAAAGATCAGGTCAAATATCTCTGACGCATGGTCTTTAATTGTACAGACTAGCGCTGCTTCGTCATTCTCCAACACCAAGCGAGCCAGCAGGTCACGCAGAGCGGTGTCTAGCAGACTGGCATCCAAGACCACTGGCGGATCACTTGGGTCGGGCTCAGCGAAGGGGTCTACTCCGAATAGCAGAGCTAGGTAGTCAGTCAGGCTAATCTCCAAGCCGTCAACCATCAAGACCAGCAGCTCTTCGTAGGTGATGGTGGTCTCGCTACCGTCTAGACCTAAGAGCAGCTTCTGTTCATCGCTCAGGTTGTTGTAGATGGTCTCTAAGTGTTCAGCCGTCAAGAGCAAAGCAATCAACTCAGCAAAGCTTAGAGTGAAATCGATATCTTCTTCATCCATCAAATAGCGTAGCTCAACCAGGCTGAGAGTCGGGTCGTCGGGCAGACCATCGGCATCGCGCTGTTCAGTGAGCAGAGCCTTCAACTCGTCAGAGAGACTGGCGTAGATAGTATCTAAAGCTTCAGCAGTTAGATAAGGTAACAACTCATCGAAGCCGATTGCCGCATCCAAAATATCCTTGTCTAGACCGAAGACTGCTTCAGCCAGGGCATTCAACTCAGCATCGGTCAATAAGGCGTATATCTCATCAAAGCTCAAGAGCTCCATGATCCACTCTAGCGGGATGCCTGCCTCGTCGGCCAACAGAGCAGCAACTACGGCGGATGAGAGCAGTGCTGTCCATTCGCCACGTTCGGAACGCTCTAGGATAAAGGCAGCGATTTCTGCTGGGCTCTGCATGTCGGTCAGCATCTTCAGCATCTGCCGCTCGATCTCGTCAAGATGGTCGCCCCAGATAATCTTATCCAGATCGTCGGGAACGTGACCGCTGAACTCGTTAATCTGCGGATTGTTGGGATGACTGATCAGACCCAGGTCGCAGGCTAGAAGCGGCTGGTCAGGAATCTGAATTGCGATGTAGGGATGATCGACATCAGTCGAGTCGGGGTTGGCTACCGCGAGAATCAACTCCAAAGCATCGATGTAGATATCGCCGACATGTGGGATGTATAAGGTCAGACGCTCTGAGATATCGATAATCAGGTAGTTCGAAGCCTCACCAATCGCACCATTGGCAGCCAAGGACAGCCTGGACTGCGGGTTACTGTCAGTGTCGGTATCGGCGAACTTGATAAACGCCCGCTGGCCATACTCACCGCAGAACTCACCCAGGTCAGTGTCTGTTGTGCCATGGTTGTAGGTGGCGGTATAGATGTCTGGCCGCTCTTCGCGCATACCGATCAAGTTGCCAGCAGTCAGGTAAAGCTCGGAATCTTTGCCGATAATCGCATCGAAGCGGATATCTCCCTTGCCATCCGTGCTTTCTACCGAGGCATTGAAGTTGACGATACTCTTGGTGATACCCATGTGCCAGAAGATGATGTCACCGCGGGAGTCAGAAGCGATATTCGGTGTCCAACTGACCCCGGATGTCATGGCATCGACCGACCAGAAGACATTGGTATGCAGGCTAAAGTGGCCGTAGAGGGCTGTGATGTCCACCCCGTAGATGCTGCCATGGCGGGTAGCGATGATCACCTCGACGGGCTTATCCTCAGTACCTGTGATATTAGTCTCCGGGTCGAGTAGCAGATCACCGTCGGTGATGTAGATGTAGGTATCGGTTGAGATATCCTTCTCTTGCCCCAGGTTCTTAAAGATAATCTTGCCAGGAGCCTTGATCTCCATCTCCAGCGGGTCAGTGATGGTACCAATCGAACCCAGGCTGTGCGAGATGATGGTCAGGTCGCCGCCGTTGGTGCGGATGTCCACTCCATCGAAAGGCTGGCCATCGGCATAAGGCACCCCGTACTCATCCACATATAGACGGCCTTTGGGGGTATCAGCGTCATGTATGCTGCCCTTCGGGTCATTCATCTGCAGAGTGACACTAAAGCCTTCTAGGAAGGAGAGCAGGTAGGTGGTGCCTTGGGCATACTCTTTGCGGGCCTTCTCTGGCGAGTCATTCTCGATCCAGGTCACTGTGGCATCGGAACCGACGATGACGATTGGCTCACCGTTCTCATAGACGGTGTGGTAGGTGATGTCGTAGGTCAGTCCGTCGTCTTTCGTGACTAGCTCATTGTGGATGCTCAATACGACCTGGCTCTTGTAGCTGATTATCTTCACACCGCTGCCATCGGTGCTACTTTGAGCTGGCTCCCATTTCAAGGTGGTCTGATCAAAGTAGAAGTAGTCACCGTTAGCGCTCATAGCTACATTCTCTGCCAGTCGCACCAGGCGTTGCGGGCCACTGATTGTCACACTTTGGCTGCTTTGGTTATAAACTGTCGCAGCTGCTTTGCTAATAACGCTAGACCCATCGGTTACATCAACATAACCATACCAGCTCAGGTTGCCGTTTCTGACGTTGTAGACATAGCTGCCCGCTTCATCATCGCGGTTGACAAAGATATTGAAAGCAGTATCGATACGCACTTCCGGAGTAATTTGGATGAAACCATTGACATAGTTCAAGGAGATGGAGTCACCAGGTTGTAGATGCACAATGGCGTTACCATTAAGTCTCCAACGAATAATCGGGTATCCTGAGCTGTAGTCAATGGCGTAACCGAACTGACGTTCAACAGCTTCTAGCTCATAAGAGTGCTGGACTCCCAAGTCGTCAGTGTGCTTATAACCGTAGTTATCAACAACCTCGTAAATGGGATAAGGGATCAACAGCTTGGAATTCATGGGGTTTGCATAGTCAAAGGCGAAATAACAATCCTGTGTAATCTCAGGTTCGCCTGCGTCGTCATCTTCTTCTTGGACGACGACTTCAATGGTTTCCCAGATTTCCCAAACGATAATGCTGACCGAGATATTTAAGCGAGCCAGGCTGTTGTTGGTATTGTAGCCGATTGTACACTTAGACAGTAGGAAGACTAGCCCTGCCCAATCGCCAGCAGACGCTCCGAAACCAACATCATCAAGACCGGAGTAGCGAACTCCATCAATTGTCATGTACGAGTAGTAGCCAATACGCTCATAAGTGACACTACTACTGATGGACGCACCATTATTCGAATAGGTATATACCTCGAAACGCTTCTGATAAAGCGTGAAGGTTACCGGACCACCAGGATAGGTGAGAGTGAAGATACTGTAGTAGTCGTAACCGTATCCTACAGCACCATTACCGCTGGAATTTCGGTTGTCGTAGTCATAACCGGTGTTCCGCACAGAGTAAGTAGAGCTTGGGGTCAGAGTATAGTCAGCAGTCTGACGATTGCCTTCATATGCTGCATAGAGATAATTGGTGTTCTCACGGAACACTAGCAGATAGTATCTGGTCTCTGAGAGACTACCCATGTTAACCCGATTATGCTCAAAGACCAGGTAGTAGTCATAACCGCCTTCGGTCTTCCAGTAGAAGAGGTTATCA
>JGI24696J40584_12961230_pt1 | contig 12386 bp, 8 predicted proteins | sample TergutCo191P4_FD_40584 | JGI IMG/M metagenome (IMG submission 40584)
TAAATTGGATTGTTGGGGTAAGCGATACCATTGCGGCCAGAGAAACTGCACATGGTTCGCGATACGCTGGCCGTTGGCTCATTAGCGTAGCGCTTGCCAGTGGAATTCACCTGAAAATACCTCGGTGACGTGAAGCCGTGCTTATAAGCTGTCGGGCAAGAATCATTCTTGTGGCCAAGCTGCATAGAGGCATTGCTGGTGCGAATCAGGCTGGCACCAACCTTCTGCGCCATCCGTACACCATCGCCCGTGCTGCCGGGAGTGCCCATCGTATACATTTCAGCACCGGAGAAGAAAATCGACCGCATCTCCGGATCGTTCTCATAACTACCCGCTGAGAGTACGACACCTTTGTTGGCTTTGATGGCTATCTCCTTGCCATCGCTTTCAGCTATGCAGCCAATGACCATGCCGGCCCCATCGGTGATCAGCTCCTTGGCGGGAGTCTCCAGCATGACCTCAGCGCCGCGTGATTCGGCCGCAGTGGAGAGGGTTCGGAAGAACGCCATACCTCCAGTATCAGGCAGGTCAACAGCAATCCGCACCCGGACGATAGATTCAGCACCAGGAAAATCAGCATACTCCGCGCCGCCATACTCCATGAACTGTAGCGTCGGGTCCAACTCTTTCATCCAACTGGTAATTTTCACGCTCTCATCCGCGTATTGGCGAACAATTTCCTCGTCTACCACATCGTTAGTCATCTCGAATTGCTTCATGACATAGTTGTAGGCGCCCTCAGAGGAGGTTGGGCAAGTCCAGCCACCCAGCGCACAAATCGAAGTACCGCCACCAGCTGCCATTTTCTCAATGATCAAGACCGAAGCCCCAGCGTCTAAAGCAGCGATTGCGGTACAGGCTCCTGCAGAGCCATAACCGATAATCAAGACATCGGTTTCTTTGTCCCAAGTACGTGTCTCTGGAGAAGACCCTAGGGGATTATTCGGCTCATTAGGCTCTTCTGTTGAGCATCCAGCTAGACCTGCTGCAGCTGCTCCCATACTTGCTACAGCTGCTCCTTGTAGAAAGCTTCTACGAGTCAGTTTCTTCTTTCTGAGCATTTTTCCTCCTTGTGGTTTGCCGGAGCCCGCACCACTCTCTCGAGCCCCGAACTGATTTCCAACACCAAATATAGTGGCTGGCTCTCAAGAATAGTACTAAACACTAGACTTTGAGTAAAGCTACCGAGTAGTTTCTACTGCCACAAGGCTGGCATGCAAAACAGGTATACTTAGTATTCAGGCTACTACTGAACGAGCATCCACCAACAACCGAACGCTAGGGATTTCGATGGAAGCTGCAGTATTCGACTATGGTATAGATATTGCAGCTGAGCAATTGGAGTCGATAAGAGAAGCAACCAGGTTAAAGAATTCGCTGCGAGTAGAGGCTCTAATAAAGCGAAAAGCTCTATAAGACATAAAGAAGGAGACATGACAGAATCAAGTAATTCAGAAAAACAACTGATTATCCTTGGAAACGGGTTTGACTTGCAGTCAGGTTTAAAGTCACGTTTTAGAGATTTCTTTCAATGGAAATTCGATCTTTCCAAACAAAGTGTTAGTGAAATTGAAAAAATCAGTAATAGTTTTCGTATAGAGCTCCAAAATAACAATGTAACAATATGGGATGTTTTGTTTTATACCGAAGGCTTGTCTGATAACTATCTATGGGTTGATGTAGAAAAGCGCATTAAAGAATTCCTACTAGATTTGCCAAGATTTGTCGTTTCATATCATCCGTACTTATCACATTTATGCAACGGAGGTTTTATTACTCGCAAAACAGGAGACGAGATTTTTGTTGCCATGAATAACATAATCGCTAGTCGTTATGCTGCAATCAACGAAAAGCTAGGAAGCTTAATAGATATAAATGAAAAAGCCGACTGGCTTAATAAAATACTCTTTACAGAGCTGAGGTTGCTCGAGGAAAGCTATGTTGACTTTTTAAGTGAACAAGTAAGAAACCCATCCTACTCCTATACTGCATATAACAACGTGAAAAGAATAATCGACTTAGAGCCAAGAGCTATAACAAGTCGGATTCTTTCATTTAACTACACTACACCAATAGATGAAGCATTGTTAGACCGTTTAACTATTGATCAGTATAGGAATATTCATGGCACGCTTTCTGAACGAAACATTATCATAGGAATAGACGGACATGAAGACACTAGTGATGGAGGCGTTAGCTTACTAGGATTCACGAAGACATTCAGACAACTAAATACAGATAGATGGCACGATACTACAGGCATATATATAAGCGGCAATATTAAGGTTATAAAGATCTTCGGCCACTCTCTAGGAGAAGCTGATTATTCGTATTTTCAGGCTATCCTCGACAAGGTTGAGATCTATGGAGGTACTACAGTGCTAGTTTTTATCATAAGACATGGTGGGAATAAAGAAGAAGCCTATGTAAAAGTGGAAAAACTATTACGAAAATATGGCACATCACTAGACAACAAAGATCATGGTAGGAACTTAATGCACAAGCTTCTCTTGGAAGACAGATTGCTTTTCCGTGAGCTCTGAAAGGGACAGTTATGGATAAGTTGAGTCTCGGAACAACAAATCTGACCTCTGATAATATCGATAAGATACGCGGATTATTTCCGCAAGTTATCACAGAAGCGCTTGATGAGAACGGCGAGTTGAAGCGATTTGTAGACTTCGATACTCTACGACAAGAGCTGTCTGATGAGATTGTTGAAGGCCCAAAGGAGCGTTATCAGTTCACCTGGCCAGGAAAACAAGCTGCAAAGCTGGAAGCTCGCCGCCCCATCAGCAAGACTCTTCGCCCTTGTCGCGAAGAGAGTGTGGATTTCGACACGACTGAGAACCTCTATATCGAAGGCGACAATCTCGATGCTCTAAAGCTCCTGCGAAACACCTATGCAGGCAAGGTGAAGATGATATACATCGACCCACCATACAACACAGGCAATGACTTCATCTATAACGATGATTATGCAGAGGGCATCACAGAATACTCGGAACGCAGTGGTGATTACAGTGAGAGTGGGGGGAGGCTTGTTACCAATCTTTCCTCGAATGGACGCTTTCATTCTGATTGGTGCTCAATGATGCTATCACGCTTATTATTAGCAAAAGACCTACTAAGAAGTGACGGTGTTATCTTCATCAGTATCGACGACTGTGAAGTAGCTCAACTACGGAAGATCTGTGATGAGGTATTTGGAGAAGACAACTTTATTGTTCAGTTGATTTGGCAAAGTAGGCAGAACAAAGACAATCGTAATATAACTGGAGTGTCTGTCGATAATGAATACATTGTTTGTTATGTAAAGACAAGTGGGAAACGCGTATTTCGCGGTTCTGAAAGACAAGAAGAACGATACACAAACCCTGACAACGATCCGAGAGGCCCGTGGGCAAGTGCAAATATGGTAGGACTAGCGACTGAAGATTTGCGTCCTAACCTACACTACAACCTTATTAACCCAGATACAGGTGTTAATTATGGGTGCCCCGCTAAGGGTTGGAGATATGATAAGAACACAATGCAAAAGCTCATAGAAGAGAATCGTATTCTTTGGCCAAAAAGACAAAACGGAAGGCCAAGAAAAAAGTCTTTTCTGAGCGAGCTGTCAGAAATTCTGCCAGGGTTTTCCTCGATTATTAAGCAGGGTATTTACACAAACACAGCTACAAATGAACTGTTCTCATTGTTTGGTTATCATTGTTTCGATTTCCCAAAACCTTCCGACTTGCTCATTGAATTGCTGTCACAGACGACGGAGCAAGATGATATTGTACTTGATTTCTTCTCTGGTTCAGCCACCACTGCTCATGCAGTTATAAAGCTAAATGCTAATGATAACGGCAACCGAAGGTTTATACTGGTACAAATACCTGAAAAAACAAACGAAGGCAGTGAAGCAGCACAAGCTGGACTCAGCAATATATTCCAAATTGGAAAAGAAAGAATCCAGCTCGCTGGTAAAAAGATAAAGGAAGACGCTGGCCTTCTCGCCGCAAACCTCGACATTGGTTTTCGGGTATTGAGAATCGACTCTTCAAACTTCGAAGACACTTTTCGGGTTCCTGGCGAAACGTTTCAGGAGAGTTTGTCTGATTTGGCTGGAAACAAGAAAATCGATCGCTCACCCGAAGATCTTCTTTTCGAAGTTTTACCCGCATTCAGGATACCTTTGTCGGCGAAGATTGACCCTCAATTATTTGCTGGCAAATTGGTATTCAGTGTCAACGATGGACAATTGCTTGCTTGCTTTGACACTGATGTGACGACAGAAGTTGTAGAGGAGATCGCCAAGCAAAAACCGGTCTACGCAGTCTTCCGTGATGCCTCTTTCGCCAACGACAGCGCGTCAGCGAACTTCGAAGAACTCTTCAAAACCTACAGCCCTGACACTGTTCGCAAGGTGGTGTAATCGTGGATACACGCGACAAAGTAGTGGTATTAATCAACAGAGGTTATGCAATAAAAGCGACTCAAAAGAATGAAGCTAGAACAGCAGAAGCACAAGGAGATAGTTATTTCACGGGCTTTCATGCTAGTCCTGAAGCGGAAAGATGGCTAAGTGATATTAAGATCGTCGTATCAAGGCATCTGAAAGATCATCCTCTATCGCTTAAGTTAGAAGAAGAGATCTCGACTCATCATTTCGAAGGAATTATTGGAGCTTTAGAATCCGTATACAACGATGACGATTACTTTGCTAATCCATTAGCAAGCCTCTCAAATGAGCAGGGTTATCAGTTGCATCAAAGGGAGCTTCCTAAAAACTCATATGATTTATTAACAGAAATTATCGCTTCAGAAGCCCCAGCTAGAATGCTAGCAGACAAGTTTATTGGATTGTCCTCAAAAGAGGATTCTGAGTTAAGAGCGATTCTGAGAGAGTTGACAGAAAACGGATTTATCAATGTTATCAAATGGGCAGATAATGTCCCGTTTTATCTAGAGTTAAACAACAGCGCAAGGGTTTATGTCGCAGAACTCAGGTCACGAAAACAGATCGCTGTAACTCCTGCAGAAGTTAGCGAAAACAGAGTAACGATTGATATTCGACTAGAACTCTATCAGCATATAGAACCATTTTTAGGGAACCGTGATTATTTCCATGCTGTTGAAGAATCCTTCAAATTAGTTCGTGAGAAACTGCGGGAGCTTACTGGATCAGAAAAGGCAACTGACGCTTTTGCTGAAGCGAATTATCCAATGATATTCGGTTTTACTCCAACTTCGGAGCAAGATAAGGATTTCTTTCAGGGGGTAAAATTTCTAAATATGGCAATACAGTACTTCAGAAACGAAAAAGCTCATACTCCCGCTTATTCAATTAACCAGAATCTGGCGCTCCATTATATTGCTTTAGCAAGCCTTGCGTACGACTTAATATCTAACGCTGAGACCCTAGGAAATTATGGTGCAGATTAAACATAAAGAACAGCCATATCAAACAGAGGCTGTGCAGGCGAGAATTGATGTTCTTGAAGACCAGCCTACACACGATAACCTCAGTTACACCATAGACTTGGGCACCCCACGAACTGATGCCACTGGCAATACAGAGCTTACTAAGGCAAGTAGCTTTATTGGGTGCGGTAATACTCAAATTAATGCCGTAAGAATATCCAGAATGGATTGTCGTTTCACTGTTACTACAATGCCCATTGCTACCACTTGAAGGGACTGTCTTTCTCATGAAGCTGCCTGACTTTAGCGTAACTCCTGATATTGAAAGCCTCGCACTTGAGATTGTGGAGATACTGGAAGTGATGGAAAAAGCAGGAGATGTTGACTTGCTGTTTAAGCTCCGCAAAGCCAGCCGTATTAGCTCCATTCAGTCATCCGTAGCCATAGAAGCTAATTCGCTTACTCTTGAACAAGTTACCGACATCATCAATGGCCGCAAGGTTATCGGGAATCCTAAGGAAATCTTGGAAGTGCAGAACGCCTGGTACGCGTACGAGGGTATAGGAGAGTACTCTCCCTACTCACTAAAAAGCTTTCTGGATGCTCATGAGCGGATGTCCAATAAATTGGTGCGAGAAGCAGGTCGTTTCCGCAGCGTACAGGTTGGAGTCTATAAAGGCTTTGAGCTCATTCACGAAGGGGCCAAACCCGAAGAGATCGATTCACTGATGCACCAGGTCTTCGAATGGGGGGAGAAGTCAAACACCCACCCGCTCATTAAGAGTTGTGTGATGCACTTTCTCATTGAGTTTGTGCATCCATTTGAAGACGGCAACGGACGCATGGGCAGGCTATGGCAGACAGTGATTCTGGCAGATTGGAAGCAGGTATTCCAGTGGGTTCCTGTCGAGACGATGATCTACCAGAACCAATGCGGTTACTACGATGCGTTGAACGAGTCAGAGCGTCAAGGCGATGCTGCTCCCTTTGTGGTCTTCATGCTCAATATCATTGCCTATACCTTGGGCGTGATAGTTAGAAGCAAAGCTCTTCCACAAAGCAGGAGAGGGGAGGCGGTTACTCTTCCCTATTTACCGGATTTCTCAGTTTATCCCGATGAAAGTGTGAGAATAACCGAAAAGCATCCTAGCATTCCCGATAAACCTAGCCTAATTCCCGATATAATTCCCGATATATTTACCGATAAATTGTCTATAAGCGAGCGGGAGTTCCTTGTCGCGATTTTCAGTTACCTCTGCGAGCATGGCGAAATCAACAATTATCGGGCGCAGACCCTGACAGGAAAATCCGCTGACAGTGTGAAGAAGTACTTTGCCAAACTCGTGCAGATCGGGTTGCTTCAAGCTGTAGGTAAGAATAAAGCACGGGTATACCGCTTTGCGGAATCGCTTCTCCAGGAGCGTGACTGATGGAACTGAAGTATAAGATACAGCCCTATCAAACCGATGCTGTACAGGCGATAGTTGATGTCTTTGAAGGGCAGCCCAAACATGACAATCTCAGCTACATCAGAGACTTAGGTGCTGCAAGGACCAATGCCTCTGGCACCATAGAACTCTTTCATGAGGGCAGTACGTTTGGATATGGAAATGCACAGGTAAGCGTGTCGTCAGCTAGCCTACTTGAGAACATCCAGCGAATTCAGACCCTCTGTCAGATACCTGAATCCAACACGTTATTCTCTGAAGTCGGTTCTTGCCAGCTGGATATCGAAATGGAAACCGGCACTGGCAAGACATATGTTTATACAAAAGCAATGTTTGAGCTGAATAAGCATTATGGCTGGACGAAATATATCATTGTAGTGCCCTCAGTAGCAATCCGGGAGGGTGTCTACAAATCACTTGAATCAACGAAAGACCACTTCTTCCAGCAATACGGTAAGCTACTCAACTACTTCATATATGACAGCAAGAGCCTGAACAAGCTGGATGACTACTCGGAAAGCTCGGACATCTCGGTGATGATTATCAACATGCAGGCGTTTAATACATCGCTCAAAGAGGATGGCAATAGTAACGAGGCCCGTATCATCTTCTCTGAGCGCGACGAGTTCGGGTCGCGTATGCCCATCGACGTAATAGCCGCCAACAGGCCGATTGTCATTCAGGACGAACCACAAAGAATGAGCGGAGCAGCCACGAAGGCTGGCATCAGACGCTTCAACCCGCTATTCGGCTTGTATTTCTCCGCAACACATCGGGAGAGACACAATACGGTTTACGCTCTTGACTCCCTAGATGCTTACAATCAAAAGCTGGTCAAGCGCATTGAGGTTAAGGGCTTTCAGGTCAAAGACCTTACCGGGCAAAGCAGCTACCTTTATCTCGATGACATCAGGGTTACCCACAACAGAGCTCCAGTGGCCAGAATTGAATACGAGAAAATGACTGCTGGAGGTGCGACAAAGAAAGTCATTGGTAGCTTTGATGTGGATGACGATATTTATCCATCATCGGGTGAACTGGAGCAGTACCGCGATAGCTTTATCATTGCTCCTGACGGCATCAGACCAGGTACAGACAGTGAGCCGGGGACGGTGACCTTCCTGAATGGCGTCGTGTTGGAACGTGGTGTCATTCACGGGGATAATACCGAAGAGGCTTTGCGGAGAATCCAAATCCGTGAGACCATTCAATCACACCTTCAAAAAGAAGAGCGGCTCTTCCGTGATGATATCAAATGTTTATCTTTGTTCTTCATCGACGAAGTGGCTAAGTATCGACAATATGACGAAGACGGCTCTGAGCTGCTGGGAGAGTATGGACAGGTCTTTGAGGAAGAGTACCAGCAAGCAGTTGCCGATGCCAACAACCTATTCAGTACCGATTATCTGGCTTACCTCCAAAGCATTCCTGCGGCCTCGACGCACAAAGGATATTTCAGCATCGACAGGATAGGGCAGGCAATCGACAGCAAGGTTGCCCGCGGGCAAGAGGTGTCAGACGATATTAGCGCTTATGAGTTGATTCTTAAGAACAAGGAGAGGTTGCTCTCATTCAGTGAGCCTACTCGTTTCATCTTCTCCCACTCTGCTTTACGGGAGGGTTGGGACAATCCGAACGTCTTTCAGATTTGCACCCTCAAGCACTCGGACAATGCTGTAAGCAAACGACAGGAGGTAGGCCGGGGCATGCGCCTCTCTGTCAACCAGAATGGCGAGCGCATGGATGTTTCAGTATTGGGCGAAAAAGGGGTGCATGTAACCAATGTGCTTACCGTGATTGCCAGTGAAAGCTATCAGAGTTTCGTAGGCGAGCTGCAACAAGAGACTCTTGACGAGCTTCGTGACCGCCCAATGGTCATTGATGCCGCCTTCTTCAAAGGCCGTCAGTTGATCTTTGAGGACGGCAGAGTCTTCGACTTCACAGAGCGGGAGTCTACAGTTGTTTATTTCTATCTTGTGCAAAACGACTATGTGGATACGGATGGGAAGGTCACACAGAAGTACAAAACAGAAGACGCTGCGGGCACACTCGCTCCTCAGCCAGAAGAGGTTCTGCTGAAAACAGAGGCTATCAACAGGTTGATTAGAAGCGTGTTCGACGAAAGCGCTTTAAACGGCCTCGTGTCAAACGGGTTGGCTACGAAGATAACTGAGAACAGGCTGAATGACAACGCAAAGAAAAAGGAGTGGTTGGAGCTTTGGAAGCGTATCAACCACAAATACTCTTACACCGTGCACTTCGATGATGAAGAGCTGTACAGGAAGTCGATTGAACACATCAATGCGCAGCTTAATGTTGGGGAGTTGCGCTATACCATGACACGCGGTATTCAAGAAACGATTGGCAGTCGTGAGAGCCTAGAGTCTGGCGAGCATTTTACAGAAACTAAGAGCACAACCGATATTCTCTCCGCCACTCCACCATCGACAATCACCTACGACCTGATAGGAGAAGTTGCTCAGGGATCCACCATTACCCGCCGAAGCGCAGCGGTAATTCTCAGCTCAATAAACCCGCAACGTTTTGCACTCTACCAGAAGAACCCAGAGGAGTTCATCAGTGGATGCATCAGAGCAATTATCTCGGAGAAGGCGACGATGGTTGTGAACGATATTTCCTACAACAAAATCGACGGCGAATACGAATCATCCATCTTTACTGAGAAAGCACCAATGAATTACACACAAGCTTATAAAAGCGATAAGAACATCCAGGACTGGGTGTTCCCTGACGGGCTTTCGACAAGATCCGTTGAGCATAGGTTTGCCGCAGATCTTGATGCGGCAAATGAGGTTGTCGTCTACGCAAAGCTACCCCGAGCCTTTCAGATACCCACACCCGTAGGTAATTATGCTCCTGACTGGGCAATAGCCTTTGAGGAGGGCTCAGTTAAGCATATATTCTTCGTCGCTGAAACAAAGGGCACGATGGATTCAATGGAGTTGCGTGGGATCGAAGAAGCGAAGATCAAGTGCGCCCGTAAGCTATTCAATGAGATGTCATCTTCTGAAGTGAGATATCAGGCTGTAGCCAGCTACGATGACTTGCTGCAAGCTATAAATGCGCTTGATTAGCTGTCGAATAATTTAGAGTAATATTTCGCTGCATTCATGCCCGCTTCGCCACAGTCGAGCTCATGGCTATTGCCCTATCCTCGAAAGGGGTAACCCAAAAAACCAGGAGTTATATCTTATGATACAATGTGAAAAACTTTCGTAAATGACAAGTTTTTCACATGAGGGGCAGACAATGATAATTCGGCAGAAATACCTTGATGAGCTCATCAGGTTTCAGGGCCAGGATTTAGTCAAGGTTGTTACAGGCGTACGTCGCTCTGGTAAATCCACGCTTCTTGATATGATGCGCGAGTACTTACGGGATCAGGGGGTGCCTGAAGCAAGCTTGCTAACTTTCAAGATGGAGTCAATGGAGTATGACACTGTAACCGACTACCATGATCTTTATGCTCTGGTGTGTGAGCGTACGAAAGATGTGAAACATCCCTACCTATTTTTTGACGAGTTACAAGAAATAAGTGGCTGGGAACGTGCTATCAACTCGCTCAGAGTTGACAAGGATTGTGATATCTACATTACTGGATCGAACGCCTACCTTCTATCAAGTGAACTATCCACCTTCCTCTCTGGACGATATGTCGAGATAGAAATGCTGCCTTTAACCTTTGCTGAATACCTGCAGTTCAGAGGCATGAAATGGTTTCCGAGAGAGAGCGACCAGGCTGACCTAGCTCTTGGAGCGAATGGATCCGTGGCAACACTAAGCAATATGTTCATGCAGTACCGGCAGTTTGGCGGGCTGCCGGTACTGGCATTGTCAGACCCCAGCAGGGAAAACCATCGTACATATTGCAAGTCACTCTACGACACTGTTGTGATTCGAGATATCCTAGAGCGAGACAAGCGGCGCGATCGTAGGAGACTGACTAATCCAGATCTTTTGGAGAAGATATGCGCATTTCTCGCTGATAACATCGGTAACGAAAACTCCATTACCAGTATTACCAATGCTTTGGAACAGCAAGGTACGAAGGCAGCCAATGACACGGTTGATGCCTATGTTGGTGCTCTTTGTGAAGCGTATCTGTTCTACCCTGTAAAGCGATATGATATCAAGGGCAAGGAGCTGCTCAAGACCAATGGAAAGCACTACATGGTTGACACAGGCCTCCGCAACTATCTTCAAGGTTATCGAGATTCAGACCAAGGGCGTGTACTCGAGAATATCGTTTATCTACAGCTGCGTCATGATGGCTACGAGGTATCAGTAGGCAAGAAGCTGTCCTCCGAGATTGACTTCGTGGCCAGTAGAAACGACGAGCGATTCTATATCCAGGTCACCGAGAGCATGAGAGATACTGCACAACAGGAACGCGAGTTAAAGCCACTGCGTAAAACAGGGGATTCCTATCCAAAAATGATAGTGGTTTCCGAAGGCAGTTATCCAACTAGTATTGATGGTATTCGAATTGTAAGTACTATCGACTATCTACTACATCGGTACTAGATATCATTTTGGATGACGAAGGATTCTACTATTTGATTGAGGTTTTGCCATCAGAAGCAACTGCAATAGAAGCCAGAGGTGCTCGGCTGGGGCGTGAATAACCGCTCACGTTGACACCAATAAGGTTCTAGAAGAATTGGCACAATACGAGCCTTGATAGACTGTGAGAGACAAAAAATGGATTACATCGACACAAACAAAGCAGCTTGGGAAGAAGCTTTTGAGCATCGCTTAGCAAACTGGGGAGACGATAATTACCTGCGCCTGAGAAGTGAGGAGTTCGCATTCTTTGATAGTGATATGAAGAGTCTAGTCGCCAGCCTGGATCTGCAAGGCAAAGACATCGCTCAGTTCTGCTGCAATAACGGTCGGGAACTGTTGTCAATGGTCTTGGATGGCCAAGCCGCTTCTGGCACTGGTTTTGATATCGCTCAGAATATCCTAGCTCAAGCGCAGCTCACCGCAGACAAGGCTGGTGTTACGAACTGCGAGTTTGTGCTGGGTAACATCTTAGAAATCCCGGAGCGCTTTCACGGGCGCTTTGACTTGGTATTCTTTACTATCGGAGCCCTTTGCTGGTTTCAAAATCTGGCCGAGCTCTTCGCAGTAGCGAGCAAGTGCTTGAAAAAGAATGGCACCTTGGTTATTAACGACGGGCATCCAGTTGCGAATATGCTGGCCTTGCCGGGAGACGAGGAGTATGACCCAGACAACCTAAAGCAGTTCGCCTTCTCCTACTTTCGCCAAGAACCTTGGATCAACGATAGCGGCATGCATTATATGTCTGGCGAGTATGAATCCAAACCCTTCACCGACTTCTCCCACACCATCTCGGAGATTATCAATGCACTTTATACCAATGAACTAAGCGTAACCCGCTTTGATGAATACGATTACGAGCTTGGTAACTTGGGAACAGATGCCTACAATGGCACAGGCCTGCCACTCTCCTACATTCTGGTTGCACAAAAGCGCTGAGAG
>JGI24696J40584_12961231_pt1 | contig 12386 bp, 9 predicted proteins | sample TergutCo191P4_FD_40584 | JGI IMG/M metagenome (IMG submission 40584)
ACAGTAAGACCGTTTATCATTAAACATGAAAAACGTATGATGGCACAAATGTATGTTTGGTCTAAACATGATAATGAGCATGTCCGCAGGCTTTCCAGCGAAGGCTGCCGTCCTGCGCTGCCATGGGGACAGGCTTTAAATAAATATAAAAAAGACCCAACGCCTGTTCTGCCCATATTGGAACAACTAAAAGCCGACCCGTCGCTGTATGTACGAAAGAGCGTTGCCAATAATCTAAACGACATTTCCAAAACACATCCTGATTTAGTTGTAAAACTTGCAAAAGATTGGTACGGCAAAAATGAATACACCAATTGGATAGTAAAGCATGGCTGTAGAACGCTGCTCAAAAAAGGTAATCGCGAGGCGCTTGCTATTTTTGGATGCGATGACGTCGCTTCTGTAGTTGTTGATGATTTTACTTTGGAAACAAAATCTATTTCGACAGGAGAGGAGATTACTTTTTCATTTGTGATTACAGCAAAGGAAGGAACAAAAGCAAGATTGGAATATGGAATTGATTATGTGAAATCTAATGGGAAAAGAAACAGAAAGATTTTTAAAATATCAGAAGTTTCATTGAAAGAGAATGAGAAGAAGTTTTACACGAAAAAACACTCTTTTGCAGATGTAAGCACAAGGAAACATTATCCCGGAATCCATTCAGTTACGCTTATTGTTAATGGTGTGGAGCAGGGCGTATTGGACTTTGAATTATTAAGAAAAAAAACCTGAAAATAGTTTTCCAGTCGGGTTTTCCAACTGATCATTTTTTCATTACGGCACCGGATCGTAACCACTCCCACCCCAAGGGTTGCAGCGCAAAATCCGTTTTATGGTTAACCAACTGCCTTTCAGCGCCCCATGTTTTTGAATTGCCTCTATGCCATACTGCGAACAAGTGGGCACAAAACGACAGTGCCTTCCCAAAAACGGAGACAACGTATATTGATATAGTTTTATTAAACCAATAAGCAGAAAGCGGAAAACAGAAGGCACGAAGGCACGAAAACGCGAAAGCACAAATTGAATTATTAAATGTTTGAATCTTTAAACCTTTAAACCTTTGAATCTTTAAATCTTTAAATCTTTAAATCTTCTTAGTACGCTCTTGCAAAAATCACACGTTGCGTTGAAGGTTTTCCGGTTAAAATACATTTACCTTCCTCTTTTTTATTATTAAACGGAATGACGCGAATGGTGGCTTTGGTTTTCTCTTTTATCAACTCTTCTGTTTCGGAAGTGCCGTCCCAGTGGGCAAGTACGAAACCGCCCTGGTTGTCCAAGATATCAATAAACTCTTCCCAAGTATCGGCAGAACGTGTGTTCTCTTCTCTGAATTTCAATGCTTTATTATAGATGTTTTGTTGAATCTCATCCAACAAAGTTTCAATATGTTCTGCCAAACCATCGAAAGAGGCGGTGTGTTTTTCCAGTGTATCGCGGCGGGCAATTTCCACCTGATTGTTTTCCAAATCGCGCGGTCCAATGGCAACTCTCACAGGAACTCCTTTTAACTCATACTCATTGAATTTCCAGCCGGAGCGTTTGGAGTCGTCGTCATCAAATTTCACGGAAATATTCTTGGCTGACAAGGCGGCTTTTAAAGCAGCTACTTTTTCTGTAATGGCTTGCAGTTGTTCTTCCGTTTTATAAATAGGAATGATGACCACTTGCAAAGGCGCCAATTTCGGGGGCAGCACCAACCCGTTGTTATCGGAGTGCGACATAATGAGCGCGCCTATCAAGCGTGTGGAAACGCCCCACGAGGTTGCCCATACATAATCTAATTGATTTTCTTTATTTAAAAACTTCACATCAAATGCTTTGGCAAAATTCTGACCTAAGAAGTGCGAAGTTCCTGCCTGCAAGGCTTTTCCGTCTTGCATCAGTGCTTCAATGCAATAGGTATCTTCTGCGCCGGCAAATCTTTCGTTGGGCGATTTAACACCTTTTAACACGGGCATTGCCATAAATTTTTCGGCAAACTCTGCATACACATTTAACATTTTTTCAGTTTCAATAATGGCTTCTTCGCGGGTGGCGTGGGCGGTGTGTCCCTCTTGCCACAAAAACTCGGCGGTGCGCAGAAAGAGGCGGGTGCGCATTTCCCAGCGCACAACGTTTGCCCACTGGTTGCACAAAATCGGTAAATCGCGGTACGACTGTATCCAGTTTTTATAGGTATCCCAAATAATCGTTTCTGAAGTGGGGCGCACAATAAGTTCCTCTTCTAATTTAGCTTCTGGGTCCACCATCACGCCACCGTTGGGGTCGTTTTTCAGTCGGTAGTGCGTAATTACGGCGCACTCTTTCGCAAAGCCCTCCACGTGGTCGGCTTCCCTGCACAAAAACGATTTGGGAATAAACAGCGGAAAGTAGGCATTCACGTGTCCTGTATCTTTAAACATCTTGTCTAATGCCGCGTGCATGTTTTCCCAAATGGCATAGCCATAAGGTTTTATCACCATGCAACCGCGCACTGCAGAGTTCTCCGCCAAATCGGCTTTCTTAACGATGTCGTTATACCATTTTGAATAATCTTCTTCTTGAGTTGTGAAGTCTTTTGCCATAGAATATTTTTTGGCGGCGAAAATAGGATTTATTCGGTATTGTATTTTTTTCTGAAAAAGGTATCTTTTAACAACATTTTGATGAAATATTGTTTTTACACTTTCAGAAGGATAGATACCTCTTTATTTATACTCGTAATATAGTTTTGTTTTTATTGAGAACTCCCCGAAAGTAGATTTTTCTATGACTTCCAAAGGAAAATCTTTAAAGTAAGAAGGATACGAATAAGTTGTTGACCCTGTTGCTTCAGAAATTAGTTTAGATGTAGACTGTACTTCTAAAGGATTGTTTTTTGATGTAACAATCATTATTCCAAACGATGATAATGCTGCAAGACCGTTAATATCCATTTTGTGATACAAAGGATTTTGTTTGTTATCGTATGCAACATACAGTGCAGTAAGCATATTTGTTTTCGTGCCGAAAACCTCTACATCAACGCCGATCTCTTTAACATTGTCTCCATTATAAGTATAATTCACAATGAGATTGATCGACGTTTCACTTTTTGATTGTCGATATTCTTTTAGTTTCTTAGCAATTACCGGAACGTATTCCTTGGGTAACATAGTAGATAAAAGTCTTATTTCTAAATTTTTGTATAGACCAATATCCATTTTCAGCCCTGTAGTCATAGTGGAGATTTTGCCATTTTGGTATTGAAAATCTGTTGATGACACAAGGTTCTGGTTATTATCAAGGAGTTCCATTTTTTTATATTTTGATCCATCATAGGAAAACTTCGTGTAAGATTTTTCATGTTCTTCAATGTCCTCATGTTCAATTTTTACTACTCGATTTTTTTCATAAAAATAATGGTCGGTAGCATAAATTTCAGATCCAACAACCAAATTATCATCTTCCCAACTAAAAGAGATGCCATAGGAATCAACTTTATCCAGTTTGTTTCCATTCCAAGTCCATTCTTGAACCAATTGTTTTGGATAAACCTCATCTTCAGAATAGTTTACATCAGTATAAATTTTACTGATTTTTTGTTTGGGGTCATACACACCCTCTTTTTGGCATGAATTAAATGAAGCACAAAATGTTAACACAAGTGCAATCAAGATTCCGTTAAAAATTGTTTTTTTTGTCATAAAAATCTGTTTTACGTCCACTCCTTTTGCAGACATGAAGTTAATAAAATTACCGGCGAAAGTATAAAAAACAACGTTCATTCACTATTTGCGTTTTATTTTTCAGGGCAAAATCATTATAATTCTGACCCAAATCGCAAAAATAACATTGGTTGGAAATAGAGTTTATTTACTCTTGGCTATTTCCAAAGTTTTTTCTCAAAACAGAAACTATTTGAAATAAAAGACACATCGAATTCGTTAATGCAAAAATTAGTTACATTAAATTTATTATCATGAAAAAATTTTTTCTCCTTCTTTTTGCAGTAATAATTACGGTTGGCACAATGGCTCAACAGGAATCTTCAGAAAATAATGCTACTAAATCTCCATATAAACTGGAAAAAGGTAGTGTTACCACTGAGCTAAATTTTTCTCCTTTCGGCATCATTTCTAACATTGATAATGAAAGTTTATCTTTCGGTTCTTTTACAATGCCTGCACTGCGTTTACGTTATGCTTTCAGTAACAAATTAGCATTACGCGCCAATATTGGATTAGATTTTGGTCACAATAAGATCAATGAAAATCTTGACAATATTTCAGATGAATACTATTATAAAAGAGTTACAACTGGAAAGAATATAGGCAAAAGTAACTATACCGAATTTTCGTTTGCTCCCGGAATTGAATATCATTTTGGTAAATGGGAACGTTTGTCGCTCTACGTTGGAGGTGAATTGTTTTTGGGATTTAAAATAACCCAAAGCACAGCTGATTTGAACAAAAAGGTTTTGGTATATGAAAAAAATGGGTATGATGGTCTTTTTTATTTAAATCAAGAAATAACAACAATATCTACAATAAAAACAAAAAACTGCTCCTATTCATGCGATTCTTGGGGATGTTACTATGATCAAACAGGAATAATGTTTTTTGGAATTAATGCCCTGACAGGATTTGATGTATATATCTACAAGGGACTCTATTTGGGTGCAGAAATAAGTTTAGGATATGTCCACTCATGGGCTTTGAAAAGTTCTGTAAAAGGTAATAGTTTTTCTGAGACAAAAACTTATAATCAAACTATAAAAACTGAAACTCCAATTGATGAAATTTTCGATGATAAGATAGTGGAAGGCAGACTTGCTTTCAAATGTAACCCTATGATTCGGTTAGGGTGGAGGTTTTAATAAAAAACATATACTGTTTTTTGGCATGATAAGCATTGAATTTTATTAATATTTAATTTTTTATGAAAAAAATATATCTTTTTTGCATCGTTTTGTTTGCTTATTTTTTCTTTTTCACAAGTTGTAAAAGAGATGAATTTACGGTAACTTTTGATCCCAATGGTGGCGATGGTACTATTATTACACAAAATTTTACAGAAAAAGTCGCGCAATCTCTTATTGCAAATACTTTTAATTACAAAGGTTTTACCTTTCATAATTGGAATACTACACCTGATGGAACCGGAAAAACATATAGAGATAGGGAGATGATTGAAGTATCGGAACAAATGGTATTATATGCACAGTGGATTCCATTTAAAGGCACGTGCTTTGTTACTTTTAATGCCAATGGTGGTACAGGAACTATGGCGCAACAACTCTTTACCGGATTTGAAAGCCAACCACTAACTGCTAATGCTTTTACATATATTGATCATACTTTTTTTTGTTGGAATTCAAAAACTGACGGTTCTGGAGATCGCTACCGTGATCAGGAAAAAATTGAGGTGGTTACTAACATAGTATTATATGCACAGTGGTTTAGTACTCCCAAACCCTGTCCGGATATTCCTGAATTTACAGATATAGATGGAAACACTTACAATACAGTACAAATTGGTAGCCAATGCTGGATGAAAGAAAACCTGAAAACTACTAAATACAAAACAGGGGAAGATATCCCTATTGGTATTGATGATTGGTATGATACCACCGGATCAATGTATTATTATAATAATGACATAAGCAATGCTGCCATCTATGGAGCGCTCTATAACGCTTTTGCAGTAAACACCAACAATTTATGCCCAGAGGGTTGGCATGTCCCTTCCAGCGGTGAATTGACAATTCTTGCGAATGCGCTGGGAGGTGAAAATATTGCAGGTTATAAAATGAAAACAGATCATGGTTGGAGTGGATACTGGGGAATACCGGATGGCAATGGGAGTAATGAAAGCGGTTTTTCTGCACTTCCTGCCGGATATTACGGATCTTATGATAATAGTTTAGGAAACCAAGCATGTTTTTGGAGCACTACAGCCGACACTTATTTTTATCAACAAGGGGGATATTTATACAATTCGAGTAATAGTCTTTATATCGGTTATTTCGACCAACGGAATGGACTTTCTGTGCGTTGTATTAAAGATTAAAATACTCTTTTATTTTTTCAGACAGTCTTATTTTTTCCTAAAAAAGATCTCAATCGGCACGCCCGAAAAATCCCAGTGTTCCCGTATTCTGTTTTCTAAGAAGCGTTTATAATCTTCCCGCACATATTGGGGCAGGTTGCAAAAAAATGCAAAAGCAGGAAAAGCCGTAGGAAGTTGCGTTACAAATTTGATTTTCACCATTTTATCTTTAACTACCGGCGGGGGCTGGTTTTTAATAATGGGCAACATCACGTCGTTCAGTTCCGAGGTAGAGATTCGGCGCTGTTTGTTGTTATACACGGCAACCGCTGTTTCCAACACTTTAAAAATGCGCTGTTTGTTGATTACCGAAGTAAAAACAATCGGCACATCGTTAAAGGGCGCAAGTCGTTTTTTGACTAAATCTTCGTATTCTTTGTGCGTTTTTTGGTCTTTTTCCACCAAATCCCATTTGTTCATTACCACCACAAGGCCTTTTCTGTTTCGTGCCGCCAGCCCGTAAATGGAAATATCCTGCGCCTCAAAACCCTCTGAAGCATCGCACATAAGGATGCACACGTCGCTGTTTTCAATGGCGCGAACGGCACGCATGACGGAGTAAAACTCTAAGTTTTCTTCTACTTTTTTCTTTTTGCGCAACCCTGCTGTGTCCACCAAATAAAAATCGAATCCAAAACTGTTGAAGCGCGTGTAAATCGAATCGCGGGTGGTGCCGGCAAGCGGCGTAACAATGTTTTGTTCTTTTCCCAAAAACGTATTGATAATGGACGATTTACCCACATTAGGTTTACCCACAATCGTTATTCTCGGCAGTTCTTCATCATAATGTTCTTCCTCTTTTGAAAAGTGTTTTACTACCTCATCCAAAAGTTCTCCTGTGCCGCTTCCGGATACTGCTGAAATAGGGAAAATATGCTCAAAGCCAAGGGCATAAAACTCGGTGTGGTCTAAAAAATTAGTAGGACTGTCAATTTTGTTTACAGCCAAATAGAATGGTTTTTTCGATTTTCTTAACATTTTGGCAACATCTTCATCTAGTGGGGTTAAGCCTTCGCGTCCATCTACCATAAAGATAATCACATCAGCTTCCTCCAATGCCAATGCCACCTGTTTGCGGATTTCGGTTTCAAAAATATCGTCAGAGCCAACTACATATCCGCCTGTGTCAATCACAGAAAATTCGTAGCCGTTCCAGTCCGATTTGCCATAATTTCTGTCGCGAGTAACGCCCGCAACAGCATCCACAATGGCTTCGCGGGTTTGTGTTAACCTGTTAAAAAGTGTTGATTTTCCAACGTTTGGAGTACCTACTAAAGCTACGATGTTTCCCATGAATTGCTTTTTAAAAATTGTGCGGTAAAAATATAGGAATTATAGAGCGGGAAGGTGGGTTGATTAGAGCAAACGCATTAAAATTTTTGTTAACAGTAATGTTTTTGTGCTTTTATAGTGCATCTATTAGTTGTTTATTATTTTGTTTAACACATTAAAAATAAACATTTTATATGATTCAGCTTTTTCTATTTTAGAAATTTAAGTTTTAATAAAAATTATGAATTATGTGTTGAAGATAGAAAATTAAGAGAAAATAAAATATATTTGTTTCTTTGCCGCTTTAAATTTTTTTAATAATGAAACAATTAATAGAATGTGTTCCCAATTTTAGCGAGGGACGTAATTTGGAGATTATCAAACAGATAACCGATGTTATTGAAAAATCGGAAGGGGTGAAACTTTTGGATGTTGATCCGGGGTATTCTACTAACAGAACCGTAGTTACTTTCGTGGGTACACCCAACGAAGTGGTGGCAACGGCTTTTCAAGTGATTATGAAGGCGCAGGAGCTGATTGATATGCGTCAACATCACGGCGACCACCCGCGTTTTGGGGCAACCGATGTGTGCCCCTTGGTTCCTGTTGCTAACATCACGATGGAAGAAACGGCAGAATTGGCTCGCAAATTAGCCAAAAGAGTAGGCGAGGAGCTGGCTATTCCCATCTATTGTTATGAGAATGCAGCATTTGAAGAAAAACGCAGAAACTTGGCAAATTGCCGTCGTGGCGAGTATGAGGGATTGAAAGACAAGTTGGTGAATCCGGAATGGAAGCCCGATTTTGGTCCCGCTCATTTTACGGAATTAGTAGCGAAAAGTGGTGCAACTGCCATCAGCGCTCGCGATTTTCTAATCGCGGTTAATTATAATTTGAACACCACCTCCACGCGCCGCGCCAACGCCATAGCGTTTGATGTACGCGAGTTGGGACGCCCTAAAAGGGAAGGCAACCCCATCACCGGAAAAATTATGAAAGATGAGCAGGGAAACAACATTATGATTCCGGGAACCCTCAAGGGCACAAAGGCAATTGGCTGGTTCATTGAGGAATACGGTATTGCACAAGTTTCCATGAATATTACCAATGCCTTTGCTACGCCGCTGCACGTGGCTTTTGAAGAAGTGCGCCAAAAAGCAGAACAACGCGGCATCCGTGTTACCGGCGCAGAAATCGTTGGACTAATCCCCAAAAAAGCATTGATAGACGCGGGCTACTATTTTCTGAAAAAACAACAACGCTCTTTGGGCATTGACGAAAAAGAGGTGATGAAAATAGCAGTGAAATCTATGGGATTAGATGACCTGAAACCGTTTGACCCTGCTGAGAAAGTGATAGAATATTTGTTAGAAAAAGAACAGTCTTCCAAAAAATTGATGGATATGACGTGTGCGGGTTTTGCTAATGAAACAGCTTCCGAAAGTCCTGCACCCGGCGGCGGCTCTATTGCCGCTTACATGGGCGCACTGGGTGCGGCGCTGGGCGCCATGGTAGCAAATCTGTCTTCCCACAAACCCGGTTGGGACGAGCGCTGGGAAGAGTTTTCCAACTATGCCGTTCAAGGACAAAAACTGAAAGATGAACTGCTTTGGTTAGTGGATGAAGACACCCACTCTTTCAATTTGATTATGAACGCCATGGGAATGCCCAAAGGCACCAACGAAGAGAAAGCCGCCCGCAAAAAGGCGATGGAAGAAGCCACCAAATACGCCATAGAGATTCCGTATAAAACTGTGCAACGCGCTTATGAAGTGTTCGACCTTTGCGAGGCGATGATTGCCCAAGGAAACCCCAACTCCGTTACCGATGCCGGCGTGGGTGTGCTCTGCGCCAAAGCCGCAGTGGCAGGCGCCTACTTGAACGTGCGCATCAACGCCGCAGGCTTGGAAGACAAAGTATTTGCAGAAGAGATGGTGGCAAAAGCCAAAGGCTATATAGAGAAGGCAACAGCGCGGGAGATGGAATTGATGGAAAAAGTAGAGATGGTAATTGGGTGAAAACAACAAAAATATGTTTTTCTCATTTGTAACCATCTATTTAATAAAAAGTATAGCTAATCATTTTTTTTATTTTTGCCGTCCTATCTTAAATAATACTCATTCTATGAAAAAAAATCTTTTCTTCCTCATCCTTTTTCTTTTAGTATCAACCACTAACCTCTTTTCCCAAGGAGGAATGGAGATGCCCGTTAAGTGGGATTTCAAAACTGAAAAAATCAACGATTCGGTTGCAGAATTGCAATTTATTGCCACTATCAAAGACAAATGGCACCTTTATTCGCAAAATCACACGGGAATGGAAATTCCTATGAGCTTTGATTTTAAAGCCTCGCCGCAATACAAACGGATAGGCAAAGTTTGGGAGCCTAAAGCCATTGTGCACTACGATCCTGTGTTTCAAGATACTTCACTCTATTTTGATAAAAAAGTTACCTTAAAACAAAAGATACAAGTATTTACAAACGAGCCTTTTAATATCAAAGGCGAACTTACCGGACAAGCCTGCATTGATGGGCGCTGCGTTGCCATTGACCAGAGTTTTGTTTTTGCTGTTTCAGGATTTGAATCACTTAATACTGAACCTGCAAATGAAGATTTTGTTGAAGAGGAAGTGAAGGTAGTGGAACTTGCTCAGGGTGAGTCTTTAACCGACACAAACGATCAGGGGGCAGAAGCCTCTATGCTCCGTTTTTTCTTAGCTGCCTTTTTGGGCGGCTTGGTAGGTTTGCTCATGCCTTGCGTCTTCCCCATGATTCCCATGACCATTTCCTATTTTTTGAAAATGAAAAAAAAGGCAAAACTGTATGCGCTTTTTTTTGGAATCTCTATTGTGATTATTTTCTTGCTGCTGGGCATTTTGTTGTCGGTAATTTTCGGTCCTGATTTTGCCAATATTGTAAGTACGCATTGGATTCCCAATATCATTTTTGCCGCCATTTTTGTTGTTTTTGCAATCTCTTTGTTTGGTTATTTCGAGATTGCTTTGCCCAGTAGTTGGGTGAATAAATCGGCAAAAATGGAAAGCACGGGCGGGCTTATTGGCGTGTTTTTCATGGCATTAACGTTAGTGTTGGTTTCTTTTTCGTGCACGTTGCCCATTGCGGGCGCGGTGGCGCTTAACTCTGTGGGTGGTTCATTTTTAAAGCCGATCATCGGAATGTTGGGCTTTTCGCTTGGAATTGCTGTGCCGTTCACGCTGTTCGCCTTCTTCCCCGGTATGTTGAAAACCATGCCCAAATCGGGCGGATGGATGAATACGATGAAAGTGATTTTGGCATTTGTGGAATTGGCGTTTGCATTAAAATTTTTGAATGTACCCGACCAAACTTATGGATGGGGCATTCTTGACCGCGAAGTCTATTTAGCATTCTGGATTGTCATTTTCTCCATGATGGGACTCTATCTTATTGGAAAACTGCGCTTTCCGCACGATGATGAGATGCCGGTACAAAAAAGCTGGTTTCGCTATATCTTATCCATTTTTACGTTTACATTCGTGGTGTATCTCATCCCCGGCATGTTCGGCGCCCCATTGAAAGCCATCTCCGGTTGGTTACCTCCCATGCCTACTCAAGACTTTGACATTAGCAAAATCGTGCGCGAAGAAACCGCCTCGTTTTCAGGTGCTTTCAGCAATACATCCGATTGGGAAGCGCCGCGATATGCCGACAAACTGCATTTGCCGCACGGCATTTTTGGATACTTCGATTTAGATCAAGCCATGCACGTGGCTAAAAAAACACAACGTCCTGTTTTCATTGACTTTACAGGACATGGCTGCGTAAACTGTCGTAATGTAGAAAGTGCCGTATGGGAAGACTCTCGAGTACGTGCCAAATTTGCCCAAGATTTTGTAGTTGTAGCACAATATGTTGATGATAAAGTAATAAAATTAGATACTGAAGACCAAATTTTGGACAACAATGGCGAACCGATTTCCATGTTGGGCAAAAAAGCCATGTTTTATGCTCACAATCGTTACAAAGAAAATTCGCAACCCTGTTACCTTATTGTAGATTTGGACGGCTCCGTTTTAGCAGGACCTACTTATTATGAATTAAATGTGGAAAACTATTTGAAGTTTTTGGATGAGGGAGTACGGCTTTTCAAAGAGAAGCATGATAAATAATAATATTACCCTGTTATTTGCGTTACATTACTCCATCGAAAAAAAGTATAATGCGCAGAAGCATCCTCTTTGTAATGTTAGTTTTTTTGTTTTGTAGCCCTTTGTTTGCACAAATACTTCGTTTTGGCGTGCCTAATTTAGAAGCTTACGACATGGAACGTTTTCACTTCGGTTTCTCTTTGGGGATAGACATTGTGGATGCAAACCTGAAAACTCAAACCGACTATGCCAACCTGATGAGTGGTTCCGACAATAGACTGTTGGAGATCTATTCCAAACCTCAACCTGCATTTAATGTGGGAATTGTCGCCAATATGAGATTAGGTCAATATTTCGACTTGCGTTTTATTCCCGGATTCTCCATTGCGCATGATATTGACCTTTATTACAAATTTGCTGATGAGGTAGGCACCCTGTACCGGAAAAGTACACTATATACTGATTTGGTTTTACGAAAAATAGAATGCCATTATATCAATCTCCCTTTACTCATCAAGTTTAAATCTTCGCGTATGCATAATGTTCGTTTTTATGCACTTGCAGGAGGACAAGTGAGTTTGAATATGATGAGCGCCAGAAACAACAAGATACAAGTATCAAATATTGATGAGGCTAAAGCTGAAGTTCTTCCCATTATTAAGCCTTATGACGTACAAGTGAAAGGTGGCTTCGGCTTTGATTTCTATACAACCTATTTTAAATTCACTGCTGAGTTTAAAATGTCGTTTGGTGTAATCAATATGTTAGAAAGCGAACAAGGGATTCAAGACAAAGACAATATTTGGTATTATCAATCAAGCTCGATAATCAACGGTTTACAGTCATTAAAGTCTAAAACTTTTACTATTTCGTTTATTTTTGAATAAAAGACTACGGAAAAGTTTTTC
>JGI24696J40584_12961228_pt1 | contig 12376 bp, 14 predicted proteins | sample TergutCo191P4_FD_40584 | JGI IMG/M metagenome (IMG submission 40584)
CGGGCGTCATAATGAAAACGGTTTCATACTGTTTTAACATACTGTTTTGATTTTTAGTTAATAATTACTCCCAAAATTGGGGGCGCGAAAATATACTTTTTTTAATATTATTCTTTGTGCAAACACTAATAAAAACTTACAAAAGTGAAAATAGCACAATCAAAATCTATTCATATTACGCTTCAATTTCTTAATTTACCTAAAATATTATATATTCGCCGCATGAAAAAAATCCACAAAATAGATTTTAATCTATTGGTTTTCTTGATTTTATGTATGGTTTTCGGTGAAACTTCCGCTTCAACTAAGACGCTTTCACCTCCAAATAATAGAAATATGGAGATGTTTGAAGTTAACAGCATTCCGGTTAACACTCCCTCCATTGACATAAAAAACAAGAAAAAAAAGTCGAAAATACATAAAAGTTCAGGAAAGGTAAATTTTGAATCTTTTCAACAATATTACGATAAAGCCAAGAAATTTTACGACAATAAGGCTTATCTGTCGGCTGCACGTATTTTTGAAGAACTTTATCCTTTGTCAATTGGAACTCCTTTAGGCGATACCATTCTTTTTCTCTTCGCCGATTCCTATTTTCAAAACCATGACTATCAAATGGCGGCGTTCCATTTTAGAGATTATGCCAGACGATACCCGGGAACAGAAAGAACAGAACTTGCTGCCTTTAATGCAGTGAAAGCAATGTATAACACTTCTCCCGATTATAACTTAGATCAGTTTATTACTATTCTTACTATTGATGAGGTCAATTTATACATTCAACAATATCCTTACAGTAAACATATTGCAGAATGTAATGAAATATTAGATGCGCTGCGCGATAAGTTGGCAAAAAAAGACTTGGAAATGATTAGATTGTATTATCAAACAGGATATTACGAAGCAGCACAAATTATGGTAAAAAATTTCCAGAAAACTTTCTCCTCTTCTAAATTTAATCCCGAAGCGCTTTGCATTTTGGTAAAAAATAATTACGACTATGCAAGAAAAAGTGTAGAAAACAAGAAATATTTCCGCTATAAAGATTGCCTTGACGCTTTCGAAACGCTACAAAAGAATTATCCCGAAAGCAGTTATCTCGCTGATGTAAAAAAAATTGTTGCTGACGCGGAAAATCAAATCAAAAAAATGGACGAACATAAAAAATAATTTTATTAATGAAAGCTAACGAATACACCAAAGTAAAAATTAACTCTTTTGCCGTAACCCGCGACTTACGTGAATTTGACAAAGAAACCGGCAATATCTATGAATCAGTGGCAATTTTGTCTAAAAGAGCCAATCAAATTGCTTCTGAATTAAAAGAAGATTTTCAAGAACGTGCGAAAGATTTTACTTCACACAATACTAATACTCAAGATGTTTTCGAGGAAAACAACGAAAATAAAGAGCAAGTAGAGTTGGCGCGTTTTTACGAACAACTTCCAAAACCCGCAGTATTAGCCATTCACGAGTTTGAAAATAAGGAGATCTATTTTAAATCACCTGATAAATAACAACCCAATGCCCGATTCCGCTCCTAAGAAAATAGTTCTCGGTATCACCGGCGGTATTGCGGCGTATAAATCGTTGTCATTAATACGATTATTTAAAAAATCCGGATATGAAGTTCGGGTAGTTATCACTAAAAACGGCTTGCAGTTTGTAACCCCTTTGACCTTGGAAACCTTATCGCAAAATGCGATATATTCCGATTGTTTTACTCGAAATGAGCCCTTCTCTGTAGAACATATCGCTCATGCACAATGGGCAGATGTGGTAGTGGTGGCGCCCGCAACAGCCAACATCATAGGCAAATTTGCCAACGGCATCGCCGATGATGCGCTCTCTACTTTGTTTTTAGCCGCAAAAAAACCGATTTTTATTGCGCCTGCTATGAATGTGAACATGTATGAAAATGAAGCGGTGCAACGTAACATAGCCCAACTCAAAAAACAGGGGTGTCATATCATTGAACCACAAGAAGGCGATTTGGCTTGCGGCATTTCCGCTAAGGGTAGAATGGAAGAGGCGGAAAAAATCTTTGAAATTGTTACCGATTTTTTCGCTCAAAAAAAAAAATGGTACGGAAAGAAAGCGGTAGTAACTGCCGGTCCCACCTACGAACCCATTGACCCTGTACGGTTTATCGGAAACCACTCCTCCGGTTTGATGGGCTTTTCCCTCGCCGAAAAATTGGCGGATCAGGGCGCCGAAGTAACACTCATTGCTGGTCCCACTGCCCTGAAAACCACACACAACGCCATTCAACGTGTGGATGTTGTGACTGCTGAAGAAATGCTGAACCATACTTTGTTGCATTCCGAAAAAGCAGACCTCATCATAATGGCTGCTGCCGTTGCCGACTATACACCCAAAACGGTATCTTCCGAAAAGATTAAGAAAACTAATAGCGAATGGGAACTCCCTTTGCAAAAAACCACCGATATTCTGTCGGAATTAGGAAAAAGAAAACAAAAAAAACAATGTTTGGTAGGTTTTGCATTAGAAACCGAAAATGAAGCAGAAAATGCTCAAAAAAAACTGCAACAAAAAAACGCAGACTTTATCGTACTCAATTCTTTAAAAAACAGCGGCGCAGGCTTTAAGTGCCCCACCAATCAGGTTACCATTTTTGCAAAAAACGGCGCCATTTATGAAGGAAAGTGCAAACCGAAAGCAGAAGTGGCACAGGAAATATTGGAGTTTGTTTTGGGGGATTAGATGATTAGATAATCATTACCTTCTCTATACCTTCTCTATACCTCGTCTATACCTCGTCTATGTTTCAGATAGGTTTCATCTATACCTCAGTCGTACCTCAGTCGTACCTCAGTCGTACCTTGTTCGTACCAAAATATGATTAAATATTTATTTTCGCCCCCTTATTATCCGAAAAATCCACACCCCAACCCCGCCGGCGGGGAAGATCTAAGACACACCTTGCACCTTTGAACTTTTGAATCTTTGAACCTTAAACCTTAAACCTTGAATCCCCAAACCATCAAACACCTTGCGCAAACTTGCGGCTTCTCCCTGTGTGGCATTGCCCAAGCAAAACCTTTAATTGCAGAAAAAGAGCGGTTTGAAAAAGCGTTAGCACATAATTTCCACGACAACAAAACTTATTTAGAGCGCGATATTGAAAAGCGTTTTAATCCGACGGTGTTGTTGGAGGGGTGTAAGTCGGTGGTGGTGTGTGGGTATAATTATTCTACGGGAGAAAAAGGAGAAGAGGAGAAAGGAGAAAAGGAGAAAAGGGCGAAAGGGCGAAGGGGCGAAGGGGCGAAAGCTGAAGACAAAGGATGTGAGACAAGAGATGTGAGATATGAGACAGAATATGAGGAGTTCAAAATTGCACGTTATGCGCAAGTTGGGGATTATCATGTTTTTATGAAGGAGAAGTTGCAGTTGTTGGTGCAAAAATTACGTGAGAGATACGGAGATTTCAGTTATAAAACTACGGTAGATACTTCTGCTATTTCTGAGAAAGCGTGGGCAGTGCGCGCGGGCATCGGCTATTACGGCAAAAACGGAATCCTTCAAACTGCATTAGGTTCTTTTGTTTTATTAGGTATATTATTGATTGATAAAGAGGTGGATCTGTACGATACGCCTAACCTCAATTCCTGTGGAAATTGCAGCCGATGTATCTCTGCCTGCCCCACCGGAGCAATTGCAGACCCATATTATGTGGATTGTAGTCATTGTATTTCACATATCAATCAATATAAAAAAGAAACAGATTTTTCACGTATTGCCCAATTTGGGTGGCTCGTAGGTTGTGATATTTGTCAAGAAGTTTGCCCAAATAATCTTCATGCATAAGTTTTGAAAAAAATATTTTTACTTTTTCAATAAAAAATAGATATTCGCGCTTCTTTTACAAAAAAGTTAGTTCTTATTACAATTTCAATGGGAGAATTTGAAAAACAATATTATAGCATAAGTGAAACGGCTGCAATGTTCGACGTAAAAACATCACTTTTGCGCTCCTGGGAAAATGAATTTGAACTATTGAAGCCCTTTAAAAATAATAAAGGAACGAGATTTTTTACACAAAAGGATATAGAAATCATTCGTATGATATTATTTCTTACGAAAGAAAAAGGATATACTTTACAGGGTGCAAAAGAAGTGATTCGCGGTGATTTTGGAAAAATTGCTACCCAAGCTGATGTAACGCATAAACTAACCACAGTAAAAGATTTCTTATTAGAAATAAAAAACAACTTACAATGAACCCAATAAGGATGGTTGATCTGAAAGGTCAATATGAAAAAATAAAAAGAGATGTAGATGAAAATATTGCGCAAGTAATTGAAAGTACAACTTTTATTAATGGTCCCAAAGTAAAGGAATTTCAAACTCATTTAGAAAACTATTTAGGCGTAAAACATGTGATTCCATGCGCAAACGGCACAGATGCCCTGCAAGTATCATTGATGGCGCTCGGTTTAAAAGCAGGCGATGAGGTAATTACCTCTCCCTTTACTTTTATTGCTACTGCTGAGGTGATTGGGCTGCTCGGTCTCACCTGCAAATTTATAGATGTGGAATGGGACACCTTTAATCTTGATGTTGCTCAGTTGGAAAAAGCGATCACGCCTAAAACCAAAGCAATCATCCCGGTGCACCTGTTTGGACAAAGTTGCAAGATGGAAGAAATTGTACAAATTGCCAAAAAATATGCACTTTTTGTGATAGAAGACGCCTGCCAATCCATAGGTGCAGATTATCTATATAAAAACGGAGAAAAGAAAAAAGTTGGAACTATCGGCGATATCGGCTGTACCTCTTTTTTCCCTTCCAAAAATTTGGGTTGCTATGGCGATGGCGGTGCAGTATTTACCAACGACGATGAACTTGCCCGCAGGTTACGCGGAATTTGTAACCACGGCATGTTTGAACAATACCACCACGAAATGTTAGGTGTTAACTCTCGTTTAGATGCCATTCAAGCGGCAATTTTAGACATTAAGTTGAATTATTTGGATGAATATAACGAAGTGCGCAAAAAAGCAGCGCTTTATTACAATAAAATGTTTAAAAACCACCCAAAAATTGAAACTCCGGCAATTTCTTCTTATAGTACGCATGTTTTCCATCAATATACGCTAAAATTACAAAATGCAGATCGTCAACTATTGCTGGAGAGAATGAAAGAAGCCAAAATTCCCGTTGCCGTCTATTATCCCATTCCGTTGCATTTACAACAAGCATTTGCGTACTTGGGATACCAAAAAGGCAACCTTCCTATTGCGGAAAAACTGTGCGAATGCGTTATCTCACTACCCATTCACACTGAACTAACCGAAGAACAACAACGATATATTGGGGCAACCTTGCTTAATGAATTAAGAATTAAGAATTAAGAATAATAATCATCTAATCATCTAATCATTAATAACTAACCACTAACCATTATGATAAAAATTTCCGGTATCGAAAAAAGTTATGGGGACTTGAAAGTGCTCAAGGGGATAGACTTGGAGATTTCCGAAGGGGAGGTGATTGCCATTTGCGGAGTTTCCGGCGCCGGAAAATCAACGTTGTTGCATATCATAGGTACAATAGACAAACCGGATAAAGGCGATCTGCTTTTTGACGACATTGATGTTTTTTCATTAAATGACCATGAATTGTCACTTTTTAGAAATAGAAATATCGGTTTTGTTTTTCAGTTTCATCATCTGTTGCCGGAATTTACGGCAGTAGAGAATGTGGCTTTACCGGCAATGATTGCCGGCGACTCTAAAAAAATTGCACTGAAAAAAGCGCAGGAGATGCTGGGAATGATGCATCTTTCAGAACGTTTAATGCATAAACCTGCGCAATTATCGGGCGGGGAGCAGCAGCGCGTGGCGGTGGCGCGAGCGCTCATTAATAACCCTAAAATAGTCCTCGCCGATGAACCTTCCGGAAATTTAGATACCGATAACGCACGAAAACTGCATCAATTCTTTTTTGAATTAAGAGACAAACTTCAAAAAACATTTATTATAGTAACTCATAATGAAGAACTTGCAACCCTGTCTGACAGAAAAATTGTCATTTGTGATGGAAAAATATAAAAAAATAATATGAAAATAGGACTAATTGGGTGTGGACACCTTGGCAAAATTCATGCGAAATGTATTAAAGAAGCAACAAACCTTGAATTTGTGGGCACTTACGACATTGTTCAGGAAACAGCAAAAGACACCGCAGAAATTTTCAATATCAACCCCTTTTTTGACTTGCAGTCTTTGATAGAAAATTGTGAGATTGTGGATATTGTATCCGCAACCGTATCGCATTTTGAATTGGCGAAAACTGCCATTATGGCGGGAAAGCATTGTTTTATTGAGAAACCATGCACTGCCACTGTGAAGGAAGCCGAAGAATTGATAAAATTGGCTGAACAATACAATGTGGTTGTTCAGGTTGGACATGTCGAAAGATACAATCCCGCGTTTTTATATGCACAGCCTAACCTTATTAAACCATACTTTATTGAAGCATATCGCTTGGGTGAATTTAGTCCAAGAGGTACTGATGTGTCGGTAGTTCACGACTTGATGATTCATGATATTGATCTAGTCTTATCTATCATGCAAAGTGAACTCATTGATGTACAAGCAACAGGTTGTAAATATATTACGGATACTTTAGATGTTGCGAATGCAAGATTGATCTTTGCAAATGGCGGTATTGCGAATATGAGTGTAAGTAGAGTGGCTACCCATTCTCTAAGAAAAATGTACTTTTTTCAATCTGAAAATTACATATCTGTAAATTTTAAAGAAAAAAAAGCAGAAAAATTGGATTTTTCCAACGGCACTTCAACATTAACAGAAATTCCTGTAATTGACCATAATGCAATTGTGGAGGAACTATCTGATCTTTTTCTAACCATACAAAATAAAAAAACACCGAAAGTAACCCTAAAGGATGGGTTAAATGCCCTATCAGTTGCGGATAAAGTGGTTACGAAAATTCTGCAGAAAAATTACGATTTGTAAAATAATAGTGCATAAAAGACGTTTTTTTTGCATGAAAAAATGCTACCTACTCCTTTTTTTTATTGTCTTTTTTCTTACATTTTCTTGTAAAAAAACAGAGACCCCTGCTTATCTTATTCTTTCCCCTGATGATATCAATGTAAACATTGCCAATTTCAATAAAGAGCATGATACAGATTATGACAAAGACGAATTAGAGGTAATTAAACAACAAGTTTTCACAGAAGTACTCGTGAGTTTAAACGGTAAAGAATTAGGCTATTGGCAACTTCCTTGTAAAATTCCTCTTTTGCCGGACTACTCAAAAGAAAATAATATTAGAGTAACCCCATGTGTGAGAGTTCCAAATGTTACATTAAATAGTGTTCCTTATAATTTCCTACTTTCCATTGAACGGTTTTTAACAATTGATAAAGAAGGGGAGTATAGATTTTCAAACCTTCAGTTTGAATATGCTAAAAACGTTACTTTTCCTATGTTGGAAACTTTTGTTCAAACAACAATTTTTAAACCTCGTGACACCGTTAACAATGTAGTTCCCATGGAAATTTATTATGAGGGACAAAAATCTATGGGAAGAATTTCTCTTGAAGATACCGTAGTATTTTTTAATGTAGTTACTCCTTATATTGATTTGTATAAAGGAGAGCGACACTATTGGGAAATGTATTACAAATGCGAAAATGGAGAAATGACGACTTACTTGGATGTTAGAAGTTCTAATACGATATTGCCTCAACAAGATATGATTGTACTTCCGGCAACGAATTCATGGAAAAAAATCTATATTGATTTATCAGAAATGGTAACTTGGGTTTCAGGAGATGCCGCAAAAGTAACTGTGCGCTTAGGAATAAGAGGGTTAAAAAAATCGGATGCCAATGCATATTTCTATTTCGATAATGTAAAATTAATGTCAATGCCTGCTCCTTACTAAGATTGTGCCTATGAATAAAAATAGCAAGATCTTTTTCTATATTCTTTTCGATATAATGGCAGCAATGCTTACTTGGTTCGTTTTTTTTATTTATCGAAAATATAATATTGATATTTCTCTCTATGAGCATTTTAAAATAACTATTTTACAAGATGTAAAACTTTATTATGGGCTACTTGCCACCCCGGTTTATTGGGTACTCCTACATACTTTTATTGGCGCCTATACGAACCCTTTTCGAAAATCGCGACTTCATGAGTTGGAAATTACAATTTTAACTACTTTTATTGGCACATTAATCTTCTTCTTTATTTTTATTTTAGATGATATTGTAAATAGTCCATTCGACTATATTAAATATTTTTTCATCTTCTTTATGCTACAGTTTGCACTAACTTATATCCCTCGCCTGCTCATAACCACTATTACAATCAATAAAATTAACAGTGGCAGAATTGGTTATAAAACATTGATTATCGGAAGTGATAGAGTTGCGTTGACGGTTTATCAAAATATTATTAAACAAACTCCTTATGTTGAAAAATATTTTTTAGGTTATGTGCAAGTACCTGATGAACAAGATGAGTCCATTGCAACTAAATTGCCTTGTTTGGGAATCCTGGAAAATTTAACAACTATTGTTAAAGAATATCAAGTGAAAGAATTAGTGATTGCGGTTCAAAATGGAAAGCGTAAACTGATTGATACTATTATATCTTCTATTGGAGATAATAGAGACTTGATTCTAAAAATTATTCCGCAGTCACAAGATTATCTCATCGGGAATGTTCGATCTTCTGCGATCCTCCAAGAACCGCTTATTTCTGTGACAACTAAATATTTACCTGTTTGGCAACATTTGATAAAGCGATTTATGGATATCGTTTTTTCTCTGCTTGCTATTATTTTGCTAATCCCCCTCTATATTTTCTGTGCTATTGGAGTAAAATTCTCTTCAAGAGGTTCGATTTTTTATTTGCAGGAAAGAATTGGTTTGTACGGTAAGCCTTTCCAAATTATTAAATTTAGATCTATGGTGCAAGATGCTGAAACAGGAACACCGCAGTTATCCAGCAAATCTGACCCTAGAATTACTAAATTCGGATTGTTTATGCGTAAAACACGTCTCGACGAAATCCCTCAATTTTTCAATGTGCTTTTGGGGAATATGTCCTTGGTAGGTCCGAGACCTGAAAGACAATACTACATAGATCAGATTGCTAAAGTAGCGCCACACTATAAATTGTTGCTTACTGTGAAACCGGGAATGACCTCCTGGGGGCAAGTGAAATTTGGCTATGCGGAAAATATTGACGAAATGGTGGAACGCCTCAAATGGGATATCCTTTACTTAGATAATATGTCTTTACAAACGGACATCAGAATATTAATTTATACCGCTTTAATTGTTATTAAAGGTTCAGGAAAATAATGCCTTACTTTTATCAAGAAAACTTATTTCAAGATTCTTTTTCGCTTCCCTCTGAGGAATCGAAGCATATTTCCAAAGCCATGCGCTTGACAACCGGAGATGAGATATGGATTACCGATGGAAAAGGCAACTTGGCTAAAGGCGTCTTAACCAATGTATTTAAAGAGTGTTGCGAAGTGGAAATTTTAGAGCGCTTTTTTAAAGAGAGATCTACAAAAAACCTGTATTTGGCTGTTGCACCAACAAAAAACCCGGATAGAATGGAGTGGTTGGTTGAAAAAGCAGTGGAGATCGGAGTGGCGCAAATCAGTTTTATTATCTGCGACAGATCTGAAAGAAAACATATTGACCTAAATCGTTTGCACAGAATTGCAGTGGCTGCACTTAAACAATCGCAGGAAGTCTGGTTGCCGGAAATAAAAACTAACGGTTTTTTACAGTATCTGAGTGAAAATAATAATATAACAACTGCGAAATATATTGCGTACTGTGATGATAGAGAACAAACTGTTGAGATTGGCAATATTCCATGCGCAAATAATGATGCTATTTTTTTAATTGGACCGGAGGGCGACTTTACCCCACAAGAGTTCATTGCCGCTCAAGAGCATGGGTTTCAACACGTCTCTTTTGGCGAAAAGATATTGCGCACAGAAACCGCCGCTCTTTTTGCCGTTTGTTGGTTTGCTATTAAGAATTAACAAATATGTAACGCCGCTGCAAAGATTGCAAAAGCACGAATCTTTGAACTTTAAACTTTTATGCTATTTTTGCCCACTATTTTAAAAAATGGATAAACAACTGATCTCTATTAAGCAACGTTTTGGAATTATAGGTTTTGACCCCGCATTAGACCATGCTATCCATGTGGCGGTGCAGGTTGCCCCTACCGATTTGTCGGTGCTAATTACAGGTGAAAGTGGTGTGGGCAAAGAGAGTTTCCCCAAGATTATTCACGATTTTAGTGTGAATAAACACGGGCAATATATCGCCGTAAACTGTGGCGCAATTCCCGAAGGTACGATAGACTCAGAATTGTTCGGTCATGAAAAAGGCTCCTTCACGGGCGCAACCGAAGCACGCAAGGGATATTTTGAAGTAGCCGACGGAGGTACTATATTTTTAGATGAGGTTGCAGACCTGCCGCTTTCAACACAAGTACGACTCCTGCGCGTACTCGAAAACGGCGAATTTATAAAAGTAGGTTCTTCTAAACCCCAAAAAACAAAAGTGCGCGTTGTGGCTGCTACTAATGTGAATATTGCAGAAAAAATTGCCAAAGGAAAATTCAGGGAAGACTTGTACTATCGCTTAAATTCCGTACCCATTCACATTCCGGCGCTAAGAGAGCGACAGGAGGATATCTTCCTGTTATTTACAAAGTTTGCAACAGATTTTGCTACAAAATACAGGATTCCACCGTTGCAGTTAACAGAAGAAGCGATAGAATCATTAAAACTGTACCCGTGGCCAGGCAATGTGAGACAACTGCGAAACGTTACCGAACAGATGTCGCTCATTGAAAAAGAACGCCTCATTACTCATGAAGTATTGGAAAACTATTTACTTTCGCCAACCGTGTCAAACCTCCCTGCTGTAATGACGGGCGACAGAGAAACAGCGCCACAGTTTTTTGAACGAGAATTAATCTATAAATTTCTTGCAGATTTGACGAAAGAAGTTGCAGAATTGAAAAAATTAGTGAATGATATCAAAACCGCTAAACCTATTTTACCCCAAGCTGAAACAGTTAATTTTACAGATGTAACATAATATGATAGATATGAGATATGAGATATTTGATTTGAGTTATGTGATGTGTGATAAGAGACGTGAGACATTTTTCAAGAGGAGGTTGTGGGTGTATTTTGTATTAGTATCCTTGGCTTTTGTTTTTTCTGCGTGCAGAATAAGTCTTTCTTTTACGGGAGGTTCGGTTAACCCGAACGCAAAAACTGTTTATATACCTACATTCCCTAATAATGCTCTGTTGGTGAACCCCAACTTAAGTCAGGTATTTACTACTGCATTAAAAGATAAAGTTCAAAGTCAAACGCCCTTAACACTGGTCACTACGAAAAGCGCAGACTATATTTTTGAAGGAGCGATCACGAACTACACCATCACTCCCATTGCCTTGCAAGGGTCAGTAACTGGAAACGATGTGGCGGCTATGAACCGCCTTACGATCTCGGTACAGGTTTCCTTTAAGAATATTTATGATGAAAAATTGGATTTTCAACAAACATTCTCCCGCTACTCCGATTACTCAAGTTCCCTTAATTTTTCAAACTTAGAATCCGGATTGATTCAGGAGATTGTGGATGCTCTAACAGATGATATCTTTAATAAAGCATTTGTAAATTGGTGAAAATGAAAAAAATAGAAATAAGCAATTTCTTTGAGAACTTCCCCATAGAGCCAGAATCCCAATTGGCATTGTTAGAAAAATATCACAGGAATTATCCTGCTTCCAATTTTGTTTCATTTTTATATTTGAAAATGTTACAAGAAAAAAATCATAAAAAATATGAAGCCGAAAAATCAAAACTGTTGATTTCTATATATAATCGGTATGAATTTCATCATTCAAAATTGGAATATTTTACAACACATGAAATAAAAGACGATTCTATTGATAAAATTGCAGCGTTAGCGGAGCAACTTCAGCAAAATATTCCCAAAATTAGGTTTAATCCTGAGAAGCATAATGCAACAATCAATTTAGCAGAACTTGGAGAAATTGAAGATATTGAGTTTATAAGTGAAACATTGGCAATGGTTTACGCAGACCAAGGCTATACCGGAAAGGCGGTTCAAATGCTTAAAAAATTAATGTTGCAAAATCCCGAAAAAAATGCTTATTTCGCCGCCCTTATTGAAACTGTAAAAAACACAATAAACACAACTCAAAATTTAGAAGAAAATAACCAATAAATAAAAAATTAATATGTTAACTCTTATTATTATTTTAATCATTTTAGCCTGTTTCGTTTTAGGATT
>JGI24696J40584_12961226_pt1 | contig 12327 bp, 11 predicted proteins | sample TergutCo191P4_FD_40584 | JGI IMG/M metagenome (IMG submission 40584)
ATATTCGCCGATTTCGTTTCCGCAGACAATCGTGGCGTTTGCGCCTATTGATGCGCCTTTGCGGATAATCGTCTGCCGGTACTCGTCTTTGCGGCTCACGTGGCTGCGCGGGTTTATCACATTGGTAAAAACCATCGAAGGACCGAGGAACACATCGTCTTCGCAAACGACGCCGGTATAGACCGATACATTGTTTTGTATTTTCACATTGCGCCCCAAAACGACATCGGGCGAAATGACGACATTTTGACCGATATTGCAGTCCTCGCCAATCACGCAACGCGGCATTATGTGCGAGAAATGCCAGATTTTTGTGTTGTTGCCGATTTGTGCGCCGTTGTCTATAATGGCGGTTTCGTGAGAAAAAAAGTTGTTCATAATATTGTTTTTTTAAAATCTTCAAAATATTACTTATTTTCAGCAATTTATTGATTTTATACTGAATTAATTTATTTGCAATATTTTTTCATAGCCTCTCTTGCATCTTCATCGCCATAAAGAGATGCTGAGTTAAAATGAAGACACGCAGACTCAATATATCCCAATGCTAAATAAATGTAGCCAAGCCAATAATGACACACCGCAGTTTCGTAATTTTGCCGCAATGCAGTGTTGAAATCGCATATCGCATTTTGAAAGTCATCAACATAATAATATGCAATTCCTCGTTCGTAACAAATTTCGCGAAGCGGAACGTCAGAAGGATTTCCTTCGATTCCCAAAAAAGGATTTGGTACTGTTTCAAAATAAATTGGTCCTTTTCCTTTGGTATCTAATGCTTTATTGTAATATTCTATTGCCGATTGGTAATTTTCTAATCTTTTGTAATTGTTGCCGATATTAAAAAATGCCATTGTGTTTTGCGAATCGATTTCTAAAACTTTTTGGTAATCTTTTATTGCACCTTCATAATCGCCAATTGCGGATTTAGCCGTACCACGATTATTATACGCCTCCAAAAAAGTGGTATCTTTTTCTATGGCTTTGTTAAATAATTCTATTGCTTCTGTGTATTTTCTGGCTTCCGAGAGTTTTTCAGCCTCATTAAAATAATAATTGGCTGTACAACTAAAAAAGACAAATCCAACTGCAAAAACAATAAGACATTGTATTATTTTCAGTTCTATTTTCATATTTTACAATATCCGTTCTTATTTCTCTAAAATTATTTAAAATCAACTTAAATAATTTGAAAGCAGCATAAAAGAAACTTCCGAAAGTTGAATTATTCATTCACTTAAACTTTTTCGTTTACGCACGAATGACACATTCGCACGAGCGGGACTAAACGAGGTCATAATTTCAAGTACAATTCGATTGATTTGTTAATTATCTGATTATCACTTGTTTTACAGTTTAGTTCAATCGTATAATCTTTTTGGGGAATTACAACCTTGTCATAAAAAGAATCAATAAAGCCTATGATTCCGCAAAATTTAAGACTATAATTATTATCACTTATATAAAACCATTTATAATTTTTCAATTTAGGATGATTCCATAAATCCGTTCCTTTTTCTATTAATTCGGATTCAAAATAAATATCGGAATTAAGTTTCAACTCCAATTCATCTAATAATATGGTGTTATCAAGTTTTACAGGTAGGCTTGTTGCATAGCATTGATTAATAAGATTATTTAGAGTAGCTTTATATTGAACACCATGTGCCATTATTCCGAAATATAACTTATTCCTCAAAGTGTCATTAACATTTTCAAAGACTTTTTTCTCATCTTTGGTTTCGTGTGGATTTTTCAACTCTGTTCCATAGAAATTAAAATCTTTTATCAGATAATGTTCGGTTGGAAAACAAGCAACTAATATTGAAATGGATATTCCAATAGCAAATAAGATTACTAACTTTTTTTTCATAAGAATTTTATTTTATATTTTCTTGTTTATTCATTCACTTAAACTTTTTTGCCTACGTACGGACGAAATTGATAAGATATTTATTTCTCAATATCTATAAATATCGCGAAGCAAATATCGCCGAAGGCAAATATCTAATATCCGTTAATCAATTATTTCAAACCCCACATACGGCACAAGCGCTTTCGGAATCCGTATTCCTTCAGCCGTTTGGTTATTTTCGAGCAAGGCGGCAACGATGCGCGGAAGAGCCAATGCGCTGCCATTCAATGTGTGGCAAAGTTGTGTTTTCTTGTCGTCCGTACGGCGGTAACGGCATTTCAAGCGGTTTGCCTGAAAACTTTCGAAATTCGATACCGAACTTACTTCGAGCCAACGCTCCTGCGCTGCCGAAAATACTTCAAAATCGAAAGTGAGCGCAGAGGTAAAACTCATATCGCCGCCGCAAAGCCGGAGAATGCGCCAGGGCAATTCCAATTTTTCTACCAAAGATTGCACATAATCAACCATTTCCGCGAGCGATTGGTAGGAATGTTCGGGCGTGTCGATACGCACAATTTCCACTTTGTCGAACTGGTGCAGACGGTTCAGTCCGCGCACATCTTTTCCATACGAGCCTGCTTCGCGGCGGAAACACGCCGAATATGCCGTATTTTTTACCGGAAGTTCTTTTTCGTTCAAAATCACATCGCGGTAAATATTCGTAACAGGCACTTCGGCAGTTGGGATAAGGTACAAATCGTCTTCCGTAGCGTGATACATTTGTCCTTCTTTATCAGGTAGTTGTCCGGTTCCGTAGCCCGAATCGGCATTCACCACGTAGGGCGGTTGTATTTCCAGATAACCTGCTTCGCGGGCATTGTCGAGGAAAAAATTTATCAATGCGCGTTGCAGTTGTGCGCCTTTTCCTTTATAAACAGGGAAACCTGCGCCGGTGATTTTTACACCGAGTTCAAAATCAATTAAATCGTATTTTTTTGCCAATTCCCAGTGCGGCAACTTGTTTTTGTCCAAGTTGGGAATTGTTCCGCCCGATTTTTCTATCACATTATCTTCGGCGTGTTTGCCTGCGGGAACGCTTTCGTGCGGCAGGTTTGGAAGACTTACCAAGATGTCGGTCAGTTCTTTTTCTATCGTTTTCAGTTCGTCCGATAGTTTTTGCGTTTGCTCTTTCAGTTCGCCGGTTTTGGTTTTGGCGGCGCTGGCTTCGGCTTGTTTGCCTTGTTTGAAGAGGTCGCCGATTTCTTTCGAGAGTTTGTTCATTTCTGCCAAAGCGCTGTCGAGTTCTGTTTGTACACTACGGCGTTTTTCATCCGTATCTATCACTTTTTCAATGACTTCCTTGCCATCGAAATGTTTTTTTGCCAAACGGTTGATGACCTCGGCTTTGTTTTCGGTTATGGTTTTTAATGTTAGCATATTTTGTTTGATTATAGTTTGCAAAATTATATGTTTTTTTTCAATAAAACAAAAAAACTCCACCATAATTGAATGATGAAGTTTTTGATTATGAGACTTTTTTGGTATTTTCCAAAAATTAACTCGCCATTGCTACAGGCTCTACGGAAACAAATGATTTATTGTCTTTCCGTTTGCGGAAAATCACTCTTCCGCTTGTTAATGCAAACAAGGTATGATCTTTTCCGATGCCTACATTTACGCCCGGGTTGTGCACTGTGCCGCGTTGGCGTACAAGTATGTTTCCGGCTTTTGCAAATTGACCGCCGAAAATTTTTACTCCCAGTCGCTTACTTTCCGATTCGCGACCGTTCTTTGATGAACCGACTCCTTTTTTATGTGCCATTTTTTTTTATTTTTAAATGGTTATGCTACTAATTCTTTAACTAACACTTCTGTAAAATCTTGACGATGACCGTTGCGTTTGCGGTAACCTTTTCTGCGTTTTTTTTGGAAAACGATTACTTTTTCTCCGCGCGGATGCGACAATACTTCTACATTTACGGCTGCTCCTTCTACAGTGGGTGCGCCTACTGTAATTGCGCCATTGTTGTCTATCAACAACACTTTTTCAAACTTTACCGTTGCGCCTTGTTCGGCTGCCAAACGATGGACATACAATCTTTTTCCTGCTTCTGCTTTGAATTGTTGTCCTGCAATTTCTACTATTGCGTACATAAATAATTAAAATATTTAGTTGGGCTCTCGTAGGCGGGGCATTCTTTTTGTCCACTTATTTTACCTACGCGAAAATGAGCCGCAAAGGTAATGCTTTTTTTTATTTCTACAAATAGTTTTTTAATTTTTTTTTTCATAAATTTGCGCTCATAAAAATTAATAAAAAAATAATGATGCTTATTCTTTTTTCTGTTTTGGTTCTTGTTGTCATAGCCGCTATTTCGGCAGCGGTTTTGTATGCTGCTTCGCAAAAGTTCAAAGTGTTTGAAGACAGCCGCATCAACAATGTGGAAATGCTTTTGCCCGGCGTAAATTGCGGCGGTTGCGGCTTTTCGGGTTGCAAAATATTTGCCGAAAAAACAGTGCAGACGGAAAATTTAAACGAGCTCTACTGTACGGCAGGCGGACAAAAAACGATGTCGGCAGTGGCAGAGATTTTGCAAAAAGAAGTTGTCGAAATTATTCCGGATATTGCCGTTGTGCGCTGCAACGGAACGCCCCAAAACCGACCGCGCACAAATATTTTCGATGGCGGAAAAAGTTGTGCCGTTGCAACCCTCACTTACGGCGGCGAAACGGCTTGCACTTATGGCTGTTTGGGCTATGGTGATTGTGTGCCGGTGTGCAAATTCGATGCCATTTCGATGAATAATGAAACAAATTTACCTGAAATAGACAGAGAAAAATGTACCGCGTGTGGTGTTTGTGTCAAAACTTGTCCGAAAAAAATCATTGAAATAAGAAAAACCTGTGCCGAGCATACTTCGACTTCGCTCAGTAACCATAGCCGAAGTAAAAAAGAAAATGCCGTTTTCGTTTGCTGTGTGAACGAAGACAAAGGCGCAGTGGCAGCAAAAGCCTGCAAAATGGCGTGTATCGGCTGCGAAAAATGCAAGAAAGTTTGTGAGTTTGATGCCATTTCTATTCATCATTTTTTGGCATATATTGATGATAAAAAATGTACCAATTGTGGCAAATGTGTGAAAATTTGCCCGACTAAATCAATCGTATATTAAAATTTCTTTTAAAGTTTTCATTTTTTTTGTACTTTTGGGGTGCATATATCAGTTGCTTGATTTTGATTTTAACAACCTGAAAACAAGCATTTTAACAGCAAAGACATTTATCAAAAAAATATGTATCAATACAAAAAAATAGCCATAAAAATCGGCAGCAACGTGCTGACAAAAAAAGACGGAACGCTCGATATTGAGCGTATGTCGGCATTGGTGGAACAAATCGCAACATTGCATAATGGCGGAATGGAAATTATTTTAATTTCATCGGGTGCGGTGGCTGCGGGGCGCATTGAGTTGCAATTAGACAAAAAACTTGATGCTATTTCTGCCCGGCAAGTATTTTCGGCAGTGGGACAAGCAAAATTAATGAATATCTATTACGAAATGTTTCGTAAACACGGCATTTTTTGCGGTCAAGTACTGACGATGAAAGAAAATTTCGGTTCACGCACGCATTATCTCAACCAGCGGAATTGTATGCGGCAAATGCTCGAAAATAATGTCATTCCCATTGTAAATGAGAATGATACGGTTTCTGTTACCGAACTGATGTTTACCGACAATGACGAACTTTCGGGCTTAATTGCCACGATGTTGGGAATGGAAGCGCTTATCATTCTGAGCAATATCGACGGAATTTACGATGGCGACCCTGCCAATCCGGCCGCACAGGTTATCCGCGAAGTGACGCCCGAAAAAGACCTCACGCAGTACATTCAAACAGGAAAATCATCGTTTGGACGCGGCGGAATGCTTACCAAAACTACTATTGCCCGCAAAGTTGCCGACGAGGGCATTACGGTAATTATCGCCAATGGAAAACGCGACAATATTTTGTCTGATTTGCTGAAAATCGACAGCGAAAGACTTTGTACGCGCTTCATCGCCAAGAAGAAAGAAACCTCAAGCGTTAAAAAATGGGTGGCACACGGATTTGCCAAAGGCGAAATTCACGTGAATGCAGGTGCGCGTGAAGCGCTGACAGGCAAAGAGGCCACTTCTGTACTTTTTGTAGGCATAACCAACATTCTCGGCGATTTTAAAAAAGGTGATATTGTGAAGATTATCGATGAAACGGACAATTTTTTTGCCATTGGCAAAACGCAATATGACAGCGACAAAGCCCGGCAACTTGTTGGTAAAAAGGGCATTAAGCCCTTGGTACATTATGATTATTTGTATTTGGAATAAATTCGCAATCTTTCTTAGTTTTTCCAAAAAATGCGTTACAACGATTATAATTCTATTCTAAAAGAAAAATTTGCCGGTCGAATACAAAAAGTTACTGTTAATGCGGGTTTCACTTGTCCAAATCGAGATGGCACAAAAGGAACAGGCGGTTGTACTTATTGCAATAACCAAACTTTTAGCCCCGATTATTGTCACGTGCCAAAATCAGTGAGTGAGCAAGTTGAAGAAGGCATCAAATTTTTTCACCATAAATACGAAGCGCAAAAGTATCTTGTTTATTTTCAGTCATATACAAATACTTATGGCGAATTTTCGCAACTCATTAAATTGTACGAAGAAGCCCTTGCTCATCCCAAGGTTGTAGGTTTGGCAATTGGTACGCGCCCCGATTGTGTGAACGATGAGTTGTTGAATTATTTTGCCGCTTTGGCGCAGAAAAAATATTTAATGATTGAGTACGGCATCGAATCAACTTCTGACGAAACCCTGCAATTTATCAATCGCAGACACAGTTTTGCGGAAGCAGAAAATGCTATTTTAAGAACTGCCGAACGGGATATTTTTGTGGGTGCACATCTTATTTTGGGTTTGCCAAACGAAAGTCGTGAAATGATTCTATCGCACGCCGGTAAAATTTCCAAACTTCCTGTTAATGCACTGAAATTGCATCAGTTACAATTGGTTCGTGGTACAAAAATGGCAATTCAATATACTGAAAATCCCGAAATTTTCCAACTGTATAATGTAGATGAGTACATTGATTTGGCGATAGATTTTTTGGAACGGCTCAATCCTGCCATTGCCATAGAACGGTTTGTGTCGCAGTCGCCTAAAGAAATGTTGATTGCGCCCGATTGGGGCGTGAAAAATTTTGAATTTACGGATAAAATCAATAAAAGATTAGCCGACCGTGAGACTTATCAAGGACGGTTATTTTGTTGATTTTGTGAAACATAGCGGTGTTATAGAATATGTTTATTCTTGCGAAAAATAAATTTTATTTAATAACTTTGCGCTCCATTTCTCACGTACAAACGAAAGATAGAGGGCATTAACAATAAACAGAGAGATTAAAAAATCAGGAAACGATGAAGAAAAATTTATGGACAATATTTGTATTTTTCCCTTTGTTGTTGCTTGCAGAAGAAGCAACAACAACAAAGAGTAATATAATGTTAGGTATAGAAGCGGGCTATGACTATATTCATGCATCGGCAAAAAGCATAGATAAAGCATATAATGGTACATGGGCATTTGTTCACTCACCTTCTTACACATCTTCACCAAAGATGGACATTATTTATATTGGAATTAAGCCCGAATTTCTATTCGCAAAAAACAGACTTGGAATTGCGACCGGCATACGTTTTCTTCAATATCAGTCAGAATTTCACCAAGAAGATATTGTATGGTGGGATTACGGTAATACGAATCTATTTAATCTAACACTTTATGGACCTTATGAATCCGGACTTCTTCCACTGACAAGTATTACACAAAAAAGTTATTGGATAGGAATACCTCTTGAATTAAAATGTTTCCTGACAAAAAAGGATAAGTTTTTTCAGCCTTATATTAAATTTTCTTCAGCATTTAATTTTTTGGTGGCAACAAAAAATGATATAAACATAATAAAAGAAAGAGATGAAACCTCTGACCATTATGCAGAAGTTACGAATATAACACAAGAACAAATAGAAAATCCTGATATTTTCAACATTCGTACTTCGTTAGCGTTTGGTTTAAAAATAGGACGTTCAAAATGTCCATTTGGAAACATTGAAATTCATATACCGTCTGTGATGATTCATTCTGAAAATATATCGCCTTTTGTTGTGCCAAAAGGAGGATTAGGATTTCAGTGTTCTTTGCAAATTCCCTTGAAAAACGTAATTCAATAACTTAATGTTACGTTTTTATTATTAGTTAAAGAAAAAAGTATTACTTTTGCAAAATATTAAAATAAAAAACCAAGAATAAAAATGGCAAAAATTCAGTGGAACAAAACTTATCCGTATCTTATTGCGGTAGTGCTGTTTATCGTTCTTTCGTGGGCATATTTTATGCCTGCATTTGAGGGCAAAGTAGTGGAAGCCCACGACACAAAAACCTTTTTGGGAATGTCGCAAGAAGTGCGCGATTATAAAGAAAAAACCGGAGAACACGCTCTTTGGACAAATAGTATGTTTGGCGGAATGCCTACTTTTCAAATTGCAGGTGCAGGCAAACCAACGGTATTGACGGCGTTGCACAACGCGCTTAATTATTTTCCGCGTCCTGTGTCGTTTGCGTTTTTGTATTTGCTTTGCGGATTTTTGCTGCTGCTGTCTTTTCGCGTAAAGCCTTGGCTGAGTATGATTGGATCGGTTTTGCTTGCTTTTGCTTCCTATAATTTTATTATTATCGCAGCGGGACACAATACCAAAGCCATAGCCATCGCCTACATTATGCCGTTGATTGGAAGTATTGTGCTGGCTTACAACGGCAAACGATTGCTTGGTGCGCTGCTTACCGCCGTTTCGCTCGGTTTGGCAATCGCAGCAAACCACTTTCAAATATTGTATTATGCGATGTTCATTATCGGCATTTTCTTTGTTGTGGAATTAATTTATGTAATAAAAGAAAAACAAATTTCCGATTTTCTGAAAACAACAGGATTGTTGATTGTAGCCGCCGTTCTTGCTGCGGGAATGAATGCGCCGGCATTGATGACAACCTACGAATACAGCAAATACACAATGCGCGGCGAATCGAACGGTTTAACAACAGTGGTCGATAACCAAAGTGCGCAACACGGTTTGAGTGCGGAATATATAACACAATGGAGTTACGATATTGACGAAACAATGACCCTGTTAATTCCCGATTTCAAAGGCGGAGCGAGCGGCGGTGCACTCGATTTGAACTCCAATACCGCCAACAAACTCAGAAGTATGGGCGTGTCTGAACTGCAAATAGAACAATTTATACAACAAATGCCGCTTTATTGGGGGACGCAGCCCATTACATCGGGTCCCGTGTATTTTGGCGCGGCGGTTGTTTTACTTTTTATTTTGGGCTTGTTTGTTGTCAAAGGGCGCTACAAGTGGTGGCTTTTGGCAGTTACGATATTGTCAATTTTATTGTCGTGGGGCAAAAATTTTATGCCTTTCACAGAATTTTTTATCAATTATGTGCCGATGTACAACAGTTTCCGCACAGTGTCTATGACGCTGGTAATGGCGGGAATAGCAATGCCATTGTTGGGCATTTTAGCATTAAAACAAATTTTTTCAGGCGAAATCAATAAAGAAAAAGCATTAAAATATTTGCAATATTCAACAGGAATTGTGGGCGGTATTTGTTTGATTTTCTGGTGGTTTCCATCTTTGGCAGGCAATTTTATTTCGGCGAGCGATGCACAATTTTCGGGACAATACGAATTTCTGAAAATAACGCTTCCATTGGATAGAAAGGATATGTTGAGCGGCGATGCCCTTCGCTCGTTGATACTCGTACTGCTCTGTGCCGTAACGCTTTATTTTACAATAAAAGGCAAATTGAAAGAAGTTTTTGCCATTGCCATTTTGGGTGTTTTGTTCCTGTTTGATTTGTGGCAGGTAGATAAACGTTATTTGAACGACAATCATTTTACGGAAAAAGAAATGATGACACAGCCTTATTTGCCGACTGCTGCCGACAAGGCAATTTTACAGGATAAGTCGGATTACAGGGTGTTAAATCTCACTGTTTCAACTTTCAACGATTCGGGAACGTCATACTTTCACAAAAGTATCGGCGGTTATCACGGTGCGAAACTTCGCCGTTATCAGGAATTGATAACAGCGCATATACAAAACGAAATGCTTCGTTTTTCAAAAGTGCGTACTGAGCATGATTTGGATTCTGTTTTCCGTCATTTGCCTGTGCTTAATATGCTGAATACCAAATATGTAATATTTTCGAAGGACTTTGCAGCAACCAATCCGTATGCTAATGGCAATGCGTGGTTGGTAGAAAAAATAAACATTGCTCAAAATGCCGATGAGGAAATAATGCTGGTGGGAAATATTGATACGAAAAAAGAATTGGTTATTGATAAAGAATTTGAAAGCAAGGTTTTTGCGCCTGTGCCAGACAGCACAGCACATATCGAATTATTGACTTACGCGCCCAACGCTTTGAAATATCATTTTTCGTCGCCCACCGACCAAGTGGCGGTTTTCTCCGAAATCTACTATCCCAAAGGCTGGAACGTTTATATTGACGGTAAGAAAACCGATTATTTCCGTGCCAATTACTTGCTGCGGGCAATGTCGCTCAAAGCAGGCGATTATGACGTTGAGTTCCGTTTTGAACCGGCGGTTGTCAGCATCAGCAATACCATTGCCATAACGTCAAGCGTGCTGTTGGTACTGCTCTTGGCGGGAGTTATTTTTAGAAAAAAGTTAACAAGAAAACAAGTTGACAAGTGAACAAGTTAACAAGAAAACAAGTTACAAGTGAACAAATTGCCTAACCTAACGGCTTCAAACAAAAACTTGTTAACTCGTCAACTTGTTCACTCGTCAACTAAAAATTAAATACAATGTCGAAACGTAAAAAAATAACCGTAAATAGGCTTTTTAATTCGCACTTTACGGCAATAATCAGCATTTCTTTGGTGCTTTTCCTGATAGGAATGATGTCGCTTTTGCTGCTATTGGCAAAAGACTTGTCTATTTATGTGAAAGAAAACATCAGTTTTTCTGTCATATTAAATCAAGATGTAAAAGACGTAGAAATCAAGCGTTTGCAGAAAAATCTTGATGCTGCGCCTTATGTAAAATCCACCGAATACATCACCAAAGAGCAAGCCCTTCTGGAATACAGTCAGGAAATGGGCGCAGACCCCACTGACCTTTTGGGTTACAATCCCCTGCTCGCATCGCTGGAAGTAAAACTGAAATCTGCCTATGCCAACAACGACAGTATCAGGATTATAGAAACGGAAATGAAGAAATTTCCGCAAATTAAAGAAGTAATATATCAAAAAAATCTGATACAGGCGGTCAATGAAAATGTGAGTCGCATTTCGTTAATTTTATTTGGCTTGGTCGGCATTTTGTTGTTTATCTCTTTTGCGCTGATAAGCAACACGATACGCCTTACGATTTATTCAAAACGTTTCCTTATCAACACAATGAAACTCGTGGGTGCAAATTGGCGTTTCATTCGCCGACCGTTTGTGCAGCGAAATATCGTCAATGGCATTATCGCGGCGTTTTTGGCAATGGGAATGATTACGGGACTGATTTATTACATTCAGGGCGAAATTCACGATATAATCAGTTTTGATAATATATCTAACTTGCTGATAATTTATGGAATAATTTTAGTGTTGGGAATACTTATCACACAAATTTCCGCTCATTTTTCGGTCAATAAATATTTGAAAATGAATGTTGGGGAGTTGTACTATATATAAATGACATAGTCGAATTTATCTAATTCTCAAACCTCAATCCCCCATTTTTTACATCAACCGTTATCGGTTTTGCTTTATCAACCGTTTGTGCAATCAACTGTTTAGAAAGTTCGTTCAAAACCCCGCGCTGAATAACGCGCTTCACCGGTCGTGCGCCAAACTGCGGGTCGTAGCCTTCTTTGCCGATAAAATCTATGGCGGCATCGGTTACTTCAAGTTGTACGCCGTTCTGTTTCAACATTTTTTGTACGCTGCCGATTTGCAAGCGCACAATGTCAATAATTTCCTTTTCGTTCAACGGCACAAACATTATCAGTTCGTCAATACGATTTAAAAATTCCGGACGAATGGTCTTTTTCATTAATTCAAATACTTCATTTTTAGTATTTTCTATGATTTCTTGGCGGTTGTCGTCATTCAAATTTTCAAATTTTTCTCTAATAATATTCGAACCAAGATTTGATGTCATTATAATAATCGTATTCTTGAAATTGACGGTACGCCCCTTGTTATCGGTCAAACGCCCATCATCGAGCACCTGCAAAAGAATATTGAAAACATCGGGGTGCGCTTTCTCAATTTCGTCGAAAAGCACCACAGAATACGGCTTGCGGCGAATTGCTTCGGTAAGTTGTCCGCCCTCGTCGTAGCCCACATACCCC
>JGI24696J40584_12961225_pt1 | contig 12309 bp, 10 predicted proteins | sample TergutCo191P4_FD_40584 | JGI IMG/M metagenome (IMG submission 40584)
CCCCCCCCCTAGTTTCCAACGTTTTCATTTTGTTGCCTCCTTTTTTTTGCGTTTAAATAATTCGTCTCGCAGCCATCCCAATTATACCACAGGCGGGATAAAAACAAATAATCTAATTTTCGAGATTATAGCGAAGCCCGAGAAAAACCTGTCTGACCACAGGTTTTTCTCGGCGTGTAGGTTTCTAATCGAGAAAATAAATTATTTGTTTTTTTAGAGGTCCGCCACTTCCGCCTCGGACGGTTCGGCAAAGGGTTCTTCGCCGTCCTCAATTTCCGAGATCAAAGGTGTTATGCCGGTCCCTACCGGAATCTTGCGCCCAATGATTACGTTTTCTTTCAAGCCTTTCAGATGGTCAATCCGTCCAGCAATCGACGAATTAATCAGCACGCGAGTGGTATCCTGGAAGGACGCCGCCGACAAGAACGAGTCGGAGTAAATCGCAACTTTCGAAATCCCCAGCAGCAATTGCGTGAACGCCGCCGGCTGTTTGCCTTCTGCCAGCAACTCTCTGTTCGTCTCTGCCACCACCGCCTTACTCAAGATGTCGCCCATCACAAACGGACTATCGCCGGCTTCCTCTATCATCACGCGCGAGAACATCTGACGAATGATGATCTCCAGATGCTTGTCGGCAATTTCTTGCCCCTGCGCGGCATAGATAGCCAAAATATCGTTCATAATATAGCGCTCGGTTGCTTCAATACCCTTGTATTTCATCAAATCTTGCAAATTCAACGATCCTTCCGACAATCTGTCGCCCGCCTCAACGCTATCGCCAGACTTGACGGTCAAAGCATAGTCGGTCGGCACCTCCACCTTCGCTGGAGCGCCCGCGCCCGCCACGATCACGATCTCATTTTCCAAGAGCTCAACCACACCATCAAACGGCGCCACCATCGGTTCCGCCCCCTTTGACTTACTGGCGATCACGTCGCCAGCTTTCACCGACGCGCCGTCTTTCACCTTTGCTTTGCGTCCATCCAGCTGGATCGTCTCGGACTTGCCAGCCTCTGGCGTAATCTGCACCACTCTAAACCTACCTTCTTCCCAAACGTTCGCCACGCCAGCAACTGTCGCAATATAAGCCTGACCTTTTGGCGCCCTGGCTTCCAATAGTTCCTCTACCCGCGGCAAACCACGCGAAATCGCGCCAGACCCAGCCACGCCAGAAGAGTGTTTGGTGTCGAGCGTCAATTGTGTACCAGGTTCACCCACCGACTGCGCCGCAATCACACCCACCGGCTCGTGCAGAGCCACCACTTGACGCGTCGCCATGTCTATGCCGTAAGCCTTCGGTGTAATACCATTCGTACATTCGGTAGTCAAGATACTTTGGATCTTCACACTATCAATCGTTTCGTCCGCAGCAATCTGCTCGGCCACCTCGCGCGAAATCAGTTCGTCCACGTTCAAACCATACTTCTCAATATTCTCTGCCGCAAAACGCCCAGCAATGCGATTCACGAAGTCGATGCCGGTATATTCGGACTCGTACTTGTGGACCCTAAAGCCCGGATCGGCCGCTTGCGACTCCACCGTAAACACATCTTGTGACACATCCACCAAGCGCCTGGTCAAATAACCCGAGTCTGCCGTGCGCAATGCCGTCGACACCTGCCCCTGTCGCGCACCTCGCGTCGCGATGAAAGATTCCAAAGTGTTCAGGCCTTTCTTGTAGCTAGACTTCACTGGCAGCTCAATCTCGCGGTTAAACACGTCCACCATAATACCGATGGCGCCCGAGGCCAGCTTGATGTTCGACACATTACCGCGCGCCCCAGAGTTCACCATGATCGAAATATTGGTGTCCAGCTCCGACAACTTAGACTTAATCAGCTCCGAAATCTTGCCGTCAATATTGCGCCAATTGCTCACCGTCAAACGATAACGCTCGTCTTCGGTAATCAAACCTTCCTCAAACTGCCCAGAAATCTGCGCCGAAACCCCCTCGCCCTCCGCCAAAAATTCATCAATCTCTGGATAGTAAGGATAATCGTCTTTCGAAGTGCTCACGCTAGCGATTGTTTCGTACTCAAACGCCAAATCTTTGATAGCGTCGGCTGTTTTCACGGCCGTCTCGGCACCGAATTGTTTCATCACTTCCGCCATTACCGCTTTCAGATGCTTGCTGTTTTGTACTTCGTTGTCATACGGATATTCCTTGGGCAAAATCTCGTTGAAAAACACTCGCCCTAGCGTCGTATCGCGCTTTTCGCCCTTGGTGTGCACGCGAATCGGCGTTTGCAGTTGAATCAACCCCATGTCATAGGCCAGTTCTGCCTCGTACACGCTGGTATAAGCCCTGCGCTCGCCCTGCGCCGAAGGTTTTTCGTAGGTCAAATAATAACTACCCAGCACCACGTCCTGCGAAATCGACAACACTGGCGAACCGTCGGCGGGTTTCAGCAAGTTTTTGCCTGCCGCCATCAGCTCTTCAGCCTCCAGTTGCGCCTCAGCAGAAAGCGGCAAATGCACCGCCATTTGGTCGCCGTCGTAGTCGGCGTTAAAGCCGTTTGCCACCAGCGGATGCAGCTGAATCGCTTTGCCGTCTATCAGTTTCGGTTGGAACGCCTGTACCGATAAACGGTGCAGGGAAGGAGCGCGGTTCAGCAGCACATATTTGCCTTTAATCACTTCGTCCAAAGCATCCCACACTACAATCTCACCTTGCTCAATCATGCGCGTAGCCACGCGGATGTTTGCAGCGTGTTCGTTGGCAATCAGCCAGCTAATCACAAAAGGTTTAAACAATTCTAACGCCATTTGTTTGGGCAGCCCACATTCGTTAATGCGCAGTTCTGGCCCCACTACAATCACCGAGCGCCCCGAATAGTCCACGCGCTTACCCAGCAAGTTTTGGCGAAAACGCCCTTGTTTGCCCTTCAAAAGATCCGAAAGGCTCTTCAGTTTGCGACGACCATTTTGCGAATTTGCCGTACGACTGCCGTGCGAAGCATTGTTGTCAATCAGTGCATCCACCGCTTCCTGCAACATGCGCATTTCGTTGCGACAAATCACTTCCGGAGCATTCAGGTCGATCAATTTCTTCAAACGGTTGTTGCGGTTAATCACGCGGCGATACAGGTCGTTAAGGTCCGAAGTCGCAAACCGTCCACCGGCCAGCGAAATCATCGGGCGCAAGTCTGGCGGGATCACCGGCACCACTGTCAATATTAGATCAGAAGGCTTAATGTCGGCCGACTGCATCCCCTCAAACACCTTCAGTTGTTTTATCAGCTTCTTTTCTTTTTGACCTTTGGCAACTGCCACTTCTTCGCGCATCTGCCCAATCAACGCCCCTAGGTCCACTTCGTCCAAAATCTTCTTGATGGCCGTTGCGCCCATCCCCACCGTAATCAAATCCACATAAGCATCGTCCAAATTGCGATAGTCCACTTCGCTAATAATCGCGCCCTTCACAAACCCCGTCAGAGCTGCCTTTTTGGTCTGGTATTGTTCGTTTTCTTCGTCAATCTCCTTGGTCTGCGCTTCGGCCAAAGCCTTCACGTCCGCATTCTCCGCCTTACTCTCTTGTTCATAGCGCATCTTGATCGCCGCAATCGCCGCCTCGTGCGTCGCCTCCAGGTCAATCAGTCGCGTCTCAATCTCTTCCGCCTTGATGTCGGTGATAATATAAGACGCAAAATACACCACTCGCTCAATGTTTTTCACGGTCAAGTTCAAAAGCAAACTCAGTGCCGACGGCATGCCGCGCATAAACCAAATGTGCGCCACTGGCGCCGCCAGAGCAATGTGTCCCATCCGCTCACGCCGCGAGATCGCCTTAGTCACCAAATTACCATCTTTGTCCACCGCGGCTTCGCGCGAACGCACGCCCTTCAGCTTGCTATCATTGGGGTTGATATCCTTCACTGGCCCAAAAATCCTCTCGCAAAACAAACCGTCGCGTTCGGGTTTTTGAGTGCGGTAGTTAATGGTCTCAGGCTTCAACACCTCCCCATAACTCCAGTTCATTATATCCTCACCGCTAGCTATCGACAGTCGTATCGAGTCAAAATCGCTCGCACTGATGAAATTATCTTGCCAAGCCATCAAATTTCTCCTTTTTCACTTAAACTTTGCATTCTAAAGTAACTCATCGCTATAATCCTCCTCGCCAGTATCGGTCGTCGCTGGTTCTTCCTCGCCGTCCATAATGCTAATCCCTTCGTCATCCAGCTCGCTAGCGATTTCTTCGTCCGACATCATGTCTGGATCAATCGGCTCGTTGGTCGTATCGTAAATACTCTGGTCGTCTTTGTCCTTTTCGACCGCCCGCGTGGTTCGTTCAATCACATCCCCAGCATCGGTCGCTTCGCCGTTGTCCAGCAGATCCACCTTCAGCCCTATCCCTTGCAGTTCTTTCACCAAAACGTTAAACCCTTCCGGCAGCTTCGGCCCCTGAATCGGTTCGTTTTTGATGATGGCTTCGTACGCTTTCGCTCGGCCATACACGTCGTCAGACTTGATGGTCAACATCTCTTGCAGAGTAGAGGCCGCGCCATAAGCTTCCAGCGTCCACACTTCCATCTCTCCGAAACGCTGGCCACCGTTTTGCGCTTTACCGCCCAACGGCTGTTGCGTCACCATAGTGTACGGGCCAGTCGAGCGCGCGTGTATCTTGTCTGCCACCATGTGATGCAGCTTGATGATATGCATCACCCCCACCGTGGTTCGCTCCTCAAAAGGCTCGCCGGTCAGTCCATCAAACAATTGCGCCCGGCCGTCGGCATTTAGTCCAGCCTTCTCCAGCTCTTCCGAAATCTTTTCGTCCGACACTGAGTTAAACGACGGGCTGGCTACCTTGTAGCCCAGCGCTCTCGCCGCCATACCCAGGTGCGTCTCAAACAGCTGCCCTAGGTTCATACGGCTCGGCACGCCCATCGGACTCAAAATCACGTCCACTGGTGTGCCATCTTCCATAAACGGCATATCCTCCACCGGCAAAATCCTTGCCACCACACCCTTGTTGCCGTGCCGCCCCGCTAGCTTGTCGCCCACGCTAATCTTGCGCATGTCAGCCACAAAGATTTTGATCTTCATCAGTACCCCGGCCTTCAGCTCGTGCCCCTGGTCGCGGGTATATATTTTCACATCCACTACTTTGCCAACGTCACTGCCGTTCATCCGCACCGAAGTGTCGCGCACATCTTTGGCTTTTTCGCCAAAGATCGCCCTCAGCAGCCGCTCTTCAGAGCTTAGCTCTTGCTCACCCTTGGGTGTAATCTTGCCCACCAGCACATCGCCGTTTTTTACTTCGCTACCAATGGTTACAATCCCATCCTCGCCCAAATGCCGCAGCACATGTTCGGAAACGTTGGGGATGTCCCTGGTCACTTGCTCGGGTCCGAGCTTGGTTTCGCGCACCTCAACGTCAAAGTCGCGAATGTTTATAGAAGTCAAAGTATCGTCATGTACCAAACGACTAGAAATAATGATGGCGTCGTCCATGTTGTAGCCGCGCCAGGGCATAAATGCCACCAATAGGTTTTTGCCCAGCGCCAATTCGCCCTCGCTAATCGAAGCTCCTTCGATCAAAATGTCGCCTTTTTTCACCTTATCGCCGCGCTTTACGGTCACGCGTTGGTTGTAGCAGCGATCGTCGTTGGTTTTGGCAAAATGGACCAAATCGTATTTCTTGAGGCCGCTTTTGTATTCTACTTCCACCGCCACACCGTCTGCTCGCTTCACTTCACCAGCCTCATCCGCAACTACAAGTTGCGAAGTGTTGCGCGCCACCACATCATCAATGCCGGTCGAGACCTGTGCCGACTCTGGGCGGAGCAACGGCACCGCTTGTTTTTGCATGGCGCACGCCATCAAAGAGCGGTCCACGCGATTTTTCTCCACGAATGGGATCATACTCGCCGCCACACCCAAGATTTCCTTGTGCACAGCGTCAATATGGGTCACTTCATGAGCTTCCACTTGCGTCGGCATCAAACTTTTGCGCGCCGACACCCATTCTTCCGCAAAACTGCCGTCACTATTCAACTTCACCGAAGCATCGGCGATAATCATATGGTTTTCGCTTGCCGCGTCCGCATAAATCACCTCACTCGTCACCTTGCCGTCCTTCACCGTCAAATACGGCGCTTCAATGAATCCATATTCATTCACCCGTGCATAGGTCGCAAGGTTTAGCACCAAGCCCACGTTGGCACCTTCTGGCGTCTCCACCGTACAAATGCGTCCGTAGTGCGTGGGGTGCGTATCGCGCACCTCAAAACCCGCCCGCTCACGCGTCAGACCGCCCGGGCCCATCGAAGACAGGCGGCGTTTGTGCGACAGCTCGGCAAACGGATTGGTCTCGTCCATCAGCTGACTCAGCTGGCTAGATGCAAAAAATTCCTTTACCGCCGCCACCACCGGCCGCGAGTTCAAAAGTTGCGACGGCGTCACCGTGTCGATGTCACTCATGCTCATCCGGTCCAATATGTTGCGTTGCAAGCGTAGCATACCCAGCCGAAACTGACGTTGCACCAGCTCGCCCACCAGCTTCACGCGGCGGTTCGCCAAAGAATCAATGTCATCCGCCGGCTCTTGCGTATTGTTCAGACGAATAATCTCGCGGATAATAGCCATCAAATCTTCCATCTGCAACGTGCGATGCTCGCTGTCGTTTGGCGTATCGAACCCCAGACGTTGGTTGATCTTGTAGCGCCCCACTCGCGAATAATCGTAGCGCCGGTAATCCCAAAACACCCGCTCAATCATACTCTTGGCGTTTTCCACCGTAGCCAGATCTCCCGGACGCATCCGGCGATAAATCTCAATCAATGCTTCGCTCTGCCCGCGAGCCGGATCTTTGTTCAAAGTGTTGTCGATATAACTAATTTCGCCGGTGTCGATGTCGGCGAATTTCTCTTTGATCTCGGAATTTTTGGCAATACCCAGCGCGCGCAGCAGCGTCGTCACCGGCACCTTGCGCCGACGATCAATCTTCACCGAAATCACACCCTTACTGTCGGTCTCAAACTCCAGCCAAGCACCCCGGCCAGGGATCACCTTGGCACCGTAATAATTGGTCCCATTCACGTTCTCGGCCGTAAAAAACACACCCGCCGAACGAATCAGCTGCGACACGATCACCCGTTCTGTGCCATTAACGACAAAACTCGCACGATCGGTCATCCACGGATAGTCGCCAAAGTACGTATCTTGCTCTTTGACCTCGCCGGTCACCTTGTTGGTCAGCTCCACCAGCACATGCAGCGGCGCGTCGTAGGTGGCAAGGTTCGCCTTAGCGCTGCGCTCATCTTCGGCTGGCGCCTTAAAATAATAATCTTTAAAACGGAGGCTCAACTTTTGCCCCGTGTAGTCGTCTATGGGGTTCAGTTCGTTAAAGACCTCGCCCAGCCCGGTCTTGATAAATTCATCCCAAGATTTTTTTTGATGTTCTGTTAAGTCTGGTATCGGAAGTGCTTGGTCGCCTTCTGTGAAAAACACACGGGCTACACTTCCTACAGCGTTTTTGCTAACTGCCACAAATTCCCTCGCTATTTATTAGTGTTTTATATCTTTGGCCAGAAGACTACAGCCGACCGCCCCATCTGATACGCCAAATCAGATTTTTTGGCCACGGCACACTACTTCTTGGAGTCAAGTCTACTCGTTCTTTCGCGCAATTGCAAGACCTTTTTTGCGGTTGCCGCCAAACGCGAAGACTGATATATTGAAAACAGCAATCAATTAAATAAAGAGGAGGTAAAAAAATGGCAGGAGAAAATTTCCCGAGTGGGGAGCCATCATCAGAAGAGTATGTGCCGCCAACAGAAGTGACGTCCGAGAATTTTGGGCCAGAAGTTAGCAAAGGGGCAGAGGAAAAAGAACCGGCCAGCACAGGAAGAGAAGAAAACAGGAATACAGTATGGGATGAAACCCATAAGGAAAATGAATGGCTAGAAGGGCAGAGGTCGAAGTACGAAAAAGAAGGAAATCAGGAAGTTTTAGACAAAATTGCAAAATATCTAAAGCAGAACAATGAATTGCTACAGCGGCTACTAGATGACATAGATCACGAAGCTGCCGGGAAAACGACACCTGCCGCTACAGAGAAGACCAATAACCCATTATCAGCAGCAGACTTTGACAAGACATCCGAGCCAGAACAAAAACAGGTAGAAGAGGGAGCTTAGACTGGTAGTGGCGGATCAGTAGAAACCGGCACCAAAAAAGCCATGTCTGAAGACATGGCTTCATTACGGAACGAAGCTGCTGCATAGCGCAATCTATTGCAAATATACATATCGTATGATATAATATTCCAACGTTAGTATTCCAACGAAGGAGGCGATAAATTGGACGCTACGTATGTGTGGGCTTGGGCTCGTAAGTGTGCCCAAATCTATGCCGAAAATAAGCCACTAAAAAAGCAAGACCTGACCAAAATTAACATCGGCGATTATCGTGAGAAATCCGGCATTCGGGTTTCACTATACGCAGATGCTTTGGTCGGGGAGGATGCATTGCTATGCATCTTCAGAGAAACTCGAGGCACCGTCGCTTGGTACGAGGTGGAAAAGTTGGCACAAGCTAAAGCGGAGAATCCCGGCATCGTGGATTCTTGGCTGCAAAACGGGAGGCTCTTGTGTCAAGAGAAGGCCGACGGAAAAAGATTTTGGTTAGGTAACGTATGTTACCCATACCACTTCCAAAAATCGGCCTGACCCGCCCCAGTGTTATGCTGGGGCTCTTTTTTGTGGCACCAGAAAGCCGCCTCTATAGGCGGCTTTCTGAACTTGATTAAGCTCTCAACTTTTTTGTAAGTTAACTCGCAGTTAACTTAATGTCCCTTTTCACGAAACATTACCTCTATTATATATCAAGGTCGTCCAAATCCGCAAGCTCTTGCTTGGTCTTTTTTGCCAAAGCATCAGACTTTTCCACATCTTCGTCGGTCTCGTCGGCTTCGTCCTTCGGAGCTTCCTCAGTCTCAGCCTCATCGGGCTCGGTTTCCATCTCTGTCTCGGTCTCGACCGCTGCTTCCTCTGGGGTCTCTTCGCTAAAGCTATCGTCCGCCGCCATCGTACCCTCGCCGTCGCGTTCTTCGCGTGGCTTTGGCACATAACCGTCGTTGTTTGCGATCTTTAGGTTGTAACGCGCGTCATTTTTGGTGCCCAGCGCACGCAGCAAAGTGCGGATGCTCTGCGCCGTAGCGCCGCGCCGCCCGATGATCCGCCCCACATCTTCTGGGTCGACCTCTAGGTTGAGCAGTACGCCCTTTTCGTCTACGGTGCGCTCGACCTTCACTTTGTCTGGGTTGTTTACTAGAGTCTTCACGATGTACTCTACAAATTGCTGATCTATGGTTGCCATTTCTGGATTCTCCGTTTAGTTTATGCCCCCATTATAACACAATTAAGCTTGTTTTGTGGTTTCTTCTTCGACAGGGGCTTCTTCGGTCTCCACCTCTGTCACCGGAGCTTCCACCTGCGCTTCAACTTTAGTCTCCACCTCAGGTTTTACCTCGCCCTCCGCCTCTGTCGGGGCGGCCTCGGCCTCGGCCTCGGCCTCTTTTGGTTGGTTTTTGCGCAATTTGTCGGCGTGTTTGGCCTTGGCGGACTTTTTGGGCGCCTCTTTCACCCACTTGGGCAACTTCACGCCCTCTGCCTTCAAGACTCGTACCACCCGGCCAGACGGCTGCGCGCCGTTGTCAAGGTATTTTTGGGCCTGAGCTTTGTCCAGCACTGTGGCTTTGGTGTGTGGGTTATAACTGCCGACAGTAGCCACAATGCGACCCGAAAGCGGGTGGCGCTGCGCTTCTTGAACGACTATCCGGTATAGGGGCATCCCCTTCCGGCCATTACGCTGCATGCGAATCGCTAGCATCTAACTTCCTTTGTTTAATTACTCTTCGCATTTTACCGGTTTTTCGCCCTCTAGTCAAGTCGTGCTACTTGCGCTACAATATTAAGTATGGAAAACATCGAAAACGCCGAAAGCCCAAAAAACACAAAAAACCTCAAACCCCTCTTCGTCATCCTTGCCGTCCTGGCCGTGGTGGCCCTCGCCACCGTCATCACCCTCATCTTTGGCGACTCAGCCAAAGCCCCCAGCGTCGACTAGATCTCAACCCTTCTTCTCGTATTTCTTTATCGCTTCCGCCGCCGCTATGGTCTGCGCCTCTTGTTTGCTGTGCCCAGTGCCAGAACCCTTCAGGCGATTACCCACAAACACCCCCAGCGTAAACACCTTGTCGTGGTCTGGGCCGTCTTCCTTTAGTACCTTGTACACCGGCGTCAAACTCTCCGCCCGCTGCGCCAGCTCTTGCAAATGTGACTTCGGATCTCGCCATGAACCACTGGCCAAAATCTTTTTCATCTTCACTAATATATTGTCCTGCACAAACTGCGCCGCTCGCCCGTACCCCTGATCCAAATAAATCGCCCCAATCACCGCCTCGAAACAATCCGCCAATATCACCTGTCGCGCCCGCTCACTGCCATGCCGCTCGCCCCTGCTCATCCGCACCAACGGCTCGTAGCCCAGCGCCTCGCCCGCCTCGCCGATAGACTCCGTCCGCACCAGCGCCGCCCGCCAACTGGTCATAATTCCTTCCGCCTCGTTATAATTCCGATACAAATAGTCCGAAGCCACCAGCTCCAATACCGCGTCGCCCAAAAACTCCAGCCGCTCATTGTGGTCGCTCACCGACCGCTTGTGTTCGTTCACATAACTCCTGTGCGTCAAAGCCGTAATCAGAAGTTGAATATCGTTTAGTTCAAACCCTAATTTCTGCTTCGCAAACTCTTTATACTTGTCCATCTGTTCTTTGTTCATGTTTTATATCTCTCCACTTCTTATTTTTTTCTTGGCGATCAGCATCAGTTTCTCTATATCGTCGTACTCTATCGCATCCAGCGCCTCGCCAAATTTGAACCACCGTATCCCGTTCATCCACTTTTCCTTGGTGGGTTTTTCGTTGTCGTCCAGCGACCGCGCTAGATACACCTGCGTCGTCATCAGCACCAGCTTGTCCAGCCGGCGATATTTGAAATTAATCTTGCCCAGCCACGCCAGCATCTCTATGTTTCTCAGCCCAGACTCCTCGCCAATCTCGCGAATCGCCGTTTGTTTGGCCGTCTCTCCCGGCTCGATGTGCCCCTTGGGGATAGTCCAGCGGTTTTTGCTGTCCTGAATCAGCAAAATCTCAATATCTTTGTGGTCTTCGGTCATTCGAAACACAATCCCGCCCGCCGTCGGCTCGCGCACGATCTCTTTGATCTCTGGTTTTTTCTTGAAAACTACCTGGCGAAACCTCTCCAGGGTCGATTCTCTATACTGTTTGGTCGGAATCGCTTCCGGAATCTTCAGATTCCCCCTCGGACTTCGGTAAACCTGCCGGCTCGGCGTCGTTGGCGGAGTCAGCTGCACCCGCTGCCTCTGCGGCAGGTTCGGCATCTGCCGATTCTGTTGACTTGGCCGACTTTGCCCTTGCCCCAGCCCGTTTTGCGGGCTTTTTGTCAGGTTCTGATGTGTCCGATGATTCTGGATGCGACTCACGCTCTTGCTCTGTTGGCTCTGCATGAGTACCTTCTTCTCCCCCCATATTACGAAACGCCGTGCCCAGCACGCCGTTCACAAATTTTGATGAATTATCTGCGCCAAAAGCTTTGGCCAGCTCCACCGCTTCGTTAATCACCACCTTGGGCGGCACCGTGTCGCTACACCGCGTCAGCTCAAACAATCCAATCCGCAAAATGTTGCGATCTATCGCCGCAATGCTGCTAATGGGCCACTCCGGCGCCAGCGGTTGCAACTCTGCGTCCAGCTGCTCCACCTCTGCCTGCACCCCCTGCGTTAGGTCGCGCACAAAGTCGGTGTCACCCAGCGCTTTGGCATACGGCTCGATGTTTTTGGCCACAATCTCAGCAAGCTCGGCCGTTTCGTCGCCCGCCCGCTGGCGAAACTCATATTCGTACAAGCTCTGCAGCGATATAATCCTGCCTAAGTGCCGATTGCTCGCCATCGCTACCCCTTACACTCGCAAGAGTCGCACTTGCAACCCTTCAGCTTTAGGTTTGGGGTTTTTTTGGCGGTCTCAAAGGCCTTGACCGGGGATTTTTTGTTAACTGTGCGAGCTAGTTTTAGACGCAAATGACTCCGGCGTAAGCCGGTTTTGCGCGGACTGCTCTGCTTTTTGGGTTCAGGCATGTAAAAATGCTCCTTGTTTGTAGATTATTTAACTCCAATATAACGCTTCTTCCAAAAAATTTCAAGCCCCCCGTCCCGTCACCCTTGCCATCCTGCGCGAACCCATCCAACCCCAATCTCCCCTATTCCCCCAAAAAAGCCCTTGACTAC
>JGI24696J40584_12961223_pt1 | contig 12254 bp, 10 predicted proteins | sample TergutCo191P4_FD_40584 | JGI IMG/M metagenome (IMG submission 40584)
AGCGGACCCAAATTTTTTCAAGGCACAGAGCACCATATATAAAGGCAACTATGGTCATATCCATGTCTGCAAGCAGTGCGTCAACGAACTGTTTGATCATTATTTCGACGCCATCGGCGACGGCAAGCAAGCCATGCAAAGGCTGTGCGAAAAATTCGACTTGTACTGGAGTGAGGAAATATGGGCCTCCGTCTGCATGAAAACCAGCACCACGCAGTCGCGCGCCGCCGCATATTTTCGTCAAGCCAATTTGCGGCAGTACGAGGGCAAGACCTTCGACGACTGGCACGATGAGGACAACGCCAGCCGCACAGTGAGCGAGGATGAGCGTGCGGAATATGAAGCGGCGCTTGCTCAACTGGCGGAAGACCAGGCCGCTGCCGCCGCCGCGATGGAAGAGGCGCGCGCGCTGGAGGCCAATGCACAAGCGGAACTGGAGAAAGCACAATTGCTTCATGATGAGGCACAGGCCATCGTCGAGGAAGACGAGGAGCCCGAACCCACGACCGAGCAACTGAACCGCTGGGGCGCCGAGCTGCCCGGGTGGTATTACGAAGAAGCCGACCGGGTCTACAGCCGCTGGGACAGCCAGCTCGACCCATCTATCGACCGCAATGACGCCGCCAACTGGGGCATCTTGAAACAGATATGCTTGGCGGAAGTGCAGATCAACGAGGCCATATCGAAAGGCAAGCAGAGCGACGTGGCCAGGCTGCAAGGCACCTACAACACCTTGATCGGCAGCGCCTCGCTAAAGCCGGGGCAACGCAAGGACGACGCCGCCAAGACTGAGCTGGAGGGCCTGCCCCTGGGCGTGCTGGCGAAAATACATGAGGGCATCAAGCCAATCCAGGACGTGGAGCCGGAGCTGGCGGACATCGACGCCCTGCGGCGCACACACTTTGCCATGTTCCTCGGCGGCCTAGCCAAGATGTTCAAGATGCGCAACCGCTACGCCGAGATGTTCGATGACGAGTTCTCCCGTTTTACCGCAACCGCGCCGGAGCGCTCTCTGGACGACGAAGATGAGGGCGCATCAGAATCACTCATGGCGAAAATGTTTGGGGGCGATGCCGATGGATAAGCGGCAAGAGACCATCAACACCGCCGGCGCGTGGATCGCCTTCTACCGGGCAAACCCGCATCGCCTTGCCAAAGATTATCTTCATGTCAATCTCAAGCTGTTCCAGAAGATCCTGCTGAACATGATGTTCTTCATGCATCACTTTTATTACATTGCATCGCGTGGCCTAGATTAGCGTTGCCTAGCCGCAACGCTAAATACACTAAGCCCCTTACACAGCAATGTGTATTGAATAACCCTTTGAATTGCTGGAAAACCCCAAAGCCCGGCTGGCTACAGCGCGGCGCCCTTCGGGGCGCGAACGCGAATGCCGCGAAAGCAGAAAAAACAGCCGGGATGGCGCAAGGTTAAATCCTAACCGCCGTTATAACGGGCAATCAGCAGCCAAGCCCGCAAGGGAAGGTTCAACGACTAGGCCGCAAGGCCGTAGGGGCAAGCGCCCCGAAGCAGAGGGGATCCGCGCATACGGATCATGATATAGTCTGCGCCTGCGGGAAACCGCAGGAAGGGGAAACCCTTGGTGGGGCGTAGCGGCCTTGCTGCTCACCCCTAACTCATAACGGAGAGGAGGTGACAGCGATAATCAAATCACTCAAAATAAGGCTATTCCCAACACCCGAGCAAGAGCAGCTTATGTGGCAGCACATTGGGGCCTCGCGCTTCATTTGGAACTACATGCTTGCGTCACAGGAACGAAACTATCAAGCCGGAGGCGAATATCTCAGCGCCTTTAGCTTGATGAAGCTCCTGACACCACTAAAGAAAGAAGAAGAGTACGAGTGGCTAAAAAGCGTTGGAAATCATACGCTTACCACGGTCTGCCGAGACCTCGACAAAGCCTATCAGTTATTCTTCCACAAGCAAAAGGGGCATCCAAAGTTCAAAAGCCGCAAGCGCTCAAAGCCAAGCTTCCCAGTTCGCAGCACCGTCTATTTTACCGATGGCTGTGTCCAGATAGCTAAGCTTGGCAAAGTCATATACCAAACAAATTACGACATCCCGCAGGGCAGAGGACACAAATTCTCCGACCCGCGGGTTTCGTATTTAGGTGGCAAATGGCTGCTCATGTTTGGCATGGAACGCGAGAACCAAGCGCCCGTGCTGACAGACAAATCAATGGGTATAGACCTTGGCATTAAAGATTTAGCGACGGTAAGTTTTGGAGGCGAGCAATTTGTGTTTCACAATATAAATAAGAGTCACCGTGTCCGCCAGCTTGAACGCAGGATGAAGCACCACCAGCGCAACGCCTCGCGCAAGCGGCGCATAAACGGTGTTCGCTCCCAAAGCGTCAGGCTGGCCAAAGAGGACGCAAAGGCCGCCTCAATTTACCGTAAACTAACAAACATACGAAGGAACTATATTCACCAGACCACGCACACCCTGGTTTCCATGCTGCCAAAACGTATTACCATGGAGGACCTTAATGTAACCGCTATGATGAAGAATCACTGTCTTGCGAAGGCTATCGCCGAGCAATGCTTTGCGGAATTCATCAGGCAGATGCGATACAAAAGTGCGTGGAACGGTATTGAGTTTCAGCAAGCGCTACGCATATACCCCAGCAGTAAAACCTGCTCCTGCTGCGGTAATATCAAGCGAGACCTTAAACTCAAAGACAGAACTTATGTATGTGATATATGCGGCCTTAGTATCGACCGTGATTACAATGCCGCGCTAAATCTTGAGAGGTACGACAGCAACACCAAGAGGGCTGTCGGCCCAGGGGCATCGTTGTGCCCTTGAATGACGTGGAGGGCCATAAAAACCGCCTGTAGGCGCGCAAGCGACGAAAGCGGGACCCTGTGAAGCGTATATGAGTGAATATTGTTCACTTAACACAACGGAGGGCAAGACATTCCTGTCCGCGATTTATTGCGTGATCCGCTGTATTCTGTACCCGGGCACGCTTATCTGCATCGCCGCTGGCAACAGGCGGCAGGGCGCTCTCACCATAGCGAAAATCGAGCATCACTTGTTGCAGGAGTCGCCGGAGCTGCGGGCTGAGATCAGCGCGATCTCGTCGAAGGACATCAACGCCTTCGTTACGTTTCGCAACGGTTCCGTCATCAAGGCAGTGACGCCCAACGACAACTCCCGCGGGGAGCGCTGCCATGTCTTGATTGTCGATGAGTTTCGCATGGTGAAGCTCGGAATCCTCAACGATGTGCTGCGCAAGTTCCCGGCAACGCCCCGGAGGCCAAAGTATCTCGACAAGCCGGAATATGCGCACTTGCCACTGGAGCGCAACAGCGAAATCTTTCTGTCGAGCGCGTACTTCGCGGATCACTGGTCCTACAGCGCTGTTCAAGGCGCGGCCTCTATGATGCTTGATGACACCAAGCGCTTCTATGTCTGCGGTCTGCCCTACCAGATATCTGTGGCCGAAGGGCTGCTGTCCCTGGAGTACGTGGAAGAGCAGATGATGGACGCCACATTCGACCAAACCATGTTTGACATGGAATGGGGCTGCGAATGGTTCGGCGGCGGGTCCGACAACTCCTTCTTCAACATCAACGACATCGGCAAGACGCGACTGATTCAATACCCGATGCTACCCCAGGCGAAGATTCATGACCTCGGCAACCCAAAGCAGCTGCGCATCGCCCCAAAGGAAAACGGCGAGATACGCATCCTCTCGGTGGACGTCGCCGTTATGGGCTCCACACGCCACAAGAACGACGCCACGGCGATTTTCATCAACGCCATGCGCCCCACGAAAAGCGGCAAGTACACCCGGAATATCGTCTATCTGGATGCCATCGAAGGGGCGCACACCGCTGACCAGACCCTTTTGGTGCGCAAGCTCTTCGATGAGTTCGCCTGCGACTGGCTGGTCATCGACGCCAAGGGCAACGGCATCGGCATCGTTGACGGCCTGCTGCGCGAGGTCAACGATGTGGATACTGGCGAGATATACCCGGCCTTGTCGTGCTACAACAACGAAGAAATCGCCGCACGATGTCATGACCGAGGGGCGAAGAAAGTCATATGGGCCATCAACGCCGGCGCGCAGTTCAATCATGAATGCGCCATGCTGCTGCGCGAGGCATTTCGCTCCGGAACCATTCGGCTGCCCATCAATGAGGTGGAGGCCGAGGAAATGCTCCAGGGCGAAAAGTGGTTCAAGGGGTTGACGGACAGCGCACAGATCAAGGCGATTCTGCCCTATATCCAGACCACGCGCCTGGTGGATGAGCTTATAAAGCTTGTGCTGGAGGTCAACGGCCAGTGGGTGAAGCTGCGCGAGCGCTCCGGGATGCGCAAGGACCGCTATTCCAGCCTGGCGTATAACATCTGGGTCGCCAAGCAGATCGAAAACGACCTGCTTCGGCGCAGCGGGCGCGGAGCCGCGAACAGCGAGCAATTCAAGTTTTTCACTGCGCCGAAGACACGCGGGTGGGGGCTGCTTACAAGATAAAAAAGAACGGGCTTGAAATCAGTAGGTTCTGACTCATGCCCATTTACTATCAAGATGCCTGTACCACTGTAACGCCGCCATATGCGAAATTATCATACATCCATCTGGAATGCACCTCAGGAATTCTGATGCAGCCATGGGAGCCGGGGGCACTGAGGCGGGCTTTGTAGTAGTCGTAGCTGTTATTGGCCTGCCTTGGGATGCGGTGGAAGTACACCGCGCCGGTGACCCTTATGCAGTCAAAGGCGGTCAGATCCTCTTCACCGTTAATCCGTTTGGCTGGATCGTCGGTGTGCCATGAGAGGAAAAGGCTCTTCTTGCCCGGCAGTCCGTTCATGTCTTTTTTCAGCGTGAACGTACCCACAGAGGTCAGCCTATCCTCGGTGGTGCCGCCTGTTGTGCAGGTGAAAAAGCGCACTAGTGTTTTATTTTTATAAACTGAGATAGTTTGGTTCTTCTGATTGACGACGGCTACCCATACCGCGCTTTGCGCCGCTGTATTTCCGCTTGGAATCGCCGTGGGACTGATGCGCTCGGTGTAGGCCGTACCAGCGGAAACGAAATCATTTTGCCCGTTCACTTCCACCTGCCAGCAGCCGTTGACCTGAGATGTCGACCTCAGAGCCAGAATGTCGCCGTGTTCGGCTCTTCTCGCGCGAATGTTTTTTGTTGAACCTATGTCCGCGCTAGTTCTCACGTTGAGGTTCCCCGAGCATTTTACCCTGACGTAGTCCGCGTATTTGCTGTAATCGGGCTGTACAGCGAAATACCCATCCGGCCTGACCGCATCCATATATCTGGTGCGGATATAGCCGGTTTTATCATTGAAAACAACTTTGAAATAGTACGTGTAGTTATTATACTTGATCGTAAACTCCTGCATCAGCTCCAGCTGTTCGGCGTTTGCCAGACTACCGAGACTCGCGGAATTGGGATTAGCGCTCGCACGTACCGTTTCGGTAGACACGTAGCGAAGCACGATGTATTCACCTATACCCTTAATGGAGCCCGCTCTTTTAAATACCCAGTCTTTTACCCTTACATAATGATTGTCGTCGTAATCGTACCTGACTTGATATAGAGTAATTCCTGTTTCGAAGGTTCCGTTTGCCTTTTGGGTTTCGCATCCGGTTTTGATGGACAGAATCGGGCGCTCGACAGCGGCGGACGAGGCAGGCACCTTGTGGTCGTTCACATAGCGCTTGTTGGCCGCATCGTACTTGTAGACCTGGATGCCGGCGGGCAACGTACCGATGTCGCCGTTTGCAGGGCTGGGACTGGCTGCTGCTGTTCCAGTAGCCGTATTGAAAATAAACAGCAACGCCATGCTTGCAGCTAAAAGCGTCATTGCCATCACCAAGGCTGATGTTCTGTGTTTACGCATTTTAAACATCCTCCTTTCCAGTTAATGTCATTCTCGATTATACGCTAGTTATTGGGGCTTGTCAATCAATAGTTAATTCTCGGGGCAGGTTGCCTTTGAATAGATGGCTTGGCACGCTGCAACATGCCACCATCAGTACGAACCAGTAAACAATTAAAGCCCGCAGCTTTTCGTTTACTGCTGCGGGCTTTTGCACATCCAGTTCGTTCGGGGCTGAGTATACCTACCTTTAGTGCGTTTCGCCCAGTTATCTCCGTTGGCGCAACCAGACGAAACGCATTTCAATTTGTCACAATCAAGCGTATTCATGCGAGCTATTCGTAGCGATAATAACGATTGATTGTTTCATTATCGAAGGAGTAGATGACATCTGCGTTTGGGACCTCGAATTCCTCATCACCAGTACCGTTTTCAGCATGCAGAATAGCGAGTTTAGCAATAGCTCTCTCAAAATCTTCGCGTGGAATGTCAAAATGCTTTACAAAAGTAACTAAGGGCATTTCGGTAAATTCATCCTTTTTATTCCAGAAATACTGATCTGCCCACGCCATATATTTATCGTCAGGAACCAAGTCGCTAATGACCCCTGGAATTCTGTAGTAAGTCAGACGATATAATCTGTCAACGCCGTCATCATAATAATTGTTGTCAAGTAAATCTACGGAACCCTGCGAATGCTCAAGTCCTGTAGGCGGAGTGGGACTAATCGTTCTATACTGTGTTGTGTTTGCTGTTTCGCGTACTTGCGTCGATTTATCAGTTGATTCGATCTGGTGCTGGTCATTCGAAGCAACAACCATATTGCCATTGTTCGGGCCATTTTCGCTGATGTTCGATGATATCCTGCCGCACGACATCAGCATGAACATAAAAGCCATCAACATGCCGCCGAAGAAAAGCAATTTTTTCATAACACTTATTCCTCCTAATATGTGAAAGTTCAAACGAGGCTGTCGCCGTGGTTTTAGGGTGAGGATTGACGGTTGCTTTTCTATAGATTGGCTCTTTTTGTGAGAGCAAGTCATTCGCAACGCATCCCGTCAATCCCATATCCCAATAATGCTATCGGCGGTAGGTTGTGCTTTGCGAAGTATGCCAAGCCGAGGTATACGCTTTACTGAATCCAGTATTATATATGTATTGGCTGCCGCTGAAAATAAATACTGGATCAGGATTTGTATTGCCAGAACGTGTGTCACCACTGTTATAACTGCTCACTGGGTTAACGACTTTATTGGTTCTATCGTTATCAAAGAATATATCAAAATGCAGATGTGATCCGTTATACGGCTTTTCTGGCGTAGGCGCAGGCGAAACACTGCCTGAGTTGCCGCTCAGCCCAATTGGTTCCCCTTTATAGACGGGGTTAGTTTCGTACACAGACTGTGACGACAAATGCTGGTATTGCGAATATATACCGTTACCATGATTTATTCTTATATATAGGCCCATCTCGGAATCGCTACCTCTTGTTACTACGGTACCCGCTTCAATAGAATTAACTGTAGTCCCATAGCTAACAGGAATATCCACACCCCTGTGTATACTAGTAGAGGAAAGAGATCTCCAGCCCCAAGGTGAATTAACTGAATGCAAATATACCGGCCAAATTGGATTGAATGAGGCACTCGATACTGGTACAAACCTCCACTTCTGGTTTGATGTGAGAGCATCTATATATGTCACAACATTCGCACCAGAAAGGGTGCTGCCATTCAGAACATCAAGGCAGGCGGTTCCTGTGATGTTATTGATAAGCTTGTATTTGGACAAAATGCTATATGTCCCGTCGCTGTTTAACCTTAGCAAGAAACGCTGGGTTGTTAATGACGAATTGCTGAAATAAAGGTCCACAACATTTGAAGTGAGTTCGCCGACACTTAGCATTTTTCTGCCGGTGCTTTGGTAAGCAGGCCACTGATTCTCCAGCGTGTAGAAGCCATCTCCTTCCACCGTTAGCTTCCATTGCTGGTTTAGCCCTCCATGGTTAGCGTATTGAATTACGTTGTTATTTCCGGATTGCTCTGCATCTAAATAATGCCCGCTCTTTTCTTGTTTAATAAAGTAAATTCCATTGGCAAGCGGTGCCGCATACGTTATGCTGATATATGGCACATAGTTACCACTAACTCCATTATCGCAAGAATAAAAGCTGTTGTAGTCTGGATTGGTAAGCGACTCGCTTGTGTAGCGAATCATAAATCCGTTATTTGCTATTGAGCCTGAATACCAATCCTTGACTCTTTGGGTAACTGCAGAGCCGCTAAATGTAACTGTCAACCCGTTCCTGTCCACACCAGAAACAAGCAACGTATCATTGGACGGCTTGTTCGCCCATGTGAGTGTGCCTTCGGTCCAAGTGTCGTTAACTCCATACAGCGAAAACGGTCGGCTGGTTGACGCAGCTGGATGCTGCACAATGTAGCTTGCGCTCGTAATCGTGTAGCCGCTGCCAATGCTTGGCAGAGTAAGAACTCGCCAATAGGCCCTATGAACCTTGTAAACAGAGCTAACAGTTTTTATTCCCACATACATTCGATCTCCCAATCCGCCAGGATTCCCTCCGCCGTCATAAATATAGACATCGTAAGCGTTGGACAAATTCCTCGATGATGTTATTGTTGGATCAATAACAACAGGATATACCCGCTCTGCCGCGTTTAACCACTCCGTGTCGGGTGCAAACACGATGCGGTAACCTTCTGCTGTTTTCGCGATTTCAACGGCAATGTTATATGAGGTATCATCCGCTGCATCATACATATAAGGGGTTTGAATCGTAAAAATCACTTCGCCGTTGCTGTTCAAAAATCCAACACTATTGTTTTCTGTTTTGACCGCTGTTAGACCTTCAACGACAATATCCATCGCGTAGCCCATGAAATCACTCAGAGCATTAAGGATGATATCCTCTTTGACCCGGCCAGACATGACCGAATAACGCGCATCTATGCCGCCGCCCAAAACATCGGGATACACAAGCCCGGAGCTGATTTTAGAAGCAGCAGTTTTGCGTTGCTCCTCAGTTAATTGCGCTAGTTCTTCGGTCATATCGAATACTGTCGCAGTTCTTGATGTCCGCGCACTTTCAAAAACTCGCGTCACGGCCAAATCATCGTTTGCATCAGCAGCATCTATTTCTGGTTTCCCTTCTTCCACATCAGGTTCAGTGCCTGCCGCTTTTTCAGGAAGTTTGTCGGTTTCTTCTCTAACCAGCTCAATTACAGCTGTATCGCTCAAGTCTTCACCGCTCACTGTAAGTCCTGCTACTTTTTCAGGTTCTGCAACTGCGGCTATTTCATCCGAAGACAAAGACAGTAAAGCGTCGTTGGCAGGCCCGACTTTCCTGTCCACAAAAGAGGATAGCCCCCAAGACATGGTGTAGCCTTCGTACGAGACTTCTACGAGGTCTTTTTCGGATTCTTTCGCAAATGAAACATTGAAAGCCTCATCCGCATTTTCAAGACGTCCGCCTTTCAGGGACAACGTATTGTCAATTTCCTCGAAGCTGCCGTCAGCGGAAAGCCTATGAACGGGGTCGGCATAGCTAACCGCAAGGTAGCTTCCATCGCTTAACAGGAAGTGCTTTTCGTACTCGCCGCGCTTTTCAATATCCTCCTCCAGTATTTGCGTGGATTCCTGCGCTTCGATGGGCGTGTTTTCGTCTATGTCCTCCGCCAGCGCACCCGGCAACATCACCTGCAAGAATAGGACAAGGGACAGGATGATGGATAATGCCCTAAAGGTCTTTTTCATATATGATCTCCTTTTTCTAAATTATTGGCACTAATTTTAAATGGTTGTCATAAAAGGCCATCTGGCGCTATGCTTTGCCGCCCATCGGAACCACCTATTCTTTCCGTCTTTCGGCATCGCTCAGTAAGCCAACGCGCCGCTGTACTCCGTAAACGTCTCATACTTCGTCCCGGCATAGGCAGTGTAAACGGCTTTGGTTCGGTACTCATACCCCTTCACAATATCCTTGGTGAACGAGGCTACTCCTTTGTAGGTGTTGAATGTCTGCTTGGGATGGTTGTAGTAGTCAGACCAGATATTGCTCGTTGCGAGCTTGCGTTGGAGCGTTAGAGTTATCTCCACCTTAGTAGTAGTTCCTTGGTAACCCGTAAGGGAACCGGTGCAGGTTGCTTTTCCGCCACTGATGCCAATATTCGTTCTAGTTTCGCTGACATAAGCCATGCGTGTCGGGGCTGACAACTCTCTTGCCTCATCAGCAGGGGTGGTGGCACTCACAAGCGTCATGCAGCCAAAGCCAATCACCAAGCAGAGCAGTGCTGATAGTATGCGTTTCAAATGAATTACCTCCGAATCTTGTTTGATGGTGAGGGGGTTGTCCCTCACTATATTAACAGGACTTCGGAGGTAATTGGTGACATGTTTCGAAAAACTTCTTTTCTATCTCTTCTCTGTGATCTGAATCGACTCTGCCATGCGCAGCAAATCAGCCTCTGAGATGGGCCCGGAAATACGGAAGCCATATTGCCCATCGCTCCAAGTCAGGCTTTGTATTTCCTTATTTGTATAATAGAATCCTTCCCTTCCATCAACCGAAACAGTTTCAACTGATGTTCCCTCTGAATCAATGCGCACGACAATAGAGGTTATCGTGTACTGTGTAAATGTTACATCATATTTGCTTTCGCATATATATGTCCGCTCACAGTCGGTGACATAGTCTATCGTTTGATTGATATCTTCACTGTAACCCTCTGGTAGCCACGTAGGTAAATAATGCACTTCTAGCACGCTAGGGAAGTGTTCCTCCTGCTGGTGAAAGAACACCCGCGAGAACTTCTGGTAAGCCTCAATAATGAATCGCACCACGGGCTCACGGATGGCAGAAACGCTAAACACCATAGTCATCATCAAAATAAACGTTGCGGCTAACGCCAACACAGCTTTCTTGCCATTGGTGTTGGCAAGGCGGTAATAGGGGCTCCGCTCAGTACGGATAAGCCGCCGCATTCGACGTTCAAACTCGGCCGAAACGCGTACTGGATTTCGCGCGACTTCCGCTTCCAACTGTTCACATTCCTCGTTTTGCACGTCAAACAGCGCCTGCCTGAATTCAGGGCTGCGCAAAAGCGCTTCCATAGTCATTCTGACGCCACTCCTTTCTTGGTCAAACTCGCTCTTAATACATCCCGCGCCCGTTCCAATCGCTTTTTCACGGCATTCTCGCTCAGGTTAAGGTGTTTGGCAATATCCCGAATAGCCATATCCTCATAGTACATTAGGTATAGCACATCCCGGTGGATGGGCGGCAGTTGCTGAATTACCGCTCGCAGATCTCCTTTACTGATTTCATCGTCTATCTCGCCTTCTATATAACCTCCCGCTTCTTCATCTTCTAGCAGTTCCTCAAGAGGCATTTCGATTATCTTGCGTCTGGCTTTGAGCATGTTCAGTGCAATACCCCTCACTTTAATAACAGCGTAAGCGTGAGTTTGGTGACTGGAAATTTCTCCTATTTTACCCATATCCTTCATGATTTGAAAAAATGTTTTTTGAACGGCGTCTTCTGCAAGATGATCGTCTTGCAGAATTTTTTGCGCTACCCGAAGCATTTGCCCATAGTAACGAAGATATAGCTGCTCGAACTTCCGCTTATCTTCTGGGCTGTCGATCATGGCCAGGAAAAAATGTAGCACGTAGAATGGCCTCCTTCTTTCCCCAAAGTTCTACAACAAGTTTAACGGTTTGAAGCTTGGTTGTCAAGGGATTTTCTGGATAAAAATAAAACCAAGAATAGAATGCACCGGAGTATACCTGATCCTTTGTCTGGTACGAGGCTCGTTAAGAAAACGCACTATCCAGGATCTCCACGTTGCAAAAAATACCGGGCCTCTTCGGGGTTTTCGCCTTCCAGGAAAAGATACCTGGTATAGCCCTCGAAACAGATGGTGAATCGCTGGCCCGCGCCGCCTGCTTTTTGACTTGCCCTTGGAATGGGGCCTGACACCCTGTCAATCGTCATCCACCGCTCCTTCTCGTCCGCGCGGGGGTCCTTCAAGAGAATTTGGCTTGGGAGGATCGTACCGTCCGCGCTATACTGCACCAAGACGGTCACGTAAATTTTATCCGGTTGTGCAAGGAGATAGTTCATATCCATTGCGTATTCCTCGCGGGTATGGTATAATTGCTGCGTGATCTATCCCAGATATCCCTTCGGGTAGACCAGGCACGCGCCGCTGGCGACGTCCAGCTGGCCGAGCTGCTTATCTGAGAATATTACGCCGTAATCAATCGCGGCGTGGCCGTATCTGCGGCGGATACCATCAAAGGTGTATTCAATCATCTCCTGCCGCTGTCGCTGCGTTTCGTCCACAAACAAGGACAACTGCTCC
>JGI24696J40584_12961222_pt1 | contig 12251 bp, 10 predicted proteins | sample TergutCo191P4_FD_40584 | JGI IMG/M metagenome (IMG submission 40584)
TGTGGCTGGCGGTGATCACGATCCCCGTATGCGCCCCAAAGTGCCGCACGGCAAAGCTGAGCATGGGTGTCGGGCGCGCGTCCCGGAACAAATACACCCGCACGCCGTTGGCGCGCAGCACCTCCGCGCTGTGCTCCGCGAACTCCTTCGAGCAGCGGCGGGTGTCGTAGGCGACGCAGGCACGTAATTCAACTTCGGGATATTCTTTTTTAATAAAGTTGGCCAGTCCCTGCGTGGCACGGCCCACCACATAGTGGTTCATGCGGTTGCTGCCCGCGCCGATCTCGGCCCGCAGCCCCCCCGTGCCGAAGGCCAGGTTGCGGTAGAACGCGTCGGTGCGGTCGCCGCCGGCCAGGGCTTCCAGCTCGGCCCGCCAGAAATTGCCCTGCGGGACGTTTGCCAGCCAGCGTTCGTATTCCAGGAGCGCTTCGTTTTTCATGATCAATTCCTTTCTCTGTTGTACGCAGTCGGCGCTGCGCCCGGGGTCCGCCGGGGTGTTGAACGCGTAATCCAGCAGGGCATCGAGGGTCGTGGTAGCGACATGCAGGCGCGTGTCGCTGGAGGCATAGTAGACCGCGACTTCATTGCCGTTGACCGCCGCGCCGTTGCAGAACAGCACGTTGGAGACGTCGCCCACGCGCTCCGGCCCCAGGGGGGCCAGCAGGTAACCGGAGGGTTCGGCGATGACCCGCCAGGGCTCTTCCAAATCCGTCACGAAGGCGTAGAGCACATAGCGCAGGCCGGAAGCGGTGTTGCGCACACCATGGGCGATGTGCAGCCAGCCCCTGTCCGTGCGGATGGGCGGGGCCCCCGCGCCGTTCTTCGCCTCGGTGATCTTGTGGTACTCCCTGGGGCTGACGAGAATCTCGTCCGTAATCTCCGCGTTTTCGATGTCCGCGCAGGCGGCGTAGCAGATACCGCCCCCGCTGCCCGCGTCGATAAAGCCGTCCTGCGGGCGGGTGAGGAAGGCGTATTTGCCGTCCGCAAAGGCCGGGAAGAGCGCCACGTTGCGCTGCTGGGACGCGGCCTTCAGGTTGGGCAGGCGCTCCCAATGGCGCAGATCCTTCGTGCGCACGATGCCGCAGGCCGCCACCGCCGCCGAGGGGTCGGGGTCGGCGGGGTCCTTGCTTTCGGAGCAGAACAGGCCGTAGATCCAGCCGTCCTCGTGCCGCGTCAGCCGCAGGTCGTAGACATTCGTCTCCTCCGGCTGGGTGTCGGGCAGCTCAATCATGCGCTCGAAGCGGAAGCCCTCTGTAGGCGTATCGCTGCTTGCCAGGGCGAAGAAGGACTTGCGGTCGCAGCCCTCCGCCCGCGCGGCGAGATAATATTTCCCGCCCAGATACATCGCCCCGCTGTTGAACACCGCGTTGACGCCCAGGCGCTCCAGGCACAGGGGGTTGGTTTCGGCGTCCAGGTCGTAGCGCCAGTGGGGCGGCACGTGCGCCCGGGTGAGCACGGGGCGCGCCCAGCGCTGTAAGACGCCGCCGCCCTCTTCGGGCGCGTTGGGGCGGGCGATGAGGGCTTCGTATTCCTCCAAAAGCTGTTTCGCGCGTTCGGTCATGGGGGGCCTCCTTGGGTGGAAGATAAGGCGGGCGGCAAGAATGCCGCCCTTATGGATACTATTTTATCCCAAAGGGGCGCAAATGTCAACGTTTTCTCTTGCATTTCTCCCCCGCCCGTTATATAATACAAATATCATAAACCAAAGGGGAAAACCATATGAAAATCAGACGGATTCTCAGCGCACTGCTCTGCGCCTGCGTGATTCTGGCGGCGGCCTGCGTCCCCGCGGCGGCGGCGAAGAGCTGCAACTGCGGCGAGGTCGTGCAGGTGTATATGGAGGGCTTCGGCAGCTCGCTGTATTACGACTACGGCACGCCCGAGCAGCGCAAGGCCGAAATGGCCGAGACGGACGACCTGCCCGCCGGCATTTGGGCGCTGCTCAAGAGCATCCCCCTAAGCGTGCTGAAGTGGAGCTGGTCCCCCTTTGCCAGCGGCGCGGGCGCGCTGGTCAACAGCATCATGGGGCACCTGGCCATGGACCAGGACGGCAACAGCATCGAGCCCATCAGCGAGCATTGGCGGATCAACCCAGACCAGGACCACCGCGAAAGCCCCGAATACCGCTTCCACTACGACTTCCGCATCGACCCCTTCGAGGCCGCAAAGCAGCTCGACGAGTTCATCGAGGCCGTGGTCAAGGCCACCGGGCACGGCAAAATCGCCCTCACCGGGCACAGCGAGGGCGCGATTGTCACCATGACGTATCTGAAGGTCTACGGTTCCAAGCGCCTGGAGTCCTTCATCATGCTCAACGGGGCCTGGCAGGGGCTCACCATGGTGGGGGAGCTGTTCACGGGCAAGTTCGGCCTTTCCGCCGCCTCCGTGACCAACTACATAGCCGACCTGGACGACGGCTCGGGTAGCCTGAAGAACGCCATGACGCTGCTGCGCAAGTCGCACCTGCTGGACTTCCTGGAGCCCCTGGGGGATGGACTCATCGACAGGATGGGCGACCAGATCTACGCCGAGACCCTCATGCCGCTGCTCGGGAGCATGCCGATGATCTGGGCCTTCGTGCCGCAGGAGTACTACCCCGAGGCGCGTAAGCTCATCGCCGGGGACCCGCGGTACGCCAAGCTGCTGGCCAAAGCGGACAAATACCACAGCGAGGTGCAGTCCCAGGCGGGCAAGCTCCTCAAAAAGGCCGCGGACAAGGGCGTGAAGCTCGCGATCATCGCGGGCTACGGCTCCCATCCCATCCCCGTGACGAAAAACGCCGCCTACCAGAACGACAGCATGATCGACACGGCCTACGAGGCCGGTTTCGCCACCGCCGCCCCCATCGGCCAGACATTGCCCGGCGTCGACCCGACGTCAAGCAAGTCCAAATACCGTTCGCCCGACGGGATCTTCGACGCCAGCACCTGCCTGTTCCCGGATTACACCTGGTTCGTGAAGGGCAGCGTGCACGAGTCCGGGCCCTCGCGCGAGCTGCGCCAGTGGATCATCCACAGCAAAACGCAGCCCACCGTATGGAGCAGCAAGGACTGGCCGCAATATTTGATCAAGAACAGCGAGGGGAAGGCCGTGCCGAATAAATAGCAATATTTGGATGCCAGCGCATCGCATATTCGCATCGCGCAAGCTCATACTACCATTGATGCTTTGAGGTAGAGAATGTGCTTCTACGCGACAGAGATGCGGGGATTCGCACACCCGCCAATAGCATCATGAAAGAGTCGCACTTTGTTGTACGGCTCTTTTTTATGTAGAGACGCACGGCAGTGCGTCTCCGGCGAAAAAAGCATCCTCGGATTTTGTAGAGACGCACTGCCGTGCGTCTCTACATCATTTGGATGCGAATAACATTCTCACCCCAAAAAGTCTTTCAACCGCTTGCTCCGGCTCGGGTGCCGCAGCTTACGCAGGGCCTTGGCCTCGATCTGGCGTATGCGCTCGCGGGTAACGTTGAACTCCTTGCCGACTTCCTCCAGGGTATGGGGGTGCCCGTCCTCCAGGCCGAAGCGCATGGCGAGGACCTTTTCCTCCCGCGTGGTGAGGGTTTTGAGCACCTCGCCCAGCTGCTCCTTCAGCAGGAGCATGCTGGCCTTGTCCGCCGGGGCGGGGGCGTCCTCGTCGGGGATGAAGTCGCCCAGCAGGCTGTCCTCCTCCTCGCCGATGGGGGTTTCCAGCGAAACCGGCTCCTGGGCCACGCGCATGATCTCCCGCACGCGCTGCGGCTCCATCTCCAGGCGCTCGGCGATCTCCTCCACGGAGGGGTCGCGGCCGTTCTCGTGCAGCAGCTGCGTATTGGCCTTCTTGACCTTGTTGATGGTCTCCACCATGTGCACGGGGATGCGGATGGTGCGGGCCTGGTCGGCGATGGCGCGGGTGATGGCCTGCCGGATCCACCACGTGGCGTAGGTGCTGAACTTGAAGCCCTTGGTGTAGTCGAACTTGTCCACGGCCTTGATGAGCCCCAGGTTGCCCTCCTGGATCAAATCCAGGAACTGCATGCCGCGGCCCACGTAGCGCTTGGCGATGCTCACCACCAGGCGCAGGTTCGCCTCGGCCAGGCGCTTTTTGGCGTAGGGGTCGTCGTCGGCGATGCGAATCGCCAATTCGATCTCCTCCTCGGGGGTGAGCAGCGGCACCCGGCCGATCTCTTTGAGATAGACCTTCACCGGGTCGTCCAGCAGCTGGTTCTTGTCGTCCACCGCCAGGCTCACGTCGGCCTCCTTGGGCGGCTCCAGGTCGAAATCCAGGGCCAGCTCGGCGAAGTCGTCGATGATCTCGATGCCCTGTTTCTCCAGTGTCTCGTAGATCTTGTCCAGCTCCTCCAGATCCACCGCCGTATCCAGGAACACCGCGTCGATCTCCTGCGCCGTGACTTTGCCGGTGGCCACCCCCTTATCGATAAGGGCCTTCACTGTGCCGGCGGTTTTTTTCTCTTCCATCTAGTCGTCCTCCGTATGGTTCTTCATTTTGGCAAATAATTCTAAATACGCATTTTCATCTAATTGGCTTACATTGATATCCTTGGGCCTTTCCCCCAGCAGCTTCCTCGCGCAGCCCTCGCACTCCTGCCAGGGGTTCGCGATGGCCTCGCAGGCCAGCTTCATGCGCATGGCCTCGTCCTGCTCCCGCTGGGTCAGCGCGCCGGTGAGCAGCTCCGGCTCGACGCCCTGCGCGCTCTCTAAGCGGGCGAAGAGCTTTTCCGCCAGTTCCCGGTTGAATGGCGTCACGAAATCCCCCGGGGATAGTGTTTCCCGCAGCCGCAGATAAAAATCCGGGTGGCGCAGCAGCAGGCCCAGCAGGCGTTCCTCGGCCTTGGCGGCGGCGGGGTGCAGGCCGCGCTGCGGGTCGGTCTTCACGCTCTGCGCGTCCTGGAGCTTCATCAGCTCGCGCTGCCTGTCCCGTTCCTGCCTGCGGTCGCCGCGGCGGCGCTCCTGCGCGGCCTGGGCCAGGATGGCCTCCTTGCCCACTTGCAGCTCCTCCGAGAGCCGAGAGGCGTAGATGTCCCGCTCGATCTGCGAGCAGCGCGCCAGGATTTTCGCCGCCTCCCGCAGGTAATCGGCCTTGCCCGCGGGCGTTTCCAGATCCAAATCCCCGCGGACGCGCAGCAGCGAAAACTCGATCTCGTTGGCCGCGCCCTCCAGCAGCTGGCGGTATTTCTCCGCGCCGTAGGCCTTCAAAATCTCGTCGGGGTCCTTGCCGCCGCTGAGCTTGAGCACGCGGAGCTTCAGGTTCGTCTGCCCGAGGATTTCCAGGGCCCTTTGCACGGCCTTCTGGCCGGCCTCGTCGGCGTCGTAGCTGAGCACCACCTCGCCGGCGTATCGTGACAGCAGCTGGGCCTGGTCCCGGGTGAGCGCCGTGCCTAAACACGCGACCGCCTGCGTAAAGCCGTGCTGGTGCAGGGCGATGACGTCCATGTAGCCTTCGACCAAAATCAGCCGCCCGTTGGCGTCGTTCTTCGCGAAGTTGAGGGCGTAGATGTCGCGGCCCTTCTTATAGGCCAGGGTGTCCGAGGTGTTGATGTACTTGGGCTTGCTGTCGTCCAGCACCCGCCCGCCGAAGGCGATCACGTTGCCACGCAGGTCCAGGATGGGCACCATCACGCGGCCCCGGAAGCGGTCGTAATAGGAGACCCTGCCGTTCTTTTCGCTGCGGGAAACCAGGTTGGCCTCCGCCAGCTCCTCCGGGGCGTAGCCCTGCCCGCGCAGGTGGTCCAGCAGATTGTTCCAGCCCTCCGGCGCGTAGCCCAGGCCGAAATGCTTCACCAGCTGCGGGGTAAGCCCCCGTTTGTTCAGCCAGTAGTCGAGGCCCGGCGAGCCCGGCTCCTTCAATTGCCCGTAGAAAAACTTGGCGGCCTCGCGGTTGGCGGCAAGGATGCGCAAACGCTTTTTCGCCAGCCCGTCGTCGTAGTTGTCCTCGGGCAGCTGCATGCCCACGCGCTGGCTGAGGGCCTTCACGGCCTCCACGTAGTCCAGGCGCTCCATGCGCATGAGGAAATTCACAGCGCTGCCCCCCGCGCCGCAGCCGAAGCAGTAAAACGAATTGTTTTCGGTATATACCGTGAAGGAGGGGGTCTTCTCGTTGTGGAAGGGGCACAGGCCCATCAAGTTCCGCCCGCTGCGCCGCAGGTTGACGTAGGGCGAAATGAGCTGCTCGATATCCGTGCGGGCGCTCAGCTCCTGTAAGTAGGAATCAGGGATGGCCATATGCCCCCCCTTTTTCCGGCTGCGCTGATCGAAAGCCGGTCATTATCATTGCGATAATCCACGCGATCAAGCCCATAAACAAATAAAAGGCGGTCACAGTCATCATGCCAAAACCATCACCGGCCCATGGCTTTTCGCCGGGATATAAGCGTTCAAATCGAATATCATATAAAAACCTCGATAAAGGAATACCGATGAGGATATATGTGCCTATATATACAGACGTAGAGGCAAAGAGCTTTTTAAAAGTTGTGGAACTTAAAAAAATTATCATAAAAACAAACGGAATAACAGCCAGACACATCGTCAAGTTCATAGCAGCTATTGTACTGCTCCAGCAAAACAAATTGAAAATCGCTACAAAAGCAACGCTGTTAAATAAGCCGCCCTGCAGCACGGCCCACCATTTTTTTTCACCGAACAATACTGTCTTCATCAATATCTCCTTTCCACCAGATTGAGGTCGCCCTACAGGTGCTCCGCACCACCCCCTCGGCGCTTCGCACCGGCCCCCCAGGGGGGGCATCTTGACAGATCGAAAATTCTTTCTGCCGATTTACGGATAAATCTGTCGCTTCGTCAGGATGCCCCCCTTGGGGGGCCGGCGCGATAGCGCCCCCTACAGCACCCTCCAGCTTCTCGGCACAAAGCACTCCTCGAAGGTGTGCACGGCGAAGCGGTCTGTCATACCGGCGATGTAGTCCGCCGCGGCGCGTTCGGGGCCCTCCGCCGCGCATATGCGCCGGTAGTCCCCGGGCAGCTTTTCGGGGCGGGCGACGAAGTACTGGTACAGCCAGACGATCATGTCGATGGCCTTGGACTCCTCGCTTTTGCAGACGGGGTTGGTGTACACGCGCTCGAACATAAAGCTGTGCAGGAACTCGAAGGCGGCGGCCGTTTCAGGGGTCAGGGCGATCAGGGAACAGGCTTCGGGGACGGAAGCCGCGATGCAGGACAGCACCAGCGTATTGATGCGCGCGCCCTTCGTTTCGCCCAGGGCCTCGCGGATGGGCGCGGGGATGTCGGCCTCACGGAACACCCCGGCGCGCACGGCGTCGTCGATGTCGTGGTTGATGTAGGCCACCCGGTCGGCCAGGCGCACGCACTGCCCCTCCAAGGTGAAGGCCTTCGGGTCATTGGTGTGGCGCTCGATCCCGTTGCGCACGGCATCCGTGAGGTTGAGGCCCAGACCGTCCTTCTCCAGGCTGTCCACCACGCGCAGGCTCTGCTCGTAGTGGCGGAAACCCGGTTCATAGACGCTGTCCAGCGCGCGCTCGCCCGCGTGGCCGAAGGGCGTGTGCCCCAGGTCGTGCCCCAGGGCGACGGCCTCCGTCAAATCCTCGTTGAGCCGCAGGGCCCGGGCGATGGTGCGGGCGATCTGCGCGACCTCCAGGGTATGCGTCAAACGGGTTCTGTAGTGGTCCCCCTCGGGCGAAAGGAATACCTGGGTCTTGTGCTTGAGCCTGCGGAAGGCGCTGCTGTGGAGGATGCGGTCCCTGTCCCGCTGGAACGCCGTACGCAGCTCGCACGGCGGCTCGGGGCGGGCGCGCAGGGCCTCGTCGGCGAAGGCCGCCCGGGGCGAGAGGATCTCGCGCTCCAGCCTGCACTGCGATTCGCAAAATGCCGCCGCGCCGGCATTGGTCATCGGCAATTCCCCCTTCCACCCTGTTATACGCGCAAATCTTGAATATTCCTGCAAAAATATTTTCTTTTTTCCTCTTTTATTTACCCGGGATATCCTGTATAATAGGGTGGGAAACGTGAAGTGGAGGAGAGCGGTGTGGAAAATTCGGAAAAGCGCAGGGTGCGCCTGACCATCTGCGGGCTGGACTATGTCCTTCTTTGCGCGAAGGACGACGAATATATGCAGGCGCTGGGCGCGCAGCTGCACGAAGATATCACCCGCATGCTGAAGACCAACGGGCGCATCTCGGCCACGCAGGCGGCCGTACTGTGCGCGTTGCAGGCCATGGACGAGGCCCGGGAGGCCCAGACCGCCGCCGAGAATTTGCGGGCGCGGATTCAGGACTACCTGGAGGACGCCGCGCAGATGAAGAAGGAGGCCGAGTTATCGCGGCACGAGGCGGAGCAGCTGCAGCGCGAGAACGCGGAGCTGAAGCGGAGGAAGCCGTGATGCGGCCCTTCACCATAGGCACGGACTGGTTCACCGACGTGGACGACGCGGCGGCCATGCGGGTGTTCGCACGGGCGCACAGGGCGGGCGCCATCCGCATCGAGGGCGTGTGCGCCAACGCCTGCATAAAATACACCTGCGCCAGCCTGGACGCCTTCCTATGCAACGAAGGCCTGCCGGGCATCCCGCTGGGTGCCGACCGCGCCGCGAAATACCCCGGGCGGGGCAGATACCAGAAGCGCATGGCGGGCGCGGGCGCATACAGAACAAACGCGGACTGCATGGACGCCGTGGGCCTCTACCGCGCGGCGCTGGCCGGGGCGCGGGAACCCGTCGAAATGGCGGAGATCGGCTTCTGCCAAGTCCTCGCCAAGCTGCTGGACAGCCCCCCGGACGAGCTCTCGCCCCTGGACGGGCGGGCGCTCCTGGTCGAACGCTGCAAACATATCTGGGCGATGGCCGGCAAGTGGGACGTCCCCGGCGGGGCGTACAACTACAATTTCCGCGTGACGAGGGATAACATGCGGGCGGCGCACCGTTTCTACGAGAACTGCCCCGTGCCCGTGACCTTCCTGGGCCACGAGGCGGGCAAGTCTGTCGTCACGGGCGGCGTGCTGGAGGGCCGGGACGACATGCTGGCGCGGGCCCTGCGCGACCACGGCTCGAAGCACGGCCGCTCCTCCTGGGACCCCATGCTGGCCCTGCTGGCGATCACGGAAAACCTGGAGGAGGCGGGCTATACGGCGGTCTACGGGCAGGCGCGGATTGACCCGAAGGACGGCAAATGCCGCTGGGAGCCCGGCGCGGGCGGCCGCCAGCGATATGTGGTCAAGACCCGGCCGGACAGCTTTTACCGGGACGCCATCAATGAAATTATCGGATGATGCAGGAGGCCCCATGGACAGCGAAGAAATATGGGTTTTGGGCAAGCTCAATGCCAGCCTCGTTACCGCCATGGAATTTCCGCTGCAAACCGATGAAGTCGTGCTGACGCCGGAACGGGCCACTCATATACGTCTGCGCCATCCAAGTGACGTCTATCTTTTGGAACAATATGGCCCCATGGCCGTGCGCTCCCCTGATTATGTCCTGTTGGACGAAAAAAACGCCGAGACCGTTCTGCTGATAAAAAACATATCAGATACAAATTGCAATATGGTCCTGCGCCTGGCGCTCCTTACGGGCGGAAACCCCGAAAAGAAAAAATCCATCATGACATTTCACCGTATTCGGGATTCCTACTTGAAAAGATTGCTTTCGCGCCAAAAAACACTTTACAAGGCCGAATAAATATGATATAATAGGACTACAATAGGTTGGGTGTTTTGAAGTAGAGATCGTGTCGCTACGCGCCCTTGCGGCCAAAAGAAATGCGGGAAGGGGCACCCCCGCCAAAACGCCCAATATTGCAAGGGACTGCATGGCAGCCCCTTGTTGTTTTTTAGGAGGCCCCATGACCCCCGAACTCCTCGCCCCTGCCGGCAGCCCGGAAGCCCTCCTCGCGGCCATACGCTGCGGGGCCGATGCCGTATACCTCGGCGGCGGGGCGTTTAACGCGCGCGCCGGCGCGAAAAACTTTTCGCGCACTGCCTTGCCCGAGGCAGGCCGTCTATGTAAATTGCACAATGTAAAACTCTATTTCACGCTGAACACCCTGCTCACCGACAGGGAACTGCAGCAGGCCATGGCTCTCGCCGAAGAGGCGATTGAAGCCGGGGCGGACGCCATTATCGTGCAGGACTTAGGGCTGCTGCGGCTGCTGCACATTGCGTATCCGGCGCTGCCGCTGCACGCCTCTACGCAGTGTTCAACACAAACGGCACAAGGCATGGCTTTGTTGAAAGAACTTGGCGCGTCGCGCTGCATCGTCCCGCGGGAGCTCACGCGGGAGGAGCTCGCGGCCCTGGCCGCATCCGCGCCGCTGGAGCCGGAGGCCTTCGTCCACGGGGCGCTGTGCATGTCGGTATCCGGCCAGTGCCTGCTGAGCTTCGCCCTGGGCGGCCGCAGCGGCAACCGGGGCGCCTGCGCCCAGCCGTGCAGGCTGCCGTGGGCAGTTGACAGCGGACAGCGGACAGTTGACAGTTATAGTCTGAGCCTGAAGGACTTATCTCTGCTCGAGGAAGTCAATCGCCCGCCCTTGAATCAAATGGCCGCGCTGAAGATCGAAGGGCGGCAGAAGCGCCCCGAGTACGTCGCGGCGGCGGTGACGGCGTTTCGCCGCGCCCTGGACGGCACAATGTCCCCGGTCAGCGGCGAGGACCTGCGCCGGACCTTCAGCCGCTCGGGTTTTACGAAAGGGTATTACAAGGCGCAGCGTGACAAAAGCATGTTCGGCGTAAGGCGCAAGGAGGACGCCGCCCCGCCGGACACCCTGCGGCGCATGGCCGCGCTCTACGCCAAAGATACGCCGCGTGTGGCCTTAGAGGAGCGATTATGTGCAAATTCAGCACCTACGCGCATAGATAACGCACCGCAAAGACAACTGTCAACTGTCAATTGTCAACTGTCAACTGTCCTCCGCTTCCTCTCCCCCGCCCAAATCCCGCACGCCCTGCCCGAACACGCGCAAATCTTTCTCCCCTGCGATACGCCGCCGGAAGTGCTTTCGAAGCACCGCGCGCAGGTCGTCATCCCGGCGGGGGTGTTCGGGGATTATGATAAAATCCTCGCCCGGCTGCGCCGCGCAAAGCAGGCGGGCGCGGCCCTCGCCATGGCGCAGACTTTGGACGGCATCGCCTTGGCGCATGAGGCCGGACTTGTCCCCATCGCGGGCGAGGGCATGAATCTCCTCAACAGCGCGAGCCTGGAAGCCCTGCAAGCCCTGGGCGCCGCGGGCGCGGTGCTATCGGCGGAGATCACCCCGGCGCAGGTGAGGGATTTACGGGCGCAGATGGCGATCGGTGCGATGGTCTACGGCCGCCTGGCGCTGATGCTCTGCCGCAACTGCCCGGTGAAGGCCCAAATCGGCTGCAAGGCCTGCGGCGCGGGCAAGAGCCTGATCGACCGCAAGGGCGCGGCCTTCCCCCTGCGCTGCGAGAACGGCTGCGCGAAGGTGTACAATTCCCGCCCGCTCTGGCTGGCCGACGTGCAGGGAAAGCTGCCAACCTTAAGCTTCCGGTTGTTCAGCTTCACAATCGAAGGCCGCGAGGAATGCGCGTCGGTTTTGCGGGCATATCAAAACGGGGAAGCGTGTAAAGGCGAATTTACGAGAGGGTGGCTGCGATGAAATTCGTGCTGATCGTCGGCCCGCAGGCGGTGGGCAAAATGACCGTGGGGCAGGCCCTGGCCGCGCGCACAGGCTTGAAGCTGTTCCACAACCACGAGACCATCGAGCTGGTGCGCCCGCTGCTGTCCCTGGACAGGGCCGAAGGCTGGGCGTTGGTCATGGAGCTGCGCGAAAGCGTGTTCCGCCACTTCGCGCGCAGCGGGCAGGCGGGCATGATCTACACGGGGGTCTGGGCCTTCGACGAGCCGGAGGACCGGGCCTACTTCGAGGGCATCTTCGCGCTGTGGCGGGAGGCCTGCCCGGCGGTCGAAATCTTCATCGTGGAGCTGGAGGCCGACCTGGAAACCCGCCTGGCCCGCAACCGCACGGAGAACCGCCTGCTCCACAAGCCCAGCAAGCGGGATTTCGAATGGTCGGACGCCGACGTGCGCGGCAGCGCGGAGAAGTACCGCCTGAACTCCCTGCCCGGGGAGATCACCGAGCCGAATTATCTCAGATTGGACAATACGCATCTGAGCGCGGAAGAGGCCGCGCAGGCGATTGCCGAGCGGTTTGGGTTGTGATATTATGCGCGGGCGGCAAGAATGCCGCCCCTACAACTTGACAATTCACATTTTTTGTGTTATACTTATTATGAGATATTATTTGTAGGGGCGGCATTCTTGCC
>JGI24696J40584_12961221_pt1 | contig 12242 bp, 9 predicted proteins | sample TergutCo191P4_FD_40584 | JGI IMG/M metagenome (IMG submission 40584)
CCGCAACCCCCGCGCCCGCAGCGCGAAACTCAGAGTACTGGAGAAACTGTAGGGGCGCACAGCCGCCCGCCTATATAGAAGGGATTGATGTTGGTGGCCTTGACCGAAGCCGATTTCGCCTTTTTCGAGGAAAAGGAAGCCGCCGAGCCGCAGTACAAACTGAAGCGCGAGCCTATTCACTCCATCCGCGCGCCTAAAGGCGAGTCCATGGAGCAGAAGAACCTCAAGGCGCGCAAGTCCTGGATGCAGTCGCTGGTCGCCTTCGCGGTGACCGGCCTGGTGGGGGTCTGCCTGTTCCTGGTGGTGCAGGCGGGGGCGCAGCACCACGCCTCCATGGTGGAAAACCAGCGCCTCACCGAGCAGCTCAAGATCGCCCAGCAGAACAACATCAGCTACAAGACCCAGCTGGAGCGCAAGTTCTCCCTGGAGATCATTCAGAACACGGCCCTGCGCAAGTACCACATGGTTCCCGTGGAGGGCGGCCTGGTGAAGTACCTGAATATCACGCACGGGGATCAGCGGCTGGACTAATGCTTAATGCTAAATGCTTAATGCTGAATGATGGAGGCGGGCAGCCGCCGCGCTGCAGATAATTAAGCATTAAGCATTAAGAATTAAGCATTAAGCATTCGCATATCCCTTAAGGTGGGGGGTGACTCCATGGCGCAGCGCGGCAAGCAGACAACCAGCGACCGCCTGTTCCGGCGCGCGATGATCGTGCTATTCACGCTGATCTTCGCGGGCTTCGGGGCGGGCGCCTATGGCTTGGTGAGCGTGCAGCTGATCAACGGGGCGGAGTACAACGCCAAGGCGAAGGAGAGCCAGCTGCGCGATACGGAGCTTGCCGCCCGGCGCGGGACCATCTACGACATCAACGGGGCTGCCCTGGCGCAGAGCGCCTCCGCCAGCAAGGTATACATCAACCCCAACTCCCTGGATAAGGCCGTGAACAAGGCGGAAATCCTCGACGCCCTGTGCGGCGAGCTCGCGCCCATCCTGGGCATCACGGCGGAAAAGGTGCGCAGGCAGGCGGGCTATGTCAAAAACAACTACATGGCGCTGCAGGGCCAGGTGGACATCGGCGCCATGGAGAAGGTCAACGCCTTCCGGAGCCAGGAGCTGATCGTCCAGGAGCGCACCGACGACCCCGATTACCCCGACGGGATCAAAACCACCAAGGCCACCTACAAATACTACGTGGGCGTGCAGCCGGATATCATACGCTTCTACCCCCTGGGGAACCTGGCGGCCAACGTGCTGGGCTTCACCGGGGCGGAGGACATCGGCCGGGCGGGCCTGGAGCTCTTCTACAACCGCACGCTTACGGGCACGCCGGGGCGCATCGTCTCGGCAAAAAACGCCGCGGACGCCGACCTGCCCATCGACTACGAATCCATCTACGATCCCGTGCCGGGCCACAGCCTGGTGCTCACCATCGACGAGGTCGTCCAGCGCTACCTGGAGCGCGCGCTGGAGCAGGCGAAGATCGACGCCAAGGCCAAGGCGGCCTACGGCATCGTCATGGACGTGAAGACCGGCGCGGTGCTGGGCATGGCCTGCGCCCCGAACTACGACCCCGCCAACTACCAGCAGATCCACGACAAAGAGTTACGCGCCCGGATAGCGTCCATCGCGGATGAGGAAGAAAGGGAAAAAGCATTCAACAACGCCATGATGGCGCAGTGGCGCAACGGCACCCTGGAGCTCACCTACGAGCCCGGTTCGGTGTTCAAGACCATCACCTTCTCCGCGGCCCTGGAGGAGGGCATCGTGGACCAGGACACGCATTTCAGCTGCGGCGGCTCCATCCGCATCGCCAACCGCACCATGCGCTGCCACAAGCAGGGCGGCCACGGCCCGCAGGTCCTGGCGGAGGGCCTGATGAACTCCTGCAACCCCTTTACCATCTGGATCGGGCAGCAGCTGGGCGTGGAGAAATTCTACAAGTACTTCGAGGGCTTCGGCTTCACCGAGCCCACGGGTATCGACCTGCCCGGCGAGTACAGCCCCCGCAAGGGCGTGAACATCCACGCCCAGGAGAACATGGGCATCGTGGAGCTGGCGTCGTGCTCCTTCGGGCAGAGCTTCGAGGCCTCGCCCATCCAGATCATCACGGCGGTGTCGGCCATCGCCAACGGGGGCAGGCTCATGCGGCCCTACATCGTGGAACGGGAGCTCAACGAGGACGGCCAGGTGGTCCGGCAAACCCAGCCCGTCGTGCGCCGCCAGGTGATCTCGGAGAACACGGCCCGGCAGATACGCGTCATGATGGAGGGGGTGGTCGTGTCCGGCACGGGCAAGAACGGCTATGTGGCGGGCGCGCACGTGGCGGGAAAGACCGGCACCAGCCAGAAGCTTTCCGACCCGGAGGGCGGCTATGTGGCCTCCTTCTGCGCCTTCGCCCCGGCGGATAACCCCGAGGTGGCCCTGCTCATCGCCATCGACGACCCCCAGGGCATGATCAACGGCGGGCAGATCGCGGCCCCCCCCGCGGCGCAAATTATGGAGAACGTGCTGGCGCATAAAAATATTGAAATGCGTTACACTGAAAAAGAGCAGGAGGAGCTGGGCGGCTCCACGCCCGATATGAGCCGCAGGCCCGTCGGCGAAGCCAAATCCTATTTGGAGCAGGCCGGCTTCCGCGTGCAGGTGATAGGCGAGGGCGCGGGCGTGCTGCACCAGATCCCCGAGCCCGGCCAGTCCATCGCCAAGGGCGGCCTGGTCATCCTCTACACCGACGGCAGCGAGTCCAACCATACCGTCACCGTGCCCAAGCTCACGGGCATGTCCATCAACCAGGCGTCCCGGGAGGCCGCCGCCGCGGGCCTGAACGTCAAGCTCACCGGCAACTTCGATTCCAACGGCCTGATCACCTACCGCCAGAGCATCCCCGCCGGCAGCCGGGTCCCCCTGGGCTCCACCGTGACGGTGCACTTCGTCTCCAACATCGGCGTGATCGACAGCGCGGAGGGCGGGGACACCGCCGGGGACGCCGTCGAGGAGGCCGCCGAACCCGCCGAGGACTAATTATTTTTTGAATAGAGAACGCTATGCTTTTACATGATCTTTTCCGGGGAATCGAATATACGGGAACGCTTCCGCCGGGCGGCGAAATCCCCCTGGTGACGGAGGACAGCCGCCGGGTCGTCCCCGGCTGCGTATTCGTCTGCGCCGAGGGCAAAAACTTCGACGGCCACGCGTTCGCGCGGCAGGCCGTCGGGCAGGGCGCGGCCTGCGTCGTCGCGCAAAAAGATACCGGGGTAAGCCCGCAAATTCTAGTGAAGAACGCGCGTGAAACCTACGCGCTGCTCTGCGGGAATTTCTTCGGCAACCCGGCGCGCAAGTTGATTCTCGTGGGCGTCACCGGAACGAACGGCAAAACCACCATCGCCTGCCTGCTCAAAGAGATTTTCGACGCGGCGGGCTACAAGTCCGGCCTCATCGGCACCCTCAAAATCCTGGTCGATCAGGAGGAGCTTTCCACCGACCCCGACATCCCCACCACGCCCGGCCCCTGGCGGCTCCACTACCTCTTCGCCAGAATGCTCGCCGCCGGCTGCACCCACTGCTTCATGGAGGTTTCCTCCATGGCGCTGGTGCAGCAACGCTGCGCGGGCCTGCGCTTCGCGGCGGGCATCTACACCAACCTGACCCAGGACCACCTGGACTACCACGGCACCTTCGAGGCCTATTTCGAGGCCAAGAAGCTGCTCTTCTTCCAAAGCGGCATCGCCGTGGTGAACGTCGACGACGAATACGGCCCGGGCATGCTCGAGGGCATCCCCGCCAGGCCCGTGACCTACTCCCTCACCGATAACCACGCGGATTACACCGCCAAGAACGTGCGCCTGCTGCCCGAGGGCGTGAGCTACGAGCTGGTCAGCCGCGGGCAGATCGGGCGCATCCGCTTCTGCACGCCGGGGGAATTCTCGGTATACAACTCCATGGCGGCGGCCTGCGCGGCGCTGGAGCTGGGCCTGCCTCTCGAACAGGTGCAGGAGGCACTCGCCCAAAGCGAGGGCGTCAAGGGACGCATGGAGGTCCTCCAGGCCGAAGCGCCCTACACCATCATCATCGACTACGCGCACTCCCCCGACGGCCTGGACAAGGTGCTGCGGACCCTGCGGCAGATTGTCCAGGGCCGCGTCATCTGCGTGTTCGGCTGCGGGGGCGAGCGCGACGTGGACAAACGCCCCATGATGGGGCGCATCGCGGCGGAGCTGTCCGACGTCGCCATCGTGTCCTCCGATAACCCCCGCGGCGAGGACCCGCGGGCCATCATCGCGGACGTGGTAGCGGGCATGAAGCGCGGTCGGGCGCAGGTCGTCACAGAGCCGGATAGGGCGCGCGCCGTGGTGCTGGCGCTGAAGAAGGCCCGGGAGGGCGACACCGTGCTGCTGGCGGGCAAGGGCCACGAGGACTACCAGGTCCTGGCCGGGGGCAAGGTGCACCTGGACGAGCGGGACATCGTATTTTCCATCCTGAAATGCAGGAAGCGCGCCGCGGAAAGAAAGTGCATGCAGAATTAGAACGGGATGTGGACGGAGGTTGGCCATATGAATCAATTTTTAGTGATGGCCCTGGCGGCGGGCGCGGCCATGGCAACCACGGCGCTGCTGGGCTATGTGTTCATCCCCTGGCTGCACAAGCTGCGCTTCGGCCAGGTGATCCTGGACATCGGCCCCAGCTGGCACAAGCACAAGCAGGGCACGCCCACCATGGGCGGGTTCATGTTCATCATCGGCATCCTCGTCTCGGCGGCGGCGGCCTTCGCGGCGGACTACGCCGCGCGGGGCAGGCTGCTTTCGGGCGCGCTGGCGGGCTTCACACTGCAAGGGGTGAACGGCAAGTTGGCCTCCGGGCTGCTCATGGCGCTGTTCTTCGGCCTGATGGGCTTCGCCGACGACTACGTGAAGGTCGTGAAAAAGCGCAACATGGGCCTTGCCGCCTGGCAGAAGACCGTGGCGCAGATCCTCATCAGCGCGGGCTACCTCATCAGCCTGTGGCTCACCATGGGCAAGGACCCCTATACACTCGTGCCCTTCGTGGGGCAGGTGCGCCTGCCCGCGTTCTTCTTCTTCGCCTTCGGCTTCGCGGTGATCTACGCCACGGTGAACGCCGCGAATTTCACCGACGGCGTGGACGGCCTGTGTTCCGGCGTGACCATCACGGCGGCGGCGGGCCTGGGGGCCTTCGCCGTGCTGCGGGGGATGTTCGGCGTGGGCGTGGTGGCCGCGGCAACAATCGGGGGCCTGGCCGGCTTCCTGGTGTGGAACCGCAACCCCGCCAAGGTCATCATGGGCGATACCGGCTCGAACTTCCTCGGCGGGCTGATGCTTGCCATGGCCTTCGCGCTGGATTGCCCGGTCATATTGCTGCTCATGTGCCTCATCTATGTGATCGAGGGCATGTCGGACGTTTTACAGATCGGCTACTACAAGCTTTCGGGCGGCAAGCGCATCTTCAAGATGGCGCCCATCCACCACCACTTCGAGATGAGCGGCTGGAAGGAAAAGAAGATCGGCTGGGTATTCTCCCTGGTGAACCTCCTGGGCGCGATCGCGGGATTGGCTGTGGTTTGGTTCGGCCTGAAAGCATTTTTAGATATTAGATACTAGATACTAGATGTTAGACACTAGACATTAGCCATTAGATTTCTTGGTCTCGGCTTCGTTTAAAATCTAATATCTAACATCTAAAATCTAGAACGGAGTGAACGCATGGCCCGCGACGAAACCCTCGAATGGGGCGCCCCACGGCGTCCGGAAAAAAAGCAGCCGCTGGCGCAGAGGCTCTTCGCCTACGGCGGCTTCGATTTCCCCTTCATGCTCATCGTCACGGTGCTGCTGTGCGTGGGGCTGGTGATGATGTTCTCCGCCAGCTACGTCAACGCCCTCAAGCACGAGAACGACGCCTACTACTACATCAAGCGGCAGGGGATTTTCGCGGTGCTGGGCCTCGTCACCATGCTGGGCCTTTCCAAGGTGAACCTCAACGTGCTGCGGGGGCTCGCCATCCCCGCCATATTGGTCGCATTCGCGCTGCTGGCCGCCGTGCTGTTCTACCATACAAATTTCGGCGAGTTCCGGCGATGGCTCCCCATCGGCAGCCGCGCCAACCCCATCCTGACCCTCCAGCCCTCGGAGCTGGCGAAAATGGCGCTGATCCTCTTTTTCGCCTACGCCATGGAAAAATTCCAGCGGCCCAGCTACGCCCTTTCCCGGGACGCGGGGCTGATTTCGGGCCGGGGCACGCGGATACGGCGTTTCGCGCTGCGCTGGTGGAGCACGGGGCTCTACATGGCGGTGCTGCTGGCCATGGTGGCGCTGATCTACCTGGAAAACCACATCTCCGGCATGGTCATCACCTTAGGCATCGGCGCGCTGATGATCTTCATCGGCGAGCAGCGCATCCCCCTGTGGATCTACGTGGCGCTGGTGGGCGCGGGCGTCCTGGTCGTGATGACCGTGCTGAAGAACCCCTCCATCCTGCCCGAGCACGCCGCCGCCCGTATCGAATCCTTCAAGGACCCCATGAGCGATCTGCAAGGCGCGGGCTGGCAGACCTACCAGTCCCTACTGGCGGTGGGCTCGGGGGGCTGGTTCGGCCAGGGTTGGGGCAAGTCCATCCAGAAGCACCTGTACCTGCCCGAGCCGCAGAACGACTTCGTGTTCGCCATCGTGTGCGAGGAGCTGGGCTTCGTCGGCGCGTTCGTGATCCTGCTGCTGTTCATCGCCCTGGTGTGGCGCGGCTTCATGATCGCCCTGCACACAAAAGAGCGTTTCGGCTCCCTGCTGGTCATCGGCATCGTGCTTCAGGTCGGCCTTCAAACGGCGCTGAACATCGGCGTGGTGACCGCCGTGCTGCCCAACACGGGCATCCCCTTGCCCTTCTTCAGCTACGGGGGCACGGCGCTGCTCATGCTCATGGCGGAAATGGGGATTGTGCTGGCTGTATCACGTGTATCAAGGGAGATCAAGCGATGAAACAAGAGTTTTCCGCGCGCCCCGCAGCCATCTCCGAGCAGTACTGCAAGGACTGCTATTGCTCCTGGCAGGGCTTCGTGACGGGCATGCCCTCCCTGGTGTTCGTGGTCACGGGCTGGAAAAAGAACGGGAATGAAAACGCCTGCCTGCAATCCTGGGCAAGCTTTTTGAACGACGGACCCGACGGCTTTGTCTGCGTCATGCCGGCCAACAAGGGCGGACACATGTACAAATCGCTGAAAAGAACCCGCGCCTGCGTGCTGAACTTCCCCTCGAACGGCGTCTATGGCCGCTGCGTCAAAACCATCGGGAACAATCAGTGGGAGGCGGACGAAATCACCGCCGCCGGGTTGACGGCGGAACCGGCCTCGAAGGTCAACGCCCCGCGCATCAAAGAGTGCTTTCTGAACATCGAATGCAAATTCCTATGGGAACATAAGGGTCTGGTCGCCGTGAAGGCCGTCAACATCTGCATGGACAGCGGCCATTACGATCAAAGCAGGCTGGGCCGCTACGGCAAAACCGGTTACCTATATCAGATCGACCAGGCCACCAACCCCGAAACGGGCGAAATCGCGCCCTTCGGCCCCGGCATCATAGAGCAGGGCGATCCCGTCCCGTGGGAAACAAAATAAAGTAGAGACGCACGGCAGTGCGTCTCCCCGCAAAGAAATAAACAAGGGGTTTTAGTCATGTTCGACACCAAAACCATCCTCTTCGCCGCCGGGGGCACGGCGGGGCACATCAACCCGGCGCTTTCCGTGGCCGGGCTGGTGCGCTACCTCCACCCCGGCTGCGATATCCACTTCGCCGGCACGGCGGACCACATGGAGGCCCAGCTCGTCCCGGCGGCGGGCTACGCCTTCCATACCATCGACATCAGCGGCTTCCAGCGGGATTTCAGCCCGGCGAGCATCAAGCGCAACTTAGGCACCCTGCGTAAGCTGATGACCGTCACCGGCCAGGTGAGGAAGCTGCTGAAGGAAATTCAACCCGACCTCGTGGTCGGCTTCGGGGGCTACGTCAGCGGGCCGGTGCTGCGCGCGGCGGCCAGGGCGGGCATCCCCACGGCCATCCACGAGCAGAACGCCTTCCCCGGCGTGACCAACAAGGCCCTGGCCAAAATGGTCAACGCCGTGATGCTCACCAGCGAAGAGGCCGGGCCGCGCATGAAATGCAAAAACGAGCCCGTCCACACGGGCCTGCCGATTCGCCGCGAATTCTACGCCTGCGCCCGCACCCAATGCCGCAAGGAGCTGCGCCTGGACGACCGCCCCATGGTATTGTCCATGGGCGGCTCGCAGGGGGCGCGCGCGGTGAACGAGGCCGTCTGCGGCATGATCGCAGCGCTCGCGCCGACACGCAGCGTGTATTTCTGCCACGCCTACGGGCAGCACGGGCTCACTTTCCCCGATGATTTACGCGCACAAAAGGTTGATCCTAACGCGCCGGAGTTCAACCTGCGGGAGTACATCGACGACACGGCCCGCCGCATGGCCGCCGCCGACCTCTTCATCGGCCGGGCCGGGGCCAGCACCATCAACGAGCTGCAGGCCACGGGCAAGCCCGCCGTGCTCATCCCCTACCCCTACGCGGCGGAAAACCACCAATTCTACAACGCCAAAACCCTTGCCGACTGCGGCGCGGCCATCGTGATTGAGGAGAAGGACCTCACCCCGCGGCTGCTCACCAAAACCGTACAAGAGCTCCTCGCCGACCCCGCGCGCCTGCGCGCCATGGGCGAGGCCGCCAAAGCCATGGCAGTCACCGACGCCGGCGAGCGCATTTACGAGGTCCTGTGCGGCCTGGTGTAACCTGTAGGGGCTTCCCCGCATACAATGCTATATAATACTTGTATGTGGGAGGACACCCGCGATGTCTTCATTCGTGATTCAGGGCGGCGCCCGCCTGGAGGGCGAACATACCGTGCAGGGGGCGAAGAACAGCGCCCTGCCCATCCTGGCGGCGGCTGTGGCGGCCCGGGGGGAGTGCGTGCTCCACGGCTGCCCGGACCTCTCCGACGTGCGCGCCACCCTGACCATCCTGGAATCCCTGGGCTGCGCGGTGCGGCGGCAGGGCGGCGCGCTGGTGGTGGATTCCTCCTGCCTGTGCCGCTGCGAAATCCCCGAGCGCCTGATGCGCGAAATGCGCTCGTCCATCGTATTCCTGGGGCCGCTGCTCTCTGCCATGGGCTGCGCCAATTTGAGCGCCCCCGGCGGCTGCGACATCGGCGAGCGGCCCATCGATCTGCACCTGGAGACCATGCGCGCCCTGGGCGTGCGGGTCATCGAGGAAAACGGCCGGCTGCGCTGCGACGCCCGGGCCGGGCTCCGGGGCGCGCGCTGCTCGCTGCACTTCCCCAGCGTGGGGGCGACGGAAAATCTCATGATCGCCGCGAGCACGGCCAAGGGCGTCACGGTGCTCACCAACGCCGCGCGCGAGCCCGAAATCGCGGACCTGGCGGCCTTCCTGAACGCCTGCGGCGCGAAAATCTACGGCGCGGGCGAGGGCGCCCTGGTCGTCGAGGGCGTGGAGCGCCTGCACGGCGCGGAGCACACCGTGATCCCCGACCGTATCACCGCCGTGACATTTTTGACCGCCGCGGCCCTCACCGGCGGGGAGATCCTGCTCCGCGGCGCGCGGCCCTCCCACATGGACGCCATGCTCTCCGTGCTGGAGCAATCGGGCTGCCGGCTGTGCCGCCCGGGCGGCGATACGCTGTACCTGCGCATGCAGGGCCGCCCGCGCCGCCTGCCCACCATCCGCACCATGCCCTACCCCGGCTTCCCCACCGACGCCCAGGCCCTCTTCATGGTCCTGGCCGCCCTGGCGGAGGGCGCGAGCATCATCACCGAAACCATTTTCGAGAACCGCTTCCGCCACGTGGCGCAGCTGCGGCGCATGGGCGCGTTCATCCGCGTGGAGGGCCGCGTGGCCGTGGTGGAGGGCCGGCGGTTCCTCCAGGGCGCGCGGGTGGAGGCCTGCGATTTACGCGCGGGCGCGGCGCTGGTGCTGGCCGGTCTGGCAGCCGAGGGCGAAACCCGGGTTCGCAAAATCGAACACGTGGACCGCGGCTGCGAGCATTTTGAGGGGGACTTGGCGCTGCTGGGCGCGAATATTGTGCGTGAGGAAGATGACCTTGGCCAAGAAGACGAAGAAGCCTAGAAAAAAGATGAACCCGCGGCTGTTCCGCAAGCTTCTCAAAACCGCGCTGGCGCTTGCGGTGCTGGGGGGGCTTGCGGCGCTGTCGCTGACGGTGCTGTTCCCCGTGCGGCGCTGCACCGCCGAGGGCGAGACCCGCTACAGCGCGGACCGTTTCGCCGAGGCCATGGAGATCGGCGCCGCCAAGATGAACCTCTTCACGGCGGATACGGACGAGCTCACCGAGAAGATCCACGCCGCCCTGCCCTACGCGCGGGTGGTGAAGCTGTCGCGCCGCCTGCCCGGCACGCTGCACCTGGTCGTGGAGGAGCGCGCCCCCGCCTTCGCCCAGCAGCAGGGCAAGCTCTGGTGGCTGCTGACCCGGGAAGGGCGGCTGCTCGGCACGGAAAACGCGATGCCGGAGGGCCTCATGCCCATCACCGGCGCGGCGCTGCTGAAGCCCGTACCGGGCCAATTGGCCGCCTGGAAGAACGCCTTCACCACGCCGGCGGATATCGCGGCGCTGCTGGCCTGCCTGCGGGAGAGCAGCCTGTGGCCCGACATTACGGCGTTGCGCATCTCCACCGCCGCCCCGCCCGACGCCGTCTACCAGGACCGCATCCGCATCCGCTTCGGCACGGCCACGCCCTCGGCGGCCGCCAGCCAGGAGGCCATGCTGGCCGAGAAACTGCGCATGGCCGAGGAGGTCATCGCCGAAAAGAACGCGCAGAACCCCCTCCAGCGCGGCATCCTGGACCTGAGCACCTACGGCAAGGCCTATTTCACGGCGGACTGGGATTAAATTCCCCTCTGTGGAGGGGTGGTGCGCGGCACCGGGGTGGTTGTGCGGAGCACCCAAGAAAAGTTTATTTTTCCCTTGTGTTTTCCCGGGGGATATGCTAAAATGTAAAGGTATGGAATAACTGCTTTATCAAGCTGCAATATAGACTGGAGGGATACGATTGCCTTCTTTTGAGCTGGCCAACGACGTGGCCTCGGCCGTGCAGATCAAAGTCATAGGGGTGGGCGGGGGCGGCGGCAACGCCGTGAACCGCATGGTGACCGGGGGCGTGCAGGGCGCGGAATTTCTCGTGGTGAACACGGACAAGCAGATCCTCGGGGAGTCCATCGCCACCCACAAAATACAGATCGGCGAGCGCACCACCCGGGGCCTGGGCTGCGGGGGCGACCCCGGCATCGGCATGAAGGCCGCCGAGGAGAGCCGCGAAGCCATCACCGACATCCTGCGCGGGGCGGACATGGTATTCCTCACCGCGGGGATGGGGGGCGGCACGGGGACCGGCGCCGCGCCCATCATCGCCGAAATCTCAAAGGAAATGGGCATCCTCACCGTCGGGGTCGTCACCAAGCCCTTCAAGTTCGAGGGCAAGCTGCGCATGGACCAGGCCGTGGCGGGTATCAACCGGCTCAACGCCTGCGTGGACAGCCTCATCGTCATCCCCAACGAGCACCTCAAGCGCCTGAAGACCGACGGCCGGCTCCCCATGAAGGAGGCCTTCTCCATGGCCGACCAGGTTTTGGTGGAGGGCGTGCGCAACATATCGGAGCTCATCAAGGTGCCCGCGTACATCAACCTGGATTTCGCGGACGTGAGCACCGTCATGCGCGGCGCGGGCTACGCCCACCTGGGCGTGGGGCGCGCCAAGGGCCCGGAAAAAGCCAAGCAGGCCGCCCAGCAGGCGATCTCCAGCCCCCTGCTGGAGACCACCATCGACGGCGCCAGCGGCCTGATCATCAACATCCGCGCCAGCGACGACATCGACCTGGACGAGGTGGAGGCCGCCGTGGACATGATCACCGAGACCGCCGACCCCGCCGCCCGGGTGATCTGGGGCATCCTCATGGACGAGGAGATGCAGGACGAGCTTGCCGTCACGGTGATCGCCACGGGCTTCGACCCCGCGAAGAAGGAGCGGGAAGCGCCCGCCCCCGCGCCCGAACCCGCCGCCCGGGTGAAGGATATCCCCTGGAGCAACCTGGATTTCCCGCAGTTCGACCCCGTGCGCCCCGCCTCCCGCCCCCCCCGGGCCGAGGCGGTCACCGCGCCCATCGAGGCGGCGGAGGTGGGAGGTATCGGGGGAAACCCTTTCGCAA
>JGI24696J40584_12961219_pt1 | contig 12236 bp, 6 predicted proteins | sample TergutCo191P4_FD_40584 | JGI IMG/M metagenome (IMG submission 40584)
TCTTATTTCGTATTTTGTATGTCCGTTTTCTACCTTTTTACTAAATAAATATCTAAAATACGTATGTCTTTCAACGTCCGAGCGGCTTCGCGAAGTGGCGGCTTCACTAACGTTCCTGCGGGGTAGTAACTTTAAATTACGCACTTCATTTTCAGCGGGTTAAGTCGCTATCTTGCCAAACTGCATGTTGTGCGTTCGGCGTTAGTACACGATCTGACGCTTATTTAACTCTACGTTAAAATTGACTTTTGCGCCTAATGCCTCAAACACTCTTAGCACCGTTGTAAATCTTGCATCAGTTGTGCTGTTTTCTATTTTTGAAATCTGAGCTTTCCGGACACCTACAAGTACTCCTAATTCTTCTTGTGTTAGGTTACGTTCTTGTCGTGCTTCTTTGATAGCTTGTCCTAACAAATCAAGACGAAGCTCATTCTCAAATTCGTCGCGTTTTTTTGTTCCTTTTTTCCCGATGTATTTGTCTGTTAATGTCTCTAAACTATAAGTTTTCATTGTTTCCGTATTTTTCATTTCCTATTTTTTAACTTTTTCTACTTTGTCGGGTAATGATTACTTTCTGTTACACACGTCTTTTTCGGCTACGCTCAACCGCACTGTCGCCCCCCGCCTGCACACAAGTTCACAATTGTGCACATAGTACTTCTTCCCATCATCAAATCACTAATCGTTAATCACTACTTCCAGCGCCCTTCCCAAATCCGCCATCAAATCCTCCGCAGCCTCCAGTCCAACCGAAATCCGAATGTCGCCCGGCGAAATTCCCATTTGGACAAACTGTTCTGGAGAAAGCTCTTTCAAGTAGCTGATTGCGGGAGCATACGCCAAGCTCTCGAACCCGCCCCAACTTACGCCCCTGTGAAACATTTTCAGGGCATTGTAAAACGCTTTTACTTGGCTTATATCGTTGGTTTTTAATTGAAAAGAGAGCAATCCGCTGTAGCCTTTCATTTGTTTTTGTCCCAATGTATATTGCGGAAATGAGGGCAATCCCGGATAGCGCACCAACGCAACTTGTGGGTGTTTTTCCAAGAACAACGCCACTTTCATTGCATTTTCCTGATGGCGCTGCATTCTAACGGGCAACGTGCGCAGGCTGCGGATGAGCAACCACGCTTCAAACGGGGATATTTTTCCGCCAAGCCACTCATATTCCCTTGAAAACAAAGCCTCCATTTCTTGTTGTTTACCCATAACTACGCCGGCAACCAAGTCGCTGTGTCCGCCCAAATATTTTGTTACAGAATGTACTTCAAAATCAATGCCTAACTCTAAAGTATTTTGAAACAGCGGAGTAGCCCAAGTGTTATCGCAAATTGTCTTAATGTTGCTGGCTTTTGCAAGCGCCGCAATCGCCTCTAAATCTTGCAAACAGAACACGGGAGAAGCGGGCGACTCCAAATAAATAAGCACAGTGTTTTCCCGAATGTTTTCTCTAAATTCCTCTACATTTTCACCTGAAACAAAGGTAGTTTCAATATTTAGTTTCTCTTTCAAATAATTAGCCATAAAGTTGGAGGTAGGTCCATACACATTCTTCACGGTAATGATATGACTGTTCGGCTTTACGCAATAGAGAATGGCGGCAGAAATGGCAGCCATCCCAGAAGTAAAAAGTATAGCGCGGTCGGCATGCGCCAGTTCGGCTAACTTCTTTTCAGCGAAATCAACGGTAGGGTTCTTCCCCCTCGAATAGATAAAATGCTCTTGGCGTGCATCAAAAGCCTTATCAATCGCCTCCCAATCGGAAAAAGTAAAAAGTGAATTTTGGAAAATAGGAGGCACTACGGCGCCTTCATACTTGCACTCAGAATCGTGGCAAAGGGTGGTTTCGGGAAACATTATTAAAGTGATTAGTGATTAACGGAGTTGATTTTTTTATTGTAATATTCCTTTTAGCGCTATAGGGAAGGGGTATGTTGCCAAATTTTCAACCGAAACTGTTAGCCAATTGTTTTTCAATTTCGGAAAATATTCGGAAATCATGTAAAACCGAATTGTAAGGTGCTGATGGGTGAGTTTATGTTTTATTTCTTTTAAAAACAGTGGATTAATATTTTCAAAGCAGGCATTTGCAAGTTCTATTTTTGTAATTTCGTTGCAGGCTTTAGGTGTTTCGATCAAAGGAAACTGAAATAAATCTTTCCAAATATCAGTGCCGGTGCGCTGTTCAATGATGGTTTTGCGCTCTTTAAGAAAGATAAAATAGTGCAAATAGCGTGCTTTGATTTTTACTTTTAAAGACTTCACCGGCAGCACGTTTACATGTTCTTTAGCAAAAGCCACACAGGTGGTAACAAAAGGACACGTCTCACATTTCGGATTTTTAGGCGTACATTGAATAGCCCCAAACTCCATCATTGCTTGATTAAAGACTCCGGAATTTTCTTTGTCCAACAACTGTTCACATAGCCGTCTGATTTTCTGTACCGTTTTTTGCTGTGCAATATCATCATAAATTCCAAATATTCTTGTGATTACACGCAGTACATTGCCATCCACGGCAGGGTACGGAAGATTGAAGGCGATAGAGGCAATGGCGGCAGCCGTGTAGTCTCCAATGCCTTTCAGTTTTTTTATTTCCAAATAATGATGTGGGAAAATGCCTTGGTACTCCTGCATCAATTGTTGGGCAGCGGCGTGCATGTTGCGTGCGCGTGTGTAGTAGCCCAAGCCTTGCCAAAGGTGCAACACTTCTTGCAAAGGCGCTGCTGCTAAAGAGTTTACATTAGGAAAACGGTCAATAAATCGCAGATAATAATCCCAGCCTTGATTTACGCGAGTTTGTTGCAAAATAACCTCCGAAACCCAAATTTTATAAGGATCAGTTTCTCCTCTCCACGGAAGGCTGCGTTGGTTTTCCTCAAACCAATCCAATACAATTTTTGAAAAAGAGGAATCCGCTATCAATTATTGGTTGTCAATGATTTGGAATAGTTCGTCCAATTTTGGTGTTAAGATAATTTCGGTGCGGCGATTTTTAGCGCGCGCTTCTCTTGAGTCATCCATTTCAATGGGAAGAAACTCGCTTCTGCCAGAAGCCGTAATACGTTGAGGATTTATCTCATTATTTTTCAGAATCTCCTTCACTACTGAGGTGGCTCTCATCACGCTCAAATCCCAATTATCTTTCACGTTGCCACTGCCTCTGTAAGGAACATGATCGGTGTGTCCTTCAATAACCACATTAATGTTTTGGTCGTGGGCAAGCACTTTGCCTAATTCGGCTAAGGCTTCTTTTCCCCTATTGTCAATATCCCAACTTCCTGAGGCAAAGAGTAATTTTTCATCTAAAGAAACATATACTTTTCCATTTTTTTCATAAATAGTTAAGCCCATATCTTCAAAACCTTTCAAGGCATTAGCCACTTTGTTTCTTAATGCCTTAACTTCAGCATCTTTCTGATCTAAAACAGCTTGCAACTCATTCAAACGGGCTTCTTTTTCAGCTAAAAGTGCATTTTTAGTAAGATTTTGATCAGTAAAACTTTTTAAAAGGTCATCATAGTCACCTTTAGTTTTAGCTAAGTTACGTTCCACAATACGCATTCTTCTTCCCAAAGCTGCTGAGTCTTCTTTCAAACTTGCAATTTGCATTTTTAAAGAGGCAACTTCAGAGGTTAAATCTTTACTTTTGTTTTCAAAATCAATTTTTTCAGAATTGGTATAAGCAAAATCTGACATACATTGTCGGTATTTTCCATCTAATTCAAGATATTTACTTTTTGTAACACAAGATGTTGAGATGAATGCAAGGGCTAAAAGGAGGATGATAATTTTTTTGGGTGTCATATTAATTTATTTTTAGAATATAATTTATTTTTAACTTTTAAGTATAACCGGAAAATTTAATATTGAACTTTAATCACTGAACACAAAACATTAAACATTAAACATTAAACCTAATATGCAAAATATCTCCGTCCTGCACCTGATAATTTTTGCCTTCCACAGATAATTTGCCTGCTTCTTTGCATTTTAGTTCAGATCCGAGCGCTACAAGGTCGTCATATTTAATGACTTCAGCGCGAATAAATCCTCGTTCGAGGTCGCTATGGATGGCTCCGGCAGCTTGTGGGGCTAACATTCCTTTTGTAATGGTCCATGCGCGATTTTCCTTTCCTCCAACGGTAAAGAAAGAGATAAGATTCAGGAGTTTATAGGCGGCGCGAATCACTTTACGCACGCCGGCTTCACTCAAACCGACGTCATGCAGAAACATCATGCGTTCCTCTTCATCGTCCAATTCTGCAATTTCAGATTCTATTTTTCCGGCAATAATCAGCAGTTCAGTATTTTTATCTTTCAGATACTCTTTCACTTGCTCTACATATTTATTTCCTGAAGCGGCACCTTCATCGTTCACATTACACACAAACAGTTGAGGTTTTTCGGTGAGCAGAAGCAAGTCGGCAACCACGGCGCGTTCATCGGGAGTAACCTCAAGAGCGCTTACATTCTGAAATTTCTCTATATGATTTTTATATTTGAGAAGTGCTTCATACTCTTGTTTAGCGCTTTTTTCGCCCACTTTAGCGGCTTTTTCCACTTTTGTCAACTTTCGTTCAATTTGCTCCAAATCTTTTACTTGCAATTCGAAATCAATAATTTCGATATCGCGCACAGGGTCAATAGAGCCTTCCACGTGGGGCAGGTTTGGATTGTCGAAGCAGCGCAACACGTGAATCAGGGCATCGCACAAGCGCACGTCAGCCAAAAAGGTATTGCCAATTCCTTCGCCCTGCGAAGCGCCTTTTGCAAGTCCCGGAATATCCACAATATCCATATTGGCATACACCAAGCGTTCCGCCTTAATGAAAGTGTTTATATGTTCCAATCTCGGATCAGGCACATTACAAACGCCAATATTTGATTTATTGGTGCTATAAGCGAAATCCGTAATTGTCGCTTTCGTATTTGAAATACAATTAAATAATGTAGTTTTTCCACTATTTGTCAGCCCAATAATTCCGCATTTTAGTCCCATGATTTAAAGATTTAAAGATTTAAGGTTTAAATTTAAGATTGAAAGTTTGGTTTAAAGTTCATTAATCATTAATCACTAACCACTAACCACTATTTTTTACATCAAATTCACATCTTCCACTCCAGCAATTTCCGGGCAATGTTCAAGGATTGTTGCTTCGACCATGTTTTTGAGGGTAATTTTGGCGTGGGGGCAACTACCGCATGCGCCGCGCAATTGCACGCGTACAATGTTTTCCGGAGTGATTTCCACAAATTCAATATCGCCTCCATCTTGTTGTAAATAAGGACGAATCTGGTCAATAATGGTAGTTACTTTTTCTGTAATAAGGGTTTGTTCCATCTTTTTTAAATTAGGGTGCGAAATAATAAAAAAAACTGAACCGGATTTAACAAAAAATCTATCTTAGCACACTCCATTTCTTGTTTTTGACATTTATTGTGAAAACTAAAAAGGCTAGAAGTTTATCGTGGAACTACAAAAAGCGAAACAGTATTTCTTTAAAGACAGGAGTGTCTTTGAGCACGCTTTTCCTGCTTCCGAAATTGTGTGACAGTCCTTGTAAATAAACACATACAGATCATCGAAAAAGGGTAAATCCCACTTCTGCTAAACAGATTGCGGTTACCAAACCTACATATCCAGTTCCAATTATTGCAATTTTCATAAAAAAATGTTTTATTTTTTTTAAGGGCGCAAACTTATAAAAAAATAAATATTTTTGCCTCCTCTAAAAAAGCCTCAGAAAGAAAGTATAAGCGCTTCATTATTCATATTTTGAAAATTCAATAATAAAAAACAATATTTTATGAAAAAAATTTTATCTATTATCGTTTTCTTAGCATGTATGTTAAATCTACTGCATTCGCAAAGTTTAATTGACATCAATGCTTCCGGTACTCGAGCGCTCCAAGCAGAAGTAAGCGACAATCCTATCATCAGAGAGATGTTTAAGGAGGCTGATCGGTATCGCACATTCAACTATAACAAACAGTTAGTAAATATTCGTTCTCATAATGTTGGAGATACTTTGTTGCTTAGTTTCTTTGATGACAAACAATATAAGGCAGTAATACAAAGTGTTTCCATAACAGATGAAGGCAGAACTGCTATCGCTTCACAAGTTGAAGGGAGCGCATTTGCGTATTGCTATATTATTGTCTCAGAAAATACCATTACGATTTCGGCGGAAACCCCGTTTGAAGATGAATATTTCTTTGCTTCAGTGAAAGGAGGAGCGGCTTATATTGGGCAAATGAGAAAATCGGAAATGGATAAGAATGCTATAGAAGGGAGTGGACCACTAATGCCTCCCCCTGTACTTAATAAAGGTGAAAGTAATTTTGTTACCCCTACAAGAGGCGAAGCTGATCCGGCAACTGTTGATCTGCTGTATGTATATACGCCTGCAGCCGAATTATGGGCTGCGAACAATACTGGTCAAACAGATATTCATGACTTGATTACCATCTCTCTTCAAAAAGCTAATACTGTTATGCAAAATTCAGGTACAGGAATCACTTATAATATTGCATATAAACACTTGACAAACTACGTAGAGGATGATAGCAGTATTGATTTAGACCGCATTACCAATACTAATGATGGCTATATGGATGAGGTTCATGACTTGCGAAATGCTTTTTATGCTGATGTAATTGTATTTATTCCAGAGGTAACTTTTACCGGAGGCGTGGCATGGCTTCTATCTAATGAAAATGGATTTGCTCAGGATAATTATGCAGTTGCATTAAGTAGAGTACAACAATCAAGTTGGACCTATACTGTGGTGCATGAAGTTGGACACAATATGGGTTGTGGACACCATGCCGAGCAAAATGTACAACCCGGACCAGGATTACATAGTTACTCCTCTGGCTGGAGAGGAACCATCTCCGGAAGAAAAGAATGTACTGTAATGACTTATGAATCAGGCTCTTATTTTGATGATGGACAAGCGCATGTCCGTATCCCTTACTTTTCTTCACCAGATTTACAGGTTGAAGGTGTAACCATTGGTTCAGCGACTGAAAACAATGCATTGACTCTTAAGAAAACAAAGACCGCAGTGGCAGCTTACAGAACTCCACCCACTACACCTACTTTAACCGTCAGCCACAATTCACTCAGTTTTACGGATATGCCCACACAGACACTTGTGGTTTCGGGATTTCATTTAACCGGCAATATTAGTTATGTTTTTTCTGATCCCGGTTCGTTTTCAGTGAACACCTCTTCGTGGGATGCAGCAAAAGGGGGCATTCTCAATCTTACGTTTATAGGTTCTGCCCTGCTAAATTATGAAGGGACCCTCACTGTTAGCGGAGGGGGCGTACCCAGTAAGGTGGTGAATTTGAAATATACAGTATGCTCAACACCGATTATCTCCATTGAAGAAAGCTTTGATGATAACACTTTTCCGCCTGACTGTTGGACTAGCGAATCGGCTACCGGTACGCCATGGAAAACCGTTTCCATAGGAACTTATCCTGAGTGTACTCCCCATGCAGGCTCGACAGGAATGCTACAGTATAATTGTTATGTTTATAGTGCAGGAAATACAGGATTATTAATTTCTCCAGAAATTGTTTCGGGCGAACACGATTGTAAACTTACATTTTGGATGTACAGAGATGATGAATACTTATCTTATCAAGACAAAGTTAATGTTTATCTTAGTACAACAAAATCAATAAACAGTTTAATGCCTGTGCTTACCATTTATAGACACAGAAACTTGGCACCCATAGAAAGCGCTAATGACTGGTATCAATATAGCTTAGAAATACCAACCTCTTCTATGAGTCATGCTTACGTTATATTTGAAGGTGTTAGTGATTGGGGTAATAACATCTATCTTGACGATATTAATATTGATATAGCGCCTGAACCCCAAATTTTCGAGAAGATTACCGCTCTTTCCGGTTTAAAAGATGGGTATTATGTGATTGCTAACAGCGCTTCTGCCTATGCTATGAATAATACTAATGGCGGTACATTTTTCGGTAATACTGCGATTACTCCTGTAAACGATGAAATTATCAATCCAGTTTCTTCAATTGTTTGGAAAATAGAAACCAATGGTAGTTCTAAAACAATATTCAATGAAACTACTGCAAAATATGTGTCTTATACTGGAAGTTCGAATGAAGCTTATTTTACAAATCCACCCTCTTTAACCAATGCCGAAAGGTGGACTTTTGATTATATAAGCAATCTTTTTCGCGTACAAAGTGTTAATGTTTCAACTCGTTTTTTACAATACAACTCCAGTTCACCTCGATTTGCTTGTTATACGGGTACACAACAACATCTTTCACTTTACAGATTACGTACAACCGACCCTACGCTTACCACTTCCCCTTCCTCACTACCTTTCGGCAATGTGGTAATTGGCGCAACACCCTCACAAGAGATTATCGTTTCAAGCGAAAACTTGACTGATACTATCAAGTATGAAATTACCGGCACAGGTGCAGCAGCATTTTCTGTTAACAAAGTTGCATGGGTTCCTGCCTCTGGCGGAACGCTCAGCGTTACCTTTACGCCAACGGCAACACAGGTCTACAACGCAATCCTCACTCTTAGCAGCACAGGAGCAGATCCTCAAACAGTAACCCTGAGCGGCACAGGCGTGCAACTTAACACCCTTTATTTTGATGCAGGAAACGGAACTCCCGTGCCGCCCATGACAGAATTGAGTTATGGTGCAGGGGTAGTGCTCCCCAATACCACACCTTCCACACTGTGTCTAACCGCAGGATACACTTTTGCAGGTTGGGCTACAGCAGCAGTGGAAATAGAAACACTTATACCGCCCACTCTATATGCCGTGGGAGCTACTTATCTGCTGGCGACTAATGATACGCTGCATGCCGTGTATAAAAAAACGGTAGGAGAAGATAATTACGAACGTGTTACGAGTGGTTTAACTGATTGGACAGGTGATTATTTAATTGCCTATTCTAATAGTGTAATATTCAATGGCTCGCTTACAACCATTGATGCAGCGAATAATTATGTAAACCCGAGTACAAATTTATCAGGAAATACTATAACAAAGTCGTGGGGAGATATTTATAAATTTGCACTTGAGCCTGTAACAGGTGGTTATGTATTGAAAAGTACAAGTGGCTATTATGTTTATAATACGGGTACGAGTAGTGGAATGCAGACAACCCTAATCAAAACTACAGCACAAGGTTACCCAATTACAATTAATTATGTATCAAGTTCTGATGTTCGGATACATATTCAACCTGCAACCACTCCAATGGACTTGCGGTGTAATATAAGTAGCGGTTACAGATTTAGATATTATACAAACGCAGGACAAGAAGCTATTTATTTGTACAAATTGTCCAATAATGCCATTACCTCCTACAACTCCACCCCATCCTGCGCCGCCCCCCAACTCTTCTGCGGCGGTGAAGGCACACAAGCAGACCCATACCTCATCTGCACTGCACAACAGTTAGATTCTGTGAGATACTTCCTAAACGCACATTTTAAACTTATGGCGGATATTGATTTGGGCGTGGCGCCGTATAATACAGGAACAGGGTGGAACCCAATTGGAACAAGTGCAACAGCATTTACCGGTAATTTTGATGGAAATGGAAAAGTGATAAGTAATCTTTTCATTAACCGTTCTGCCGATTACCAAGGTTTGTTTGGTTATGCAATAAGCGCCACCATTAAAAATGTGGGGATTGAATGTGATATTACAGGAAAGGATAAGGTGGGCGGTTTGGCAGGACACACATTCGTATCCCACATTGATAATTGTTATGTAAAGGGAGTTGTAAGCGGAGCTGAATCTGTGGGCGGAGTGGTTGGATATAACGACGCCACTACAATTAGAAACTGCTACACTACCACAAACGTTACCGCAACCGGTGAGAATGTGGGAGGTTTGGCAGGACTCAGCAGAAGCGGCTCCACCATTGAGTATTGCTATGCTGCAGGAGCGATAGAAGGATTAAACTTTGTGGGCGGAATTGTGGGAGTAAACATGGGCGTTGCTGCCAGCTACGTTAGAAACTGTGTGGCTGCAAACAGCGCCATTACCGCTACAGTCACTTCGGGAATTTATGTTTTCCGTATCGGACAAAGCGGTAGTAACTCTACTTTTGAATTCAACTGGGCAAACGACGCTATGCTCGTGAACGGCTCTGAAGCAAGCGCCGATCTTGGTCTTGGCGATAAAAACGGCGCAAGCTATGCCTTAGTTGACATGAAGAAACTTATTTTCTTTACCACCGGTGTAAATTGGACCGGCAGCGTGTGGGATATTTACGATTCCACCCCGGGCGTATGGGATATCTGCGAAGAAGAAACATTGCCGTGGCTGCGCTGGGAAGACAGGTGTTGTCCTGTAAACGCACAAGCGCCGGTAATTACCACCCAACCGCAACCCGCCACCATCGAGATCGGCGCCCCCGGCAGCACGCACCAACTGAGCGTAACTGCCACCAGCCCCGACGGGGGAACGCTAACCTACCAGTGGTACAGCGCCGAAAACCCGTCCGCTGAAGGCACCCTCCTCACCGGAGAAACCTCGCCTACCTACAACGCCCCTAAAGACGTTGTGGGAACCTACTACTACTTTGTGGTTGTAACCAACACCATAGAAGATTCCGGCGATTGCGTGGGCAACTTAAGCTACACCACCACCAGCGACATCGTAGCGGTTACTGTTTTCCAGCGCTTCTGCGGAGGACTGGGCACACAGGCAAGCCCGTACCTTATTTGCACGGCGGAGGACTTGGCTGATCTTGCCACTTGGACGAATGGAGGGGGGGATGTTACGGCAGGGAAATATTTTAAGGTAACAGCTGATATTGATTTGGGCGTTGCACCTTACAATACAGGTCAAGGCTGGACACCCATTGGAACGAACACAACAGGACAGGAGTTTAAAGGTAATTTTGATGGAGGTTGTAATGTGATTAAAAACCTTACCATTAACCGCCCTGCAGATTATCAAGGTTTGCTTGGCTATAGTAGCATCGCAACTATTAAGAATTTGGGTATTGAAAACTGCGATATGACAGTAAACTCATTCTGTGGAGGTTTAGTGGGACGTGCTATTAATACTCATATTAATGATTGTTACGTTACAGGCACAATGTCCGCTGGTTCTTATGCAGGCGGTATTACAGGGCATATTGAGAGCGGCGCCATTAATGACTGTTATACAACTTGCACTATTTCTAATAATTCCGGAGGTTGGAGTCAATCTTACGGTGGAATAGCAGGTCGTAGTTTTGTTACTATTAAAAATTGTTATGCAACAGGAGCTATAACCGGTGGAGATGCACTGGGTGGTATTGTAGGGGAAAACAACGGTACCATACAAAACTGCGTCGCTGCAAATAATGCTATTACATCAACTGTATATGGCGGTAGAGTAGATCGAATTTCATCGCATACCGGTGGACCCGCTTATTGGCAAAACAACTACGCCTTAACAACTATGGTAGTAACCGCCTTCGGCACTATTATTTACCCTATCGCAGATTTGAATGGACTATCGGGTGAAGACGCAACTTTACAATCTTTAACCGATTTCAACTTCTACAATAATGCGGTATATGGTACATGGTATGACAATATCCCGTGGTCGATTTGTAGAGACGTACAATTGTGCGTCTCTACTGTGCCAACCCCAATATGGCATATTTGCGACCACGTATCTTTACCCGTATTCCAATGCCGTTTTGCCGGTTCGGTGTGTCCCTACATCATTACCGCCACTGCAGGCACGCACGGCGCAATATCCCCCACAGGCTTTGTTGCCGTTGATCCCGACGCAACGCAGGCGTTTACCATTACGCCGGATGCGTGTTACGAGATTGATGTTTTAACCGTTGACGGCACACCAACCGACGATTTCTCCCCCGCTGGCGGGGGGTGGACTTACACCTTCGAAGACGTACGAGCCAACCACACAATCGCTGTTACCTTTAAACTGAGCGAGTCCGATACCACAAAACTTGCAAGAAGTATTTGCGCCGGCGACAGTACAGAGTTCTTTGGTCAATACTTAAAAACAGCAAACACTTACTACCAACATCTCCCATCCTCACTCGGCTGCGACAGTGTTGTAACGCTGAATTTGACCTTGCTTCCGATAGCTACCGGCATTGATGTTCAAAACATTTGCGGGTCCACATTTACATGGATTGACGGAAATACCTATACTTCCAACGAAAATACGGCGACCCACACT
>JGI24696J40584_12961217_pt1 | contig 12134 bp, 12 predicted proteins | sample TergutCo191P4_FD_40584 | JGI IMG/M metagenome (IMG submission 40584)
CTTCTCCAAATGGGCCGCCGTCAATCTGCTCCCGCTTGACCTGCTTCGCCTCGCCGCGCTTGAAGCGCTCGAAGAGGTCGGTCAGGCGCAGCAACTCGCGCTGGTTCCCGTAGTCGGAGAAGAAATCCACCTTGATCAGCGAATCCACCTGCTTGGAATTGACGCGTGTCCCATGGTACAGGGCGTGCAGAAGGTCCACAAAGCAGTCCCATTGGCCGCAGCGGGACAATTCATATACCTCATCGGCGACGACACTGCCCATGTGTTTCATGGAGCCCAGGCCCTTGGCGATGACGCGCCTATCGGGATCAAACGCGTAATCGCTCCTGCTGACACCAAATTTCGGTGGGGTGACGCGGATGCCGATCTTGCGGGCATAGGCAATAATCTCCGCCTGCTTTTCGAGCTTGTCGAAGACGTTCAGGGCTGTGGTCAGAAACTCCAGAGGGTGGTAGTATCGCAGATAGCCGCAGATATAGCCCGTTGCGCTGTAGGGGTCGCTGTGGTTCCAGGAGAAGGCGTAGGCGCTGGCGTCCAGGATGATCTGTATGAACGGGTCAATGACATCGGCACACTTCTCAGCGGAAATATCATAGCGGGTGGGCGCGTATGCAATGAACCGCTGCCGTATCTCCGGCAGCAGCGTTTCCGTGCCCTTCTTCTTGGCGATTGCCCGGCGCACGTTGTCGGACTCCGGCGGGCTGTAGCCGCAGAATTCCACCAAAAAGCGCATGATGGTCTCCTGCATCACGATGCGCCCGGATTCCCGGGACAGGAATTCGTTCAGCGCCGGGAAGCCGTTGTCGTAGAAATTCCCGCCGGCCACCTCCTCGCGGAAACTGGCGCAGGCGGGGCGGATGAGCCCATTGCCCAGGGACAGCAACTTGAGCATGGAGAAATCCTTCGATCGGCCGCGCAGCTTTTGCAGCGTGCTATCGGACATCAGGCGCTTCAGAAATCCTCGGGCCGACTGGCTCTCCCACTGGAAGACCAGCGTCGTATCGTCGCGGATGGATTTCCATACGTCCTCGTCCTCCAGATCCACGTTGTCCGGCGTGAGGCGTTCGATGCCCAGCAGGTCGCATGTCTGGTTGACGACCGCGATGTTATCCAGCCCGAGGATGTCGAATTTGACGAACATGAGATCGTCTAGTTCCTTCATGTCGAGCATGGAAACGGGGAACTCGGCAGTCGAGATGGTCCCCAGGCCGATGATTTCCGCGATGGGAAGGTCGCTGAGCAGCACGCCGCTGGCATGGGTGCCCACGCTGACGATGGTGTCCATGACGATGCCGACATAGCGGGCGACCTCGGTGCCGGAAGCGAAGAAGGCGTTCGGGTCGTACTCGTAGTCTTCGATGATCCGATCCACATTGCGCAGCGGAATCTCAAGGGCTCGGCAGACGTCGCGGATGGCGCCCTTCCCCTGTATGGTATTGAAGGTGACGATCTCGGCGGACTTGATCTGCGGCAGGCCCATGTGCTCCCGCAGGAGGAAGTCCTTGACCCGGACGCGATCCGCGCTGCCATAGTCGGCGTCGATGTCGGCGTTGGTGACGCGGGTGGGCGACATGAAGCGGAAGAAGTTCAGGCCGAACTTCAGGCTGTCCATCTCGGTGATGCCAAGCAGGTAGGCGATCATGCTGCCATTGACGGAACCGCGGCCATAGCCGCGGCGCACGCCGTTGGCCCGCTCCCAGTCCACCAAGTGGGCCTGGAGCAGCATATACTCCGCTGACTTGGCCGCCTGGTAAACCGCAAGCTCTTCTTCGATAACGCTGTCAAGCACTTCCGGGCTGTGCCGCTGGTTGACATAGGGGTGAACCGCGCGGGCGGCGGTGACCTTCTCGCGCAACACTTCCACGGGGTTATCGTAGAGCTTTGGATACTTCAGCCCGCGGTCAATCTCGAAGGGCTCCACCATGTCCGCGAGGACGTTCGTGTTTTCGAGAGCTTCGCCCCAAATCACCTCTGGGAGGGATTGATCGTGGAAAGCGTTCTGGCGATCGAAAGCCTCGCAAAGCTCGTTATAGGTTCGCATTTGCAGATCCCAGGAATCCTCGTCGGAGAAGTGAATGCGCTTCGCCAGCTGCATAATTTTCCGTCCGGCGATGTGATCCTCATTTAGTGCGTGGGTATCCGTGCCGGCGATGAGCGGGATGCCTGTAGCATCGTGGATCCCAAGCAGCTTGCGATTGTACTCCACCTGTCTGGGATCCATGTGGTGCCCGATCTCCAGGAAGCAGCGATGCTTTTCACGGGTGAAAAAGCGCAGCATCTTTTCTTGCACGGCCTCGTTGCCTTTGCAGAGTGCACCGCCTACGCAGGCCGTTGTGACAATGATGTTGCTACTGGTGGCGAACAGCTCGTCGAAGCTGATGCGGGGCACGTAATAGAAATGGTTTTCCAGCCTGTTATGCGAGCGCGTCACGAGCCGGTTGAGCTCCAGGAAGCCCGCATGGTTCCGGGCGATAAGCACGCAGTGGAAGTTGTCCCTGACCTTCTCTTCCAGAGTTTCCGTCAGATAGGCTTCCACCGCGTGGATGTATTTCATGCCCGCCGCCTCAATTGCGCACTTCTTCCGCCACCAGCCGTAGACATTGCCATGTTCGGAGAAGCCCAGCGCCGTCATGCCCAATTCCGCCGCGCGTGCCACGTAGTCCGAGAACTTCGTAACGGAGTCTATATTTGTGGTGCAGTTGGAAAAGTCGCTGTGCAGGTGATAGAGGGTATAGTTACGCAACGCTCCCACCTGAGTCTACCTGCTTGCGCATGAAATGCTGGAGCAGGACCTGCTGGCCACGGCCCGTGACGCGGGTCACGTTCGTGGCCGACTGGAAGCCGCCCGGGGTATCCTTGACGTGCTTGCAGTGGTAGAACACGCCGCGCTCCATGGCGTACTGTGTGGGGGTGTTGTAGTCTACGCAATCCTGCCGGATGAGGAAGCCGTCCCGCCGCAACGCCTCGCACATGCGGGTGCGGCCGTAGGGCAGCCCGTTTTGCCGCAGGATCTTCGCCATCTCGCCGAAGGAGACGCACGCATTGGACGCCGTCACGGCGTCGGCGAACTCCGCTTTCGGCAGGAGCGCGTCGATGATCCGATCCTTGTCCTCAAGGGTCTTCTGCATGATCAGTAGCGCGCGGGCCATGATTATCTCGTCGGGTTCATCCTCCGCGATGGGGATGTAGCCGCCCGTGCGGCGGATTTGCTTCAGGATCGCCTTGACCTGCCGCTTGAATTCCTTGGCGATGGGCTTGCGGGACTGCATGAGGACCTCGTAGAGACCGTCCTCGGTCAGGAACCACATCTCGCGCCGCTGACCTGATGTGTTTTCAAAACACTTCAGCTTCTCGGCTTGGTCTACCTGCTCCAGCAGTTGCCCAGTTTGCTTGATGCCGATCCACGCCGCCACATCCTTCGCCAGAAACAGCGGGTTTTCCGCATCCCCAAAAATGCGGAAGGGTTTACCCAGCACCTCGCGCTCGTCGATGATGCTGATTTGCAGGTTGCTCATATATGTACCAGTTTGCCTTTCATTGTTGTTTGTTGTTCCAGGCCATCGCCGGAATCGTCGTAATAGTGCCTCAGATTCGCCGCGATTTCCAGCAGGTCGCTGCGCTGCAGCTCGTGCGATTCCACCAGGCTCTCCTGCCGGGCTGCCTCGCGGCTGTTGCCGGCGCACAGAGCAGCTTTGCTGCGTTCCTTACAGGATTCGATCATCCCCGCAAGGTTATCCGCCTCCGCCGCGTATTGCCGGCCAAGTGCTTCCAGAGTCATGTCGCCTTTTTCCTCTCACGTCATTATGTTTACTTCCATGCTCCACCCGTAGGCTTCCGCTTGGGCGAGGACATTTGTGCTGTATTCGCTGGTGGCCTGTCCACGGTCCCATTTCCGTTTTGCGCCGCTTTCGCCATGGTTATATGCCATAAGCGCCTTGTGGGGACCGTATCTCGCCCACAGCGGGCCCAGGATGCGCAGGCCCGCGCGTACACACTGGATAGGGTCATAGAAGTCGATGGGCCCCAGTTCCTCCTGCAGCCAGCCAAAGTTGCAGCGGTTGATCTGGGCGATGCCGTGGTCGTCTGTATCGCTCACGGCATCAGGGTCAAAGTCGCTTTCGTGGCCAAGGATGCTCATCTCGACCTCGAAGGGCACGCACGCCTCCCGGCACAGAAGGTAAATCTGGCGCTGTGTGTCGGCGGTAAGCGGAACGTCCAGGGGCAAAAATCCAGGCGCCTCCTCGTTGTTGGCATAGAGGGAGTCATCCTGATCTATCCCTGCTTTTTGCACGACCGGCAAACTGCCGGCTGAAAAAGCGAAAAGCATGAGAAGCGTGGCAAGGAGCACAATCGCCGCTGCCATATGGATACGCCTATTGAAGCTGCTGTGAATCAAAAACCCCTCCTTTTGACCGTTGCAATTTTTCTCGGTAAGCGTCATTGCCGGTTTGAATACGCTGTTTTTCTTCTTCAGGGAGCGCTGACCACTTCAAATCCCTGATCTCGCGTTGCAGGCGGTGTATGATGCCTTGCAGCTCGTCCAGGGCAGCCTCCGCCGCTGACATGGCGGCGCTGCCCGGCTCCGCGTGATCGAAACGCTCTCGGATGGCGTCGTATTCCTCAAAGGTGATATACCCGTTTCCGTATGCTTCGTGGGCCTCCTCTTCGTTCTCATACGCGCTGAGCTCTTTGGCCCGCGCCAAGCGCTTTTCTATTTCCTTGCCGGCTTTGCGCTTGAGAACCTTCAGCGGGGCTTGCAGGCGGGCCAGCAATTCCTCCCGCCATTCAATTTCCAGTTTTGTTTCGCGGTCCATCAGGCAGCGCTCCTTTCTCGTCATATCCGAATTTGTGTCCGCGCGCTGAAAAGCGTATGGAATATTTCAGCCCCAGAGTCTACGGGAGCCATTTTGGGCTGAAGCAATCCTTTAGTATCGGTGACAGCTTCTACCTTTGTATATTTGCTCAGCCTGCAAATTCGTTTATCCTCGCGCGGGTCAATCTCCCTGTCCAACGCGAAAACAACAGGAATCTGCAGGCGGATCAACTCGCGCATTTGCCATTCGCTGAGGTGTGAGGTCAATAAAGCTCCAGTATTGCGGATCCCCCAGGTATCCGCCAGCATGACGGATTTGCTGCCCTCGAAGAGAATCACCTGATTGGCGCTACGGATTTGTTGCTCATTTTCGGCGAAGCCGAAGATGGTGGGCATGGCGCCGATGGAACGCATGTAGACGTATTTCGGGATTCGTTTCGCCTTGTAATCCTCGTCCAGAGTACGCCCGCAGACGTTGATGATGCTTCCGTCCGTGCCGCGCACGGGGAACACCAGGCGGTTGGAGACGCTGTCGTAACGGACTTGAAAGCGTTTCATGGAATCCATGCCGATGCCCTCGGCAAGCCATACAGACAGCTTGCCGGGCGCTTTTTCGTACATGGCGTCCATGTAGTCCGATGGCAGGACGGACTGAGGAACCTCTCCCCTGGCAGGTTGCCTTGGACGGTAACGCTTCGCGATCTTTGCCGCGTCCAGGCGCACGGCCCCGTGGAAGTCCTCGGGGATATTCGCGTAGGCCTTCAGCCGCCGCGCCGCTTCCGCTGTTTCGATACCGTGATACTCCTTGGCGAACTGCAGCGCGTCGCCGCCCATGCCGGTGGCGAAATCATAGTAGAGCTGTTTCCCGGGGTCAATGTTGAAGGAAGGTGTTCGTTCCTCCTTGAAGGGCGAAAGGCCCCAGTAACAGCCGTCGCGGCGCTGTTCCAATGAACAGTATTGCCCGATATATGCTACGAGATCGACGGCTGCAACCAGGTCTCTGAGTTCAACCACCTGCGGTGGGGCTCGTCGCCTTCGGCGCTGCAGCCGAAAACAATACAGTGAAATTACACATGACATCTTACCTCCTCGTTTTTGTGTTACGCCCGTAGCATTATATACCACAGTGCGTCGGTGCCGGATCGGACGGTGAATACCGACTTTTCGGGCGCCCTTAAAAGATCGAGCGATCAGAAATTCAATACGGCGCTTGGACTGCATGCTGCCTGGCTTCCTCATAGAGAATCAGGTTGCCGTGAAAGTGCAGGTCGATGTATTCGTCGTCGAGCATCTGCCCGCCGTTGCGGTTGAGGACCACACGCAGCTTCTTATTGCCGCAACCGGTGCCGTCCGCTTCGATTTCCTCCGGCGATTTGTCCAGGATCAGCGCGATGGTGGATGCGTTGCGGTTGATCTTGTCGCTCTCGGCGACACGGCCGGTGGTGGTGGCCTGGGCGGCTCCGATGCCGGCGATGTCCATGTCGCCGCAGATGCCGTTCTTGACAAGGTCCACAAACCTGCCAAGCTCCTGGTAGGTGCCGAAGGCGTCGCCCTCGCCGCTGCCCTTGAAGTAGTCCACGATGAGCACGTCGAGGCCCTGGGTGTGGCTGACACGCTTGGTGATCGTGTAAACGCTGTGCTCGTCGAATAACGGGATATATTTATGCGTAAACGTGTTCTGCTCCTTGAGCCACTGTACCGCCAGCACAATCCGCTGGCGTTCCTCCGGCGAATAACGGCCGGAGCGGATGCGGGAGAACTCGATACCCGTGAGATGCGCGATCATGCGCGGCGTAAACATCTTGTCACTGAGTTCACTGTCCAGGTAGAGGACCCGCATCCCGCGCCGCATGAGATCCACGGCACAATTGAGCAGCATGATGCTCTTGCCCTTCTTTGCACTGGCGGCGAACAGGAAAAGCTCGCCGCGGTCGATGGTGGCGTAGCTGTTCAGCGCGGGAAATTTGAAAGGGATGCCGGTGGATCCGCCCTGCCGCTGCTCGATCTCCTCCCAAATAGCCTCCACGACATCTCTGAACTGTGGCACATCATTGGTCGATGCAAACTCCAGCATTGCGCTGTCAAGTGAATAAATCTCCTGACGGATGTCCGCCGACAGGTTGCCGCACAGGCCCGCGCAGCGCTCCAGTTTTCTTTTCACTGTGCGGCGGAAAGCGGCCTCCACGATGTTTTCGGCGACCGGCATGTAATCCTCAGCCGAGTGCCTTGCGATCAGGTGGGATACCTCGACCAGATCCTGAATCGCTTCCAGCGGCACAGCTTCCATATGTTTCTTTGCCGCCTCGTTTGAGGACAGGATATTTGAAATATTATAGACGTCGATCTTCTCGATGCCGCGTTTGGCAAGCTCGCACAGCGCCCAGTAGATGTACGCGTTCTGCCTGTCGGTGAAATGGTTCGGACGCAGGGTCTCACAGTGGAAGTAATATGCCGGGTGGTGGATCAGCGTGGCGATCACGCCGGCTTCGCTCTCGGGCGAGGATATTTCAGGTTGAATGATAGAAGTCCTCCAACAGGTTTCGATGAAATTGGTTCATTGGCAGATTCCAGATATTTTCACGCGACGGTGGCTCAGGGCTCATGGTATTCCCAATGACAACATAGCCAACACAGCCAAGAAGGGACAACTGAATATAACAGGTTAGGGCTACGGTCAGGTCGATATCCTGTGCAACAAAAACAATATTCCGTTGGTAATTCACGCCCTGTTCCCGCGCGACATTGGAAAAAGCGATTAGCATCATACCTGACCCACAGCAGGGATCGTTGACGTTGACAAATCCCTTTTCCTTTATTTGCTCGGTCAAGTTTCCGCATGTCGATAATGCCATGAGTTTCGCGATGGGGTATGGGGTGAAAATCTGCCCTTTTTTCTTGTCACACAACTCCAGTACGGTAAATATTTCGCCCAGAAAATCTTGCTCGGGATCTTCCTCCAGCGCCTGCACCGTGAGCGCGAACAACTGCGCGACGATATCCAGCTCATTCTTTGTGTAGCCCTTGACTGTCCGCATATACATTTCTTCCCGCTGGTCATACATCTCTTTGTCTACTGCGTTGGAGATGGTACAGGCGCTCATCAGGATAAAGTCTCTCCAGGCCTGCCCGCTGTTGCGCGTACGGCACAGGGATTTAAATACCGCAAGAAATTGCTGTGCATAGGTCTTTTCGTTGGCTTTGCGCATATGCAGCCCTCCATTCCATGCTTTTTGGGTGCAAAAAATCAGCAGCCGTGAGAATGTCGGCTGCTGTTCGTTTCATTTGTGCGCTTATTTACCTATTCAGTTTTGAAAAGCGATTTCCATTGAATGTACCCTTTTTGAAATCTGTCTTGTAAAAGCCAGCGATAGCGCACGACCGGAGTTTCACTCGTATCCGCTATTTCCGCAAGCCTTTGCTCCGTTTCTTCAGCGAAGGACACCTCACAGCCGGCTCTCTCCAGCTCGAATTTGTTATAGTAAAGACCACAGGTCAGCATATTATCGTAAGTCAATGTTTTAGTTTTGATTAAACGGTTGGATAGATACTTTCTGATGCACTCTAACTGTGAATTTTCCTTGCTGGTTCCACGCAGCAATTCGTTGCCTTCAATCCGTGGGCGCGAACTCTTTATTTCCGGATTTTTGTGTACATGTACAATTGAGCCGCTCTCGCACAACCAATGGAATTCTACCAGACTCTCCGGAAAGATTTTGTAGTCACGGCCGTCGTGGTGGATTTGCATCAGGCGGAAATCCACTTCGTCGACAGTCACAAGCGTCGCCCGTTCGCACGGGACGCCTGCGAACGCAAGCCAGAGGTATACCCGGTATATGCAATCTTGCGTTCCCATCTCCGGGGCATCGAGCACTTGATCCAAGATCAGCTTTAGATGCGTTGGCGATGCGACCATATAGTCGCGCAGCTTATCCTCGATGTTCGGCTTCAGCAGGGCTACGCCGGCACTGACCGCATTTGGGTGTGTTTCTAAGTACCAAAGCCTGTATTTTTTCAGGGCGGACAGCAGTGCCCGCGTCTTTGTCGCGGAGATGGACTTTGTTATTTCGTCAAAGGCAGGCTGAAGCCGGCCGATCTGTTGCCGCACAAGGTCATCTCCCCAGGACTCCTCATATGGAGCGAAAAGCGCAAATAGCCCCGCGACACTTTCCCGCTTGGCATCATACTGATATGAAGCTGTGATAAAAGCCATTTTCTGTTCTTCGTTGTACACTGATAAACCGCCCCCTCACCATTGGTTTGTTAGAATTATACCCTTTTAGCGCTAACAATGTCAAGGGCAAATTTTTCAACTTTCCCGCTTTTCCTGCGGGTCTGCTGCCAGTTTGCGCTCATACCATGCTTTTGCAAGCGCAGCCTCCTGAGTAATCAGCGTGTTTTTCGGCATGCAAAAGGGCAAGAAAAAAGCTTCGATATTGGTGCCTTGGAAGTACACGGGTTGTTTTTCTGTCTTTGCGGCTTTCATTTCACCCCAACGCACATCAACGGTGTTGAGAACGTCGGTATCTATCCATATCGCGAGGGGGTCCGCCCAGACCAAGCGAAGCAGCTTGGCGCGGTTGCCAGCACCGCCTGCGAATGGCTCCCGCAAGTAGGGCGTGAGGTGTGCTGCATTCTGGCAACTGCTTTTCAGTTCATCCCACAGCTGAAGCTGCCGATCGACTTCGATGCGCCGATCGCCATTCATGCAGAACCCTTCACCAGGGCCGGGAGGCTCACGGTGGAGATGGGTTTGGAAGGTCATCTGGTAAATCGGGCGGGGCACCTTGTATAGGGCGTATCCGGTAGATATGAGGATACAGGGCATGTCGTCGCCCTCGTTTGGTATCCCCGTGACGTTGACGGGAGTGTTCTCGTCGTTCAGGCGAGCGTTGATGTGCTTTTTCAGTTGAGGGGTGAATTCATGCACGGTCATGTCGGTTTTCCTCTTTCCTCAGTCTTATCGGGTTCCCCATTATCGAGCCCCAGGGCTCGGCACGCCTGGCGCAATTGGCCAAGCGAGAGTTCCACACTCCGATGCCACTCAAAGCATTTATGCAATTGCCTGAACCGGCGTTGGTATTCCTGTTCGTCGTAGAAATCCTGCTCGCTGAAATATGCCACCCGGCATGTGCCGAAGTCCGCCTTCTCGCAGTTGTTTTCGATGCAAAACTGAATTCCATGCGCGGCGCTGCAGCCTTGTCTGCTGACGGTATAATACTTTCTTCCCACCTTGGTGACGATCCAAGGGACCAGTTCGTCGGAATCTTTTTTCTGCATGTTGGCGATATAGACTGTTTGCCCGATTGTCGGTTTGTTCATCCGGCAATTCCTCCTTTGCGCGCGTAATGAAATAAAGCCCAGTCTTGTGAACTGGGCTCTTTTTTTCGATTTGATACTACGGCGGTCGGCCCTTCTTCCCGCGGAACACCCTGCATAGAATAACGAGCATTCCAAACACACCGAATGAGATGGCAAGACCCAGAATATTGCAAACCATGCCATGGTCCTTCATCAGATAGCCGGCGAGGGAAAGGGCTCCGAATCCAATAGCAATTGGTGAAAACAGAAGGATGCACCCAAAAAGAAAGCCACCGGCCTTCTTGTGTTCGCTGGCATTGCTTTCCTTGTCATTGGGGGCGCTGTTCTCCAGTTCGCCGACAATGCTCCGCATGGCTGCGATTTCCGCGGATGTGTAGCCAAAGCGGTTCAGTATATAGCTGATGAGGTGCTCCGCGGTTTCCGAGGAAAAATCCCGCGGTGTTGCATCCCTGCCGAGCATCCATGAAAGCATGGTGGTATCGTGCGCCCTCCTGGCCCTCAAAACATAACCACGGAGCTTGACCGGGTTGGGCAGCGGCGGGGATATGGCCGGGTACATCGGATGGCTGATTAACCTGTTTGGGCATCCATAGTGTTCGAGATAATCTGCATAGATGCCGTGCAGTATTTGCTCAATCGCAGCCCATGCTTCGCACGGGCGCGAGGGGAATTCCCCGTGATACACAGCGTCCAGAGACTTTTTTGCGGCCTTGTTTCCGGCCAGCGCCTGCGAATACAGGCTTGTCTGCCTGCGGCCCGTGCAATCATAGCCTAAGCCTTTGATGTCTCGCTCGAAATGCTCCCGCATGACGCCGTAAGCGGTGATTGCGCTACCCGAATCGTAGACGCTTGCAAACTGGGGATCCCCATGCAATGCGCCCTCCGGTAATATGCCGTCATAACGAAAGCCGCTGTCGTACAGGATACGACGAACGGCTTCGGCTTTGCTTTTGAAGTTGGTGTTGTATCTTTCGTTCAGGCGAAAAAGGCTGTAGCTATTGGTAACACGGGATAGCTGCATATTCCGCGGTCGAGTCCAGAAGCTTGCACCCGCCTGCGTCTTGTAGTGCGGCAGCAAATCATTCGCCAAGCTTCATCACCACCTGTCAATTCCGTTGCGTTCTATTCGCGGCGGTCATAGATATCAGAAACCTCGACGCCCAAGCGAACCCTGTTATCTGCACAATAGTTCACGCCAAAGGAGGACGCTTGCGAGATCATTGGAAACAGAGCGTCAATGTTTATTTTCTGTAGCGTAAGTTTTTCCGCGACCAAATAACATGAGCCGTGTTCTTTCGTGGGCAAGTTCGGCGGCTGGAATACAAACTCAGCGCCAATATCCGCTGCCGCTTGCTTGAAGGCGCCGTACAAATCAGCCAGGACAAAAAATCTCTGCTTATTGACTGCGAAGTCTTCAAAAACAAGCTTTCCACGTTCTTCTTTCAGCGTGCGTAACGCTTCGGTCAGCCATTCCGGCGGCAGCGCGTCAGCTTCATCCGGTTCATGCTTTTTGCCGATAAAGGACACCTCCGTATTCGCGTGATCAAAATCGTCCGCCATAAAAACCTCCGGCACAGCTATTTCGAGCCAGAGGGACTCCTCGTCATAGCCAAATATGCATATGGCCGACGCTTTCATCAACGTCTCGCAAACCTGCTGCAGGTTGGTCTCATTTGCGCCAAGTTCGTCGATGCGTACAGAGATTGAAAGATCGTAAGCTTCTCTGCGAAACGTCAATTCCTCTACGGAACTGTCGCAGCGCTGCGTCATATCGTCCAGCGCGTTGTAGACGGAACGCGCTACGGCTTCACCTGCCGGCGATGTCTTTCCCAAGGTCGAGATCAGTTCATCAAAATTATGCTCCAAAATGCAATTCACTCCTCATGTGTGTTTGTATCCCTGTTATTATACATTAGACCTGTTCCAAAACCTTGCCAACCCCGGCAAGATGTGCTATAATAGGAGGTATGGATAACAAGCAGCGCATCGAGAAGTTGAAAGA
>JGI24696J40584_12961216_pt1 | contig 12115 bp, 8 predicted proteins | sample TergutCo191P4_FD_40584 | JGI IMG/M metagenome (IMG submission 40584)
GTGGGCACCGTCGTCATCGAAGCCGGCGAGCGCAGCGGCTCGCTGCTCACGGCAAGCAGCGCTGCCGAGCAGGGCCGCGACGTTTTCGCCGTCCCGGGCGACGCCTTCGGTTCCACCTTCACCGGCGGGAACAAGCTCATCCGCGAGGGGGCCAAGCCCGTATTCTCCGCCATGGACGTCCTGGAGGACTACGAGCTGCTCTATCCCGAGCTGCTCGACATGCGCCGCGCCGAACGCGATCTGGAGCGCGCGGCCGTGGCACCGGAGAAAATCAAGGTGAAGGCTCCCGCGAAGCAGAATCCCCAGCCCCCTTCGCCCGCGAGGGGGGTGGCCCCGCAGGGCCGGGGGGAGCGTGACGACTTGCCCCCGCTGGAACAGCAAATCCTGCAATTGCTCTCGCAATCCCCCATGCACATCGACCGCATCATGAAGGAGACCGCCGCGCCCTACGGCAAGCTCTTCACCGCGCTGATGCACCTGGAAATGCAGGAGCGCATCGAACAGGCGCCGGGGAAACTATATACAAAGCTATAAAATCGAGGATATTTGTTTTGTCCAAATTAGTCATCGTCGAATCCCCCGCCAAAGCTAAAAGCATCCAGAAATACCTGGGGGCGGGCTTCATTGTGGCATCCTCCATGGGCCACGTGCGCGATTTGCCCTCCTCCCGCCTGGCCGTGGACGTCAAGAAGGACTTCGAGCCCAGCTACACGGTGATGAAGGACAAGGAGAAGATCGTCAAGGACCTCCAGGCCAAGGCCGCCAAGAGCGACAAGGTCTATCTCGCCACCGACCCGGATCGGGAGGGCGAGGCGATCTCCTGGCACCTGGCGAGCCTGCTGGGGCTGGACCTGAAACAGGCCAACCGCGTCACTTTCAACGAGATCACCAAGACGGGCGTGCAGGGCGGCATGGCCCATCCCCGCCGGGTGGATATCGACCTGGTCAACGCCCAGCAGGCCCGTAGGATACTCGACAGGCTGGTGGGCTACAAGCTCAGCCCCTTCGTCAGCCAGAAGATACGCCGGGGCCTCTCCGCCGGGCGCGTGCAGAGCGTGGCCGTGCGCCTGATCGCCGACCGCGAGCAGGAGGTGCGCGCCTTCGTCCCGGAGGAATACTGGAGCATCGACGCAAAATTGCTCAACAGTGCGCGTAAAAGCTTCGCCGCGCAGTTCGTGGGCGACCAGAAGGGGAAAATCCCCCTAAAGAACAAGCAGCAAGCCGACGATATCCTCGCTCGCCTGGACGGCGCGAGTTATTGGGTCGCGAACGTCAAGCGCGGCTCCCGCAAGAAAAACCCCGCGCCGCCCTTCAACACCTCCACCCTGCAGCAGGAGGCCTCGCGCAAGCTGGGCTTCCAGTCCCAGCGCACGATGAAGGTCGCCCAGGAGCTCTACGAGGGCGTGGAGGTCCCCGGCCAGGGCACGACCGGCCTGATCACCTATATGCGTACGGATTCCCTGCGGGTCTCCGACGAGGCCCGCGCCGCCGCCAACGAGTATATCGCTTCCGCCTACGGGAAAAATTATCTTCCCCCGCAGCCGCGCGTGTATAAATCCCGGGCCGGCGCGCAGGACGGCCACGAGGCCATACGCCCCACAATGCCGGAGCTCGTCCCCGCGCAGCTCAAAGGGAGCCTGTCCCCCGACCAGTTCAAGCTATACGATTTGGTATGGAAGCGCTTCCTGGCCAGCCAGATGGCCTCCTGTTTGCAGGATACCGTCAAGGCAACGATCCTTGCAAATAAGCACTATGTATTCAACGCCTCCGGCTACAGCGTGAAGTTCGACGGCTTCACCCGTGTATACGAGGCCTCCACCGACGACGAAAACGAGGAGGGCAACGAAAAATTACCGGAGCTCAAGGAGGGCGAGGCGCTCAGCCTGAAGGAGCTCCTCTCCGCGCAGCACTTCACCCAGCCGCCGCCGCGCTACACCGAGGCCTCGCTCATCAAGGCCCTGGAGGAGAGCGGCGTGGGCCGCCCGAGCACCTACGCCACCATCATCAGCACCGTGCTGCACAGGGGCTACGTCGCCCGCCAGCAAAAGCAGCTGCTCCCCACGGAGCTGGGCGAGGCCATGGTGCGCCTGCTGATGGAGCGCTTCCCCAACATCGTGAACGTGAAATTCACCGCCCAAATGGAGACCCATCTGGACGGCGTAGGCCAGGGCAAAACCGACTATGTCGCCGTGCTGCGCGACTTCTATACGGATTTCGAGCGCGACCTCCTGCGCGCCAAAGCAGAGATGGAGGGCGTGAAAATCCAGCTGGAGGAGGACCGCACCGACATCCCCTGCGAAAAGTGCGGCCGTATGATGGTCGTCAAGTCGGGCCGCTACGGGCGGTTCCTGGCCTGCCCGGGGTACCCCGAGTGCAAGAACGCCAAGCCCCTGGTGGCGGAGACCAAGGCCGCCTGCCCCCTGTGCGGCAAGACTGTCTTGCAGCGCAAGGCCAAGAAGACCGGCCGGGTGTTCTACGGCTGCTCCGGCTGGCCCGAATGCGAATTCACCACCTGGGATACCCCCGCGGGCGAGGCCTGCCCCAAATGCGGCAAGAGCCTGTTCGAGCAGAAGGGCGGCGCGCTGCGGTGCTTGGGGGAGGGCTGCGGGTATGTGAAGAAGGCGGAGGGGAAGAAGTAGGCATTATGCAGAGACGCACGGCAGTGCGTCTCCGAAATAAATGACGATAGCTTTTTGGTTGGAGACGCACTGCCGTGCGTCTCTACATAGTTATTCCCCCTACCTCGCGAACAGCGCCGTGCTCAAATATCTTTCCCCGCTGTCCGGCAAAATCACCACGATCAGCTTTTCCGCGTTCTCCGCGCGCTTTGCGGCCTGCGTGGCTGCCCAAAGAGCCGCGCCCGAGGAAATCCCCGCCAGCAGCCCCTGCGTGACGGCCAGGCGCTGGCTGGCCCGGAAGGCGTCCTCGTGCCGCGCGGCGATCACCTCGTCGACCACCGTCAGGTCGAGGTTCCCCGGCACGAAGCCCGCGCCTATGCCCTGTATCTGGTGCGGCCCGGGCGTGCCGCCGCTCAGCACGGCGGAATCCGCGGGCTCCACGGCGACGACCCGCACCGCGGGCTTTTGTTCCTTCAGGTACGCCCCCGCCCCGGAGACCGTGCCCCCGGTGCCCACGCCCGCCACCAGGATATCCACCTTCCCATCGGTGCCCTCCCAGATTTCGGGCCCGGTGGTTTTTTTGTGCGCCAGGGGGTTCACGGGGTTATCGAACTGCCGGGGGACGAAGCTCCCGGGTGTGGCGGCGTGCAGCTCCTCGGCCCGGGCGATGGCGCCCTGCATGCCCGCGCAGCCGTCGGTGAGCACGAGCTGCGCCCCGTAGGCCGCCAGGAGGTTGCGCCGCTCGATGCTCATGGTCTCGGGCATGGTGAGGATCACCCGGTAGCCCCTTGCCGCCGCCGCGGCCGCCAGCCCGATGCCCGTATTGCCGCTGGTGGGCTCGATGATCACGCTGCCGGGCCGCAGCAGGCCGCGCGCCTCCGCGTCCGCTATCATCGCCAGCGCGACGCGGTCCTTCACGCTCCCGGCGGGGTTGAGGTACTCCAGCTTCCCCGCGATGGAGGCGCAAAGACCCAAGCCCTCGGCGTAAGCGTCCAGGGCCAGCAGGGGGGTGTTGCCGATTAGCCCGGTAATTGAATTGTGGATAATGATGAACCCCTCCCATACCCTCTTTTTATAACATAGATATCATTCAGCATTATGCATTATGCATTCAGCATGGTCATTAATCCCATTTCCTCACCCCGCCGAAAAACAACCGGTCCCCCACGGGCGAAACCTCGAGGCCCTCGACCCCCGGGGCCAGCAGCAGCCTGCCCGGCATGGCCCGCAGCGGATAGAATACGCCGTTTTGCAGCAGGTGCTCCTCGGCTTGCAGGCAGGCGCGCGCCGTGTCGTCGGTTTGGGCGGCGGCGTCCAGCAGCGTCTCCAGCGCGGGCGAGCGGTATCGCGCCGGGCTGCCCTCGCCCTCCAGGGCCCGCAGGGCCTCCGGCGCGGCGGAACGCTCCACGTGCAGCAGGGCCACGGCCGCGTCGAATTCGCCGTCCTCCAGACGCTCTTGCAATTCCTCCGGTTCCAGGGGCTCGATCTGCGCCTCCAGCCGCAGGCGGAACGCCTTCTGCCAGGACTGCAGCGCGCAGCGCAGCAGCGTCTCGTATTCACCGGCGCAGATCAGGGTCAGATGGATCGTCTCCCCCGCGCCGCCCGCCAGGGCATTGGCCCGCGCCGGGTCATATTTTACGCCGCCCGGCTGCCCCGCCGCGGTCCGGTAGTTCGCCCCGCCGGCCAGCACGCCCTCGGGCAAAAGGCCGGGCGGCGCGCCGATACCAAGGGTTTCCGGCTCCAGCGCGGCGCACAGGGCGACCCGGATGTTCACGTCCGCAAGGGGCCCGGCGCCGCAGTTAAATACCAGCGCCAGGGTGGCGTTCTTCAGCTCGCTGCCGGTGACGCCCTCCGGCAGCGGCGCGTCCAGGTCCGCCGGCACGATGGCCGCGTCGTATTCCGTACCGACCAGCCGTGCGCGCATATACGCGTCCGGCTCCGTCCAGAGGTTCACCGTGGCGGGCAGGGCCCTGTTGCCCGGGGATGCCGCGTCCCGGCAGCTCTCGTTGGGCTTCAGCCGCGTGAGCGTGTCGCCCATCCTGTCCAGGTAGAACGGCCCGTTGCAGGGCATATATTGCGCCTCCAGGCCGTAGCGGCCCCCGCATGCCTCGAAGTACGTCCGGTTGCAGGGCATGGCCGGGCCCCGTGCCAGGGCGTACAGGAAGGCCGCACCGGGTTTCTCCAGGGTGATCTCCAGTGTGCGCCTGTCCGCGGCGCGAACGCGCAGTATATTTTCGTATTCCCCGCGCAAGCCGCGCGCCCGTTCCAGCCCGAACACGAAGTCCCCGGCCGTCACCTGCGTATCGAACGCGGCGAACGCCGCCTCGCCCAGCAGCTCCTTCGCCTTGTCGGGGAGCCGCCAGCGGTTGTCCCCCCGCAGATGGAAGGTCAGCGTGCGCCCGTCGGGGGAGACCTCCCACGTTTCCGCCACGCCGGGGGCCAAATTGCCTTCGGCGTCCTGCCGCACAAGGCCCTCCATGCAGTTGTTGACAACCATCAATTCCGAGGGGGTTCCGGCGATCACGGGGTCCAGCCTGCGCGGGGCCTCCTCCACGGGGAAATTGATGATCTTCCCCGAGCCGTCGTCCTTCTTCCCGCAGCCCGCCATGGCAATCGTGCAAAAACACAGTCCCGCCGCGAGCAAAATCGCCCCGGCGCGGGTGCAGATTTTTGTGATCCTATGCATAGGCTTTCCACCCACATTGTTTGATATAGCTAGTATATCACATGTTGCGCGGAATGGAAAGGCTTTTTTATCGGGCGCGCTTGCGCGAGCACACCATCAGCTGTATCTCCCTGTCCGTGGCCGCCCCGCCGCAGTAATCGCAATACGCCGCGGTAACCTCCATGCCCCTTTGCCGCAGGATTTCCTTCAGCTCCGGCAGGTCGTACAGGCGTACGGGGTCCGCGTCCTCCATGGCGATTTGCGGCTTCTGCGCCGGTTCGCCGTAGGGGATGTTCCAGCCCGCGTAGGTCATGCGCCTTGTGGCCTCGTCCCAGTCGAATTGCGCCAGGGCCAGGGATTTCTCGCCGCATTCCCAGTTTGTCTTGGGGAAATACAGCCGGGCGTGCGCCGCGTTGCACACGTCCATGAAGTGCGCGCCGCCGGGTTTGAGCGCCCCGGCGATCACATCGAAAATCTTGAGGTTTTCTTCATCGTTTTCCAGGTAGCCGATGGCTCCGTCCGCCAGGTTCAGCACGGCGTCGAACTCGTTGTCAAAAGAGACGTCCCGGATGTCCGACAAAATGAACCTCGCGGGCAGGTTTTCGAGCGCAGCGGATTTCGTTGCGTCCTCAATATACGCCGGCGTGATATCCACGCCCACCAATTTAAAACCACGGCGGGCCAGCGCCAGGGCGTGGCGCCCATAGCCGCAGGCCAGGTCGAGGATTCTCTCCCCTCCCTTAAGGCCCAGGGCCTTGATGATGAACTCCACCTGGTTTTCCGTATCCTCTGTCCAGGAGCTGTTTTTGATGTCCAAAGACCAGCCGTATTTGTACCAATCGGGGCGATTCATGGCGGGACTCCTCCTATGAAGCGAAATTATCGAAATACCCCTGGATCAGCACGATGGGCGTGCCCTTGTCGCCCGAACCGCTCACCAGGTCGCACAGGCTGCCCAGCAGGTCGGTGTATCTGCGCGGGGTGGTGCCCAGGGCCTGGGTGCCGTGCGCCTTGGCCTTGATGGCCGCCCGGGCCTCGTCCTCGCTTTTACCCGCTAGCTCGTTATCCAGCAGGAGCTTCAGCTTCAGTTCGTTGGGCGTGCCCTCCAGGCCGGGCGTGAACGCGGGCGAAACCACGGGATCCGCCAGCTCCCAAATTTGCCCCACGGGGTCCTTGAACGCGCCGTCGCCGTAGATCATCACCTCGATCTGTTTGCCTGTGGCCTCCTTCAGCCGCCGGGCGATCTCCTCCACCAGGGGCTGGCCGTCCCGGGGGAAGAGCTTCACGCTGTCCTCGCCGGATTTGTTCGAGCCCAGCAGGCCGTACTGCGCGTTGTACCCGCTGCCGTTGACGGGCGCAGATAGTATCTCATCCAGGCCGTAGACGGTCTCCGCCCCGGCCTCTTTGAGCAGCCGCTTGGAGCGGAAGCGCGAGTGGACGTCGCAGCACAGCACGTGGGGCGTGAACCGCAGCGCGCCGCGCACGTCGTTGGCGAAGACGATCTCCACGTGTTCCCCGAAGGACTTGTAGTACTCCACGTAGTCCATGCCGGTGAAGACGTGCCTGGTCTCGTAGCCGAATTTCACGCGGTAATCCTCTTCGGTGAGGATATCGGTATAAGGGTTCACCCCGGCCGCGTCGATGGCGTCCCAGCTCAGCAGGGCGTTGCCCACCTCGTCGGCGGGGTAGCTGAGCATGATATACAGCTTGCCGCAGCCCTGGGCGATGCCCTTGAGGATATTCGAAAACCGGTTGCGCGAGAGGATGGGGAAGGTGACGGCCAGCTCGCCGCCGGGGAATTTGCCGCGGATGTCCGCGGCGATCTGCGCGCACGTGGCGTAGTTGCCCTGGGCGCGGGCCACCACCGCCTCGGTGACGGCGACGACATCTCTGTCGCGCAGGGCGATGCCCTCCTCCTTCGATGCCGCCAGGACGCTTTCCACAACGATGCTCGCCATGTCGTCGCCGGCTTGAATCAACGGCGCGCGTATGCCCCGCGCCGCGGTGCCGATGGTTCTCATAAACACACCTGCCTTTCTTCGGGAAGAAATTTATGTTGCTTTTCTTCCCGCGATACATTATAATATAAACCGAGCCATAAGTAAAATTAATCTTTTTAATAATATAGATAAGGAAATGTAATGGACATCAATTTGGAGCTCTACCGGGTCTTCCGGGAGGCCGCGAAGAGCGGGAATATCTCCAAGGCGGCGGAGCGGCTGTTCGTCTCCCAGTCGGCGGTGTCCCAGGCCGTCATGCAGCTGGAAAGCAAAATCGGGGGGAAGCTCTTCGACCGCAGCGTGCGCGGCGTGACGCTCACGGCGGAGGGCGAGGTGCTGTTCTCCCGCATAGACGACGCGATGACGCTCATCGAGAACGCCCAGGCGAAATTTGCCGAGATGAAGGAGCTGAACGCGGGCAGCATCAAAATCGGGGCCTCCGACACCATATGCAGCCTGTTCCTTCTGCCCATCTTAAAGAGATTCAACGACAAGCACCCGGACATTCGCATCTCCGTGGCCAACCGCACCACGCGGGAATCATTGGAGCTGCTTAAGCGCGCGGCGGCGGACATCGCCTTCGTGAACCTGCCCGTGGAGGACGACGCCTCCCTGGAGCTCACGCCGGTGAAGGCGATACGCGATTGCTTCGTGGCCGGCGGGAAATACGCCCGGCTGGCGGACGAAACCATGCACCTGCGCGAGCTGGAGAACTATCCGTTTTTGACGCTGGAAAAGGCGAGCAACTCGCGCAAGCAGCTGGATATCTTTTTGGCGGGGCAGGGGATAGAGCTCAAGCCCGCCATCGAGCTGGGCAGCCTGGCGCTGCTGTCCGAGTTCGCGAAAATCGGCCTGGGCGTCGCGGCGACCATACGGGAGGAGGTGCGGGACATGCTGGAAAGCGGCGCGCTGCGGGAGCTGAAATTCCACGAGGCGCTGCCCGAGCGGCACATCGGCCTGGCGAGAATCAGGCATGTGAACCTCTCCTTCGCGGCAAGGGCGTTCATTGAGGAGATGCGGGCTTGAAATATTATTTTTTACTACTTGACTATCCTTCATATTTCGTTTACAATTGCATTTGAGACATAATCAAAAAAGGAGGATTATCGGTATGAGCATCTTTTTGGCAATATGGAATTTTCTGTGCGGGCTGTGGGCCCCGCTGCTGTGGCTGTTCGACAAGGGGGCGGACCTCCTGGGCAAGGGCTTTTCCTGGCTGCTGGTGGCTATCATGGGCCTGTTCCCCTCCGTGGACCTCTCCCGCCAGGACTTCAAGCAGATCCCCGACTCCATCGCCTACGCGCCCTGGTACGCCGTCTCGGCCTTTTTCCGGGACCAGCGCGCCACCCCGGAGGTGAACGCCGTCAAGGCGAACCTGGGCGGCTTCGCGCGCGGCATCTGCCACTCCGGCAGCGACTTCGGCAGGCTGCTGGAAAACAACATCAACTGGGAGCGCCTGGACTGCCCCTTCCCCTTCCCCACACCCGGCAAGCCGGAATCGGAGGACCCCCTGACCACCAGGGACGACGGCACGGTCGTCCGGACGGGCTACGAGAACTACAAGAACAACCTCATCGCCCGCCAGGCCGCCGGCCTGAAAAACATGGTCATCACGCCCTTCCCCAGGGACTTCATCGGGGGCGGGGTGGACCCGCGCACCCCCGAGGGCGAGGTGAAGCTGGCGGAGACCATCAAGTTTATCTTCAACGACCTGAAGCCCTACACGGGAGCGGTGCAGATCTCCAACGAGATCGGCGTGCCGAACTTCCAGCGGCCCCTGACCAACGAGGAGGGCGTGCGCTTCCTGGCCGTGCAGCTGGAGGCCCTGGCGCCCCTCAAGGGCAACATCCCCGTGGGCTACAACACCGCGGGCCCGCAGTTCGATATCAACTCCCTCATGAAGCCGTATCTGAAGTATGTTGACTTCTACGGCATGGACATTTACCTCGGCTGCCATGTCGGCCTGGGGAGCTTCAACTTTATCATCGGCATGTATGTGTTCGACATCATCACCATGCTCATGTGGGGCTACCTGGGCAAGCCCATCATCGTCACCGAGTTCGGGTACCTCAGCGCGGGCGTGCCGAAGACCCAGGCGGAAAAGGACACAATGCTCCGGGAGCGCTACGGCTACAACAGCGAGGCGGAGATGATCGCCGCCGCCAAGGCCGACCCGGAGGCCTTCCTGACGAAAATGGAGAGCCGCAACCCATCCATGGCGGGCTTCATCCGCAGGTTCAACTCGGAGGACCTGAGTCGCGTCTCCGGCTTCCTGACCTCCCTGGAGTGCGTCACCCATCTCTACTGCGAGCTGCCGGCGGACTACGTGATCCCGGGCTTCCCCCACACCCCGCAGGGCGAGGCCGATTTCTACGCCGACATCCTGCCCCGCTTCGCCAAGCACCCCTATGTCCTCGGCACGTTCGTCTACAACTGGAAGGACTCCACCCAATGCTACCTCTGCGGCCAGCACGACTGCCCCTCCGAGACCGGCTGGGGCCTGGTGGACTGGCAGGGCAATCCCAAACCGGCGCTGGCGGCGGTGCGGGACGCCTACGCGAAATTGAAGTAAAAATAGAAGGAGCCTTACAATGGACTGGCACACTTTCTACAACGGCATTCTGAAGGCATGGGACTACCCCGCCAGGCTTTGGCAGGGCCCGCTGCGTATTTTTGATTGGCTGATGGAATACGTCAGTAAAGGGCTGGCGGTCCTCGTCGCGCTGATTGTGGGGCTCTTCCCCCAGCTGGACCCCCTCATCGCCAGCCAAGTGGCGGGCTCCGTGGGTTATGCCCCCTGGGCGATTCTGTCCATCCCGCTGCGCAGGCAGCAGTCGCCGGAGGCAGAGGCCACCATGGCGAAGGCCGGGGGCTTCATGCGGGGCATCTGCCACGCCTACGGCGACTACGAGCAGCTGCTGGAGAACAACATCAGCTGGGAGCGCCTGGACTGCCCCTTCCCCTTTGAGGCCGACGGCGTCACCCTCACGGAGGGCTACAAGAACTACAAGCAAAACCTCATCGAGCGCCGCGACGCGGGCATGAAGACCATGGTCGTCACCCCGAACCCCGGGGCCTTCGTCGACCGGGGCATGGACCCCCGCACGCCGGAGGGCCTGGCGAAGACGACCGAGGTTGCCGTGTTCATGGTGCAGGACCTCAAGCCCTACATCAGCGCGGTGCAGATCGGCAACGAGCTGGGCCTGCCCCGCTTCATGCGCCCGCTGAACATCGAGGAGAGCGCGCAGTTCATCATCGCGCAGATCAAGGCCCTGCAGCCCGTCAAGGGGGACGTCCTGGTGGGCTACAACACCGCCGGGCCCCAGATGGACCTGAACTCCCTGGTGAAGCCCTACGGGGAGTACCTGGATTTCTTCGGACTGGATATCTACCTCGGCTGCTTCTTCGGCTTCCCCAGCTATATGTGGGTGTTCGACCTGGCCATCACCGCCATGTGGAGCTACATGCAAAAGCCTATCGTCATGGCGGAGTTCGGCTACATGAGCGCGGGCGAGCCCAAAACCACCGAGCAGAAGAACGCCCTGCTCATGGAGCGCTACGGCTACCCCAACGAGGCCGCCGTGCGGGCGGACCCGGAGGGCTTCCTGGTGGCCGTAGGGAATTACAGCAAGCAGTTCGGGGACTATATCGGTACCCATGCGGGGGAGGACCTCAACGCCTACATGTTCGGCGTGGACTGCGCCGTGCACCTCTACTGCGAACTGCCGTCGGATTTCGTCATCCCCGGCGGCTACCCCCACAGCCCGGAGGGCCAGGCGAAGTTCTACAAGGAGGTCATCCCGCGCTTCGCCAGGTACCCTTACGTCATCGGCGAGTTCATCTACGCCTGGAAGGACGCCGAGGCCTGCTACGCCTGCGGCCAGACCGATTGCCCGCAGGAGACCGGCTGGGGCCTGCTGAACGCCGACGGCAGCGCCAAGCCGTCGCTGGCGGTGGTGAAAGAGCAATACGGCAAGCTGAAGTAGAAATGTAGAGACGCACGGCAGTGCGTCTCCAACCAAAAAAACATCACTATGGGAGACGCACAGCCGTGCGTCTCTACATATTTATTACAGCCCCTCCACAAACGCCCTCAGCCTCTTCAGCGCCTCGCGTATGTCCTCGATCGAATACGCGTACGAGCAGCGCACGTGGCCCTCGCCGCAGGCCCCAAAGGCGCTGCCGGGCACCACCGCCAGGCGCTGCTCCTCCAGCAGCCTACCGCAGAATTCCTCCGACGTCATGCCGAACTGCTTGACCGAGGGGAACAGGTAGAACGCGCCCCGGGCCTCGAAGCAATCCAGGCCGATATCACGCAGCTCGGCGAGCATGAAGCGCCGCCGGGCGTCGTATTCCTTGCGCATGGCATGCACGCCCGCAGCGCCCCCGCGTAAAGCCTCCAGGCCGCCGTACTGCGCGGTGGTGGGCGCGCACATGATGATGTACTGGTGAATCTTCGTCATGGCCGCGATGAGCTCCGCCGGGCCGCAGGCGTAGCCCAGCCGCCAGCCCGTCATGGCGAAGGCCTTGGAAAAGCCATTCAGAACGATCGTCTTTTCGGCCATCCCCGGCAGGGAGGCGATGCTCACGTGGGGGGTGTCCCCGTAGGTCAGCTCGGCGTAGATTTCGTCGCTGATGACCAGGATATCGCGATCTCTTAAGACCGCCGCGATGGCCTCTAAATCTTGCTTTTCCAGGGTCGCCCCGGTGGGGTTGTTGGGGTAGCTGAGCATGATTGCTTTTGTCCTGGGCGTGATGCGCGCCTCGATGTCCTGTGCGGTGACGCGGAATTGATTCTCCTCGCGGGTCGGCACGGGCACGGGCACGCCCCC
>JGI24696J40584_12961214_pt1 | contig 12078 bp, 12 predicted proteins | sample TergutCo191P4_FD_40584 | JGI IMG/M metagenome (IMG submission 40584)
TAGCGAAAAAACAGGGCTGCCGATACAGCAGCCCTTAAGTGAATTGTATTTCGCTTGCGCTGTTACCACGCTGTCGCTTAAGCCTTCTTGATGGAGAGGTTCAAGAACAAGCCGATGATTGACCCACAAGCCAAGATAGCAAAGGGTATCAGAAAACTCTCGGTGCTGGCATAAATTGTGCCAGCCAGTGCAGTAGCGAAGGGCGCTGGAACTAAGATCAGGTTCAAGACACCGAAATTCATCGAGAAGTTCTTCATACCGTAAAAGGTTGAGGCGAAGACCGATGAGGTTGTCGGAGAAAAACCATAAGAGAAGAAACAGATACAGAGTCCGATGATGCCGACCGGCAAGGAGCCTAAGAGGATGGCGATGACGATGGTGATTGGAGCAGCGATAGCAACTGTACTCATAATATACTGGGTCTTGCGGATGCCCAGATTGTCGTAGAGAGCTCCGGCAGACAAGCGGCCGATACCGTTGAAGATAGAGATGATACCGATGATTGCTGCTGGCGACTCAGCTTTCAGTTCAGCTAGGATGTTGCCGGCTAGACCAATCGCCGCACTACCGACTGACGCTAGTAAGATGAGAAAGAAGAAAAGCTTCCAGAATGACGCGCGACGGACAGTCTCTGATAACGTGTAGTCTCGGGCTGGCTCAGCAGCTTTCGAAGAGCTGGATGTAGAAGCCTTTGCAGCCTTGGCGTCAGGGAAGAGAGTACCTTCTTTGGGACCTCTGATTACAAAGCTGGCGATAACTAAAATGACTCCTTCAGCGACGGCTAAGGCAATGAAGGTGGTTCGCCAACCGACACTGGGCATCTTGATCAGGATGTCCGCTAGATTACCGATAATCAGAGCGGTGAGAGCAAAGCTCATCATCAAAATACCTGAGCAGAGCCCCCGTTTATCTGGGAACCAAGCGTTGGTCATGCTGATGATGGTGGTGTAGCAGATGCCCACCCCAGCTCCAGACATCACACCATAGAAGAGATAGAGCAATAACAGGCTACTGCCGTTGAGCTGTGAGGTAGCCATGAAGCCGGAGAACAGTAGCACAGCAGCTGTCAGTATGCGAATACGGGGAGAAGTCTTGTTGGTGAGCAAGCCGGCAATGAAGCCACCAATCGAGAAAGAGACAATCGTCCAGGTATAGTTCCAGCTGAGTTGGCCTGCATCCCATCCGAATTCACTGGCAAAAGGTACCCGCAGGATGGACCAGGCATAGATGATGCCGGCGAATAGTAGCACTACGGCACTGAAGATCAGACGTAACCAACGTTCGGCTTGATTAACTTGCATTTCGATCATCCCTTTCTAGTGAGACTGCCAAATATGACAATCTATTGAGGCTTACTTCTTGATGACTGCTGCTTTACTGGTCTGGTAGCAGTACAAATGTAAGCCAGGTCAGTATTTATCCCTAAGATAAGCTCTGGACGGCGACCACGTTCTCTGCGCCATAGGTTGCCCGCAGACGAGGCTTCTCAATCTTTCCGGTGGCATTACGAGGTACCGGAGCAAAGATAAGCTGGCGCGGACGTTTGTAGCGCGGTAGCTCTTGGCAGTACTCATTGATGTCGTCTTCGCTGCATTCGCGCCCCGGCTTCAGCTCGATGATCGCACAGGAGATTTCTCCCAACCGATCATCAGGAACACCAATCACCGCAACATCCTTGATATCGGAATGGGCTGCCAAAAAATCCTCAATCTGCACGGGGTAGATATTCTCCCCACCAGAAATGATTACGTCTTTCTTGCGATCGACTAAGAAAATGAAGCCGTCTTCGTCCTGCATAGCCATATCGCCTGTGTGCAACCAGCCGTCTTTCAGAGATTCGGCAGTGGCCTCTTCGTCCTTGTAGTAGCATTCCATCAAGGCTGGGCCAGCCACGCACAACTCCCCTACCTGGCCTTGCTCAACCAGTACACCCTCTTCGTCGACGATCTTGCATTGCCAGCCGAAGCCCGGCACGCCAATAGCGCCGACCTTGTGGGTGTTCTCGACCCCTAGATGCACGCAACCGGGCCCGATAGCTTCCGAGAGGCCGTAGTTGGTGTCGTAGGCGTGATGGGGAAAGACCTCCAACCAGCGATGAACGAGGCTTTGAGGAACCGGCTGGGCGCCGATATGCATCAGTCGCCACTGTGCCAGGTTCGGGTAATCCTCTAGCTTGATGTCGCCATTCTCCAAAGCCAAAAGGATGTCTTGGGCCCACGGCACCAACAGCCAAACGATGGAACACTTCTCTTTGGAGATGGCATCGAAGATGTATTCCGGCGAAGTACCCTTCAGCAGAACACCACGGCTGCCGACCAGCAGGCTACCGAACCAGTGCATTTTGGCACCAGTGTGGTAGAGCGGCGGGATGCAAAGAAAGATATCTTCGTGGGTCTGGCCATGATGGGCCTGCTCGACCAAACAGGAGTGCACCAGACTGCGATGCTTATGCAGAATAGCCTTGGGAAAACCGGTGGTACCCGATGAGAAGTAGATTGCTCCCAGCTGGTCATCGTCGATCTTGATGTCAGGAGATACTGAGGAGCAGTCCGCGGTCAGGTCACTGTAGCTCTCAGCAAAGCTTGGACAGACCTCGGAACCACAGAAGATCAGGCCCAACTCTTCAGGTAAGCGATCGACGATGTCTTCCATGCGGCCGATGAACTCCGGCCCGAAGACTAATAGATCGACATCAGCCTTGCCTAGGCAGTAATGGATCTCATCGGCGGTGTAGCGAAAGTTCAGCGGCACAGCAATGGCTCCAGTTTTCAAGATGCCAAAATAGATGGGCAGCCATTCTAAGCAGTTCATCAAGAGGATGCCGATCTTATCCTCCTTTTGGATACCTCTGGACAACAGAAAGTTGGCAAAGCGGTTAGCCTTCTCATTGAAGATCGTCCAAGTTATCTCGCGCCTGGAATAGTGAGTGTTGCCAGGTTCGATTAACTCGAACTCACGCCAGGTCTTGCGATGTTTCTCGGTGACTTCTGGATTGATCTCGACTAAAGCGATCTCGTCTCCAAACTTTGCTGCATTCTCTTCGAGCATCTCGGTGATTGGCATTTCTACTCCTTAAGTCATCTACCAGTTTCAAGAAAAACAAAAAGCCACGTTCTTGGTAACGTGGCTCTTCAAACAAAACGGCCGACATAGTGTCGGCCCTATCCTAGAGCCACCACAGGGTGCTGTACCCGTGGTGGCGTTTTGCCTCCCAGGTACAGCTATCTGTAATAGTAATAGGCGTATGTCGTAAAGTTTTCCATCATAATCACGTCAGGTAGTTTGACCGTTCAACAAGTCGCTGTCAAGAGGAAAATGAAAATTACCTTATTTGGTGTTCCCCAGTGTCTCCAGTACCCCCCTGGTGTCTTATGATCCCATAAGGCTTTTATTCACACCCTGACTTAGTCTCCAGCATGCTTACCATATACCCCATACCGGTTCGCACAAACCACAGCATCAACTTCCAGCTTGCATTGGCTTGGTTTTCTAATTGCCTAGAATTCCGGAGTTCGGTCACATTTTTTGAGGTTGGGTTACAATGCAATTAGGAATTCGGTAATTTTTGTGGAGAAAATCATCGTTTTTCTCCCCACAAGTATTGATTTCATGGAATACCAAGCCTGAAAACTCTCTACCGGTATTATTCTACTAGGTTTTTGTAACCAGACTTCATAAATTGTGACTCAATTGCAAAATTCCAGTCAATTACACTATTTCAGGTATATGTTACTTAGTGTAATTTTCCTCTGGAAAGCAATAGATAAATCGTTTGGAGTATATGCATACTACTGTCCGTAGTGTCCTTTACAAGCATATATCTCAATGGTGTCCCCGTTGATTTGGAAAACAAGCCTGTTTACAGAGTCAATACGAACACTCCACCACTTGGAGAGGTTTCCTTTGAGAGGTTCTGGTTTGCCAATACTGTTATAACCGTTACGACTAATATCTTTGATCAGCATGTTAATACGACGTAGTGTCTTTTTGTCATACATCTGCCAGTATTCATAATCAACCCAAGCAGTTTCATGCCAAATCAATCGCATTGCTTATTCTTCTATCAAGTCATGTGCAACCATATTGCGCCCAGCTTCAACATCTTCTTTTACACTTAGCAAATGTGCCATATTATTCTCGCCATAAAAAGGATCTGCTGATGGCAAAAAAGGAAAGCTGCGGTTGATTATCACTTGCTTAAAAAACATATTAACTGCTGTCGAGATATCCAGTCCCATCTCACTAAGAACCAACTGTGCTTGTTGTTTTGTGTCAGGGTCAATGCGGACGTGAATGTGTGTGCTTGACATCTTGTCTATCCTTCCAGGTACTCATCTTGTTAGTGATAACTATAGGAGACGAAATGCCCAATGTCAACACGATGGGCATATTCCTTACGCATTATCTTATACGGTTGGTTGAGATTGTTAATACCCCACTGGGGGAGCGAATGATGTTGTGGCTGTGATGATGAGCATGGCCGGACAGACGGTGGCGCTGGATGTGAAAAGTGCGGAGCTGTTCTAGCTGATGGCGTTAGGGTTGCAGGCGGAGGAGAATGTATAGTATTACTTTTTTCTTTTTGCTTTTTGCCCCTTGACTCTTCCTTTGGGGAAGCGTTTAGAATATTTGAATAGTATTGATAAGAGAGGTAAGGTAAAGTATGGCTGACTTAATCAAAATCAAAGATGTATCGGAAAGATACGACATTACGGCTCGTACTTTACGATACTACGAGGATATGGGGCTTATTAGCAGTACGCGAAGCGAAGATTACGCATATAGGTTATATGATAAAGCCGCCATTAAGAGGCTTGAGCAGATCCTTGTTTTACGCAAACTGAATATTAGCATCAGGGATATAAAACGTATTATTAATTCGTCAAGCTCGGATGTTGTTTTAGAAATTCTGGGACAAAAAGTGCAAAATATCGACGATGAAGACGCCCTTTTACATGAGTTGAAAGAAATAGTGCTTGGGTTCATTAGGCAAATCAAGCAGATGGATTTCAATAGTGATACTAATGTCAAAATGCTGTACGAAAAAGCCAAAGAAATTGAAACGCAGCTGGTCAACATTGATTATATTGGTAAACCCGCAAATGTGAATCGTTTTCTTGAGGTGACGGAGAATCTCGAAAAAAGATCGGATATCAGAATCGTTGATTTACCTGCGTGCAGAATGATTACTTCCGGAAGCGGCGACACAGTAACGATGGAACGCTTTGCTAAGCTATGGCTAAAACTAGACGAGCAGAGAAAAGACAGATTCTTCCAAAGAGATTTTATGGTTCATGTAGATCCACCCGAAGAAGGCCACCCTGCTGTGTGGTGGTATGCCATTGAAGATTGGGTAAGTAAAAAAGACATCGATGGCTTTGAGATTTTTCAATTTGAGGGCGGACTTTTCGCGACCGCTATGACTTATGATTGGGATGATAGCATTACAGTTAGAGCGTATAACAACCTAATGGATTGGCTTGCCGAGCACGATAGATTTATGTACGATGACCGTCCCGGGCACCATGTCATGTTTAATGCACTCGGGTCCGATGATGTAACCCGTTTGGGGTTCATTCAAGGGGAGTATTATTTTCCGATTAGGATCAAAGAAGAACACACAGAATGAGTACCTTGTACAGCATTCGGTTTTAGTCAATAGCGAGGTATCATAGCTCGCGCTGCTGGTAGAGACCCTTGTCGTAAAAGCCCAGGTTACGGTAGTATTCGCGGGTTCCGACTGAACTGATAACGTTGATTCTCTGATACCCGGAAGCCTTGGCGATATCACAGGCGATGTCGATCAGTCGGCGGCCCAGGCCGTAGTGCTGAGCACCCTCACCGCTGGTATTCAGGCGAGCGACTACTCCGTAGATATGAACCTCGCGGATCATTGCTTCATTAGCTTGGATGGGCAGCTCTGCTTGATGCTCAGAAAGGTATTCAGGTTTGGGTAGGGACAGGCGTAAGAAACCGACTATGCGCTTCTCAGAGGTTACCCACTGAAGAAAGTGCTCTTGGGTTGCTGTAGTCGAGTATTCGATGCAGTCTAGAGCGAGACTTTCGATCTCTGTTTGATCTCGATTGATCTCGCGGTAGCGGATCTCTTGAGGCTGCTCTGTGCTCTGCACCAAATCGTTTTCAACCATCTGGCGGAGGTTGGTTTTCTTGTTGCCGGCAACGATATCCGGAGCCGCTATGTCGCGCACCATTCTAGAAATCCTTGTATAATCCGGGGTATTCATAACATCTGTAGTCAGCACATCTATCAGCTCAGACTCTGAATACGGTTGCCAAGATCCATCTTGGTAATGTTTCACTAAGCGGGAGCTTTGGACAAGCGCACAGGGGTAAAGCTTGACCTCATCAGGCAGATATGCTGGATCGCTGACTAAACCTAGGTAGTCCTGCTTGTCGGATTCGGGAGTGGACCCTAAGAGGTTCAACATAAAGTGGGCATGTATCTTAAAACCAAACAGGCGTAAGTAGCAAAAAGCATCGTTAATTTTCTGTACGGTGATGCTTCGCTGGTTTAAATTCAAGATGGCTTGGTCGAGACTTTGAATGCCGATTTGAATCTTGGTACACCCCAAGCGCCGCAGTAGATAGAGCTGCTCAGGATCAATATTATCGGGACGGGTTTCGATTGTTAGCCCTACCACCCGGTGTAATGCCGTCTCGTTAGTCTGCTGCTGCTCAATCAACTCAAAAAAGCTGGCGGTTTGCGAACTTGCGACGCTTTGATACACCGGGTTTTGCATATACAGCAGTTCGACTGCCTGGTTGTAGCTCAGTAAACCTTGGTTGACTTGCTGTTGCAGCTCAGCAGCCAGCGACTCATCCTGTTGATACTGGCTGAGGTTGCTTGGCGATTCACCCGCGAGGCTTTGCTCCCCAGATTCATTTAGTGCCCGAAACAGCTCTTTAACAAACCAGACCTGATAACCTAGGGGATAATCACTCCAGGTTCCACCTAATACAATTAATTCGATCTTGTCTGTCGCATGTCCCATATCAATCAAGGTCTGCAAACGGGAGATTACCTGTAGATAAGGGTCAAAAGAGTTACGCTCAGCACGTTGACAGGCTGGTTCAGCACTCAGGTAGCTCTTGGGCATGCGGATGTCATTGGGGCAGAACAGGCAATCATTGGAGCATATCCAGGGTTTGGTGATGACTGTGATGGTGGCCACGCCTGAAGCAGTACGACGCGGTTTGATACGCAGAGTCTGCATGAGCCGAGCTTCCAGTTGCGTGTTGACCTGCCAAGTCGCCCAATGCTTAGGTTCGAACTGCTTGATTCGCAGATAAAACGGCAGTAACTGCTTTTTCGCAAACTGCTCAGGGTTAGCCCGCCCTTGGTTGTGACGATGGATAACCTTCTCCAAGACCTGCTCGCTAAGGCCTTCATTTACTTGCAGTAGATCGAGTATTTCTAATAGAATTGCTTCCATCACTACAGTATAAAGTGGACGAAGGCGCGGATGGATGCTCAGACTGCCGAAAAACTGATTCAACTGAATAACGATTTCTATCAACAACACGGCTCCAGCTTTGCTGCTACCCGGCTCTCACCCTGGGCAGGTTGGCAGCAATGCCTGGACTTTCTGATGAATGCTGATGACTTTTCGGGCCAAGCCTTCTCGGTACTAGACCTGGCTTGCGGCAACCTGCGCTTTGCCCGCTTTCTATTTGCAGCGCTAGCTAAGTCGCAGATCACCTACTTTGCTGTGGATAATAACCCGTCTGCTGTTCCTGAGATGAGCTCGGTCAATTATCAGAACCTGGATATCCTCAGGGTTTTGCTGGATAATCTACCGCTCGGTAACCAGCTTGAAGCTCCCCTCTGTGACCTCTCGCTGGCCTTTGGCTTTTTGCACCATATTCCTGGCTGGCAGATGCGTTTGACTCTTCTGGAAAGCCTGATTCAGCAAACCCGCTGCTCAGGTTATGTGCTGGTATCTTTCTGGCAGTTCATGAGCAACCCACAACTTGCAGCGAAAGCCCATGACACTCATCATCAAGCTCTGGCTGAACTCGGCTCTCTAGCACTCGATGAGAATGACTATTTGCTCGGCTGGCAGAATACTCCAGGAGCCTATCGCTATTGCCACAGCTTCACAGATTATGAAATAGATCGATTGATCGATTCTCTGACTGGCCAAGCACGGCTGCTCCAACGCTTCTCTGCAGACGGCAGGACTGGCGACTTGAACAGCTACCTGGTATTGCAGGTACTCTAACACGAGGGGCGGCCTGAACCGCCTCTCGCTGATAACCTTAGTGAATACATGAATTTACTTAACGAATCATCTGCCGCAAGTAGAAGCCCTTTCCGTACTTATCCACTTCATCATAGACCCAGGCATCAACCTGACCACCCTGGTCCGTATTCATGGTTGCTGAACCGCTCATCCAGACAAAAGCTCCACCGGGGGCATATTTGTCAATGGTGTCGCGGACCTTCTGGCGAGTCTGCTCCTCAGTAGCATCTAGGAAGAAGCGAACAGCAATCTCTAGGATGATCTTGTTGTCGTATTTCTCTTTGAAGGCTAAGAGGTCGTTTACCGGAGTTGCAGAGTTCCAGATTTGGACGCCGATGCCCACCATGTCGTCCATGAAGTCTTCGCAGCGGCCGCAATTGTGGTAACTGACAATCTTGCCATTCTCTTTCAGCAGGTCAGCCACCCGTTTGTAACGCGGCAGCAAGAACTCGCGGAAATGCTCCATCGAGACAAAGGGGTTCAGCTCGGTGGCATTGTCGTCGCCCATGCCCATGACCTCGGCCATCGGGTAGTACTTGAGCAGGTTCTTGACCATCCAGATGTCGTAGTCGCAGAGATAGTCTAAGAGTTCATGCAAGGCGTCGGGCTCATCGTACATAGCCAGCATGGCACCTTCGAAGCCCATAAAGCTGGCGAGCTGCAAGAAATAACCACCGCCGCCACCGAACATCGAGGTGACCTGGGTCTCGGGATCCCACTCAAAGTTGGCCAGGTCAGCTTGAGAGGCCTTCTCCCAGTCGTAACCATCTTGGTAAGGTGCCTTGATGATGTCACGCCACTTGGTTACATCCGGCAGGATAAACTGGCCTGGTGCGGGCATGTAACCGGTACCGTTGACATCGATCTCGTGCGGGACACCCCAGACGTTTTTACCGTCCGCGTCAAAGTTGCCAAATCCACAGATCGATGGCATCACTCCAACGACACCGATCTTCTCCCCCGGGTCTGCAAAGAACTTATTGAATGGTACGTCGGCAACCGGGGTCTTTCCTTCTAGCATCCTAAAAAAATCTTCCCTATATGACATGACACACTCCTTTCCTTTCTCTGTGTAGCGGGAGACAAGCGCGGCGTACTCGCCTGCTATCTGCCTGCTATCTGATTTCAAAGTAGCGTGGTGCCCATAAGCAGTCAATACAGAGGTGCAGTCTGCATATTATTCATCGAGTTTTCTGCAGTGTTCTATCATTGGTCGCCATAACCACAGCTCAGCAGCATGAATTGGTTGCATGAACTACTACTCATGAACCGCTACTCGGCGACATCGCTCGATGATCGGCCACCGCCCAAACGATATCGTCGAATGCATCAAGCACCTCCCAGCGATAACAACCAAGCAAAAAACCACCGCCCGGTGATAGTGCTCACCGGGCGGTTAATCATCAAGTAGCATCCCAGCCAGGCAGCGCAATAGCGCTCTACACCAAGATGCAAATCAGTTGATGTCTGGTCTTTACATGTACAAGCCAAACATCATGGAATTAATAGTGGCTTCCCGGACTGCCCTGTCTGGCTCCCAGGAATCATCATCAATTACTTCTTGGAAAATCTCCATAATTGAATAGTCTGGAATTTGGATTTCGTCCATTATGCCTTACCTCCAGTGCTTAGCTCGTATGCGGTCTCATAAGCAGTGACGATACCCGATACCGGGGCGTCCTTCGCAGCAATCAGGCCATTACCCAGGGCAAAGATGTAGCCGCCACCGGGGGCCAGCTCGTCAAAGCAGCGCTTGACGAAGTCTTTGATCTGTTGGGTGGTGCCTAGCTGTAGCAACTCGGCCTTCGGTCCGGCTACCAGGGTGCACCAGTCGCCGACCCGCTTTTTGGCCTCGAATGGATCATCCTGATCTAAGACGATGATCATTGAGCTCTTCGGGGTCTCGCGGAAGCGGTCGATATGCTTCATGAAAGCACCTTCGCCGTATAGGAAGACCTTCTTGCCAGCTTCCATAACCGGCAGCATAACCTCCATGAAACGTGAGAAATAGAACTCATCGAATTGCTGCGGGCTCAAGTAAGATTCCGGATGGAACATCGTATTTCCAACCGGCAGCTGCTGCTTCATGGATTCTTCATCATAGACCATCCTAGCCTTGGTCTGTTCGTAGAGGAAGTCGCAAGCTGCTCTGACCTTATCTGGATATCTGCGTAGATCGGAAAGTGCCATTTGGGGGCCACGCAACCGGTCATAGAAGGTCCAGAATTCGGAGGTATAACCATAATAGTAGCCACCGCCGGCACCGAAGCTGAGCAGGGAGAACATCCCTAACTCGTCGGTGCAGATCTTACGGATACGGTTGCTTGTGTCATTGGCTATCAGCTGCGCTTTGGCAGCATTTTTGACAGCTTCAACAGCTTCTTCCCGCGGCCCTAAGAAAACCGGGTTGTTCATGCGGCCAAACCTGTCCATCAGTCCAGCTCGATCGACTAGGATTTCGTCATAAACCTCTGGTCCCAGGTACCTGTCGGCTGCTTGGTTGTGTACGATACCACCACCATCTGAGGTGTAGACGAACATGTAGTTGCCTAAAGCGTGGGCTGGCCTGAGTGAGGTACGGGTCGGTGCTCCACCGATGTCAATCGGAATCTCGGAGTAGGCCTTGGTGTACGCCCGGGCAAAGGTTTCTGGATCGTCTTCGACATCTGTCCACTTCACACCAGCATACATAAGCCCCCAGCCAGCCTCAATGTTTAAGGTCGACGGAACCTTCTTGGGCTCTTTCAAATTAGTCAAATCGAGCACATTCTGCTCGGTTTGGGCGAACCTTTCTTTCGGATCCACTATTACACTCCTTTCTCTAGCTCCTGGTAGATAACCGCCTCTATGGCTATTTTCCAGGTGCTTTAGTCTGCTCTGCTAAACGTTCTCCTTAAACCTTCTCGTCGATCAGGCACCAGCCGCCCAGGCCTTGCAGACCTGAACACCTTTGTGGGGACTCAAAGCCCACTCATCCGCACCAACCAGCTCGCAGGTGGCTTCGGTGACAGGGTTGCCGCCGATGATAATCTTAACCTGGTCCCGCATGCCGGCTGCCTCGAAGGCCAGTACCGTTTCACGCATTGATCCAATAGCTAGGCTCAGGACTCCGGAGAGACCGATGATCTTGACGCCCTGCTCCTTGGCAGTTTGTACGATAGTCTCCGGTGCAACGTCGATTCCTAAGTCGATGACATCGAAACCGACAGCTTCCATCAGAGCCTTGACAATGTTCTTGCCAATGTCATGCAGGTCGTCTTTGACCGTGCAGAGGATCATCTTGCCCAGACTCTTATCATTGCCGCTAGACAGCAGCGGCTTGACAATCTCTGTCGCCTCCGTCATCACTTCTCCGCAGAAGATCAGGTCGGGGATAAAATACTCCCCCTCTTCGAAGAGCCGCCCGACGGTCTCTAGGCCCCTGGTGCAGGCCTCCAGCGCCAGCGTAGCGTCTCCTTCGCCTCCAGCAACGGCATTCATCATCTCGAGCACGGTTGGCTCGTCGAGACTGACCATCGCTTGTTCCAACTTCTCGTAATCCATCTCTTCTCTTCTCCTTTCCTCGTTAATGTAGAAAACATCAACCACTTTAACACTGATATTGCGATATTAAGCTGCCATCATGCAAACCCTATCACTTTGCACTAAAACCTGTGGATAAGTGCTCAGCAATGCAGCCAGTCTGATTACAACCGTTTTGCGCAGTTAGTAGCTAGCGCAGGTAGTGGCTAGCGCAGGTAGTGGCTAGCGCAGGTAGTGGCTAGCACAGGTAGTGGCTAGCACAGGTAGTAGCCAGCGCAGGTAGTGGCTAGCG